>Ga0075012_10003513_pt1 | contig 14920 bp, 13 predicted proteins | sample All_14_2_FD_71474 | JGI IMG/M metagenome (GOLD analysis project Ga0075012, IMG submission 71474) | Freshwater microbial communities in response to fracking from Pennsylvania, USA - Allegheny Zone_MetaG_DW_15 | ecosystem: Environmental > Aquatic > Deep subsurface > Groundwater > Drilled... | reverse complement strand
GGGTTCTCCCAGTCGTCCTCGACAAAGCGGATGTCGTGCAGTTTCGGATCGATCCCGATCGCCGCCAACGATCCGAGATACAGTTCCTGAAGGTTGTCCGGATTGGGCTTCAGAATGACTTGATACTGGTAATAGTGTTGTAATCTATTGGGATTTTCGCCGTAACGGCCATCGCCCGGACGGCGGCTGGGCTGGACGTAAGCCGCCTTCCACGGACGGGGGCCGAGCGCGCGCAGGACCGTCGCGGGGTGCAGGGTCCCGGCCCCTACCTCCACGTCATAGGGCTGCAGGATGGCGCAGCCCTGGTCGCCCCAATAGCGGTGCAGGGTCAGGATCAGGTCCTGGAAGGCAAGCGGTTCTGTTTGGGCGGCCACGGCAGTCTTCAGGCAAAAGGAAAGGCGGCGGACCCTACGGCGTGATCCGGAAAAGTGGAACCCGGTTTTCCGGTCGGATCACGCCGCAGGCATACTTGTGAGCCTGATTCACGCCAAAGCCGGGATCGCGAAGCGACCCCGGCCCTTGGCGATCAGGCTCATGCCCGCCGCCTCTGACTTCAACCGGAGCCCGCGATTACTGCGGGTCGGTCGGGGCCTCGCCGTCCGCCGGGGGCGTTTCGGTGGCGGGGTCTTCGGTCGGCACCGGAGCAGCCTCCTCGCTGGGCACCGGGGCCGGAGCAGCCTCGGACGGCATGGTCTCGGTGACCGGCGTGGTCTCCTCGGCCGGGGTCGGAACAGGGGCGGTTTCAGCCGGTACGGCCTCGGTCACGGGGGCCGTCTCATCGACCTCGGCCGGCGAGGTTTGGGCTGGGGCCGCCTCGGCAGCGGGAGCCGCTTCTTCGTCACCCATGGCCGCCTGGGAGTTGGCGGGGTTCAGGACGGTGTCGATGGCGAAGACCGCGCCGTTGCCGGCGTCGATGTCGGCCTGGACCACGGTGGCCTGGTCGATCTTGATCGCCTCACCGGTGCCGTCCAGCTGGACACGGCTGCCGGCGGCGGTTTCGACCGGGCCGAGCGCGCCGGCGATCTGGCTGGAACTGACGTCGGCAACGATGACGTGATAGAGCAGCAGCTCACGCAGTTCCTGGGCGTTGGCCGGGTCCATCAGGCGAGTGCGATCCGCCTCGGGCAGGGCGGCGAAGGCCTCGTCCGTCGGGGCGAAGATCGAGATCGCCGGCGTGGTCTGCAGCACATTGGTCAGCTGGGCCTGTTCGATGGCGGACAGCAGGGTGGTGAAACGACCGTCCGCCTTCAGCACATCGATCAGGTTATTGGCGATCGCGGGCTGGGCCTGGGCCGGTGCAGCCTGGGGTGCAGGCTGGGCGGTGGCCTCGGCGGGTTGAGTCGGAGCCGGGTCCTGAGGCGTCGGGCTCATCGCATCCTGGGCGAAGGCGGCGGGAGCCGCGAACAGGGCGGCGGCGGCGGCGGCGGTCATCAAGCGGGTACGAAACATGACAGTATCCTTCTCGTTTGGACGGCCGCGGGAGGGGAGAGGTTGCGACCGCTTCAGTCAAAGACTGCGATGAACAAGTGCTGAACAGCCTTGCCAGTTCCATATCGGCCACATCTGCCGAAAAAGAATATCGAGCGGAAGGTCATCTGGCGGCCATTTATAGACAAGCGCCCAACAACGACCCACAACTTGACATATTTTGCTCAAATGCGTCGAAATCAGGCCAGTACGCAGGCCGCAGTCCACCAACTAGACTGTAATGCATTAATCTTTGCTGCCGCGCGCTGGGCGGCAGCGGCGGTCGGACACAGGCCGAAGACCGTGGCGCCCGATCCTGACATTCGAGCCAGGGCGACGCCGGGCGTGTCCGCAACCGTGGACAGGGCCCGTCCGATCTGCTGCGAAAGGGATACCGCCGGAGCCTGCAAATCGTTCCGCTGGGCCGCCAGCCAGTCGATCACGCCGTCGGCCTGCCAGGACGACGGAGGCAGCGGGCGATCGGCTGCACAAGGGACCGCGTCGTCATAGGCGCGATAGACCGCCCCGGTCGGGGACGGCACGCCGGGATTGACCAGCACGGCGTGCAAGGGTGGCAGGGCAGGTTCCGGCGTCAGCAAATCCCCCCGACCTTCGGCCCAGGCGGAGCGGGGAAACAGGCACATCGGCCCATCCGCCCCCACAGTCGTCGCCACGACCGACAATGCCTGGTCGTCGATCGACAGGCCGAGCACCTCACGCGCCAGCCGCAGAGCCGTGCCCGCGTCGGACGATCCACCGCCCAGCCCCGCCGCGATCGGCAACCGCTTGTCCAGGGTGACGGCCAGGGGAGGATCGCCGATGCCGGTCGCACGCCCCAGGGCCCGCAACGCCGTCAGGATCAGATTGTCCCCCGGCCCGTCCAGGCCTTGCGCGAACGGGCCGGTGACCGTCAGCGAAAGCCGGTCCGCCCGCGCGACCGTGATCCGGTCACCGATGTCGGCAAAGGCGACCAAACTGGCCAGCGGATGATAGCCGTCATCCGCCAGAGGGCCGACGTGCAGGAACAGATTGACCTTGGCCGGGGCCAGGGCTGAGACGGCGCTCATCGTGCCGACGCCGCGATCAGGGCCGCGCGCCGTCCGAAACCGGGGTCGGCGGCGTCAGACCCTCGGCCAGCTTCTTCTCGACCTCGGAGCGGCGCTGATCGTCGGGCTCCAGCGTCAGGACCCGGTTCCACTGGAAGGTCGCCTCGCGACGACGCCCGACCTGCCAATAGGCGTCGCCGAGATGATCGTTGATCTCGGCATTGGCCGGTTCCTTGTCGACGGCCTGTTCCAGGGTCTGGACCGCGATCTCATACTGGCCCTGTCGATACTGGGCCCAACCCAGGGAGTCCTGGATGTTGCCGCTCTGCGGATCGGCGGCATGGGCGCGGGCGATCATCTCGGCCCCCTGATCGACCCGCCGGCCGCTGTCGACCCAGAGATAGCCCAGATAGTTCAGAACGGTCGGATCGTCCGGCCGCATCTGCAGCGCGGCCCACAGGGCATTCTCGGCCAGGACGACGTCACCGCGCGATTCATAGGCCGCCCCGCGCAGGAAATGGATCTCGAACCCCTGGTCCGCCGTGTTCAGCAAGGGCCCGTTCAGGATTTCCAGCGCCTCGTCATAGCGTTCGACGGTGAACAGCTGGGCGGCCAGCATATAGGCGATCTCGGCCTGTTCCGGTGCGGCCTCGACGGCCAGACGCAGTTCGGACAGGGCCGCGTCCGGTTGATCTTCCTGTTGCCAGCTCATCGCCATCTGGGTGCGGGCGGCGGAGTACAGGATCGGATCGGCGGGCGAGACCGTGGCGAAGACAGCGCGCGACGCCGCCTGAAGATCCGCCTGACCCAGGGCCGCCCCGAGGGCCAGACGCAGGCCGTCGTCGGGATCGACGCTGATCGCGAGGCGCAGATAGACCGCCGCGAACTCATGCGCGCCTTCGGCCGTGGACAGGGCGGCGGCGGCGGACAGGGCCTGAGCCGCGCCCTCTCTCAGCGTCGGCACGGCGGGCGGACGGCGGCGGGCGGCGGCACGCGCGCGCGCCTGGCTCAAGCGGCGGTCGCCGGGCACCTCGGCCAGGGCCGCGTCATAGAGAGCGACGGCATCGGCGCGGCGACCCCGCCGCTCCATGAACTCTCCATAGGCCAGGGTGAAATTGCTGCGGCCCAGCGGCACGGCCATCAGCAACTGATAGTCGGCATCGGCCTCGTCGAAGCGGCGCAGGTTTTCCAGAATCACCGCCCGGCTGTGTCTGGCCACCAGACTGGCGGGGTCCCGCGCCGAACGGGAAGGCGCGCGCGTGGCCAGGGCGACGTCGCCGGCCGAGGCAGCCACGAAGGGCAGGATCAACTGCCCCGCCCGGTTGTGCGGTCGTCCGATGGGGCGCTCGACCAGAATGGCCAGGGCCGTGTCGGCATCATCCTCGGCAAAGGCGCGCACGACGCTGACCAGACGGCCCGCCTCGGTCAGAACCGGCGACACCCCCTCGCCCGTCGGCGTGGCCAGGGCGGCGAAATCCAGGTCGCCGCTGAGCAGATTAGCCAGAAAGGCCTGGTCGCGGACCAGGTCCTGTTCGGGGGTCAGTCCATAGGCCTGGCGCAGATAGGCGGCACCCGTCTCGCCCTCGCCGCGACTGCCCGCCAGACGGCCGGCCAGGAACAGGCCATAGGCCGTGGTGCCGTCGGCCGTTGTCGGAACAGGCGACCATTCCGCAGGCACGGCCGCCACGGCATCGGGTTCGGGCACCTCGGAAGCCGGACCTGGAATGACCACCGCAGGCGGCATGGCCTCGACCGGGATAGGTTCGGCCGTCGCCGGTTCGGTGACGGGCGGCTTGGCCACGGGCTCCTGAACCTCAGGCTCCTGGGCCAGGGCCGGAACAGCCACCATCAGGGCGGCGGACAACATCAGGGAGAAGCGAAAACCATGCATGGTCGCCAAGGTCATCGCTTTGTATGTCCGCCGCAAGGCCTCTCGCCGCCCGCGACACATAAATCCTCTCGTCGCCGGAATGGGGACTGCCGCAGGTGGCGGAGAGAGTGAGCCAAACACTGTGCGTGCTTTCGCCCCCTCCACCCCGGCGCAGGCGCGCCGCGGTCCCCCTCCCCCGAAGCTGCGCTTCTGGGGAGGATCACATATTCGGATAGTTCGGCCCGCCGCCGCCCTCCGGCGTGGTCCAGACGATGTTCTGCGACGGGTCCTTGATGTCGCAGGTTTTGCAGTGGACGCAGTTCTGGGCATTGATCTGGAAGCGGGGATTGGACTTGCCGTCCTCGTCGTAGAGGACCTCATAAACCCCAGCCGGGCAGTACAGCCGCGCAGGCTCGCCGTATTTGGGCAGGTTGATCCGGATCGGCACACTGGGATCCAGCAGCTTCAGATGCGCGGGCTGCTCCTCGGCATGGTTGGTGTTCGAGATGAAGACCGACGACAGCTTGTCGAACGACAGCTTTCCGTCCGGCTTGGCATAGACGATGGGCTTGTGCTTGGCCGCCGGCTCGGTGGAGGCCGCGTCCGTCTTGGCGTGCTTCTGGGTTCCGAACAGCGACAGACCGCCGAACAGGGTGCCGAACCACATATCGAACAGGCCCAGCGCCCCGCCCAGGGTCGTTCCGAATTTGGTCAGCAGGGGCTTGGCGTTCCGGACGCGTTTCAGCTCCTGATAGACCCAGCTCTTCTCATAGGCGGCCTGGTATTCGACCAGCTGGTCGCCGGATCGACCGGCCATGACCGCGTCATAGGCGGCGTCGGCGGCCATCATGCCCGTCTTCATCGCATTATGGCTTCCCTTGATCCGGGGCACGTTCACGAAACCGGCCGAACAGCCGATTAGGACGCCACCGGGGAAGCTGAGCTTCGGCACCGACTGGAAGCCGCCCTCAGTGATTGCCCGCGCGCCGTAGGAGATGCGAGTACCGCCCTCGAGATGCTCGCTGATCGCCGGATGATGCTTGAACCGCTGAAACTCGTCGAAGGGCGACAGATAGGGGTTCTTGTAGTTCAGGTGCACGACATAGCCGATCGCCACATAGCGATCGCCGAAATGGTACATGAAGCTGCCGCCGCCGGTGAACTCGTCCAGGGGCCAGCCGGTGGTGTGCTGGGCCAGGCCGGGCTGATGCTTCTCGGCCGGGACCTGCCACAGCTCCTTCAGGCCGATGCCGAACTTTTGAGGCTGGGCCTCGTCGCACAGGTTGTGGCGGGCCATGATGGTCTTGGCCAGGGAGCCCCGCACGCCCTCGGCGACGAAGACATATTTGCCGTGCAGTTCGATGCCGGGCTGGAAATCCCCGGTCGGCTGGCCGTGCTTGTCGATTCCGAAGACACCGGCGACCACGCCCTTGACCCGGCCCGTTTCCTCCTCCCAGACCACATGGCTGGCGGCCATGCCGGGATAGACCTCGACGCCCAGGGCCTCGGCCTGTTCGCCCAGCCAGCGCGCGACATTGCCCAGGGAGGCGATATAGCAGCCGTCGTTGTGCATCATCGGCGGCAGCAGGGCCATCGGCAGGGACACCTGCCCCATAGGGCCCAGGATCATGAACCGGTCCTTGGTGACGGGCGTCTCCAGCGGGGCACCGCGTTCCTTCCAGTCGGGGAACAGTTCCGACAGGGCGCGGGGGTCGATAACCGCGCCGGACAGAATGTGGCCGCCGACCTCGGCGCTCTTTTCCAGCACGGCGACGGAGATTTCCTTGCCGTCCTTATCGGCACGCTGCTTCAGGCGGATGGCCGCGGCCAGTCCGGCGGGCCCTCCGCCGACGATGACAACGTCATATTCCATGACCTCGCGCTCGACGCCGCTCAGGGCTTCCAGAGCGGGCAATTTGTCGATTATGGCATCTTGCCAGGCGTTCTTTGCGCCGCCTTCGATGGCTTCATCGGCCATAGGATTGCATTTCCTCGTCTAGGATGGGGTCATTGCCTTATCGGAAGGTGACGCACGGGCGGTCAAGGCTTATCCCTGCACGAACAAATGAACACCTCAACGATCGATATGGGCGCGACCGAGGCCCTGCTGGCCTTCTGGCGCGATGCGGGCGTCGACGCCTGCTATGCCGACGCGCCGATTGATCGCACCCACATTGCGCCGCCACCCGCCGCCAAGGCCGTGGCGCGGGCCACGGCAACCGTCACCCCCCTGGCCCAGACTGGGGTCGGCCTGAGTGATTCCGTGTCGGAAGCCCGGCGTCTGGCCGCCTCAGCTGACAGTCTGGAGGCCCTGGCCAGGGCCGTGGCGGATTTCGAGGGATGCCCCCTGCGCGGCATGGGGGCCCGGCAGTCCGTGTTCGGCCGCGGCGATCCGGCGGCCCCCATCCTGGTCATCGGCGAAGGCCCCGGGGCGGAGGAGGACGAGCGGGGCCAGCCCTTCGTCGGCAAGGCGGGTCGACTGCTGGATCGGATGCTGGCAGCGGCGGGGCTGGAGGGAAAGGTCTTCATCACCAATACTGTCTTCTGGCGACCGCCCGGCAATCGCACGCCTACCCCGGCGGAACAGGCGGTCTGCGCCCCCTTTGTGGAGCGGACCTTTGCCCTGATGCAGCCCCGTGCCGTACTTCTGCTGGGCGCGGCGGCGTCCAAATCGGTGCTCCAGACCGAAGAAGGCATCATGCGACTGCGTGGCCAGTGGCGCGAGTGGCGACTGGCCGAGGGGAATGTCTCGGCCCCGGTCATGCCGACCCTGCATCCCGCCTTCCTGCTGCGTCAGCCGCAGGCGAAGAAGCAGGTCTGGGCCGACCTGCTGGCGCTGGCCGTGCGACTGGATGCCGACAGCTGACTCAATCTCGCCCTATTGAGACGCGAGTTTCCCGAACGGGCGGGCATGGCATTGTTTCTGCCATTTGAACCAGACGAATGACGCTGCTGACCCGAATCGAGACGGGTCACGACGACGCATAGGGGCCACTGAGCATGACCACATTGCGCGCCATCGCCGCCCTGGCAGCCGTCTGGCTGGCCCTGGCCAGTCCGGCCTGGGCGCAGGACGCGCCCCGGATCGTGCCGCGCGCCCTCAGTCACTCGGATCGCCTCAGCTATACCACCGCCTTCGACGCCCTGCGCCGAGGGGATCTGGACGCCGCCCGGGCTGCCGCCCAGCAGGCCCAGGACCGCGTTCTGCTGGGACAGGTCGAGTTCGAACGCCTGTTCCACGACGACTATGTCGCCACCTATGACGAGCTGGCCGCCTGGCTGGCCGAATATGCCGACCTGCCGGACGCGCCGCGCGTCTATCAGCTGGCGATGAGACGCCGACCCGACGGCGCGGCCGAGCCCCGCAGGCCCTCGGGGGCCAATGGCCGGGTCTGGAACCGTCGGCCATCGCCCGGGGGCGGGGCCATGCCCGACGACCCAACCAAGGCGGCCCGGATCGCCTATAATGCCGACGATCTGACCGGAGCCTATGCCCTGGGGGTCGAGAACGGCGACTGGTGGACGGCGGGGCTGGCGGCCTGGCGACTGTCGTCGTGGGACGACGCCTTTCGCGCCTTCCAGCGGGTGGCCGAGGACCCGACCGAGGACCCCTGGGTCCGGTCAGCGGGAGCCTTCTGGACCGCCCGCGCCGCCGGTCGCTCGGGCCGCCAGGACCAGGTCCAGCCCTTCCTGAGGTTGGCGGCGCGATGGCCCGCCACCTTCTATGGCCAGATCGCCATGCGCCAGCTGGGCGAGGACCCGGTGATCGAGAACGCTGGCCCCGTGCCCTATCAGGCGGCGCGGCAGGTCGCCTATCGCCCTGAGGACGATGCGGATATCGACCAGGACGAACTGGACGCCTTCGTCCGTGACGATCCGCGCGCGCGCCGGGCCGTCGCCTATTACGAAGTCGGGCGGCGCGACGAGGCCGAGACGGAGCTGCGGACCGGGTTCCGCACGGCCGTCGACGACGGTGCCCGTCGCCTGTGGCGCGGCCTGACCGGGGCCCTGGGTCTGAGACGCACCAATGTCCACCGCGAGGCCGAACGGATCGACGCCGAACGCTATCCCATGCCGGATCTTCAACCGGATGGCGGCTTCTTCATCGAACGCGCGCTGGTTTATGCTATCGCCCGCAAGGAGACGAACTTCAATGCGGGGGCCAGGTCCGGGGCCGGGGCCTATGGCATGATGCAGGTCATGCCGGCCACGGCGGCCGAGATGACCGGGGACCGGGGCTTCATCACCGATCCGAACCGCCTGCTGCAACCGGGCGTCAACCTGCGTCTGGGCCAGGGGTACGTCGCCCGCGTCCTGGCCATGCCGGTGATGGAAGGCGATCTGCTGCGGGCGGCGGCCTCCTACAACGCGGGCCCCGGACCGATGATCGGCGCGATCCGCAAGCTGGGACCCGATGCGGACCCCCTGCTGCTGATCGAGACCATCGATGTGCCTCAGGCGCGGGACTATGTGGAAAAGGTCGTCGCCGCCTACTGGATCTATCAGCGGATGATGGGCGGGCCCCTGCATACGCTGGATGCCGTGGCGTCCGGCGCGACGGAGATTCCGATCAGCCTGGACTATGTCCCTCCGCCTCCGCCTCCCCTGGCCCCGCCGGTCGAGGTGGCGGCAGCCAGCGCCGAGGTCGAAACGCCCTGATCCTGGATCTTGGCTCTAGATCAGGCTGGCCAGCAACAGGGCCGAGAGGCAGCAGGGAACCAGGATTCCCATGGCCACGGCGACCAGCGAGGGCTGGGGCGCGGCGGCCTGATCGCGAGCGGGGTCGAGGGGGCGTGTCATTTCGGTCATCCAGCCAGGGTGCGAAACCCCGAATGCCCGACCCTATAAGCCGTTCCCTTAAAACGACGTTCGGCGATGCGGTTAACGCCAGTGTGGCTCAGGCGTCACGGCACCATTCCAGGAAATCGGGCTGGGCCAGGAGGGCCGCGACATAGGCCGCCGCCACGCCGTCAAGGTCGCCATGGCCGGCCAGGTCGATCTGGTAGTGGCGAATCCGCGCGGCGACAGGGGTGAAGAAGGCGTCCGGGATCGACCACGCCCCGAACAAATAGGGCCCTCCCTCGCCAAATCGGGCCCGCATGGAGCGGAAAATCTCCACCAGGCGGACCACCTCCTCAGCGACCAGCGGATCGGTCGGCGGATCGGAACGATCCGGCCCCGCCATGGTGTGCTCTGGCCCCATGGCGCATATCGTCCGCAGGGCCCCAAAGCCGGAATGCATCTCGCAGGTCACCGATCGCGCCAGCCAGCGAGCGTGAGCGTCGGCAGGCCAAAGCGGGACGTCTGGAAAGCGCTCGGCACACCAGACGGCGATGGCCATGGAATCCCAGATGGTCTCGCCATCGACCTTCAGCACCGGCACCTTGCCGGTGGGGGAATGTTCGGCGATCCGCGCCGCCGTGTCCGGCTGGTTCAGGGCAATGACGACCTCGTCGAACGTCGCCCCGCACCGCTTCAGCACCAGCCATGGCCGAAGGGACCAGGTCGAATAGGCCTTGTCGCCGATCACCAGTTCCATCGCGCCCTCCTGAAATGCTGCTCCGGCTTCCTTGACAGATTCGGCGGCGAAAGCCTTTAGGAGCCTCATGATCAGCCGCTATGCCCGCCCCGACGCCGTCGCCCTGTGGTCGCAGGAGACCAAATATTCGATCTGGTTCGAGATCGAAGCCCATGCCGCGACCAAGATGGCCGAGTTGGGGGTCATCCCGACGGAGGCGGCCGAGGCCATCTGGGCCAAGGGCAAGGACGTCATCTGGGACGCCGACCGCATCGACGAGATCGAGCGCACCACCAAGCATGACGTCATCGCCTTCCTGACCCATGTATCGGAGACGGTGGGCGAGGAAGCGCGTTTCCTGCACCAGGGGATGACGTCCTCCGATGTGCTGGACACCTGTTTCTCGGTTCAGCTGGCACGGGCCTCGGATATGCTGTTGGTCGGCATCGACCGGGTGCTGGCCGCGCTGGAGAAGCGAGCCAAGGAGCACCAGTTCACACCCTGCGTCGGCCGCAGCCACGGCATCCATGCCGAGCCGGTGACCTTTGGTCTCAAGCTGGCGGGCTATCACGCCGAGTTCCAGCGCGCGCGCCGCCGCATCCTGACGGCGCGCGAAGAGATCGCGACCTGTGCCATCTCCGGCGCGGTCGGGACCTTCGCCAATGTCGATCCGGCCGTCGAAGCCTATGTCGCCGAAAAGATGGGTCTGGCCGTAGAGCCGGTCTCGACCCAGGTCATCCCGCGCGATCGCCACGCCGCCTTCTTCGCGGCCCTGGGCGTCGTCGCCTCCTCGGTCGAGCGTCTGGCGGTCGAGATCCGCCACTTGCAGCGCACCGAGGTGCTGGAGGCCGAGGAGCCCTTCGATCCGGGTCAGAAGGGGTCGTCGGCCATGCCGCACAAGCGCAACCCGATCCTGACCGAAAACCTGACCGGTCTTGCGCGGCTGGTGCGGTCCGCGGTCGTGCCAGCGATGGAGAACGTCGCCCTGTGGCACGAGCGGGACATCAGCCATTCCTCGGTCGAGCGCGGCATCGGACCCGATGCGACCATCCACCTGGACTTTGCCCTGCATCGACTGGCCGGCGTGGTCGAACGGCTGCAGGTCTATCCGGCCAATATGGAAAAGAACCTGAACCTGCTGGGTGGCCTGGTCCATTCCCAGCGTGTGATGCTGGCCCTGACCCAGGCTGGCGTGTCGCGCGAAGACGCCTATGCCGCGGTTCAGGAGAACGCCATGAAGGTCTGGCGCGGCGAGGGGCGGTTCCTGGATTTCCTGAAGTCGGACGCGCGCGTCACCCTGCCCCACGACCAGCTCGAAGCCCTGTTCGACCTCGGCTATCACACCAAGCACGTCGACACGGTGTTTGCGCGGGTGTTCGGTGCGTGACGCTGAAACGCGGGTTCGAACCCGTCCTTGACGAAAGAACCCGCGTCCTGATCCTGGGCAGCTTGCCGGGAGATGCCTCACTTGGCGCAGGCCAGTATTATGGCCGTCCCACCAATGCGTTCTGGTTCCTGATCGGCCGTATCATCGATCGTGATCTGGTCGGCCTGCCCTACCCTGAGCGATTGGTCACACTTGGCCAAAGGGGTGTCGGACTCTGGGACGTCATCGCCTCCGCAGAGAGACCCGGCAGCCTCGATGCGGCGATCAGACGACCCGAAGCGGCCAACCTTGGAGGCCTGATCTCGACCCTGCCCAATCTCCGGGCGATCGGTTTCAACGGCGGCACAGCGGCAAGACGGGGCCGAGTGATTCTGGCCCGGCATCCGGGCTCCGTCACCCTGATCGATCTGCCGTCTTCCAGCGCCGCCCATGCCGGCAAGACCCGCGAGGAGAAGGCGCGCGCCTGGGCCGTTCTGCGGCCCTTTCTGTCCGGCGCGTGATCACGCGATCGGCACCTGCGGTCACTTGTCGCGCCGCTAATCGTGATCGCCGACGCATCCAATTCGGGTCTGAGCAGTAACTGCACTATGCCGCGCGTTTAAGCGGCCAAGCTCAGGAAACGCTTCCATGTCCATGCTCCGTACCCTCGGCCTCGCCTCCGTATCGGCTGCCGCGATGATCGCCGTCGCCGCCTGTACCCCTGCCGCCGAAGAAACTCCCGCGACCGACGCCGCCGCCACCGAAGGCGCGATGGCCCCGGCCACCACCACCGACCCGGTCGTCGGCGGTGCCGCCATGAGCCCCAACGACACCATCGTGACCAACGCTTCCAAGGCGTCGAACCTGACCACCCTGGTCAGCGCCGTGACGGCGGCCGATCTGGTCGAGACCCTGAGCGGTCCCGGCCCCTTCACCGTGTTCGCGCCCGACAACGCCGCGTTCGAAAAAATCCCGGTCGCGACCCGCGAAAGCCTGCTGGCCCCCGCCGGCAAGGCCGACCTGACCAAGATCCTGACCTATCACGTCGTGCCCGGCCGCATCACCGCCGCCGACCTGGTGGCTCAGATCACGGCCGGTGGCGGCAGCGCGGCCCTGACCACCGTCGAGGGCGGCACCCTGACCGCCACGGCCGGAGCCAACGGCTCGGTCATCCTGACCGACGAAGCGGGCGGCACCTCCACCGTCACCCAGGCGGACGTGCTGCAGTCGAACGGCGTTGTCCACATCATCGACACGGTGGTGATGCCCAACTGATCAGAGGGCTGAACCGGCCGCAGTCAGGCCGGTGCCATCGATCAGATTGACGAATAGCCGCCGCCCGCGAGGACGGCGGCTATTTTTCTACGTTACATCATTGAATATGAATGATATTTAATCGAACATCGGCCATCTGTTCGGTCGTTACGGCGTAGCTTGTTCGCGTCACCGATCCCGGCGGCGCAGTCCCGAACAGGAGCGCCCCATGTCCCTCTCGACCATCCTCAAGACCATGACCCTGGCCGCCATCGCTACAGTCTCGCTCGGTGGTGCGCTCGCCCAGGCGACGCCATCCACCGCGACCCTCGCGGCTGCCCACGATCGTCACGAGCGGACGGTCGTCGCCGTTGCGGCGGGCGATGACCGCTTTTCCATCCTGGTGGCGGCCGTCCAGGCGGCCGGGCTGGCCGACACCCTGAGCGGAGCGGGCCCCTTCACCGTCTTCGCCCCCGTCAATGAAGCCTTCGATGCCCTGCCGCATGGCACGGTCGAGCGACTGCTGCAGCCGCGCCAGCGCGAACGCCTGACCCAGATCCTGACCTATCACGTCGTGGCGGGCCGGATCAGCGCCGCCGATCTGGCGACGGCCGTGCGCGTCGGGGGTGGTCGCGCGACCCTGACCACGGTGGAGGGAGGCGAACTGGTGGTGACGGCCAGAAGCCGCGGACGGCTGCGGCTGACCGATGCCAGCGGAAACCACTTCGACATCCTGGTGGCGGACGTCGCGGCGTCCAACGGCGTCATCCAAGCCATCGACGGCGTTCTGATGCCGCACTGAGGCCGAGGCGAGGGGGTCGCGGAAACCTGCGGCCCCCATTGGCTGAACGAACTACTCGCCGGCGCGGACTTGGTCGCGGGCGATCGAGCCAAACTCGTCCATCTTGCGACGGATTTCGCTCTCGCGAATCTCCAGGCCCGAGCCCTCGAAATCGCCGGCGACCTTGCGGAAGACGTCTTCGTCGCCCGGCTGCTCGAAATCGGCGCGCACGACGGCGGAGGCATATTGCTCGGCGCTTTCGGCGTTCAGCCCCATCTTCTCGGCCGCCCAAAGGCCCAGCAGCTTGTTGCGGCGGGCCATGGCCTTGAACTCTTGCTCCTGATCGAGGGCAAATTTGGCCTCATAGGCCTTTTCCCGATCATCGAAGGTGGTCATGGACGGTCTTCAGCTCCAGTCACGGTTCGCGCGCCGCGCGACCCAAGGGCTTCGTCTATAGCCGGGCTGCGGACGAACGCAACATGACTTCGCCTGACGCCTGCGGAGCGGGGCGTTTGTGTCGCGGGCCCGCTTCGGCTAGGGTGAAAGCGACCCTAATCCACCGACCGCCGATTCCGGATCGCGCCGCCAGCACACCACCGGCCGCGCGATTTTCGTTTCTGGCAAAGCTGAATTTTCCCCTCTGGGACCCGACCCGGAAACGACCAGAAGACCATGAACGTCAAGCGCAAGAAGCTCTACGAAGGCAAGGCCAAGATCCTGTACGAAGGACCCGAGCCCGGCACCCTGATCCAGTATTTCAAGGACGACGCCACCGCCTTCAACGGCGAGAAGAAGGCCCAGCTGGAAGGCAAGGGCGTCATCAACAACCGCATCAGCGAGTTCGTGATGAGCCGCCTGAACGGCATCGGCGTCACCAATCACTTCATCAAACGGCTGAACCTGCGTGAACAGCTGATCCGCGAGGTCGAGATCATCCCGCTGGAGGTCGTGTGCCGCAACGTCGTCGCCGGCTCGATGAGCCAGCGCCTCGGCATCGACGAGGGCACGCCGCTGCCCCGCTCGATCATCGAATTCTATCTGAAGAAGGACGAGCTCAACGACCCGATGGTCACGGAAGAGCACATCACGGCCTTCAACTGGGCCACGACCCAGGAACTGGACGACATCCTGGCCATGACGGTGCGGGTGAACGACTATCTGTCGGGTATGTTCGGCGCCGTCGGCATCACCCTGGTGGACTTCAAGATCGAGTTCGGCCGGGTGTGGGAGAACGACTTCAGCCGGGTCATCCTGGCCGACGAGATCAGCCCCGATTCGTGCCGCCTGTGGGACACCAACACGGGCGAGAAGCTGGACAAGGACCGCTTCCGCCGCGATCTGGGCAATGTCATCGAGAGCTATACCGAGGTGGCCCGCCGCCTCGGCATCATGAAGGACATGCCGACCGTGATTCAGGGGGGACTGCACTGATGGCGAGGGTCAAGGTTCACGTCTTCCTCAAGCCCGGCGTGCTGGACGTCCAGGGCAAGGCCGTGGAGGGCGCGTTGCACGGACTGGGCTGGGCCGGGGTCGGCGGGGCCCGCGTGGGCAAGCTGATCGAGTTCGATCTGGACGGCGTGGACGATCCCGCCGCCGAGGCGAAGAAGATGTGCGAGCA
>Ga0075012_10003512_pt1 | contig 14921 bp, 11 predicted proteins | sample All_14_2_FD_71474 | JGI IMG/M metagenome (GOLD analysis project Ga0075012, IMG submission 71474) | Freshwater microbial communities in response to fracking from Pennsylvania, USA - Allegheny Zone_MetaG_DW_15 | ecosystem: Environmental > Aquatic > Deep subsurface > Groundwater > Drilled... | reverse complement strand
GGGTTGCGGGAGTGGGGGGCGCAGGCGCGGGAGTGTGAGGCAAAGCAGAGGCGGGTGCGGGCTGCGGTGGTGTGCTGGCGGCGCTGATGACTTCGTGGTCTGAGGCAGGGGCAGCGGCGGTGGATGATTCGTTTTGAATTTCGGCTTCGAGTTTTTCGATCAGCTTGATGACCGGCAGGGAGGCATGGGCACCATTTTCAATTTTGGTGACGTACTGGCGGGATACGCCGAGGCGTTGGGCGAGTTTTGGGCGGGAGACGCCCATTTTTTCGCGCAGGGCCGCGACGCGCAGGGCGAAGGCGTTTTTTGGGCGGAAGACGGGTTTTTCAACGGAAGGGGCGGGGGCGGCTGGTGCGGGGGCTTCGTTTTGCTGCACGAGGCGATCCAGGGCTTCGATGGCTTCGGGGGGGAGACCTGCCAGTTCGGAGGGGGCAGTGGTGGTGTCTGGCTGTGGCATGTGCATGGCGAGCTGTTTGAGGTTGGCGGCAGCTTCGAGTTTTTCGATCAATTGAAAGACGGGCCTGGAGGGGGCCTGACGGCCTTTCTCCAAGACTGTGACATAGCTGCGACCCACGCCGAGCCAGTGTGCGAGCTCGGGTTTTGAGACACGCAGCTTTTGACGCAGTGAAAGACAGCGGGCGGGGAAGCCGACGAGTTTTTCTTCAGAGACAGGTGAGTGTGGCATACAATAAGGGGGTGTGTGAACTGCACCGAGGGGGGATTTGGCGCTGAACCCCCTTATGCATTATCTGCGCCAAAAACGTGTCCGGCATGCGGCCCAAGGATAAAAGTACCAGACACAGGCACAATGGGCCGGCGCTTTTCATGCGGAGGCTTTTTCGGAGTCTCTTTTTGTGCGAGGGAGCAGGGCGCGGCGAGGTTGTTTGAGCGGAGGGCCGGGGGCGCTTCATTTTACCTTGTTAAGCGTCTGGGGTGAGGCGGAGCGTTCCCTTGTTCCACAGGAACAAGGCTACTTGGCTGCGCTGGGACGTCAGCCGAAAGCAGCCTGCCTGACGATCAAGTCTAACCATGTAGAATTAAATGATCATCTGTTCGAGAACTGGTCTATTTGCGGTGAGGGACGGGACAAAGCGAGAGACAGTGATTTTACTCGCCGTTCGGGCGCGTATCGGTAAAGTTCGCCGCCTTTTTGCATGTCCGAAGAATCCCCAGCCCAGCATCAACCCCCGTTTGACGTTCCGAGCGTCGAGGAGATGGCCGCATTGCTGCCGCAGTATTCGTTTGAAAAGCTGGCGGCGTTTGGCGGAATGGGGGCGGTGTACAAGGCGCGGCAGGTGAGCCTGGACCGGCTGGTGGCGATCAAGATTTTGCCTCCGGAGTTTGGCAGGCAGGAGGACTTTGCGGACCGCTTCAAATCGGAGGCGCGGGCGATGGCGAAGCTGAACCACACGCACATCGTGGGGGTGTATGACTTTGGCATCACCCAGGAAGGACATTTGTACCTGGTGATGGAGTGGGTGGAGGGGGAGACACTGCACACGCTCATCCACAAAGGCTGCATCCCCGTGCGGAAGGCGGCAAGTCTTGCGATGCAGCTGTGTGATGCGCTGGCGTTTGCGCATCACAACAAAATCCTTCATCGCGACATCAAGCCGGGGAACATCATGATCAACGAGGATGATCAGGTGAAGGTGGCGGACTTCGGACTGGCACGACCGATCACGGGTGAAGCGGAGGAAAACCCTTTTGGCACGCCGGACTACGCTGCGCCGGAGATTTTGGGGAAGGGTGCTGTGGACCAACGGGCGGACATTTTCGCGGCCGGCGTGGTGCTGTATGAGATGCTGACGGGGCGTGTGCCGCAGCAGCCGCGGCGATCTGTGACGGAGTTTGCACCGCTGTCTCCGAAATGGGATGAACTGATTGACCGGGCGACGCATGCGGATCCCACGAAGCGCTTTCAGGATGTGGGTGAGCTGCGCGCGCACATCGCCATGCTGATCAACCAGGCGGCGCAGGCTGTGAAGGTGGTGGCGGTGGAGGAGGAGCCCAAGGCGGGAGGGGCGCTCAAGCCGCTGCACTTTGTGCTGATGGGTGCGGCGGTGATTGTGACCGGCGTGGTGCTGATGATGATGTTTAAAGGCGGGGCCGCGCCGGAGACGCCACCGAAGCAGGCTTCGACGGATTCCACCGGGGCCGACAAGTCTGAACCGCAGCCGAAGGTGGAAAAGGTGAAAGCTCCGAAGAAGGTGAAGCCTGTGGTGGTGGTGCCGGTTGCGGAGCCGGAAATGAAGAAGGCGGATGCGGAACCGCAGGCTGAAAAAATGGTCGCCGTGGTGCCGCCTGCGCCTGTTTCTCCGCCTCCAGCCCCCGAGCCTGCGGCCATGAAACCTGTGGCACCGCCGCCGGAAACACCGCTGGAGACGATCCAGCGGCTCGAAGAACGGGATCCTGAACTGACGCTGCTGATCACTGATTTTGCCGCCGAATGGCTGGCCGGGACGGATCTCGGTGCGGAGACTGAAATGCAGGGGCTGGCAGACAAATACATCCCGGCGCTGCAGCGCAGCCTGAGCGGGGTGAATCCGCCGCAGCGTGATTTTATTCTCAGTGAGATCTCCCACATTGCGAATCGCCAGCCCGTGGACGAACCGGATGCGCAATGGCCGGAAGTGCTCAGGACGCTGCGCAAAGCGTACGACACCCAGCGCGAGGGGATTCAAAGCCGGAAGGATGCGGCGGCGCAGAAAATGCGTGCGGCGCAGTGCGAGCTGGTGCTGCAGAAGGCGCGTGAACGTGCGGCCGCAGGAGAGACTGAGGCGGCGAAACGTGCGGAGGTCGTGGCGGCGGAGCTGGCGAAGCTGAAGGGGGCGCCTTCGCTGAAGGCCTTGAAACAAAATGTGGCTGGTGCCACCGAGATGGGCGGGCCCGCAGACGCCAGCGCTGAGCCGGTGCGCTAAGTTGCCATTTTAAGAAAAAACCGTTAAGACTTTTTCCTCGCGGACTGAGAGTGAGGCGGTTATGAGTCGCTCATGCCTGAAGAAATACTTGCCGAGGAACCGCCTTCATTTGCCGTGCCCAGCCTTGAGGCCATGAACGCCTACCTGCCGCAGTTTCAGTTTGAAAAACTGGCGGCATGCGGCGGGATGGGGGCGGTTTACAAAGCCTATCAAGAGAGCCTGGACCGGCGTGTGGCGGTGAAGATTCTGCCGCCGGAGTTTGGGGCTGAAAAAGAGTTTTCTGATCGATTCAAGGTCGAGGCACGAGCGATGGCCAAGCTGAACCACACCAACATTGTGGGCGTGTATGACTTTGGCATCACGGGCGGGGGGCATTTGTATTTGGTGATGGAATGGATCGAAGGGCGGTCCCTTCACGATCTCATTCACAAGGGTGGCCTGTCACTGCGGAAGGCGACGAATCTGGCGATGCAGCTGTGTGAGGCGCTGACCTTTGCGCATGAGCACCAGATCATTCATCGTGACATCAAGCCGGGCAACATCATGGTCAATGACAGCGACCATGTGAAGGTGGCGGACTTTGGACTGGCGCGGCCAGTGTCCGACGAAGCGGAGCAGGAGAACCCCTTTGGCACGCCGGACTATGCCGCGCCGGAGATTCGCGGTGGCAGCGTGGTGGACCACCGGGTGGACATCTATGCCGCAGGTGTGGTGCTCTATGAGATGCTGACGGGCACGATTCCGGGGGAACCGCGGCGGTCGGTGACGGAGTTTGCCAAAATCTCGACACGGTGGGACAGCATCATCGCCAGAGCCATCGACCCCGATCCGGAGAAGCGGTATCAGGACGCGGGTGAGCTTCGTGCGCATATCAATGTGGCGATGAAGCAGGCTGCGGCGCCTGGAGAGGTTCCCGGCGATGTCATGGCCATCGATCTAGGCATCGGCGTGGGGACAGCCCCGAGAGCAGGCATGGGGGTGGGTTTGGGTGCGGGGTTGCGTTTGGGAGCAGGCCCTGCTGCGGCAACCCCTGTGGTAGAGAGTGTGCCAGTTGCACGCGTGGCGGGTGGGCCGAGTGTGCCGCGTGCGCCGGGTGTGCGTGCGCCCGGCACGCCGGCGGTGGTCCAGAAACAGAAAGCGGCATCGCCACAGAAGCCGGCAGTTCGAATGACGCCGCAGCAGCAACAGCTCATGCTGGTCATCGGGGTAGTGGCTGTGGTGGTCGTTGGGTTGTTGGCGCTGATCTTCTGGCCGTCTTCCAAGAGTGCGTCACGCAGCACGTCTGCCAGCGTCCAGGCCACGCCGGCTGAAATTCATGAGGTGATGCAAAACCTCGAGCAGCATGATGCCGAGCTGGCGAGGCTGGTGAACTCGTTTGCCCATGACTGGGCGGCCACGGGAGCGGATAAAAATCCCACCTCGTCCGTCGCAGAAAAACTGCGCCAGGCGCACAATGCTGCGGTGCAGGCCAAGGCGAAGGATCGGATGGAGGCGGCCAGGCGTGCGGAGATTGTGGCTGCGGAGATGGCGAAGCTGACTGAGGCACCGTCATTGAAGGCGCTCAAAAAGGCGGCGGAGAGATAGACGGGTCTAAAAAAAAGCCGCCACCCGTTTCCGGGTGACGGCGTGGGTTTGACCGGGGGTGTTATTCGCCTTTGCAGCAGTCTTTGCCGCAGGCTTTGCCTTTTTCTTTGCAGCAGGCGGCGCAGTTGTCCTTGCAGCATTTTTCACAGGCCTTGCCGGCGGCAAGAGCGGTGCTGGAGAGGGCGGCGACGGAGGCTGCGGCGATGAGGGTAAGGATGGTTTTCATAGTATCGGATGTGTTTGTGTTGTTTGGTTTGAATCGCCCGCTTGAAGGATTCCGGCGTGCGGCGCGGGCATGCGCATGCCGGGTGTGCCATCGAGTGGCTTTGAACTGGCGGTGAGGCCAGACGGCCGGGCAGGCTGTCTGGGGGCGGCGAAAGTCGTGGCCGCGAGGAATGAGATCACTGCTGCCCGGGGCGTCTGGCTTCCAGACGCGGGGTGCGTGTCTTCAAATGAGGAGGGCGCAATGCCGCGAGTAGAGAGGCGGCGCGTGCAAGGGCGGCCCGTGATCGTGACGGGGCGCGTGGAATGCCAAGATAGGCGTGGCGAGATCCGCCTGCGAGAAGGTGACCCAAACGGGCTCGGCAAGCAGCTTCAGGGCGGGTGCCGGAGCTTTGACGAACGTGGCGGCGACATCGCGCGCGTTTTCGTGTCTGGCGCAGGGGCAGGTGGGTTCCTGAGAATGTGATGGGGCCTGCTCGGAGGCAAAGTGCTGCTTTTTGGCGCAGCAGCTGGCGACTTCTTCCTGCTCCTGCTGGGGAGCCGTGACGCAGCACCAGCACATCGGCAGGCCGATGCAGAGGGTGAGGATCAGGGCTGTGAAGCGGGAGAGCATTGTGTGGTGTTAGATGCAGAAACGAACGATTTTATTCCAAGGTTGCAAGCATTTGGTGTGCCGGGGTTGCGGTGGAGTGCGCGGGGGATGTGCTTTTGGTGGAGGGCGGTGGGGGATGTGGGTGAAGCGGAGTCGTGGGAAGGAAGGACAGGCCGGAGGCGCTGTTTTCCGTGGACAGCCGGGACGGTTGTCCTCCGCTTAGTGCGGGATGTGAGCGGGGAATGACGTGGGCGAAGCGGAGTTGTGGGGGAAAGGACAGGCCGGAGGCACTGTCTCCCGCTGACAGCCGGGACGGCTATCCTCCACGGGCTGTGGGGGAAGCGTGCGCAAAAAAACGCCGCGCGGTTTTCCCGGGCGGCGTTTTTGGGTTTGGGTGAATGTGTGCTGCTATTAGCGGAAGCTTTTGGCGAAGTCGTCGGAGGTGGCTTTGGCGACGACCTTGGTTTTTTGGAAGGTGGATTGCTCGCCTTTCTCGATGAGGATACGCTCGTAGTCGGCGGAGGACATGGGGAGCTCGATGGTTTTGTCCTGCCAGGTGGAAAGCAGGATGGCGTTGGCGAGTTCGACGCTGTGGAGGCCTTCGGCGGCGGGGGAGAGGAGTTTTTCTCCTTTGAGGATGGCGTTGGTGAAGTTTTGCAGGATCTCCACGTGCTGGCCGCCGGCTTGGTCGACATGGATGTCCATGTGCCAGCTTTCGGGCATGGCGAAGGCGGCTTCGGCTTCCATGCAGAACTTGCTCATCTGCTGGCGGTTGCGCTGGAAGTGGATGCGGGTGCCGTCGGTGACGGTGAGGCGGCCCTGCTCGGCAGAGATTTCGAGCTTGTTGATGCCGGGAGCTTCGCCGGTGCTGGTGACGAAGGTGGCGGTGGTGCCGTTGTCATACTGCATGACGGCGGTGACATCGTCTTCGACTTCGATTTCGTGGAAGCGGCCGAACTGGCAGAAGCCGCGCACCTTTTGCGGCATGCCGAAGAGCCACTGGAAGAGGTCGAGATTGTGCGGGCACTGGTTCATGAGGACGCCGCCGCCTTCGCCTTTCCAGGTGCCGCGCCAGCCGCCGGTGGCGTAGTAGTAATTGGTGCGGAACCAGTTGGTGACCTCCCAGTGGACGCGGCGCACGGCGCCGATCTCGCCGCTGTCGATGAGGTCCTTGACCTTCTTGAAGCAGGCATTGGTGCGCATGTTGAACATGGCGGCGAAGATCTTGTTCTTGTCGGTGTGCGCGGCGATGAGGCGCTCGCAGTCGGCCTTGTGAACGGAGATGGGCTTTTCCACCAGGACGTGGAGGCCGGCCTGAAGGGCGGCGATGCCGATGGTGGTGTGACTGAAGTGCGGGGTGCAGATGAGGATGGCGTCGATGTGGCCGCTGCGCATCATGAGGTTGACGTCGGTGAAGGCTTTTTCACCTTCGATGAGGTTCGGCAGGGTGCCGACGCTCTCGCACAAGGCGGTGACGCGCAGACCGGGGATTTTGCCCGCGCGGATGTTTGCAAGGTGTGCCTTGCCCATGTTTCCAAGCCCAACGATGCCGATTCTGACGGTTTCCATGAAGCGGAGACTAGCGGGGCGGACGGGACGGTCAAGCGACTCAACAGTTGCGCTTTGCCCTGCCAGACTGCATTTTGCAGCATGCGCCCGCCCCGCCGTCTCCGAGACCTGCTCATCCCAGTCGTGGGATGTGTGGCGGCGCTGCTCAGCACCCCTCTCATGGCAGACGACCTCCGCATTGGCATCATCGGGCTGGACACTTCGCACTCCGAGCAGTTCACGCTGCGGCTGAATGATCCCGCGAACCCGAACCACATTCCCGGTGCGCGGGTGGTGGTGGCCTTTCCTGGAGGAAGTCCGGACATTGAGGAGAGCAAGACGCGCATCGAAGGCTTTACGGCCACGGTGCGCGACAAATATGGCGTACGCATCGTGGGCAGTGTGGAAGAGGCCTGCAAGGACGTGGATGCGGTGCTGCTGCTGAGTCTGGAAGGGCGCCCGCGGCTGGAGCAGATGAAGCAGATCGTCGCCGCTGGCAAGCCGGTCTTCATGGACAAGCCGGTGGCCGCCTCTTTGAAGGATGTGGTGGAGATTTACAAGATGGCTGCGGCGGCCCAGGTGCCGGTGTTTAGCGCATCTGCCATGCGGTGGTATCCAGGTGTGCTGGAAGTGGCGAATGCGGAGGCGACTCCGGCCCGCAGTGTGATCTCCTACGGTCCGGCGCATGTGCTGCCCTTCCACCCCGATCTGTTCTTCTATGGCATTCATCCGACGGAGGCGCTGTTTACCGTCATGGGTTCGGGCTGCCTTTCCGTGATCCGCACCACGACGACTTCGGAATCCATCGTGACGGGCCTGTGGGCCGAGGGGCGGACCGGCACGCTGCTGGCGATTCATGAGGGTGCCATGGGCTACAAGCTGATCCGCTTTGGTGACAAGCAGATCACCGAGCAGAAATCCGACGGGGACTACACGCCGATGCTGCGGGAGATCGTGAAATTTTTCCAGACCAAGCAGGCGCCGGTGGCACCGAAGCAGACGCTGGAGATTTACGCCTTCATGGCGGCTGCGGAAGAGAGCAAGCACCGCGATGGAGCGCGCGTGACGCTGCGCGAGGTGATGGTGAAAGCCGGTGCGCCCGAGGCGTGGCTGCCCGATGATGGAAAGACGAAACCGGAGGCTCCGAAGTCGGTGCCGAAGGGGCTGCCGAAGCCGGGCGGGTCGTGAGGAGGATGTGAGAGCCGTTTTAGGTCATGGGTAGAGGAAAACGGACGGCCAGGTCTGACTTTATGTGGGTTGTGATTTCGGCTGCTGCATGCCGGTGTGCATTTTGGATTTTGGCGAGGCGGTAGCTGCGGCTTATCCCAGCGGCTTCACCCGGAGCTGGCGCAGGGTGTAGAAGGGGGAGGCTGATTCTGAGACTCGTCTGGCTCCGTGTTTGCGCTTGGGGCTGAACTGATCGCGCTGTGACTCGAAGATGCCCTCCACAAACTCACGGCTGCCTAGAATGACGCCATCGGTGAAGTAACGCACGCGCAGGCGGATGAGCTCGGCGGTGCTGAGTTTGCCTTTTTCCGCCAGCACGGCGCGGGCGCTTTCTGGGCTGACGCCGTGGCGTATTACGTTTTGCTTTTGGGCGTCTTTGACCTCGCGGCCGTCGGTGTGCAGGAGGCAGCGGTAGGCTTCGGCGGCACCGGCGCTTTTCCAACCGTCCACGGGTTTGCTTAGGGCTTTGCAGAGGCCGCGTTGCGCACGGCGGCTGCCGCCAAGGGCTTCGGCGTAGCCGCACCAGCGGTAGTCTTTCGGATCCTCGACTAGACCGGCGCGCACGGGGTTCAGATCGATGTAGGCGGCCATGGTGCGCAGGGATTCGCCTTTGCCTTCGACGAGGACGCTTTTAAAGCGGTCCATCCAGAGAGTGCCACGGCGGCCACGGCGTTTGTTGAACCAGCGGCTGAAGCGCTCTTTGATTTCTTTGACGAAGAGGGAGAGATCGCAGAAACGTTTTTTGAGGGCCTCGATTTTCTGTTCGGCCAGGATGGCCATGCCGCGCTGGCGGAGGCCGGCGAGTTCATCACGCAGGAGGCCGAGGTAGGTCTTGCTGTAGAGGATGCCGAGGTGCGCGAAGAGCTTGTTTTCGCCGTCGGGTCCGGCGAAGCGCTGCAGCCAGGTCAGGCGGTGAGGAACCTCGGCGAGGAGGTGGAAGTGATTGCCCATGAGGCAGTAGGTGACGATCTTGATGCCGGAGAATTCGGCCATGCGCCAGATGATGCGGCGGAGTGCTTCTTTTTCGATGTCATCGAACCAGATCTCGCCGCCGCAGGTGCGTGACATGACGTGGTAGCAGTAGGACTCCAAGGGCCCTTTGCCGAGGATGCGGTGCCTGCCACCGGACCAAGAGCGCGCGCCGGGATAGAGGCCGGTTTTGGCGTTTACGCCGACGAGCTGCTCTTCGAGCGGGAGAGGCTGGGGATGAGCGGGTTGGATAGCTTTCATGGGCGGAAGGTGATTGGAGATTTTACGGAGTCAATCAACTAAATGCCTGGCATTAAGAAAAGGCCGCTGGCTGTTTGAGGCGTGCTGCAGGTGCTTGTGACTGGAAAGGGGGCGATGCGTGGGAGAACGATTTGAGGGCTCTCTCAATCTTCTGTCTCGGGTAGCCAGTGGTCGTTCAGGCAAGCTGAAGGCACCGCAGAACGATTTGAGGGCTCTCTCAATCTTCTGTCTCGGGGGGGGGCTACTCGGCGTTTTGGACTTGTTCGCGGATTTTTTCGAGTTCGGTTTTGGCGGTGACGACGTGGTGGGCGATCTCGGCGTTGTTGCACTTGGAGCCCATGGTGTTGAACTCGCGGAAGAATTCCTGGAGGAGGAAGTCGAGGCTGCGTCCGGCGGGGACGCCGCCGTCGAGGTAGGCACGGAACTGCTGAACGTGGCTGGCGGCGCGGGTGAGCTCTTCGGAGATGTCCGTGCGGTCGGCGAACAGGGCGATTTCTTTGACGAGGCGCTCGTCGTCGAGCGGGAGGGGAAGGCCGGCGTCTTCGAGGCGCTGGCGGAGGATTTTGCGCTGATGCTCGGGGACGGTGGCAGCTTTGGTGCGGATGGATTCGAGGAGGGACTCGATCTGGGAGAGGCGGGACTCGATGTCGCGGCGGAGGCTGGCACCTTCGGTGGCGCGCATGGTGTTCAATTGCTTCAGGGCGGCCGCCAGAGCTTCCTGAACGGAGGGCCAGGCGTCTTCGGTGGCGATTTCTGTCTGTGCCTGGGTGATCACGCCGGGCAGGCGGGTGATGTCTGTGAGGGTGACGTTGGGCGGGATTTCCAGTTTCAGGGCCAGGGCGTGCATGGCGTGGTAGTAATGGGCGGCCAGATCCTGATCGACATGCACCGCATCGGCTCCCGCCGCGCCGGTTTCCCGGCGGACGGCCACATTCACTCGCCCGCGGGAGACGGCGGCGGAAACCTCGGTACGGACGGCGTTTTCCAGCTCGGAAAGTTCACGGGGCAGATTCACGGCCACTTCGAGCTGCTTGCGGTTCACGGAACTGCATTCCACGCTCCAAGTCACGCCTGAACGCTGGGCTTCACCACGACCAAATCCTGTCATGCTTTTCATAGCCATCAGATGGAACGATATTTGACTTTGGTAAAGCTTTGGATGCGGAGGCCGCACATTCGCCGAGATTCCGATTTGCAAGGTCCCGTGTGCTCCCTAGTCTCGCCAGCCCTATGGCAAAAGCGGCACTCGGCAAAGGTCTCGGCGCACTCATTTCGGCATCCTCCTCGGTGTCGGGAGTGTCGCGTCTGCCAGCACTCGCACAGCCGGCTCCCGGAGACGTAGTGAATCGTGTGACGCTGGATCAGATCGTCCCGAGCCCGCTGCAGCCGCGCAAGGAGTTCCAGCCGGAGATGCTCACGGAGCTGATGGAGTCCATCCGCGAGCATGGGATCATCCAGCCGTTGATCGTGCGCCGGGTGAACGGGAAGCTGGAGCTGATCGCCGGTGAGCGGCGTTTCCGTGCGTCACGCGAGCTGGGACTGAAGGAGATTCCCGTCATTGTCCGTGAAGCCAGCGACAAGGACGTGCTGGAGATGGCGCTGATCGAAAACCTGCAGCGCGAAGGGCTGAATCCGATTGAAGAGGCGCAGGCGTACTCGCGGCTGGCGAAGGATTTCCAGATGCGGCAGGAGGACATCGCGCAGCGCGTGGGCAAGAACCGCGCCACGGTGGCCAATACGATGCGCCTGCTGGAACTGCCGACGGGCATCCGCGACATGCTGGTGGCGACGAAGATTTCGACGGGGCATGCCAAGGTGCTGCTGATGCTGAAGCAGCATGACGCGCAGGAGCGTCTGGCGCAGCAGATCGTGGCCAAGAGCCTGACGGTGCGCGCCACGGAAAAAGCCGTGGATGCCATCCTGCATCCGCCGCCGCCGCCCCAGCCGAAGCCCACGGAGACGGACCTGAACCGTGCCATTGAGGCGGTGGAGCAGAAGCTCATCCAGCATCTGACGACGAATGTGAGCATTCATCACGCCGAGAAGAAGGGGCGCATTGAGATCGACTACTACGGCGTGGAAGATTTGAACCGCCTCCTGAGTGTGATCGGAGTGAAGGAAGAGGCCTTTGCGGAGGAGTAACGGGCGCTGCGCGCCAATGACGAAATCCGAATGACGAATGACGAAACAAGCATGCGTTTGAAGCCGATGGTATCTGTCATGCGCCATGTCTCTTTGCTTGTTCTGACCTGCATGCTTCTGGGCTGCCAGCCCGAGCCCAAGACGGACTCTGCGGATGTGCGAGAGTTCCTCACGCATTATTTTGCGACCTGGTCTGCCAAGGACATGGACGGGTACGGCGGCTGTTTTCACGAGCAGGCGCGAATCACCTTTGTGCATCAAGGGGTGCCGCAGAGCCAGGGGCTGACAGACTTTCTGCATGGCCAGAAGCTCAGCCACGCCACCACCACGGTGCCGATGACCGAGGTGCCGACGGACATGAAAATCCTGCGTGACGAGCGCACCGCCCAAGCCAGCGTGCGGTGGAAGCTCACGAAGGGAACCGACGTCACGCTCGGCACCGATTGTTTCACGCTCATCAAAACCTCCACCGGGTGGAAGATCATGAGCCTGGTTTTTTATAACGACTGACCGCGAAAAAAGCATGTCCCGCACACCTTCCAAATCTCCCGCACCTTCGGCCGAAAATGCAACCGCCACCCGTGGTACGCGTTTCTTTCTGGGGCTGTCCTGCTTCCTGGCGGGGGCGGCCATGATGGTCATCGAAATCTGCGCCTACCGGCTGCTGGCGCCTTTTTTTGGCAACAGCGTGTACACGTGGACGGCGCTGATCGGGGTGATCCTGATCGCGTTCAGCGCGGGTGGGTATCTCGGGGGGCATCTGGCTGACCGCAAAATGGCGCTGGATTTGCTGGGCTGGCTGCTGGCGGGATCTGCGGTGCTGACGTTTTTCATTCCGGCGCTGCACACCGTCTTTGCGGTGGGGTTGAGCGCGCATGGTCTCATCGCGGGGCCTGTGATGATTTCGCTGCTGCTGTTTGCGATTCCTGGGATCTTGCTGGGGGCGGTGTCACCGGCTGCGGTGCGTTTTTACAGTCTGACGCTGAAGGACACGCACGTGGGTGCGGCTGCGGGGACGATCAGCATGCTGGGGTCTCTGGGCAGTTTTGTGGGCACGTTTCTCTCCGGCTTCTTCCTGCTGTCCACCTTCGGTGTGAGGAGCATCTTTTTTGGCACGGCGGCGCTGCTGCTGGTGCTGGCGGTGGCGGCGTTTCTGCTGGCGAAGAACACGCTGAAGCAGCAGGCACCGGTGATCCTGAGCGGAGTCTTTGCGTTTGGCATGAGCTGGATGACGGCGCCGAAACCCAAGCCGGGGGTGATCTTTGAGCATGAGTCGTTTTATCATCACATCGAGGTGAGTGAGCGGACCGAGGGCGATGTCACGCGGCGTGTGCTGCAGCTGGATTCGACGATGGAAGGAGGGATGGACGCCAAGACTGGCGATCTGATCCTGCCATATCAGCAGTATTGGAAGCTGGCCCTGCTGCGTGAGCCGGCGAAAGTGAGCAGCGCGCTGTTCATCGGGGCGGGGGCCTTTGGGATGCCGGAGAATGTGTCGCGTGATTTTCCTGAGGCGACGGTGGATGTGGTGGAGATTGACCCGCAGGTGATCGAGGTGGGGAGGAAGTACTTCAAGCTGGATGAGTACCCAAGGGTCAAGGCGCATGCGGGTGATGCGCGGCGGTATCTGCTGCAGAACGAAGGCAAGAAGTGGGACCTGATCTTTGGGGATGCGTACAACGGCATCCGGCAGATCCCGCCGCACCTCGCGACGCAGGAGTTTTATCAGCAGATCGCAGATCATCTGGAACCGAAGGGTGTTTTCATCATGAACCTGATCGCGGCCATCACCGGGCCGAAGGCGGAGCTGACTTCGGGCATGCTGGCGACGGTGAGGAAGGCCTTTCCGTATGTGGAGGTGTTTGCCGTGGGTTTCCGTCGTGATGAGACTCAGAACGTGATTCTGATGGCTTCACGCGAAGATTTGAAGCCGCTGATTGTGGACCGCTACGTCAAGCAGGGCTCATGGGAGGAAGTGCTGATCCGCACGCATGTGCCTGCGGGCACGGTGCCGCGCTCTGCCTATGTTTTCACGGATGATCACAATCCGGTGGATGCGATCATTGCGCGGGGGTTGCTGGAGTAGCGGAGGTCGCGCCAGCGGGCTCTGAGGCTGGGGGCGGGCACTGGTGTGTTTGCCGCGCGCTGATGGACGGGCGGGCTGTCGCCACGCCCATCCTACGGGTGGCGTGCTTACGCTGTGGGAAGTGAAGACTACCTTTCCAAGGGCTTGGCGGCGGGGGCGAGAGCGGGGGCGACGAAGGCGTCGAAGACGAGGACGCCTTTGAGGGAGTCGACGGCGCGTTCGAGCTGTTTGTCGCCGAGATTGGCGAGTTCGAGGGCGGCGGCTTCGCCGGTGCCGTGGGAGGCGCGCCATTTGGAGATGCGGAGTTCTTCGTCTGAGGTGAGGGCGGAGACGATGTTGGGCTCGACGCCGTTTTCGTGAATGGTGCGGTGGCTGGGGGTGTAGTATTTGGCGGTGGTGAGGCGCATGGCGGCGCCGTTTTTCATGGGCAGGATGGTCTGCACGCTGCCTTTGCCAAAGCTGGTGGTGCCGACGATGATGGCGCGCTTGAGGTCCTGCAGGGCGCCGGCGGTGAGCTCGGAGGCGCTGGCGCTGCCTTGATTGATGAGGACGGCGATGGGGTATTTGCGCGGCTCTTTGCCATTGCGGGAAGGAGTGCGGAAGGGCGGGGGATTTTGCGAAGCGACGCGGCCCTCGGTGGTGACCACCACGGTGCCTTCGGGGAGGAATTCGCCGCAGACGGCGACGGCGCTATCCACGAGGCCGCCGGGGTTGTTGCGCAGGTCGAGCACGAAGGCTTTCATGCCCTGCTTTTCGAGTTCATCGAGGGCTTTGCTGAGCTCGCGAGGGGTGGGCTGGTTGTACTGGGAAATGCGGGCGTAGCCGATCTTGTAATCTCCGGCCATTTTGGGCGAGAGGAGCATGGGATCGTGCACAGAGGTCTCGGCCAGCGTTTCATGCTTCACCTTGAACTCGAGGAACTGCTTGGTGCCGGGACGGCGGACGGTGAGGCGGACTTCATCGCCGGCCTTGCCTTTGAGAAGCTGCATGGCCTCGGCGATGCCGACGGAGTCGGTGAGGACGTCGTTGATGCGGACGAGCTGGTCGCCGGAGAGGACGCCGGCGGCATTGGCGGGTCCATCTTCACGGACGGTGATGATGGTGAGGATGCCCTGGCGGAGGGCGATGGTGATGCCGATGCCTTCGGAGGTGTCGCTCTGCTCGCGCTGCATGTCTTCGAAGAGGGACTTGCCCATGTACTCACAATGGGGGTCGAGCTTGTGGAGCATGCCTTCGAGAGCGCCTTCGACGAGCTCGGCGTAGGTGATTTTGGATTCGTCCACGTAGTTCTGGCGCACCATCTCCATGGCGCGGGTGAGCATTTCGATCTGGGTGTAGGCGTCTTCTGGCGGGGGCTTGGGAAGAGGGG
>Ga0075012_10003510_pt1 | contig 14928 bp, 14 predicted proteins | sample All_14_2_FD_71474 | JGI IMG/M metagenome (GOLD analysis project Ga0075012, IMG submission 71474) | Freshwater microbial communities in response to fracking from Pennsylvania, USA - Allegheny Zone_MetaG_DW_15 | ecosystem: Environmental > Aquatic > Deep subsurface > Groundwater > Drilled... | reverse complement strand
CGGAGTGCCAGCGAGGCCCGTGCTGTCGAACCGCGAGAGGCGGTCCGAGGCGCGGAAGTGGGCCGCGATGTCGTTGCCGACGACGAAGACCCGGCCGGAGTACGGCGCGACCTTCTCGGAGTCCATCAGGCGCTTCGCCTCGACGGCGACCAGGTGCGGGTCCTCCGTCTCGTCGAAGGTGACCGAGTGCTTGATCTTGGTCGTGCCACGGATCGCGGCGAGCGCCTTCGCCTCGACGCGCTCGACCACGGCAGTGACCTGGGGAGCCAGGACGTCCGTCGCGAACTCGATGTCGTCGAGCGTGAAGTGCTCGTCCTCGAGGCCGGTGGCCGACACGATGTGCGTGTTGAGCCGGATCGGGAAGTTCCCGCCGACCTGGAAGATGTCGTCCAGGACGATGGGCCCGGAGCGGCCACGGAAGTCGTAGTCGCGGGCGACCGCGATCGAGCCGTCCTTGAGCTTGAAGTTCACGGTGTCGTTGCGCGCACCCGTGAAGTTCTCCTTGCCCACGATCGTGAGCAGGAGCGGCAGGATGAGCTGCTTCTCGACCATGGGCAGGACGGCCTGCGCCTGCTTCTTGGCCTTGACCTTCTGTACGGCCACGTCTTCCTCCTGAGGTTGGTGTCTCTTGGCTTTCAGCACTTCCCTCGGGAGGCGCCGCTACAGCAAGGATACACACATGGCCGGGCGCAGTATGGCCTACGAGCGAAAACTCGTCAAGAGGGTGTCCACGAGGTGAGACAGTAAAGACCCCCGCGTCCCTTTCGGGAGACGGGGGTCTGAGATTGAAGAAAAGACCCGGCCCACGAGGGGCCGGGTGAGTAGTGTGGCGGCTCAGCCGAAGGGACTGCCGGAGCCGACGATACCATCGGCAACCTTATCCCAGTCGATCTCCTGGTCGGCGGGCTTGCCGTTCTTGGGGTCGGCCGCGTTCTTGAGGATCGGCCTCGGGGTGGTGCGGACCGTGGGCTCGTCGGGGTCGTCCTCGTCGCCGGGCTCGCCGTCTTCGATGCCGAAGGTCTCCTTGAACTTCTCGATCGAAGCATCCAGCTCGTCCTGGGTCGTGCCCTGGATCCAGTCATGGAACTTCGGGTCGATGTCCTTGAGAGCCTCAGAACGCAGCTCGGAGACCTCCTTGTCGGAGACGAGCTTATCACGCTCGACGGTGAGGTCGTCGACCCTCTTCTGGAGCTTGTCGATCTTCTTCTGCGCCTCGGCGCCGTTGGCTTCGGCGGCCTCAGCCTGCGCGGTCTCGAGCTCCTTCTCGGCGGTCTTGAGTGCCTCGTCGGCCTCGTCGCGCGCGTCCTGCGCCTTCGCCTTGTCGGTCAGCAGGTTGAAGATGAAGCGCCGGAGCTTCGGCTTGTCGATCTCGGCATCGGTCCCGCCCTCGGTTTCCCAGGGTGCGCGGAACTCGTCCAGAGACTTGAGTGCATCGGTGTGCTTGCCCACGGATCCTCCTACGATCGTGTGCGGCTGGACCCCTTGGTCCTAGCCTAGGTCAGCACTAGACTATCACGCCGCGCGCAGACCCTCGTTCGCCTTGTCCCAGGAGATGTACTCGCCGGTCTTGAGCCACTTGTCGTAGCCGCGCCGGAAGCGGACCATGGCGTCCCCGCCGCCCGCGCCCCAGCGCTCCCAGAGGTCGGTGAAGACCTCGTTCTTGGCGACCACCGGGTCGTTCTCGGCGAAGACGGCCTTGAGACAGCATCCGCACTCGTCATGGACCTTGGCGTCGCCGTCGCCGGTGAAGCGAGCGTTCGAGAGGTCGAAGGCCCCTTCCTTGAAGGCTCGGTACTGCAGCCCACGGCTGGCCAGCATCGCGCAGAAGTGGCAGGGCTTCGCGCGCGTGACGCGGACCCACCCCAGTGCGACGCGATCCTCCTCGGAGGCGGTGTAGATCGTCTGGCGACCACCGGCCTGAGCATGGCGTACGGCGGCGGCCGTCAGGGCCTTCGTCGTGGCGAGCTTCGCCTCGACCAGGAGGGCCTTCGTCTGCAGCGGGCTCCGATCCATCTCTCGGATCGAGGAGGCCTTGTTCATGTAGTCGTACGGCCCAACGGCGAGCAGGCTCTTGCGCACACCGTCGTCGACCATCCCCAGAGCTGCGCGAGCATCGAAGGCCTCGGCGCCGGGCACCTCGAGCCGCCGGAGGCCGCTGTAGAAGTTAGCCGCATCCCGGGCGCCAAGGTCCGAGGTGGCGATCAGGCGCGGGACTATCAGGTCCAGCCAGGCCTCGACGGACTGCATGTCCTCGACGTTTACACGCTTCTGGTAGTAGAGCGCGATCAGCGCCGCGATCCTGGCGGCGTCGCGGTTCTGCTTCGTCTTGAACGCGGTCGTCAGGGTCAGCGCAGCAGAGGCCTGAGCCTCACTCAGCGTCGCCACTGGGAGCCTTCTTGGGCTCTTCGGAGCCGTCCGGCGTCTGGTCGAGCAGCTCGCGCATGAGCTTCTCGAAGGACCCGCTCTCGACGAGCTCCTTGGCCCGCTGGACATCGTCGTCGGTCCAGCCAGGGATCCGCTCCCACAGCATCTCCACGGGAACGCCGAGCTGGAGGGAGAGCTTGCCGAGGGCGTCGGCTGCCTGGCTCATCGAGCCGGACTCCGTGTCCTTCCAGCGGATGCGGAGGTCCCAGGCGGCGGCGAGCTGGAAGTCACCCTCGCCCATGGCGACGAGACGGGCCATCTGCTCATGGAACTCGCCCGCGTTGCCACGGAACGAGGCGCCACGGCGCTGCATGCCCTCAGTCGCGGCGGCCAGCGCCTCGGCCTGCAGGTTGCTCGAGAGGCCGAGCAGGTGATGCGGAGGCATCTGGGCGATGGCAGACAGGAGGCGCAGGTCGGCGTCGGTGGCCTTGATCTGGTTCTCGATGTCACCGGCCGGGAGGGTGCCGAACTTGGTGTCCTTGTTCGTACTGACCAGGAGGTCCTCGACGCGCAGGCGAATGGCCTGGGCGGCGGCCTCGGACTTCTTCTCCGGCTTGGCCATGCCCGCGATGTAGCGGACCTGCCAGGCGCCGAAGCGCTGGTTGATCAGGCGGTCGAAGAGGTCCTGGTCGATGCGACGTAGGATCGGCAGGACAGGCTCGATCTCACCGATGGCCCGGCCGTCGAGGTCGATGCGGTTGGCGCAGCGCGCGACCGGCGGCACGGGCATGCCGTGCTCCTGGTAGGTGATGTAGGTCCACTGGCGCGCCTCGGTGCCGTCGCCTTCGCAGCGGAGCAGGTGGACGACGTAGGAGTCATAGATCTTGACGGCCCAGCCGTTCTTGAGGCCGACACCGCTCACGGTGAGGTCGCCGACCCGCTTGATCGAGACGGGCTCGGCCTCGATGGCGATGCGGCACCACTCGTCGTCGTCATCCTCGTAGAAGGCGGCCATCCGCGTGGCGGACTTGCCGGTCATCTTGCTCATCTTCGAGCCGGTCAGCGGGTCAGCGCCGGGGAGGACGATGCCGTACGCCGTCGACTGGCCGAGGGCGCCCCGGTGGATGGCGTCGGCCTTGCCGCCCCAGCGGTTGCGCCGGAAGGTCTGCCAGACGGGGAGGACTCCAGTGACGCCCGGACGTGAGATCCCCTCGAGGATGGCAAGCTGGGACATCGTGGTGACGAGGAGTCCGGCGAAGTTGTTCGGGGAGAGGCCGCGAAGGTTCTCGTACTCGGTGGTGACCTCGCGGCGATCGGGGGCGAAGGCGCGACCATAGGCCGGGTCGTCGGGGTCGATGTTGTCTTCGCTGTAGCTGTACTGATCGCCCTTCATCCAGGCGCCAAGGATCTCGGCCTCCCGACGCGAGCGCAGGAACGACGGGAAGTACTCGACCGCCATCTCGATGACGTCGCCCTGCTTCATGTACTTGGCCACTGCGCTCCTCCTGGGGTGGTATTCGAGTCAAGGGTAGCATCTGGGCGCAGCGAGGGCCGGTCTCCCCACCAGAGACCGGCCCCGCAGCACCAGGTTACACTACCCGCTCGAGCTCGACCTCAAGCCAGGGGTGATCCTGGCCGTTCGTGCCCTTCGGGATGATCTGAGAGTCGACCAGGCGAAGCGTCTTGGAGAAGGCTACCCAGTCGACGCCGTTGGACACCCAGGACATGCCGAGCCTGGTGAAGACCTGGCGCGGCGCGCGGTGGCGCCCGTCCCTGACGTTCGGATAATTCAGGTCACCCATGACGACGATATCCAGGTCGGCACCGTACCTAATGCGGAGAAGTCGCACCAGGGCTTCGAGGCGCCTCATGTTCCTGCGGTACTTGACGGCCCGGTCCGAATTCCAGTTCGTCCAGACTCCGGCATGCGGATGTAGGCCGATGACCGCCAGGGGCTTGCCATTGACTCCGTCGATCGACCAGGTGATAAAGCGGGTCGGGGCGATCTTCAGTGGCGACGAGGCGGCAGAGCCGAAGATGACTCCAGAGTCGACGTGCTTGCTGCCACGCTTGATCATCAGGATGACGTCTCTGGTGACCAGTCTCCCGCGAGAGTCCTTGGGGGTCGGGGGGCCGATCACGGCGCGCCAGGAGAGCAGTCTCGAGAGCGTCGGACCGTGCTTGTAGGCCTCCGAGAAGGCGACCCGCACGACGCCCTTGCGCCGTACGGCGCGCAGCAGTTCGGACTTGGTCGCGGACGACCCATGCAGCGGAGCGTGGAGGACCTTGAAGGTCTTCGGCTTCTTGAGCGCCGCGACCTCGTTGGCCACCATCGCCAGGAACTTCGCCCAAGGGAAGTCCTTCGGGTCGGTGTGTGTGGTATTGTCGAAGGCGAGCCGCGAGTCGTTGTGACCGTAGATCCCGTGGGGCCCCCTCTTGCGGAGCTCGCTCACAGTCGGGCGCTTCACCTCAATGTCGTACGCCAGGCAGAGCTCGGCGGTGAGGCGGGCTGCGCGCCTGAGGATCGCGGTGCTGTCGGCGTCGGCCCAACGGCTCGCAGGGCCGGTCTGCTCGTCGCAGAGCTCGATCGCGATGGAGCCAGTGTTGTAGCCACAGTGGAAGGCGACGGTGTGGTCGCGGACGGTCTGGATCACCTCGGCCGGGTCGACGACGTAGTGCGCCGACGTGACGGGCGAGGTGGGGCCGTGCCACCAGTTCGCGATGTTGCGCGCAGTGCCTCGGTTGTCGCTCGAGACCGTGCCATGGAGCACGATCGCCTTCGGGGTCTGCTTGCCGCCAAAGTGGCGCGCGCCGATGAACGGCAGGGTCGGCGGCTTGAACTTCGTGGCCACGAGTCCTCCTGGGTGGTCTGGGGCTACCAGGGTAGCACCGGTCAGTACCGGCCAAGTGACGGGATCGGCAGTGGGGTCAGAGCGCCCGCAGATAGTCCTGGAGCATCCGGCCGAGCACGGGCGCCCAGGTGAAGAATGCTCGGCAGTACCCTGCGGTGTAGGACGTCTGGGAGTCGCCGATCGCCTTCACGTTGACGACGGTCAGGTCAGCGAGCGCGGTGGCCCACCCAGCGTTGACGATGGCGAGGTGCACGGCCAGGGCTACGCACCAGTGGCCGAAGCGGTTGTGGTGCTGGTTGTTCGCTGCGTAGTGCCAGTCCTTGGTGGCGTCATAGCTGGCCCCTCCTGAGAAGTCGGGAACGAACCCTGCGGCGAATGTCCGCGAGAGGGTCGGAGACCCTGAGGCGGGGAAGGTCCCTCCGACGATCATGGTCCGCTGGAGGGTATAGAGGTCGGCGTACACGACGCTGGCCTTCCCGCCGATAGCGACGTTCTGCGCAGTCACGGCCGCCTGCTGGGCGGTGCGGACGGCGGCGTAGTAGGTCTCGGGCGTCCCGGTCAGGTCGCGCTTGCCGGCTGACGCCGTGGTCCCGGAGCCGCCGCCGTCGGTCCCGTAGTTCTTGTAGTTGGTCGAGACCACGATGATGCGCTTGCATCGGTCGGGGGTGGTGGAGTGGTCGGCGATTCGGCCCCACCCCATCTCCCCAGCGAGGCCGCTCGCCCGGCACTCCCAGACGGCGACGCGCGAAGAGGACGAGAAGTCTCCGGACAGGCGCGCGGTCTGGGAGCCGTCGACCGCGACTGCCCCGCCAGTGGTCGAGGTGTCGGTCTGGACGACCTGTCGCTGCCCGACGCGGCCCATGGAGGGCAGGTTCGCCTGCCCGGCGACGTAGGCGCCCGCAGGGGTCACCCCGTCGCCGTATGCCTCGAATTTGGCCGCCATAATGAGGGCCTCACAGTTGGCCTGGGTGGTGGCCTGGGAGAGGCTGTTGACGGGGTCGTTCGGGAAGCCGTAGATGACGGCGACGTCGGGCGTGCGGGTGACGCCAACGGTGTCATCGATGCCGAGTTGTGCGACTCGGTCGAGCATGTCGGCGGACGTGTTGCCAGCGACACCGAAGGCGGCGGGCGGAAGAACTGTGGTCGAGGTGCTCATCGCGTCTTGGCCTCCATCGTGGTGGTGGAACCGGAGTCGACCTTGAACTTCCAGGAGACGAGGTTCCCGCAGATGGGGTAGTCCTTCACGCCGACCTGGGTGGCTGTCGCGATGGGCACGCTGATCTGGTCGTAGATCGTGGTGCCGTCTTCGCGGTAGATGGTGACGACGTGGGCGCCGCCCGTGTCGGTGTTGACGAAGTGCAGGAAGTCGATGAACTGGTCCGCAGTGCCGGTACTGAGGGACGCGGCGGTCGTGGTGAGGGTCTGGCGGGTGGTCAGCGCGCCCTTGCGGGGCGTCGTGGCGACGTCGCGGAAGCCGTCAGCGCGCGGCAGGAGCCACCCCGTGAAGGGGAGGGCGTAGGAGACCGCGCCCGCTGGGTCGCCGTCGATGCGAACCTGCACAGTGTGGGGGGCGGGTTTGAGCGCGAAGGGCCACTCGAACGGCATTTCGTAGTCGGTATAGGAGCCGGTGTTCAAGCCGAGGACGCGGGACTTGGAGGTTCGCGCAGCCTCGACGCAGCGGCCATCGACGATCAAGTCGACAGGCGGCTGATTACTGCCAGACGACTGGCGGAACCGGATGCCGACACCAGTGCACTTGACGACCGTCGCGACACCGTTCGACTGGGGCAGGGTTGCTCCCAGCGACACGGTGTAGGGGCCAGTGCCACCGTCCTGCTGTTCGGCCCGGGTGGCACCTAGGGCGGCGCCGGAGCCGACCATCTCGGTCAGCAGTGGGAGGTCGGACCAGGGGATCTTTGCCATTGGACCTGTCGTGCCACGCAGCGAACCGTCCGAGAGGTCGCTACGTCGGGCCATGCGGTCGGGGGTCTGATCGGCCATGACTCACGCCTCCAAGACGATGTCGAGAGGGAAGCCCTCGGGGTTGAAAACGATGCGCGCAGACCTATCGGGAATCGTCTCGCCAGCCTCGTTGGTGAACCGCGCATAAGAGGTAGTTAGGGCCTCGCGCTGCTTGATGGAGAAGGGGTCAGGCTCGGGAGCTGGGCCGTTCGGCGACCAGCCCTCATACATGAGCTGGACATACTCGCCGATCTTCTCGGCAACTTCGGTCTGGCCGTCCTTGTAGAAGGTCACGGGCACATAATCGGCCACAGCGGCCTCCTCTCGTCGTCTTCAACCAGGGTAACATGCAGAGAGACCTCGATCTGCCCTAGTACCAGATCTCGCCCGGCTCGTCAACCTCTTCGTCCTCGTGGAGGTTTAGCACGAACCGGCGCAGCATCCGGGCGCCGACCAGACACACCGCCGCGTCGATCTTGCGGGGCGAGTCCTTCTGCTCCTTGGACAGCGAAGTACCCCAGCCGCGCGGGTCCATGTGCTTGATCGCGTTCTTCAGGTGCTGAACCAACACAGGGTGGCCATCGATCGCGAAGGTCGGCTCGAACTCCTCGATGTCGTTCAGGTTCTCCAGGTCCTCGACGACCTGCTCGGCCGCGTCGATGAAGGCCTTCGTTCGGTCTGCGGACGTCATATCCCAGTTGATCGCGTGCTTCGAGAGGCCGGACTTCACCGGCCAATGCTTCGGATCTAGGCGGTCCTTGTACTTCTGCATCCACTTGTCGAGCATGGGCATCCAGTACGACGACTCATCCTCCTCGTCGTCCTTAGCGTGCGACGGGTCGCCCCAGAACGCGATCACGTTGAAGCGCTCGAACATGTCGTTTACACGCCGGTCGACGTTCGCGCGCGGAGCCATCCAGGTCTTACCCCGCTCACCCTTCGGCTTCTGCCAGACGCCGATCAGGAAGCAGTAGCCGTCCGAGATCCGGCAGCCGACGATCGCAGTCGAGTCGTCGGTCTTCGACCCATCGAAGAACGCCACGACCGGGTCGTTCGGGCCGACGATCTGCCAGCCTGCTTCGATCATCAGCTTGGAGTCGGAGACCTGCTTGCGGAACGCCGCCACCTCCTGGTTGATCGCCGTGTCGATGGCGTCAGGGTGAACCCAGGAGTCCTCGCTGGCGACGACCTGGTTGTACCAGAAACGCCGCGACAGGCTCGCCTTGCTCTTCGGGTGCATGATCGAGTCGGTCAGGCCCTTGATGTCGAGCCACCAGGCACCGCCCCGGACAGCCTCGAGGATCCGGCGGATGTAGAGCCGGGTCAGGCGCTCGCGCACGTCGGGCTCGAGCGGCTCGATGCCGCGCTCGACAGCCCCGCGCTGCTCCTCTGGCAGGCTCGGCCGCAGTCGGGCCACCTTCGGAGCCTCGAGGGTGTCGTACATCGTGCCGACGTTGGCGAAGCCGCCCTCGAGCTGAGCCTCATAGCCCTCACGCTCCTGACGCGCGACCGACTCGATACTCGGCTCGTAGGCGTTCGTGATCGAGAGCGTACGCGCGGCGCCGCCCTTCGACTTCGTGGCGTTTCGCTCGATGGCCTCGGCCATCGCGAAGCCCTCGTTGTTCTGCTGCCAGTGGTGGGTCTCGTTCTTGATCACCAACGTCGGCCGGTTGCCCTCGAGCGCCTTCGGGGACGACGTCACAGCCTCGATGGCCTTCTGGCCAGCGTAGGCGTAGATCGTCTCCTTGCCGATGTCGATACCGTGCTCGGACATGCACTCCGGCGTCATCGCTCCACGGTACAGTTTCATCGTGTTCTGTGTCTGCTTGAGCGACACGGCCGCGACTTGGATCCAGGCACGCGGATGAGGCTTGGCGACTGGGTCTCCACGCAGGAGGCCCTTCTCAGGCATGTCGCGACCGGCCCAACCCGCAAAGCGGCAGGGTCCAACGAACTCGACGCACGAGATGACCATGGCGAGGGGGTCCTTGCCCCAGCCCTTAAGGCGCTGCAGCACGACCTCGCGGTACGCGAACCGGCCATCCTCGTCGATGGCATAGAACCAGAGGATGAAGCGCTTCTGCTCGTCTGTAAGGTCGAGTGGGAGGGGCTTGTCGTCCTTATCGGTCTCATCGGCGAGCATGTTCTTTTCGACCCAATCGAGGGCCTGCCAGCCAAGGGTCAATTTCGGAAGGATGTATCCCCGGGGGTCGCGGGGGCCCTCCCAGGCGGGGTTCCGGTCCCAAGTCGGGCCCAGAGTGAAGGGCACGACCTCCCAGTCGATCCCCTGCTCCCAGAGGGCCCAGTCGGTCAGGCTCTCGGAGAACTTCGCGTAGATGCCGGGCGGTCGAGTATCCCAGGTGACCTCGCTCACGATTCGTACCTATCGATGATCTCGCGAGCCCACTCGAGGAGATCTCCGATTCGCTGACCCTTCGGCTGTTGGGTTATCCAGAGCTCGAGGTTCTCGGGACGGTTGTCGTGACGCACGCCGTTCCTGTGGTGGACGTTCTCGCCTGGCAGGAGGTGGCGACCGAGGGTCGCCTCCATGACGAGTCGGTGTTCAGGAAGGCGATTCGTGGGGCGGTAGGCCGCTGGGTGTTCGGGGCACCAGATCATGACGTAGCCACTGGCGTTGACGAAGGGCTCATAGTTCGGCGTGCGCGGACTGTCGTACGAGCCATGCTTGAGCATCCTCCGGTGGTGCATGTTGCACGCACCGTGAGCGTAGTGCGGCCGATCGCAGCCGTCTACCTGACAGGTGGGTCGGACTCCTCCTCGGGGCATACCTGTAATACTACCACGAGGAGCAGACCTACTCATGCCCCCTTGAAGGCGTCGGCGCGACGCTGGACGATGTCGACGACGTTGGAGCCACCCTCGGCGGCCGCGTCGATGCGCTTCTTGCGCTCGAGCTCGACGCGGACACGGCGGCGGTCTCCCTCGGTCATCATCAGGGCTGCGAAGGCCTTGAGATACGACGAGAGGCTGGCTCCCTTGAGGGGGATGGTGTCGCGGACGACCTCACCCTCCTCGGTGATGCCGACGACCTGAGGGTTCAGGTCGCGCGAGATCGACTCGCAGAGCAGGTATAGCACGGCGAGGTCGGAGGGCTCCATCCAGATGATCTGTCCGGACTCGGTCTGGGCCTCGTAGATCTGCAGGGCGATCGGGTGCCAGTCGGGGTCGGGCGCCGGGATCTGCACCTCGCCTGCGAGGAGTTCGTCCAGGTTGATGACCTCGGCCGGAATGGCTGAGTTGCTGCCGGTCTTGTTGCGGCGACGGCGTTCGGCATCTTTTTTCGGAATAGGCCCGTCGAAGGCTCCCCCGCCCATCAGGCTGCCTCGTGGGTCTTGACGTGCTCGTCGATCTCCTCGGAGTTGAAGAGACTGCCGCAGATGCTGCAGCGGCGGCGACGGGTTCGCTTGGCGGGCTCCTCGGCCTGCTCTGCGGGCAGGTTCGCCAGGACGAAGTCCGTGGCCTCCTGGTCTGTCACGGACTCGAGCTCGGGCTCCGGCGTCACAGGGGCGGCGGGCTCCTCGGCCAGCGCGGCGACGTCGATCACCTCCATGCGAGTCCAGCGGATGGCACCCTTCATGGCGAACCGGTCGAACCGGTTCTGCCACCCGGGCACCAGGTAAAGCTTCACGCCGCGCACGGACTTGATCGTGCTAGGCGAGTTGACGATGCGGTACCGTCCGTGCGCCAGGCCGAGGGGGCCACGCGCGTAGGCGTGGGCTTCCTTCATGGTCCGGGCGAGGATGTACGGGACGGACTGCACGATGCCTCCTGGGGCGGTGTGACGATGCCCGGCACTTACCGGGACAGCACAAGGGTACCAGATCGGCTATTCGGGCGGAGTGCTCAGGTCGGCGATCAGGTCGACGATGGTCTCGCCGCTGCCGTCATTGGTCCCGAGCACGCTCACGACGAACCGCTCGTTGAACAGGTACGCGAACCGGTCGGCGTCGCTCGGCGAGACCCCGAGCGAGCGACAGGTCAGACCCTCGAACCCGACCAGTCGCCGCAGGTCGGCGGCGATCTGCTCGGCGTCGTCCACGAACCAACCGACCTGCTCGTCGGTCACGTCAGGGCCATGCACGGCGATGGCGAAGGCGCGCGCCACGGGCTCGTACTCGGGGCTGTGCCAGCAGTCCGGCTCGTCGTGGAACCGGCAGAAGATGCACCGCGGAAGCGCGTCATTCTCGGCCGACTGGTTGGTCATCACAGCCTCGCGAACTCGGGCAGGTGGGACGTCAGCGGGTCCTTGCGGTCCAGGAGGCGCTTGCCCCGGCCGTCGGCGACCCAGACGATACCACGGTCGGTGTCGGTGCGGATCAGGCGCCCGATCGCCTGGACGGCCCGGACCTTCATAATGTCGTTGTAGCGTGCGAACGAGGACTCTCGGATCGCGTTGGAGACTGGGTCGACGGCCGGGTAGGGCAGCTTCCAGAGCACGACCAGGCGTAAGGCGTTGCCGGGCACGTCGAAGCCGGTCGCGAAGGACTCGGAGCCGAGGAGCACGGCATTGCCGTCGGCCTTGAACGCCTCGGCCAGGATCTGACGATCAGTCGGAGTCCCCTCGCGGTCCTGCGCGAAGATGTCCCCGACCTCCGACGAGAGCTCCAGGTCGTGCTGCAGTCGCTGCTGAACGCGCTCGAGATCCTTGAAGCTCGAGAAGAGGATCAGGGCGCCACCCTTGGCCCGGTTGATCAGGTTGCGGACCTCGATGTAGCGCTGCTCGAAGTTCGAGTCGTGCTGGGCCGACTTGTAGTCGCCGCCGTACGCCGAGAAACCCAGCCAGGCCTGGTTGGCGTAGTCGAACGGGTGACCGACATCAGTGAAGGGCGCGTTCGGCACGCCGAGGACCTGGCCCATCGTGCTCGGGATCGTCGCCGAAACTAGACCGAAGCGCCGCGTCGACAGGAGTTCACCGGCGCTCTGGGAGATGTTGATCCAGTCGTACTTGAGCGACCCCTGGCCGACATGGAGCACGGCGTTGTCGTGGGGCGCCATGATGTAGGCCCGAATCCGCTCACAGGCCTCCTGGGTCTCGCGCTGCTTCGTCAGGCCGTCGCCGGGGCGCTGGGCGGGCATGGTGGCGTACGCGATCTCCTCGAGGGCGCGCTGGGGGAAGCCGCTCACGTCCTTGAGGGCGAGCGAGCGGTCCTGTCGCTCAAGCCAGCGGGCGAGCGTTGGGCCCGCTTCGCCAGCGAAGTGGAACCGCTTCACCGAGCCGTGCCACAGGGACCGCGAGGCGTAGTCGCGGAGCTTCTGCTCGAGCGTGTGCGCCTCATCGACGAACAGGGCGCCATCGAGGCTCAGAAACTCCTTGCCGAGGCCATACAGGATCCGGTCGTTGACGATGAGCATGTCGGCGTTCGTGATCGCGACGTCGGCGTGCTTGGCGTCGTAGCGAGCCTGCCGGTAGCCGCACTCCCAGCGCGGGCCATGCATGATCTCGCAGCCATCCATACAGCCGTCGTTGTGGCCCTCCCAGCCGGTCTGGGTGCAGGCGGCATCGAGGCCCATGCAGCCACCGGTGTACTCGAGGTTCATTCCGGTCTGAATCTCGAGGGTCTGCTGGCAGGTGTAGTGCCGCATGCCGCGCACCTCGGCGAACGCAAGGTCGGGATAAGCCTTGATGGCCCACGGAGTGTCGCCGTCGCGGTACTGGTTCATCAGGGTCAGCGTCGGCGTGACGATCACGGACTGCTCACCGGTCTCGCGCGCGGAGTGCGCGGCGGCCGCCAGGATGCCCATCGACTTGCCGGTGCCGGTGCCAGCCTGGGCGATCACGCCGGACTCATTCAGGCGCGTCAGGTGGGTATAGAGCCGGTCCTGCGCCGGGCGGTGCTGGAAGCCGCGCGCGGCCAGGATCTCGTCGAGCTCGGTCACAGAGACACCTCCGAGCGGAAGCGGATCTCGTCGTCGGCGAAGGTCGGGTCGCGGCGAACCGGGAGACCGAGGATGCGGACTCCATTCGGTGCGTCCGGGTCGAGCTCGATAACCGACGCGGCACGAGGATTGTCGATCCGACCGACCATCACCGTCATGTGCGCATCGACACTCATGACGATCTCGAGGTTGTCGCTCCTTGTGTGACCACCGAGCTTGGCGATCTGACTACGGCCCGCGTAGATACGGTCGATGATCTCTTCGATCGTCATGGGACCTCCTGGGGTCTCGGTACGGCTATCAGCGTAGTTCAATTCGCCGATAGCCGCAACCTCTAGTGGGTCATCCGTCTCAGGGATTGAGACCGACCGTGGCGAAGAAGTCGGCATCCGTGGCCGACTCGGCGTCGTCATCGACGACGGCCACGGCGTACCCCCGCACGTTGCGCTGCACCCCGAGGAACATTCCGCGCTGCATCTTCGCAGGCTTGTACTCCTGGTCGAGGACCTCCTTGAAGCTCGAGGGGCAGTTCGTCCCGCCATGGCGCACGCCGGTCGCGGACCGGAAGGCAGCCCACAGCTCCTTCGGCTTCATGACCTCGGTCTCTGAGGCTACGGTGTGGTTCTTGATCCAGGCGTAGTAGGAGTTCGAGGCCTCGCGGAACTCCTCGACCGCCTCCTTGGCTGACTCGCTCGTGAGGTCGAAGGCCTGGTTGCGATCGGCGCCCTGGTGGATCGGGAGCTCGCGCAGGACCTTGATCGCCTTCGCCGCGATGCCGGGGATCTCCTCCCAGAGGCCCTCCTCAGTGAAGCCGGGAATGCGGTTCTCGGAGGCCTTGCGCTTGAAGTGGATCGGGATCCAGCGCTCGGCATACCCCTCAGAGCCGTCCGAGGTGCCGGGGATCCTGTTGGCCGAGAAGAGGCAGGTGGCCCAGAGGACCGCCTTGAACGAGTTCTTGTTCTTGCGCTCGAACTGCATCGCGTCGGCGCCGGACACCTGCTTGAGGGCGGCCGTGCTCATGAGGTAGTCATGGTCGATGTCGCCGACGACGTTCGCGATCTTGCCGATCATCGCCGAGGTGGCGAAGCGCTCGTTGAAGTCCTTGAGGGCGACCGCCGAGGCGTTGTCGTCGCCGACCAGGCGCTCGATGATATGGGCGAACGTCGACTTTCCGTTCGACCCCTTTCCGTAGAGCATCACGGCGATCTGCAGCGGATTCCCCGAGAGCATCATGTAGGCCAGGATCTTCCAGGCCAGAATTACCTGATCGGGCTCGAGCATCTTGTTCAGCCAGTACTCGAACTTCGGGCATTCCGCGTGAGGATCCCACGCATAGGGGAATTGCGTGGTCGAGAGATTCGACGGGTGATGGGGGCGCGTCTCATCCGAGATTCGCCACTCCAGCATTCCGTTGGTGAAGTTCATAAAGCCGGGATTCGGCGCCCGCGTCAGGTCGAGCAGGGGAGCTTCAGCCGTGACGGCATATCGAGCATTGGTCAGGTGACCGGCGCCGAATCGGTCCCCCATCATCCGATAGAGGCGACGGAGGACAACATTGTCGTCGTTCACGTAGACACCACGATCATAGGTCCACATCGATCCGGTCGGGTCGATCGCGATCGGGCCCTGGCGGTTCAGGAGCTGGCGAGCCTGCTCGACGAGGAAGGGCCCCGTCGGGTAGCCGGGGATGTCCTCGTCCTTGGCCTTGAAGATCTGGTCGATCGCCCAGCCGACCTGCCTAGTGCTCGCGTCGAGAGGCTCCCAGACCTCACCTGCCGGGGCGGCCCCGTGAGGGGCCTCGGGGTTTCCCCGGGACTCCACTCCCGCGAAGATGTCGATCGGGTTCCGCTGC
>Ga0075012_10003509_pt1 | contig 14932 bp, 12 predicted proteins | sample All_14_2_FD_71474 | JGI IMG/M metagenome (GOLD analysis project Ga0075012, IMG submission 71474) | Freshwater microbial communities in response to fracking from Pennsylvania, USA - Allegheny Zone_MetaG_DW_15 | ecosystem: Environmental > Aquatic > Deep subsurface > Groundwater > Drilled... | reverse complement strand
CGATCGCCGACCTGGGCAACGTCCTTGCCAAGGTCCATGGCGGGCGCCGCGTTGCCTTCACCGCCTGCATCCCTGCCGAACTGGCCGTCGCCTGTGAACCACAGGATTTCGACGAGATCGCGGGCAACCTGCTCGACAATGCCTTTAAATGGAGCAAGACGGCGGTCACCGTACGGGCGACCGACGAGGCGCGATGGGTCCTTCTGCAGATCGAGGACGATGGGCCGGGGCTCGTGCCCGAGCAGGTGCCGCATCTGTTGAAGCCCGGACAGAGGCTCGACGAGACGGCGCCGGGCTTCGGCTTCGGCCTCTCGATCACGCGCGAGCTGGTCGACCTCTACGGCGGCAACCTCGACTTCGCGTCGGCGCCGGGCGGCGGTCTCTGCGTCAACCTGCACCTGCCGAAGGCTGGTGGGAGGACAGAGCCGTGACCGACGGCAGGCAAGTCATCCTTCCTGCTCTTGCGCGGCGCATCGTGGCGAACTCTTGTTCCCGGATGACCGCGGCGGGCTTCTACCATGTCATGCGGAATCCGCCGGTGAGGGCCTGGTTGGAATCCTGGCTGGAGATGTTGCCTTCGTAGCGGAAGTAGAGGGAGGTGGCGTCGGCGATGGTGGTGCTGGCGGAGAGGCCCAGCACGACGCCGTCGCGTTGCGGCGCGGCGCCATAGGTCGTGAACGACAGGGCGGGGGCACCGACGAACGAGGCGGTGACGGGCCGGCCGGTGTCAGCATACTCATGGCCCCAGCCGAGCTTGACCCTCATCGCGAGCTTGTCGCGCCAGCCGAGATCCAGGGCGCCGCCGAGCTGGGCGCCGAGCACGCTGCGCAGCGAATTCGTGGTCTGCGCGGCGACCGAAAGATCGAGTGAGCCCGCCCCGGTTTCCGTAAAAGCGTTCTGCGTGACCGTCGTCCCCTGCAGACGCAGGAACGGCGTGACATAGGCCTCGGCGCGTCCGCCGATGTCGAAGCGATAGCCGGCTTCGACCTGGCCGAAGAACAGGTTGGCACCGGTGCGGCCGTTGGCGGTGCGTGACAGGCCTGGGATCGTGATCTGCCGCTGCATCTGATTGTCGGCGTGGGCGTAGGCCGCCAGCCCGTCGACATAGACCGCGTTCTTCGCGTAGCTGGCATAGAGGCCGGCTTGGAGCGTATCCGAAACGCCGCGGCCGGAGAAGCCGCCGACCCACTGGCTGCCGCTGGTGAAGCCGGCGGTGACGCCGACCCGCAGCTCGTCGGTCACGCGGCGGTCGAGGCCGGCCGCGAAACCGCCGAGATTGTAGGTGAGCGTGCCGGCATTGGCATTGCCGCCGACGACACCGAAGCCGCCCACCGCGCCGCCCCAGGCGCTCCACCGCGCCGGCTCACTCGTGTCGCAGGCGACGTCGCAGGCTTCGGCCAGCGCCACGCGGTTGCCGTTGCCGGCGGTGCCGCCGACGGTGTTGGCGAAGTTGGTCATGAAGATCTGACTGGTGGCGATGCCGGCCGAGGAGAAAGCGGAATAGTTCTGGCCGCTGATCGTGTTCAGGGCTGCGACGCCCTGCTGGGCATTCATCGTCGAGAAGGCGCCCAGCACGGTCGCGAAGTCGCCGGAGGCGCCGACGGCGGCGACATCCAGCACCGCGCCGACGGCGGCCTGGTTGGGAGTCTGTGCCTGGCGGGCGAACGCGCCCGGGCACCAGGAGCCGTAAACGCAGACACCGAAGGCGTTGGCCGACGATACTGCGGGCCCACCATCGATGCCCAGCCTGTATAGATTTTGCCCCACGGACACATACGAAAGGGGAAAGTTGATTGATCCCGTCGGGACGTATTGGCCGAAGGCGGTGCCCTGCCCGCAAACCGCAAGAGCGAGGCCGATCAGGCCGCGATAGATCGCCTTCAGAGTCACCCGCTATCTCCCCGTAAAATGCAACGCCTACGGGTCTCCCCGTAAAATGCAACGCCTACGGGGAGACTACAGGCAAGGCAAGGTGCACACTCACCAGAATGGGTCACAGAAACACTCGTGCCTCATGGGCAGTCCGGATAGGAAGGATGTTCTGGGATACCACCGTGAATCGAAATGTTCATACACGATTCGATCCTCCCGGGCTGGCGAGCTGGCGTTGCGTCCCGAGGTCTACACGACCGGGCGGATATCGACCGAGTCCTTCCTGCGGAAGCACGGGCGCACCCAAGGCGGTCGCTATCCGCCCACTCGCGCGCCGGCTCGGGTTTCCGTTCGAGACCGTTCGACGGCAGGTGCACAAGCCGGGTTCGGAAGCGGGTCGTGAGGAGGGTGGAGGCATACGCCTTGCTCCCTCGTTTCGACGGAGCGAGCGGACGAGCGCCATGCTGCGCAAGATCCATCTGGAAGCCGTCCACATCACTACCTGGCGCCAACAAGGGGCTGCTGCCGATTCGGATCGCCGGCCGGTTAGTATGATGGCCATTTCGAATTCGAGGCGGCTTCCTTACGAAACCGTTCGACGGCACAGCTCGAGGTTGGTCGAGCGCGGCTTGTGGGTGCGAGCCGACCGCAATGGCCTGATCGTCCCGGTGGCCGCCTTGCGTGACATGACGGCGGAAGCCGGTCCGGTCGTCCAGCTCATTTTGGGCTTCATGCAGGAACTTTGCGCATCTGACCTGGAAGTCTGAGCCCTGCAACGGCCACAGCTCTGCTCCGTTGACCGCCATGAACATCGACGATTTTGCCGGCTCCGTGCCGGAATTACTTCCCGAGAGCTATCTGACCGGGGATCTCGAAGGCTGGGGCGTCGTCGAGCGTTTGACCGGCGGCCTACAGCAGCGCTTCACCGTGAGGGCAAACGGCGCCTGGGACGAAGTGGCGCGCGTGCTGAATTTCATCGAGACCTGGACCTTCGACGACGGGCGCCAGGACACGCTCGCATGGCGGATTTCGAGGCTCGCGTCCGGTCGCTATACCGGCCAGGAGCCACGCCTGGACGGGGAGGCGGAGGGTGAGCGTGCCGGCTGTGCATTCCACTGGCAATACACGCGCAACACGCCGCTGAGCGGCGGTGACGACAAGTCGATGATGCTCAACTTCAACGACTGGTTCTACCGCATCGACGAGCGCGTGGTGATGGTGCGTGGCAGCGCTGGGCGTGCGGGGATTCCGTTCTCTATCCTGCATGCCACTTACCGCCGGATCTGACGTTCAGCCCTCGGTCAGTGCCGCCCTCGTATAATGAGCTATCATGCCTTCCTCGTCGGTCGGGACGATCCAAGCGGAAACGGCGGCCCCGTCCGCACTGATCCGCCCCTCGCCGGCGCTGTTTCGGCAAGGATCGAGCGCCGCGCCGAGCCAGCGACAGCCATCGATAATCTCGGCACGTGTGGCCCCGTCATTCTCGCCGATGCCAGCGGTAAACACGATGCCGTCGATGCCGCCCAATGCAGCAGCGAGGGAGCCGATCTCACGTACGATACGATAGACGAAAAGGTCGATGGCCTCGCGCGCGGCGGGCTCTGCGGAGGCGCGCAGGGTGCGCATGTCGGAGGAGAGGCCTGACACGCCAAGCAGGCCCGATTTGCGATAGAGCAGATCTTCGATGGCGGCGAAGCTCAAGCCCCGCTGTTGGGCGAGATAGAGAAGCACGCCCGGATCGAGTGCGCCGGCGCGCGTTCCCATCATGAGACCGTCGAGCGCCGTGAACCCCATGGTGCTGGCAACGCTGCGCCCATCTCGCGTGGCGCACAGGCTGGCGCCATTGCCGAGATGGGCGATGATCAGCCGGCCCTGCGCCAGCGTCGGCTGCGTGGCCCGCAGGCGGCTCGTGACGAAGTCGTAGGACAGGCCATGGAAGCCGTAGCGCCGAACGCCGCCCTCGGTCAGCTCCCGCGGAAGGGCAAATTCCTGTGCAAGCGCCGGCTGGGTGCGGTGGAAGGCTGTGTCGAAGCAGGCGATCTGTGGCAGATGTGGCGCCGCCTGCATGATCGCCGTGATCGGCGCGAGATTATGTGGCTGGTGCAAGGGTGCCAGGGGCACCAGCGCTTCCAGTTCGGATACGGTCGCCCGATCGATGCGTACCGGTGCCGAGAATTTCGTTCCGCCATGGACGACGCGATGGCCGAAGGCGAGCACTGGTCGACCGGCGAGCAGCGTTTGGCCATGCGCCAGAATCTCCGTCGTGGCGGCATGGTGGTCGAGCGCACTGTCCGGCCATCTCTTCTCGGCCACGATCTTCCCGGTGGCGTCCCGTACCACCAGATGAGGGCCGACACCGATGCGTTCTATCTGACCGCGATAGAGCAGCGCGCCGTCGCCACCCGAATCGTAGAGCGCGAACTTGATGCTGGAGGAACCCGCGTTCAGGACGGCGATGCAGCCGGTCTTGGTCATGGGGTTTGGCTCATGAATTCGCTCAGGCGACGATGCTGGCGCCGCCGTCGACATAGACGGTGCCGCCGGTGACGCGATGCGCGAAGGGTGTGGCGAGGTAGGCGCAGGCGTAGCCTACGTCCATGATGTCCACGAGTTCGCCGAGCGGTGCCTTCTGTGCGGCCTCATTCAGCAGCAGTTCGAAATCCTTCAGGCCGGAGGCGGCGCGGGTCTTGAGCGGCCCAGGCGAGATCGCGTGCACGCGGATCCGCCGCGGACCGAGTTCGAAGGCGAGGTATCGGCAGGCCGCTTCCAGTGCCGCCTTCACCGGCCCCATGACGTTGTAGTTCGGAACGACGCGGTTGGCGCCGTAGTAGCTCATGGCGAACATCGTGCCGCCGTCGGTCATCAGGGGCGCCGCGAGTCGGGCCATGCGGATGAAGGAGTGGCAGGAGATGTCCATCGCCTTGGCGAAGCCCTCTGCCGAACAGTCGAGCAGGCCACCCTGCAGATCGGCCTTCGGGGCGAAGGCGATCGAATGGACCAGAATGTCGAGACGACCCCACCGGGTGGCGATCTGCTCGAACACCGACTCCAGCTGGCCCGGCACCGCGACGTCCAGGGGCCCTGTAATCTCCGCTTCCAGCTCGAGCGCCAGCGGCTCGACATGCGGGCGCGCCTTCTCGTTCAGCCAGGTGATCGCGAGATCGGCGCCGGCCTCCCGGAACGCGCGGGCGCAGCCATAGGCGATGGACTGGTCGTTGGCGATGCCGACGACGAGAGCCTTGTTGCCGGACAGGACGGGCCGGATCTGCTCGCTCATGGGCTCCTCAGGCAATGGCTGTGGCGGCACTGGCTCGCCGCGCGGCCGCCAGCAGCGACGCGACCGCGCACGAGGCGAGTCGCGTGGTGAGTGAATCGGCCCGGCTGGTGAGAATGATGGGCACGCGCGCGCCGAGGACGATCCCGGCGGCATCGGCACCGGCCAGGAAGGTGAGGCTTTTGGCCAGCATGTTGCCTGCCTCAAGGTTAGGGACGATCAGCACGTCGGCGCGGCCCGCCACGGGCGAGGCGATGTTCTTGATGGAGGCGGCCTGCAGGCTGATCGCATTGTCGAGCGCCAGCGGCCCGTCGAGGACACCGCCGGTGATCTGGCCGCGATCGGCCATCTTGCACAGTGCGGCCGCCTCGATGGTCGATCCGACTTTCGGATTTACCGTCTCCATGGCGCTCAGGATCGCGACGCGCGGTTGGGCGATTCCCAGCGCATGCGCGAGATCGATGGCGTTCTGCACGATGTCGACCTTGTCCTCGAGCGTCGGCGCAATGTTCACCGCGGCATCGGAGATGATCAGCGCCTGCTCGTGGCGCGGCACGTCCATCACGAAGCAGTGGCTGATGCGCCGCGCCGTGCGGATACCCGTTGCGCCGGAAACGACGGCGCCCATCAGCTCGTCCGTGTGGAGACTGCCCTTCATCAGGGCATCGGCGCGGCCGCAGCGCACGAGTTCGACGGCCTTGGCGGCTGAGTCGTGACTGTGGGCCGATTCGACGATCTCAAAACCGTCGAGGTCGAGCGAGACCTTGGCCGCGACGGCGCGGATGCGGGCCGGCGGGCCGACCAGGATTGGGGTCAGCAGCCGTTCCCGCGCGGCCGAGGCGGCGCTCTCCAGCGAGACCTCGTCGCAGGGATGGACGACGGCGGTGGCCAGCGGCGGATGGGCGCGGGCGACCGCGATGAGCCGGTCGTACTTCTCGCGCGGGCCTTCGGTCGGTGGCGTGGCGTCAGGCATCGCGTTTCTCCTGCGGCAGCGTGCGGGTTCCAGCGAACATGGGCTCCAGCCGCTGCACGAGCCGTTGCTCCTCTGTCGTGAGACTACCCGAGGCGGTCAGGATGTCCTGGACGACCCGCCAGCCGGCGGAGCGCTGCTCCGGATCGTCGGGGAGCAGATTGGGAATCGCCTCAATCGCGCGTTCCTCGTCAAGCCGCAGCAGCAGGTACTGGTCGCGGAACAGTCGCTTCAGCTCGTCGAAGCCGATGCGCCGGTTGGCGGGCAGAATCTGGCGGACGGCCTGCAGCACGGCAAAGCCTCGCTCGTCGACCGTCCGGCTCGGCAGACGCACATGCATCAGCGCCCTCACCACGGCCTCGGGCAGGCCGCCGACGTCGAAACGGGTCTCCAGTTCGGCACGCCAGCGAGCGGCGATGACCTCGCGCGCGAGATCGCGGCCTATCTGACGGCGGGCCGGCGCGTTGCCGGCCGCGAGCCCGATCGCGGCTTGCAGGGTCGGCGATCCGTAGGTCCCGAGGAACATCGCCTCCGTTATCGCGTCGCGCGCGAGCCGGTAGCTCTCCAGGCAGGTCGAGATCCAACTGGAGGTCACCTTCTCGAGAGTGAGCAGGGGATTGTCGGGCGAGACGGCTTCGCGATGAGCGCGCACGGCGTCGGCCAGCGGCTTGATCGCGGCCATCGCGGGATTGCGGTCGGAGAAGGCCGCGAAACGCAGGCGATGGGGGTTCATCGCCCGCAGAAGCTCGGCGGATTGCGGCGTGGTCATCGCGTGCACGGCCGGCTGCGCGACGGTGCGATAGAGACCTTGCGTGATCTCGGAGATGCGCGCGACGGTGGCGAAGCGCTGCTCGTCCTCCTCGCTGTTGCCACCCAGCCTGCGAATGTCGTCGAGCGTCCGCGCCTCGAGTTGAAACAGGTATTTGCCGTGAATGAGGGCGGGGTTGGCGGTCGTGCCGTCGATCTCAGAAATCACAGCCTCGTAGAGGCCCGGCGGCAGCAGGTCGATCATCTGCATGCAGGAGGCGAACTCCGCGTGTTCGCGCGTCGCGACCTTGCCGGAAACAAAGATGCCGAGATGCCCGATCGTCTGGTGCAGGGTGTAGACGATGGTCTGGCCGTTGGCGACGATCTCGTCTTCGTGCTGGTAAAGGTCGGTAATCCAGCCCAGCGCCTGCTGCGGGGGCGTGATGTTGTCCCCCCATGAGCACAGGACGATGATCGGTGAGCGGATGTTGCGCAGGTCGACGCGCATGCCGTCCGAGGTGCTGATCTCGCCCGAAGTGAGCTTGTTGCCGACGAAGAGATTGTCGGCGATCCATTGCATCTCGCCAGCATTGAGCAGGACGGGACTGCCCCACCAAGCCTCGAAGTCGAGGAAGCGTGCCCTTTCCGTATCGACTTTGGAATAGAGATTGTAGGGCTTGTCCCAGTACGTGTTTGCCGGGTTCAGCGATTCGAAATTGCCGACCAGATAGGCACCATCGAAGATGCCGGCGCCGAGATCGCCCGCCAGTGCGGTCAGCCACGTGCCGCCCAAGGTGCCGCCGAGGTAGCGCATCGGATTGCGGCCGTGCACGCCTGCCCAGTAGGAGAGCGGCGATCCGGCGAGCAGGATCGGCCCGAACAGGTCGGGGCGGATGGCGGCCGTCAACATGATCTGCCAGCCTGCCTGACAGTTGCCCACCACGACCGGCTTGCCCTCCGCCTCGGGATGGCGCGCGGCGACCGCCTCCAGGAAGGTGCACTCGGCCCGACAGACATCCTCGATCGTCTGTCCGGGCTCGGGCGCCGGGCGGAAGCCGACGAAGTAGGTGACGTGGCCGGCGGCCAGCGCGACGCCGATCTCGCTGTCATGCTTCATGCCGCCGATGCCCGGGCCGTGCCCCGCGCGCGGATCGACGACCACGAAGGGCGGCTTGGCAGGATCCAGGACGGTGCCCTCGGGCGGAACGATCCGGACGAGGAAATAGTTCACCGGCCGCGGCAGACTGCGGCCATCGAGGATCGGCTCGAAGGCGAAACCCAGGACGTGAGGAACTTCCTCCGCACTGCGCTCGACGAAGGTGTTCCCGCGCTCGCGCAGGGCATCCAGTGTCAGGACGGACCGCTGCCAGGCGTCGATCCAGTATTCCTGGAAGAAGTTCAGCTGCGATTGGACCGACACTGGGCTCTCCCCGAGACAGGTCTGCACATTCGGGCCTGCGATCTGGCCCAGCCTTGATCTTCGTCAAGCTTCGTGGCGGCCGAATGACGCTCCCTGCCGGAGCCGGCGACCGGGCCTCAGGGTGAAAGCAGGTCTGCCACCGCCGCCTTCTGCACCTCGGCCAGCGCCACACCTTTGCGCGTGGCGGCATCGACATACACGTGGACGAAGTAGCCCACGGCGGATGGTGTCTCGATGTCGCGCGCGAAGATCGCCAGCTCGTAGCGCAGCGAGCTGTTCCCGATGCGCCCGATTCGGATGCCGACGTCGACGGTCTGCGGAAACTCGACCGGCGCCAGGAATTCGCAGCCGCTGGCGATGCAAAGTCCGATCGAGGTCTGGCCGGGCACCCTCAGGAGGCCACGCTCGATCGCGAGGGTAGTGAGCGACGTGTCGAACCAGCTATAGTAGACGGCATTGTTGACGTGGCCGTAGGCGTCGCAGTCGGACCAGCGGCTCGCGACCGGCATCCACCATTTGTAATTGCCGCGCCGCTCGTCTTTTGCCGCCCTTACGCTCGCCATGCTGACCCTCCCGGTTCGGTCGGGGCTTTCTATAGAGGGCGGCCGGACGCGCGCAATGCTCCACCTGCGAGGGTCGATTAAGATCGTTCCAGTTCGGAAGGCGGTTCGCCGATCAGTTCGTGGACGGCCCGCGCCACGGCCTCGAGCGTGTAGGGCTTCTGCACGACGATTCGGCTGCGATGCTCCATCGGCAGCTGTGCCTGCTCGCCATAGCCGGTGGCGAAGAACAGCGGTATGCCGAGATCGTGGAGGCGGTGGGCGATCGGGAAACTGTTGCGGTCGCCCAGGTTGATGTCGAGCAGGGCGAGGGCGGGCCGGCCATGTTCGATCGCGTCGAGCGCAGCCTCGATCGTCGCGGCAGTGACGACACTGTCGGCGCCGAGGCGGTAGAGAATATCCTCGGCATCCAGGGCGATGATCAGACTGTCCTCGACCAACAGAACGGATAGCCCCTTGAGGACCTGCCCCGGAGGAGCCTGCGGATGGTCCGGCGCCGAGCGCTTGAAGCGGGCGGGCTGGGCGAATCCAGGCTTGGGCTCGACGACATGGCGCGCAGGGATGCGGAAGGAGGCGGTGATGCCCTTGGGATCGTAGGTCACCTCCGCCGAACCGCCGAGATCGTAGGGGATCGAGCGCTCGATGATTGTCGTGCCGAATCCCTTGCGGCGCGGTTGCTCGACCGGCGGGCCCTCGCTCTCGGACCATTCGAGGATGAGGTCGCCCCTCGGATCGAGATGCCAGCCGAGCCGCGTGCGTCCGTGCGGCACCGAGAGGCTGCCGTACTTGGTGGAATTCGTGACGAGCTCGTGAAGCAGTAGCGCCAGGGTCGAGTAGGCCTGCGGTTTCAGGAGAAGGGGCTTGCCCTCCGAGATCAGCCGTTCCTTGTCACCGACGATTGCAGCCGTCTCGGCGTCGATGAGAGCCTGCATCGGCGCCGGCCCCCAGTGGTCGTCGGTGATCTGGTTGTGGGCGCGGGCCAGTGCATGGATGCGGCCGTCGACCAGCCGCACGAAATCGCGAATCGCCTGGGAGCCCGCCGGATCTGCGGGCGGCTGCGACTGGCGGATCAGGCCGCGGATGACGCCCAGGATGTTGCGCACACGGTGGTTCAGCTCGGCGATCAGCAGTTCCTGCCGGGCGCTCGCCTGCTGGCGCTCGGCGGTCGCCTCATCCGCCAGGCGCAGCACCACTTCGATCAGGGTGGCGCGCAGCGTCTCGGCGACGCGCAACTCGGCTGGGCTGAAGGGCTGCGACTTGCCCTGCACGAGCTCCTTCCATTCCTCGAAGCTCTGGCGAGGGGTGAGCCGCGGACCGTTGGGGCCGTACTCGACCGGCTTGTGCGGATCGCCCGCCCAGCGCACTGCCCGGACGAGCTCGCAGCGGAACAGGACGACGTAATCCCGTGGCGAGCGCGAGATCGGGATCGCGAGCAGTCCAGCCGCCGTCGAGGCGAACGAACCCGCGCCGTCGAGGATCGAGCCGATATGGTCGGTGGCGAAGACCTTGCCCGCGGCCGTGCCGTTCAAGGCCCGGATGATGCGGCGGAACTCGTCGGTGGGCGGGGTGACACCGGAGAAGGCATAAGAGCCGGCGATCCATACGCCCATGCCGTCCGCCGGGATGGCGCGCATCAGTATGTCGGCCAGCCAGTCGGGATCCTGCAACAGGGTTTCGTTCGAGGCGATCGCGCCCAGAAGCTGGTCCGAGACGTCGCGCGCGCGCCGCTCGTATGCCACGTGCTCCTGCCGCTCGCGTGCCTCCAGTCGCATCGAGAACATCTGCGAGAAGAGTTCGCTGACGGCGCGGCGCTCGAAGCTCGGGCAGCGCGGCGAATAGTGGTGGCAGGCGAACAGGCCCCAGAGCCGCCCCTCGACGATGATCGAGATCGACATCGAGGCGCGCACCCCCATGTTGCGCAGGTACTCGATGTGTATCGGCGACACCGAACGCAGCATGGAGAGCGAGAGGTCGAGCGGCCGGCCAACCGGATCGAGCTGGGGCACGATGGGCACCGATGGTGCATCGACGTCCGCAATGACACGCAACAGGTTGCGCTTGTAAAGCTCGCGGGCCTGCTGGGGGATGTCGCTCGCAGGGTAGCGGAGGCCGAGGAAGGTGCCGATTCCGTGCTTGGACGCCTCGCCAACCACTTCGCCGGATCCATCGGGCGCGAAGCGATAGACCATGACACGGTCAAATTCGGTGAGACCGCGCACCTGACGCGCGCCCTCCCGGAAAAAGGCGGGCAGATCGGCGCACTGGTCGAGGCGGCCGATCATGGAGCGCACGACGCTGGTCGAATCGCGGTGCTCGCCCGAGGACGGCTCGGCCTCGATCACGACATTGGCTTCGGAAAGGTGAATGGCCACGTCGAAGTGGGGACGCCCGGCCACAAGCTCGATATCGAATAGTCTCTCCACGGCATCGGGGCCGCGCAACATGATCGTGCGGTTGCGCAGGTCGTGGATCGCCTGGCCCGCGAAGAGGTCGCTCAGCGGTTTGCCCAGCAGCGCATCCGCTCCTCTGCCGACATGGTCGGCAATATTGGCCGAGACGCGGGCGATCATCCAATCGGAGGTCAATGCGATCAGGAACCCGATAGGCTGGACGGCGCCGAGGATATGGATGGGCTCGCGGTCGCAATTCGTGAGATCTACGCTTCGGACCGGCTCGTTCACCCCAGGCTCCAGACTTTCGTCGGGTACCCACCCGATTGGTCCCGTCCCGAGATCCGATAACGTCCCCATGGATGCAAGGTTGCCGTCCGGGGCCAGCTAGGCTACAGGCGAAACTAGTAAAGCGACGCCCGGGCAAATCTCGTGCGACGGTCGCCCGACTATTCGGACGCTACGATGCCCTTGTACTGGACGATCGATTCCCGTTCGCAGTTCTTTGCGATCACCTGCGACGGCAACGTGGGCATCGATGATGCGAACGCAATGATCGACGCGATGTCGGGAACGCAGGTCCTTTCCTTCCGTAAGCTTTTCGATGCGCTGCATGGGACCACCAACATGAATGCGGAGGAGATGCTGACAGTCGGTGTGCGGCTGCGGGAGCTGCACCTCGCGCCAGGCGATCATGGCGCCCTTGCCGTCGTCTTCCCCGAAGAAAAGTGCATTCAGTTGTCGCGCCTGCTTGGGATCCTTGCCGCGGCCCGCCGGCCGATGCGCGTCTTCCACGACCCCGACAAGGCGCGGAAATGGCTCGATTCGCCGGCAATTCGGGGCACCTTGCCCGCGCTGGAGTCGCCGGGCAGGCCGGTTTAGAGGCGCCAGGGCCGGTCCGCCGGAATTGTCCTGTTGCGGCATCCACGGCCGCGTCCTATCTCCCGCCCGCATGGGAACCGAAATCGAGCGCAAGTTTCTCGTCACTGGCGATGACTGGCGCGCCAGCGTCGTCCGTGAGCAGCATCTGGTGGATGGTTTGGTGGCCATGACCGACGGACGCAAGGTCCGGGTGCGCTTGTGCGATGGGCAGGCGACGCTCACGGTCAAGGCCCGCGAGGCGCCGGGCGTGAATGCCGAGTTCGAGTATCCCATTCCTTTCGAAGATGCGGGTGAATTGCTCGCGCGGCACTGCGACGGCAATGTGATCGCCAAGACGCGGTTCTTGGTCCCATACGAGGGGTTTACATGGCAGGTCGATGCCTATGAGGGCGTGATGGCAGACATCGTGCTGGCCGAAGTCGAACTTCCCCGTCTGGATTGCCCGGTACCCTTGCCCGCGTGGGTGGGCCCCGAGGTCACCGGAGATCCCACCTATCGCAAGATCAATCTGTTCCGCGCCCGTACCGGCCGGATCTTGGCGGATGGAGCTTCCCGGGCTACCGCGTCGGACGCTCAGTCAGCAGTTTCTCGCCAGCAGTGACCAGCTCACGATAGGACTCCTCGAACCAGCCGACACGCTCTTCGAGCGCAGACAACAAAGGGGGCTTGTCAACCTGGTGGGCAAGCCGCTGAAGTCGCTCGCAGGCCGCGTTGTCCTCGTGCCCGACGCGGCGGACGTAGCGGGGCAACAGCGCATTGCGGACGGGATCGGTCAAAATCCGGGTCCAACGGACGGCCCAGGTATGATCTGCGGGGAAATCCGCCGGATGGAGCCAGATTCTCTGGAGCGATCGATCGTGCGCCACGGGGGCGGATTGCTGAACGTAGCAATGGAAGAAGCTGCCGTCAGAACGGAACAGGGCCACGATCAGGTTCGGCAGGATCTGGAAGATGCAGTAGTGAGCTGCCCGGAAGGAGCCGTTGGCGCAGGCGGCCGACATCTCCGCGAAGGCGTCTGGCTTGCGGGTGTTGAGGAAGGCGCTGTGGGAGCCGAAACGGACATAGGTGATCTCTTCGCGTCGCACATAGCCGTGCTTGCCGAAGGTCGTGGGGTGGAGGGCGACCGTGTGATAGTCGTCGAGGCTGACATGCAGGTTCAGTCGCCAATTGGCTGCGACGGGCATCGTCAGGGTACGCGGTGCCGACTTCGATCGCGACAGGGCGGCGAGAATGGGAAAACCCTCACCGAGGAATTCCTCGAGCGTCTCGCGCTGCACCGGAGCGGGGAAGCGGCCGAAGATGAAGGCGCCGCAGGTCGCGATCTCGATGGGATTGAGACGCGCGCCCAGCGAGCGCGACACGGTGCCGAAAATCTCCTGACACTTCGGGATGCCGATGGCCGCACCGTCGCCATCGTATCGCCAGTGGTGGAAGCCGCAGACGATGGGGCCGTTTCCCCTGTCCTGTGTCCGAAGCGGATGAAACCGATGGGCGCAGACATTCTCGAAGCCCTTGAGCTTCGTGTCGAACCTTTGGACGAAGACCGAGCGCGTGGCCAACGAGGCACGGAACCAGTCGCCGTCCTTCACGAGATCGGTGGCGAGACCGAGGAACGTCCAAGCATAGCTCAGGCAGCGTTGCTCATGCGCGAACGCCTGCGGGTCGACCAGGGCGCGCGTCCAGTCAGGGGCGAAGGCGGAATCACCGCGAATGGCCATCGTGCCCAAGCTGCCAGCTCGCGCATGCGCCGTCTATCCGTAGTCTCGGAACTTCACTTGCCCCGATTTGCCGGCGGCATCCATCAGGACGAGCGTGGCCGCGACGCCTGTGCCAAGGGTGACAAAAGCAAGTGTAAGGATTGCTCTGGGACGGTGGCGGCGTGAGGCCGGTGTGCACGGACACGGGGGGGCACCGGCACCCGCCGCAGCGCCATCCGTCGTGCAAGGCATCCCCGACCGCGATCGCTGCCGGCGGCGGAGGGTGGCGCAGACGTGGGGGTTCTCGGCCGGCAGGCTTGCCTCGTCGTGTGCGGCATCTGGTCTGCCGGACCGGATGGACGCAATCTTGCTCCGGATGCCCGCGAAGCGGCTCGTGACCCTTGATGCGCCGCGCAGATCGTGCCCAATTCCGCCGCTTCTGAGACTCTGGGACGAATGAAAGGTCCGGCCATGCGAAAGAACAAGATCAAGGAAATCTGGGCCGCGGGGAAATGCGCGACGCTGGGTTGGCTCTCGGTGCCCAACACCTTCACGGCGGAGGTCATGGCGCGGCAGGGCTTCGATGCGCTGTGCGTCGACTTGCAGCACGGCCTTTCCGAAATGAAGGACGTGGCGGGAATGCTGCAGGCGATCTCGCAGACCGACACGGTGCCGGTCGTGCGCGTGGCCTGGAATGAGCCGGCCGCCATCATGAAGGCCTTGGATCTTGGCGCCTACGGTATCATCGTGCCGCTGGTGAACAATGCCGAGGAGGCGGCGAAGGCCGTGGCTGCGTGCCGTTACCCGCCGGTGGGCATGCGCTCTTCGGGACCGGTGCGTGCGGTTCACTACGGCGGGACCGACTACGTGGCCAACGCCAATGAAGAGATCGTCGTCATGGCAATGATCGAAACCAGGGAAGGGCTGCAGAATCTGGACGCGATCTGCGCGACGCCGGGCCTCGACGCCGTCTACATCGGGCCGGCCGACCTTTCGTTCGCGCTCGGCCTGCCGCCGCGGGGCGACAATCCCGATCCGCTGCACATCGCGACGTGCGACAAAATTCGCGACGCCGCTCACAAGGCCGGCATCAAGTGCGTTATGCACTGCGCGGCCGCGC
>Ga0075012_10003506_pt1 | contig 14936 bp, 10 predicted proteins | sample All_14_2_FD_71474 | JGI IMG/M metagenome (GOLD analysis project Ga0075012, IMG submission 71474) | Freshwater microbial communities in response to fracking from Pennsylvania, USA - Allegheny Zone_MetaG_DW_15 | ecosystem: Environmental > Aquatic > Deep subsurface > Groundwater > Drilled... | reverse complement strand
TTTTTTAGAGAACAGGAATATTGTATGAAAGCGAAACAACGAAGCATGGTCACCGTCGCACTCTTGTGCATCGCTCTTTTCCAGGTTGGCGCAGCCGTAGCCTGGGAGCCGTATCTCGGCTTTGGGAAAGGCAAGGCCGAAATCGGCGATGACAAGTATCGGTTCTACGAACTGTCGGTAGGAACCCCGGTAGGGTCGAGGATTTCGGTCGAAGCCTTCCTGCTGGCCCAGCCTCTTGCCTTGGAATTGACGGCCCAGGACAACACCTTTGCCCTGATGAGCGGGATGAGAGCCTCCCTCACCCTCTTCAATGATGCCACCTTCAATCCGATGATACAGGCAAGCCTTGGTCAAATGATTCTAGGGAAGGTGGACGAGACTGAATCCTATCCAGACATTGCGTGGCATTTTTACAGCAGCATCGCCACTGGATTTGAACTCAACATGTTCGATTCCTTCCAGATCCTGATCCTTTCCGGGTATCGTTTCGCCCCGCATGAAGCCCAACTGGGCATGCAGGCGAACACGCTTTCCAGCCCATTCAACTCGCTGAGTTTCAGGGCCAATCTCAAGTAAATCGAAAGGCCGGTATGCATGCGTATACCGGCCGCTTCCATCAGACTTCGAACACACTTTACAGGCTCGCTGGATGACAAACCAGACAACTTGCGTTATAAGTGTGGTAGAAGCAGAAGAGAGACGCAAAGAATTCTCCTGTCTGCCTTCCGAGGTCTGATGAGGAAACCCCTGCACATTACGTTTAGCGGGAAACGCAATTATCTCTTGTTGCTCGCGGCAACAACGCTTTGTCTCTTTGTGCCTGCACAATTTCTCTATTTTCGCACCACCAGCGTCCTGAAGGACAACGCACGCATGCGCGCTCTCTCCATTGCCACCACGGTTGCGACCTTTTTGGAAGATGACATCGAGGTGTACCGAGCCATCGCAGACGCGTCGGATCTTGAGAAAAACCCCCGGCTCTATGCCGACTACCAGCGCTACAATGGCCTGCTCAGAACCATCAAGGAACAAAGCGGAGCTCAATTTGTCTATACCGAGGCGTTCGTGGATGATGCCACCATCCGTTATATTCTCGATGCAGAAATGCCCGACAGCGAGCTGTTCTCCCCTTTCGGCTCCCTCGATGGGATGGATGAGACCGAACAAAACGCCTATGCAACCAGGACAGCGGCCGGCAGCAAGGATCTCATCTCCTCCGACTGGGGAGTTTTTCTCAGTGCCTTCGCCCCCATCATCGATGCACGTGACGACAGCCTGGCGGGTCTGGTGGGAGTTGATTATTCGGCTGCAACATTACTTCTTCAATCCCGTAAACTCCTCTATCTGCATATCATCACCTTTTCGGTACTCTCCTTGTTGCTCGCCTTCTCCCTTTACGTAGTCATCCAATTGATCAGCGTCCGTGCATATACGGATGAATTGACAGGCCTGGGAAACCGACGTGCAATGAACAAGACAATGGTACGTTTGGAGCGGGAGGCCCGCAGGCGCGGCAAGGCGTTTGTACTGCTGACTCTCGATGTCGACGCATTCAAGCCCATCAATGATGAACACGGACACCCCGTCGGAGACAAGGTTTTGGTGCGTATCGCAGAAACCTTGCTGCAGCATTCGGATTGGGAGGAGGGCTGTTTCCGTTCAGGCGGTGATGAGTTTGCCATGTTGCTGCCTTGTGGTGATCTTGAGCAGGCACAGCAGATCAGCAGGCAGATCAAAGCTGATGTCCAGGCTGTATTCCTTCCCGAACTGAAGGGACAAGCCCTGTCTGTGAGCATCGGTACGGCGATGTGGCAGGAAGGAGATAGTCTGGAAACTTTGGTCAAGCGTTCCGACGCAAGCCTCTATGAGATGAAAAAGCATCAGACAACACGAAAAAAAGGCTGATGGTCTCTTGCCCAAATACCAGAGAGCCGGTAGGGTTTCTCCCATACGGGAGGGCAACTGATATGCGCACCATCAACACACTCTTTCTCACCGGATCACATTTTTGTCCGGATGAACAGGAATTGGCAACGCTTGCCTCCCTGTATCCCCAGGTCAATGTGACGAGTGTAGGAATCCTTGCGTATACATCCAGACATATAGAGCAGGCTCAGATAGTCGTCGGCCTTCCAAAACCAGAAGATTTGAAGCTTGCGGCCAACCTACGCTGGTTGCAAACCCCCTCCTCGGGAGTCAGCCAGTATGTCGATCCTGCGCTCTATGCAAGTGTCCCTCCCCTTCTGACCAACGCGCGTGGAACCTATGGGAAACAGATCGCCGACCATATCATTGGCATGATCATCGCGTTCAATCACAATCTGCTATGCTACCACGACCAGATGAAGACCAGGAACTGGAAGCGGCACTTTCCCGTCAAAGACCTTTGGGAGAGCACCCTGGTCATCGTCGGGCTGGGCGATATCGGTACCCAATTGGCGTTACGGGCGAAAGCCCATGGACTGAGGGTGTTGGCAGTAAAACGAACAGCGACAGAAAAACCCCCTTATGTGGATGAGCTGGGTACCGAATCCGAGCTTGATGCGTTCCTTGCTCAAGCCGACTATGTCGCCCTTTGTGCAGCATCCACCCAGCAGACCGAGCATCTGTTGGATGCTCGAAGGATTTCCTTGCTGCCTGAAAGAGCCTATGTATTCAATGTTGGCCGCGGCAACCTGATCGACCAGCATGCATTGGCAGAAGCCCTCCAAACCGGTCGGATTTCTGGTGCCGGGCTTGATGTCACCACACCCGAACCGCTTCCTGTAGACCATATCCTTTGGACGCTCGACAATGTCCTGATCACCCCGCATGCAAGCGGACTATCCCCGAGCGACCCCCATCAGGTATTTTCCCTGTTCCTGAAAAACCTTGATCTATTTCTCCAGGACAAGCCGATGATCAATCTCATCGATTACTCTCGGGCTTATTAGCAATTGTAGGAAAATACATCCGTCATATCATACCATTCTTCTTTACCGCACAGACCTGCGATGATACGATGAGACATATTCAAGGGGGTTTGAAGGTGGCTTTAATTCTTGCAATCGACGATGCGGCAACCGACCTTACGCTGATTCAATACATCCTGACCAACCATGAAGTGATACTTGCCCGAAACGGCGAGCAGGGATTGCAGCAGCTTGAGAAGCACCCGCAAACCGACCTCATCCTGCTTGACCTCCACATGCCGATAATGGATGGATTCACCTTCATGGACCGCTACCATGAGCTCAACCTGGACATCCCCATCATCATCCTCACCAATACCGAGGAAGTTGCTATGGAAATCCAAGGTTTGGAGAAAGGCGCCGTCGATTTCATCCGTAAGCCCCTGAATTTCAAAGCCCTTCAGATGCGCATCGATGTACAGCTCAGACTCAAGCAGTCCACCGAATTGATCAAGGAGCACAACCGTCATCTTGAGGAGCTGGTGGAGAAACGTACACGAGAGATTAGAAGAACCAACGAGATTACCATCAACGCCTTGGTACGGCTTCTGGAGGTGCGCAACATCGAAACAAGCGACCACGCCCGGCGTACGAAAATCATGATGGAACTGCTGTGCAAGCAACTTCAGAAAGTGAAGCCCATCGGCTATGAGCTCAGCGACAAGGAGATTCAGGAGTTGATCGATACCGCACCGCTGCACGACATCGGAAAAGTAGGAATCCCTGATTGTGTGTTGCTTAAGCCGGGGAAACTGGATCCGGATGAGATTGCAATCATGCGAGAGCATGTGAACAAGGGCGTCGAGGCACTGGACTACAGTATTGAATCTGAAGATTCGAAAATCAGTTTCATCGAAATGGCCCGCACCTTGATCGCAAGCCATCACGAGTGGTATGACGGCAGCGGATACCCGGAGCAGCTTCGTGGCCTGGCCATTCCTCTTTCGGGACGTTTGATGGCGGTAATCGATGTATATGACGCACTTACCAGCAAGAGGGTGTACAAGGAGAAGCTCGATCAAGCCAAGGCCATCGAGGTGATGAAGATGGAAGCCGACCGGCATTTCGACCCGGTTGTCTTCGAAGCATTCTTGCAGGTGGTTCCTCAAATCAATATGCGAATGCAAGAGTAGCAAGGAGAAACCATGAGAAGGCGTAACAGGATCAAGGTTTGTTTGTTCTTGATGCTGTTTCTTGCGATTTTCTCCCTGTCAGGCTCTGATGAGAAGCTTCAGTTCAGCGCAGAAGAAGCGCGCTTTCTTGCGGCGCATCCGACGATTCGGATCGGAATCGACCCAAAATTCGTTCCTTTTGAATTCATCTCCAACGAAGGCAAGCATGGCGGCATCACCGCTGATGTCCTCTCCCTCGTTGCCGAGCGCACCGGGCTCACCTTTATCTATGACCCGTCCTTGAGCTGGACCCAAACGGTGCAGAAAACCAGGGAACGGTCGATCGATCTGCTGGCTGCGGTCGGGTATACCCAGGCAAGGGCGCAATACATGACCTATCTGGAGCCATACCTGCAATTCCAGCGGGCGATCATCGTACAGAAAAGCAATACGAGTATTTCAAGTTTCGAGGATTTGAAACATCGGCAGGTCGCTGTGCAGCGGGACAGTTCCCATGAGGGGTTTCTCCTCTATTATCCTGAAATAATCATGCGTCAGTACGACACCGTCGAGGAAGCCTTGCTTGCTGTCAACCGGGGGGAAGAAGTTGCCTTTGTAGGCAATGAGGCCACCAGCATATATCTGAGCCGCACCCTTGGCTTGACCGAACTTCAGTTCGTCCCCATCGCCGAGGGAGGGTTGCAGGACTTGCATATGGCAGTACGCAGTGACTGGCCGCAATTGGCAACCATTTTGCAAAAGACCCTCGATTCCATCAACGAAGAGGAGATGGCACGCATTCTCGACCGGTGGATCCGCTATGAGAGCCGCTCCGATCTCGCTCCCATCATCCGCTTGGCCGGCATCATCGTATCGATTCTGGTCATCATCCTCGGCAGCTCCCTGTTCTGGGTTTCCCGCCTCCGGGAGGCAGTGAAGGAAAAGGATGCTGCACAGAAGCAGGCTCAGCAGGCGGACTTGGAGAAGAGCAGATTCCTCGCCCGGGTGTCACACGAGATCCGCACACCGCTCAACGGTATTCGAGGCATGAGTTATCTGCTGGAGAAAACCTCCCTCGATGCTGCCCAGCTCCGCTATGTGAAAGCCATCAGCGGTGCGACACAGACCATGCAGAGCATCATCAACGACATTCTTGAGTTCTCCCGCCTTGATGAGGACCGTATAATCCTTGAACATATTCCGTTCACCTTGGATGATGTGCTGGAGAACTGCATCTCCATCGAGTCCTTCTTGATTCACCAGAAGGGCCTGCTCTTCAGGTTGCACCAGGCAGAAGGAGTACCCCAGCATTTAATTGGCGACCCCACGCGTCTCTCGCAGATTTTGATCAATCTGCTTAACAATGCGGTAAAATTCACCGAGAACGGCAGCATAGAGCTATCGGTCGAAGCCCAAGAGATGCAGGACCAGGCCTGCGTTCTACGGTTTGAGGTGAAGGACAGCGGCATCGGCATGGATACCCGGCAGCTTGAGAACCTCTTCAAGCCATTCGTTCAGGCCAATGCATCCATTCATCGAAGGTATGGTGGATCGGGCTTGGGACTTTCCATCGTCAAGGCTTTGGTGGAGAAGATGGATGGAAAGCTTTCGGTGACCAGTGAATTAGGCAAAGGCAGCTGCTTTACCGCCGTTATTCCCTACACACTCGATGCACGGGGGTCTGAGGAGGAACAGAGTCGAAGAAGGAGCATCGATTTCTCGGCGATCAAGGCCTTGGTCGTCTGCAGCGACCGATACCTCGACGATCGCATCAGAAGCCTCTTCTATGAGTATAAGATTCAAGGGGAATCGGTCTCCTCGCCTTCTTTGGCAGCAAAGCTTCTGGAAAGCGGTAATTACTTCGATTTGGTCGTCGTAGAAATTTCAGACAGCCTGACCTTTTCCGATTCTCTGGCAGGTATCATGGAAAAGCAGGCACACAAGCGCCCGAAGGTCCTTGCACTCGTCCATGACGATTCCAAGCAGAAAAGTTCTGCATTCATCGACGTGGTGCTTCCCCTGCCCTTGATAAACTCGGTGTTGTTCAATGCACTGCTCCATCTATTCGGCAGGGGCGAAGGGGAAGCCCAGGAGAGCGACTCATCCAAGCAAACCGCTGCTGCACTGCCGCTGCAGATTCTGGTGGTTGAGGACAATGCCACAAACCAGATTATTGCCAAGGAGATCCTACAGCGGCAAGGCTGGTCGGTCCACCTTGCCGACAACGGGAAAATCGGGTATGAGAAGTTCCTCGCCTTGGAGGGAGTACTGGATGTGGTCCTGATGGACCTGCATATGGATGTGATGGATGGGTATGAATCCTCAACGTTGATCAGATCCAAGAACGAGACCATCCCGATCATCATCACCAGTGCCGACCTGATGGAGATGGTTCGCAAACGATGTATGGAAATCGGGGTCAACGACCTGATCGGCAAGCCGTACGATCCCGATCAATTGATCGAGAAGGTGGCAAAACTGGGCATTCCCTATCATCAGAGTAGACGGAGCATAGATTTCGAACGGGGAGTCTTCAGTATAGGAGGAGACAAACAGCTCTACCTGCGTGTGCTCTTTGCCTTCACCGCCGAGCTTGAACAGCTGATCCCAAGCATAAAAAAAGCCATTGAGGAGCAGAATCTCCATACTGCGGCAGAACTCGCACACAAGGCAAAAGGCAGCACCGGGAGCATCGGGGCATTAGAAACACAAAAGCTCTGTGCCAATCTGCAACAGACACTACAGAACAGCAGGATGCCTCCAGAGGAGGCTCTGCTTACCGTATATATTGAACTGGAGAAGGTGCTGCTTGAAGCTAAGGAGTATGTGAGTAAAGCTTGAAGCCCACCGTTACTTTTTTACCATCTCATTCACTATCTCAGCGATTCTATTTACATTCGTCTGGTGAATGAAGTGCGTGCCCTCAAGCACCTCATACTCGGCCTGTGGACCAATTCTCTTGAGATGCTGCATCTGGTACTCCTGTGGTGTCATGGGAAGCTGCTTGTTGGGCTTCTCATAGGTATCTTTGGAGATGACTTTGTAGTAAGGCACACTCTCAGGATAAGCAAGGGCTTTTGTCTGGGCTACGAACTCGGTGCCTTGGGCGATTTGCTCAAGCAGGGTGTCGTTGATCGAGAAACCTGCAAACAGCAGCATGTGATCGATTTCCTCATCAGTATAGCCCAATTCCAAAGCTTCCTTGCGATTGGTCACCAAGGGGCCCAGAAGCGCTGTTACACCCAAGGTTTGTTGGAGCTTTGCTATGGGAAGCAGTGCCGCTACAAAACCCGGAGTCTTTGTATAGAAATCCGATGAGGTTCCGTCCAACGAAACAATGGCTTTCACTTCGTCAGGATAGGCAGAAGCGTAATATTCGCTATACAGGCTTGAGATTGAATGTGCCACCAAGACATAGGGAGCGGTGAATCTAGCTGTTCTCAGAGCCGTTCGGATCTCCTCCACATACTTGGCACTGGAGCGTTCCCGGTTGGTTTGGCTGCTGAAGCCCACGCCGAAATACTCGACAACGACCACGGTATGTTTTTTACCAAGCTCTCTCATCAGGGGCCCGAAGTCAGCTGAGGGGAGAGCGACGCCCATACCGGGCAACAGGACTATGGTCTCTTCGCCCTTCCCCATTGTCGTCAGATGCATGGTCCCGTCAAATACGGGAACCATCTGTCCATAAGGCTCAACCTTTTTCCGTTGCTGAGAGAAGTAGGTGAAATGCAGCAACGTGGTACTACCCAAAAGAAGAATGATAAGCAAGAATGCCCACTTTACAACCCGCTTGAACCAGAGCTTCTTTCGTTTACCCATACGTACTCCTTGAGCATGATTGTATCTACAGTACCTACTCATGAGCAAGCTTTGTATAGGTTTCCGAGCTGAGGAAATACAAAATCATCTATTGTGAATAAACCTTTGCATCTGTATCTTCACCATCCTCGCCCTATCCTCACTATCGGCCGAACACATTGGTTGGGAAACCACTGCAGCAGCGTATAAAGGTCGATACGCACAGACAATCTCCTTCGAATTGCCTCCAAATGGAATGGCCAAGCCGGTCTATGGTTTTGGCGGGTTTGGCTGGGACTCAAGCATCGGAAGCGCTGCTGTTCAGATGGGACTGCTCACCTATGAGGACGGTGGAGAGGTGACCATCCTGATCAAGGAGGGTCCCGAGCATATAAAATACGAGGGATGGAATACCACCTTCGTATTTCTCGATGCCAAGGGAAACGTTGTGAAGCCGGATGAAAGCACCATCCTTTTCATCGATATTCCCGATGAGCCCTTCCAGCCTTCCCGCGACCCCGCCCCGGCCTATTTCACTGTTTCCAATCAAACAGGCACCACCCTTTCTGTAACCAATGAATGCGAGTATGACATTGTTGAGCTGTACATCCTCACCCCGAAGATGGAAGCAGAGCTGGACTACAGCAAGGAACTGTTGCAAGGAAGTGTACTCGCAAGTGGCGAGAGCGTACCTGTCTAACTATCGAGATGGCCATACTTGCAATCCTTTCTTGAAACAGAGGGGTTGGGCATCCTTTCCGTAGGGGCCTATGACGAGGACGGGTATCCACTGTTCCAGTATTGGTTGCCTGACAAGGAGAACCTTCAGATAGTGCTCAGCGATTGGGATTATCTGTAAAAGAGGAAGGAAAGCGGGACGGGAGGAGTGCTTTCCCGTCCCGCACACACTATGCTTCTACGGCAATAAATGAGAAGGTAGTTACATCGAACAAACCCATATCGGTGAGCTTCACCTCCGGGATTACCGCCAAGGACATGAAGCAGAGCGTCATGATCGGCTCAACATCCTCCTTGACGTGCAATTCCCGGTATGCGACTTCATGGATTTCACTCAGTTTCCGGTCGACCCATTCACCGCTTTGGTCACTCATGATTCCCCCGACGGGCATCGGCATGGAGGCAAGAATCTTTCGGTCCTTTACCAGTACCATCCCACCGTTTTGGGCGATCAAGGACTGAACGGCAACCGCCATATCATCATCGTTCACCCCCACAACGATGATGTTGTGGGAATCATGAGCAATGGAAATGGCTACTGCACCTTCGGTGATGCCATAGCCACGCAACAGGGCAACCGCGACATTGCCGGTGGCCTGGTGTCGTTCCACCACGGCTACCTTGACGATGTCCTGGGATGAATCGTAGATGAAGCACCCATGCTCGTCACGTACTATACGCGCTTTCCCCTTGGCGGTTACCACCCCCCCAGGAAGAATGTCGATGGTGGTGACATCATCACGTGTAAGCTTCAACTTCAACTTCTCAACTGAGAAATCCTTGACATGAAAACTCCCTCTCACCTGCTCGATGCTGTGACGAGTCACCTCAAGAAGGTATCTCCCTTGCCTAGCGACCAAGCGCCCTTCGATGAATACCGCATCCGCCTTGAACTCCTTCAGGTCGTCAAGCAGCACAATATCCGCCCGCAGACCCGGAGCTATCGCCCCTCGGTCGAAAAGACGGAAGCATTCGGCTGCATTGAGACTTGCCATCTGAATGGCGACTATCGGATCAATGCCTGCATGTACAAGAATTCTCAGATGCTCATCCAAATGGCCTTTTTCCAAGATGGTCTTCGGCTGACGATCATCACTGCAAAGCAGGCAGCGCCTGCTATTGGCAGCGGTGACGCCTTTGAGCAAATGAGCCAACTCGTGGCATGCAGAACCCTCTCGCAGCAGTACGTACATGCCGCGATCGATACGATCGTGCATCTCCTCGATGGTGGAACACTCATGGTCGGTGTGGATCAAGGTTGAGGCATAGGCATTGAGCGCCTTGCCTGAAACCCCGGGGGAGTGACCGTCGACAAGCTTGCCCATTTTTCGGGCGAGGAGCAACTTGTCCATCGCCCCATCCTCGGCATTGATGACTCCCGGGAAGTCCATGAACTCCCCCACCCCTAGAATTCGTTCATCGGCTATGGGGCCTTGCATGGCAGCAGCATCAATGACCGCCCCGGCGTGCTCGAAGGGGGTTGCCGGAACGCAGGAGGGAATCATGAAACGAATATCCAGAGCAGTCTCTGAGGCCGCATCAAGCATGAAGGACAAACCCTTCAGACCGCAGACATTCACCATCTCATGGGGATCGGCAATGATGGTGGTGGTTCCATAGGGCACCACCAACCTGCCCATCTCCTCGGGTGTAACATAGGAGGACTCGATGTGAATGTGGCTATCGATGAACCCAGGGGCTGCATACCGCCCCTCTGCATCAATCTCAGTCGCACCTTCATAGCATCCGACCCCGGCGATAATCCCATCAGAGACGGCGATGTCACCTTCGCAGATTGTACCGCTATAGACATTCACAACCTTGCAATTCTTGATGACCAAGTCGGCGGGAAGTCTGCCGCCTGCCACATCGACAAGCTTTTTCAATTGTGTTTTTTCCATCAAATCAACAACACCTCTTCGCCGTACTCGATGTACAGCTCATCGATGAGAGTTTCACTGGCCCTGGCAATGAACCCATCCTGATCAAGTTCCTTCAGCGGCTTGATCTGTACGTTCTTCACATCCCTTCGCCCCCTGACCATCACCGAGTCCCCCCATTGCTTGATCAGGGCATACCGGGCTGCCTCATCAATATAAATAACCTTCTTGGTATCCTTGGCATCCTCATAGCTTCTGAGAACACGTACACATTTGACATCCATACTCTTTCCTCCTTAGACGTAGTCATACCGGCGGGGCACATCCATGATTTTCTTATGTCCAAGATGGATGGCATAACAAATGACTGCAGCAAGCAAGTATCCCACAGCATAAGGGAAACTCATCGTAGCCACACCAACGACCAGAGCCGGGGAGTGGATGAACCCGAAGAACGACAGAACCGAAGCCACCACAAAGGCGATGGATGCCTTGTCCAGACGGCGGTCGATGATGAATGCAACCACCGTCGCCCAGAGGATGCTGGTGATGATCGCCCCGCTGTGCATGGCAACCACACCCTTCCAGACCACCCCGTAGTTGATCATCGCCTGGCTGATCTCATCCGAGCTGTTCATCGTCAAGGTCTCTTCTAGATAGATGCCGAAGGCACCCAGCGCATCACGGACATAGGTATACAGAGCATCGGCGAGATGGGGAATGAGGGCGATGGCCAACGCAGCCCCGTGACGTCTGGGAACATCGGTGTAGGCCTGGACCAGCATCAACATGGCACACCACAGGAAGGTGATCGAAGCAACTACAGCCGGCATCAGGGAGTTCATGAATCCATAGAGCCCGAAGACAGAGGACAATGCATACAGGATTGCAGAAATCCACGAATAGGAGATTCCTGTCTCACTCTTCTTCAAGCCTGCATGACCGAGCCAGACGGTATTGGGAACAATGGAGCCGAAGAGGGCCGATACCATGGTGCAGACACCATCGATGATCTGCGTCTGGCCGACATTGTACTCATCGCCGGCTGCAATGGCCGATTCAACGTTGTCCATCGTCTCAATGAAGTTGTACACCTCGATCGGGATGATGACGCTGAGGAAAGGGATGATGTACTTGAATCCCTGAAAGACAGCCCCGATGGAGAGAACGGGAAGCGATACTCCAAGCGTTGAGGTGTCGACCTGCACCCTGCCCAAGAACAAGGCCCAGACAATGCCGAACACCACCGAGACCAGAAGCATAGGAATCCGCTTCTTGAAGACATAGCCGCCGATCAGGCCGATGATGGCGATGACCACAACAGGCATGCCGAGAATCGGGTCATGATACACTTCAAACAGGCCGGCGGTTGCCATCCAGACCAAGCCGATGCCTGCTACGGTACCAAGCATGGCGACCCGGGGGATCAAGCGGCGGATGAACGGTCCGATGAAACCTCCGAGCATCTCAATGAACCCACCGAGGAAACACGCGGCGGTGGCGGCCATCCAGCACATCTCAGGCGAAAGCCCTGAGTAATGCAAGGGATAGATTACGCCATACAAATACACAAACATAGCAGGAGTGGAGACACCCGAAGGAAGGGCCGTCACATCCTTGCGCCCTGTCTTTTTGGCAAGGCGGTAGCCCTGCCATGCATAAGCCAGACAGCCGAGCATCAACCCGACAGCCAGACCGGGAATGACCCGACCGTAGATGATGGAATCAGGCCATCCTATGCCCTGCAAGGCATACGCGATAATGATAAAATTGATGATATTGCCGAAATATGAGTAGACGACACCGCCGAGATCTCCCGGCCGAAACAGTCCAACATGTCCAAGAGTTCGTTCCATTTCAGTACTCCTTATGTGTGTTCAACAAGTTCGAGTATCGGATCGAAGGTGGTCAACGCAATGCAGTCGACCGGCCCGACATCGGTAATCGCATAGTCCGGGATGGCGGTGATAGGCAGGAAGAACATGTACATCAACGGTTCAGGCAGGTTACAACCAAGCAATCGTGCTGCACCGTTCATTTCATCCTCCCTTTGAGCTACTTCCCCAGGTTCAAGGTCGCAGACGATGCCGCCGACAGGCAAGGAGAAAAAGTCCAGCACTTTTCCATCCTTGACCACCACCTGCCCGCCGCCTTCCTTGATCAGGTGATTCACAGCAAACGCCATATCCTCGGCATTGGTGCCCAATACGATGAGATTGTTGTCATCGGGGGCGGCCGAAGAGGCCATCGCCCCGGCTTTCAAGCCCCAGCCCGAGCAGAATGCAAGACTCTTGTTCCCGTTGATGCCGAACCGCTCGAGAACAGAGACCATCAGGACATCCTGATCGGTATCGGGTTGGACTACATGGTCGACCACATCAAGAACCACATCCCGGCGCTTACGGACGAACGGTCCTTTGACCTCCATCGACAGGACCTTGGCCCTGCCGTTCGCCAATGAGACTCGATACTCGAAATCCTTTGCCGTGACAGGCTTGCATTGCAACTCGCTTGTAAGCAGGCTGCTGCGCTTCGGAGCATGCAAATCATAGGTTAACTTGTGGTCGCGGGCCACAAGGTTTCCGTTGGTGATGACTGCCTGCACATTGAAGGAACTTGGATTGTCCACCAACAGGATGTCGGCGATGCGACCCGGGGAGATGGAGCCTACAAGATGGTCGATCCTGTACGCTTCGGCGCTGTTGATGGTTCCCATCTGGATGGCCGTCATGGGAGCAACCCCCGCCCTGATGGCAAGACGAACCAGGTGGTCTACATGCCCTTTCTCAACCAAGTCTTTCGCTGTAACATCATCGGTGCAAAAGCTCACACGCCTGGCCAGGGCGGGATTCACCTCGGTCACAGCACGGATGTTCTCGGCAAGGAAATGAGTTACCGACGACTCGCGAATGACCATGTGCATACCCTTGCGTAATTTCTCCACCACTTCCTGATGGTCATAGCTCTCATGGTCCAGGCGGACGCCTGCACACAGATAGCCGTTCAGGTCGTTGCCTTGTGCCATGGGGGCACAGCCGAAAATCGGCAGCCGGTTCTTGTACGAGAGGCTGAGGGCTCCCAGGGTATCCTCATCCAGCTCCTGTACTGCTTCCCGCACCGTCTCCCACACGCCGAAACACTCAGGCCAAGTCTGCACCTGCGCATGAATTTCCGGATTGAAATTGCAGGAGATGGTTGAGGTGGGAAACGTGTAGGGTGTTTTGTAAGGAGCTCCCCAGAAGACCTTCAGCGGGCTCTGCTTGATCTCGGCGAATATCTCCTTGAGCCCCTCAAGGCCGCTGACCGAGATGTACTCGTCCAGGCCGCTGACCATGCTGGTGGTGCCTCTGGGAACAATGCCCTTGGCAAAACTGGTGATGCTGAGTTTGCTGCACTCGCTGTGGATGTGTCCGTCGATGAGGCCGGGCACCAGATAGCTGCCTGAAGCATCAATAATCTTGGTCTTCGGGCCTTGGTAGGCCGATACATCGCCTACTGCAACAATCATGTCTTGATAGATGGCTACATCCGCCGGATAGATTTCGCTTGTCATGACATTGACAAGGTTTCCATGCAGAATAAGGGTGTCGGCAGGAATCAGTGCGCGACCGGCGCGTATGTACTGCCTCAGGTTTTCAATCGTTCGTTCCATTGTGAATCCTCCAATCAAGCAAAATTCAGATACTCCGGCCTTTCGGCGAACCAGGCTTCCCGTCCTGCAGTGTGTATCCAGACGAATGGTGTAAGGGTGGAGGTATTGCTACAATTCAGGCTTCCCGTCCTGCTCCGCCTCTTTCGGAATTTTGTGGATTGGTACGTACAAGACGGCACACAGCCGCGAACCAGGCCTCCGACTCTGCTTGTTACGTTGTATATTGGATGTGAGAAACAGCGGCTTCGTATCGACGATACGGACCAGGCTTCCCGTCCTGCATCTCCGCTGCCACGGAATTATATGATAATTCTTTGAACAGGTTTTTCGATTTGTAAAGATAAATGTGTCATTTTTTTGAAAAGAGCAAGTCTTTTGCTGTAGTACACCCAACCAAGACAGGATTATGCAACAAATCGGCACAAAGTATGCACTACCACACTTTCAACAGAGGAGCAATCTCATACGGGTCTCTAAGCTCTAGACCCACCCTTCCTGCTTCAAGAGTTCATCCAGATGGTCCAAAAGATTGGTGACCGCCATAAGCTGGTTTTCCCCCCCGATGCTTTGGGTAAGCTCTTTGATGTCCTCATCGAATTGAGGGGGAATGAGGGAGCAGGCTGCATGCACCCAGGCCTGTTGACGTTTCTCACCGGGGTGGGTTTGCTTGTTCAAGGCGAAGAGAATATCGAAATAGGACTCCATAAGTGCTGCAGTTCGGTGGATCATGCTCAGATGGTCTTTCCTCTGTACGGCATGCTCGATCTGGTCGAAGAAAGAAGCGGTGAGCTTACTCCTGAGC
>Ga0075012_10003501_pt1 | contig 14944 bp, 16 predicted proteins | sample All_14_2_FD_71474 | JGI IMG/M metagenome (GOLD analysis project Ga0075012, IMG submission 71474) | Freshwater microbial communities in response to fracking from Pennsylvania, USA - Allegheny Zone_MetaG_DW_15 | ecosystem: Environmental > Aquatic > Deep subsurface > Groundwater > Drilled... | reverse complement strand
TGGAGGTGAGTAGCCACCGATAGGTGGCCCCAAGAATGAGGGGCCGCGTTAGCGACCCCTTACAGCCGCTTTGAGCGGCTCACATCCCGAATGCCCCCGGCTTTGCCGGGGGATGGTTACTATTGCGGCATACGATATTTTTGCCCGTTTTTTTGCCTGCATGGGCTGTTTGCTAAGAGGGGATGGATTTGAACAAGATCAGCATTCGTAGCAAGTTGAATCTGCTAATCGGGCTCTCGATTGCCGCGTTGGCGTTTGTCAGCCTGTTCGGCTGGCACGGTCTCGAGCGGATGTCGTTGTCGCTGCGTGCCGTCAGCAACCAGAGCCTGGCCGCCGTCAAGCACCTGTCAATGCTCCGGACCTCGCGCCTGGAGGCCATCGTCGCCGTGCAGGAAGGTGCGGCCTGGAAAATCGACAAATAGCTTCCCGGGCTGACGAACAGGGGCGCGGCTTCGCAGTGTGAAGAAGGTTTCCTATTGGGTCTAATCAGGCATTCACATCAACGACAACTCGTCCGCGAACCTGTCCATCAAGCAGCCTGGTGGCCGTGGGAATGGCCTCTGCGAGACCAATCTCATGGGTGATCAGGTTCAGCTTCGATATATCCAGGTCGCTACCCAGACGTTGCCAGGCAACGAGACGGTCTGCGCGTGGGCACATAACGCTGTCAACGCCGACAAGTGTCACGCCGCGCAGGATGAAAGGGGCGACCGTTGCCGGAAAATCCATTCCCCCGGCTAGACCGCAGGCGGTCACGATGCCGCGATACTTGGTTGTCGCGCATACATTGGCCAACGTATGGCTACCGACGACATCGACGGCACCGGCCCAACGTTCCCGGCCAAGCGGTTTGCCCGCGGAAGAGAAGGCCGCTCGCTCCAGAACCTCGCTGGCGCCCAGGCTCTTGATGTAGTCACTTTCCGCCAAGCGCCCACTCACGCCAACGACGGTATAGCCAAGCTTTGACAGAATGGATACGGCAACGCTACCAACGCCGCCGGCAGCCCCGGTGACCAGGATTTCTCCTTGGTCCGGCGTGACACCGTGGCGCTCAAGTGCCAGTACACACAACATTGCCGTATAGCCGGCCGTGCCGATGGCCATGGCTTGCTGAGGGGTAAATCGGGACGGTAAGGGAACCAGCCATTCCCCTTTCAAACGAGCTTTTTGGGCCAATCCGCCCCAATGACCTTCGCCGACTCCCCAACCATTCAGCAGCACGGCGTCGCCGACCCGATACGATGAGTGGCTGGATTCTTCGACCGTGCCGACCAAATCGACGCCGGGAACCATCGGGAACTTGCGAACGACCCGGCCTTTGCCAGTAATAGCCAGGCCATCTTTGTAGTTGAGGGTCGAGTGACTGACGCGTACGGTCACGTCGCCTGCCGGAAGTTGGGACTCATCAACATCCTTGAGGCTTGCGCGGTAGCCGGTTTCGTCCTTCTCAATCACGATTGCTTTAAACATTTTTCACTCCTTGTAAGACCAGACCGATCGTCTATTGGTCATGTCGCGGAAGCTGGCCGCTGATTTCACAGGATCGTGACCGATGCCGTGAAATGCCCAGCCAGGTTCAGGCTTTCATCAATAATCGGTGTAGCCCTTTTCACCCGGCGTGTAGAAGGTCGCGAAATCGGGGGCAACCAACTCCTGGTCTGACTTGAGCTTGGCGACCAGATCCGGATTCGAGATGAACGGGCGACCGAAAGCCACCAGATCGCCGCGCTGCGCCTCGAGATCGACATTCGCTCGCGCGGCATCGTAGCCACCGGAGAGGATGTATTGCCCGTTGAACGCGGCACGGATTTTGGCTTTCAATTCGGTGCTGACTTCCGGCGCGCCCATCGCGCTGTGATCCACGATGTGGATATAGAGCAGGCCGAGCGCAGTCAGCTCGTCGATCAAACGCAGGTACACCGCATCCATCTCGGCATCCGGCACCTGGGCGTTGAATACGCCGTAAGGCGAGATGCGCATGCCGACGCGCTCGGCGCCGATGGCGGCGACGGTCGCCCTGGCGACTTCGACGGCGAAGCGGATGCGGTTGTCGACGCTACCGCCCCAGCGGTCGTGGCGCTGATTGGATGCGGTGTTGAGAAACTGGTCGATCAGATAGCCATTCGCGCCATGCAACTCGACCCCATCGAAACCCGCCTGCATGGCCAGCTTGGCCGAGGTCGCATATTCGGCGATGCTCTGGGCGATATCCGCCTCGCTCATTTCGCGTGGCACGGGATGCGGCTGCATGCCGTCGGCGTCGGTCCACATCTCGCCCGGCACGGCGACCGGCGAGGGCGCCAGGATGCTGGCGCCGGCCGGCAGGTTGGCCGGATGGCTGACCCGCCCGGTATGCATCAATTGCACGAAAATCCGGCCACCGGCCTGATGGACGCCGTCGGTCACGCGTTTCCAGCCCGCCACCTGTTCCTCGTTGAACAGGCCGGGAATGCGCGCATAGCCGAGGCCATTGGGCGACGGCGAGGTGCCTTCGGTAATGATCAGTCCGGCCTCTGCCCGCAAGCGGTAATACTGTTCCATCAGCGCATTGGGCAGGTTGCCGATGGCGCGGCTACGGGTCAGCGGCGCCATGACGATGCGGTTCTTCAGCGGCAGACTGCCGAGTTGGGTGGGGGTGAAGAGCGTGCCGTTCATAAAAATTCTCCTGGGTGTCGAGTTCAGATCGAGTCGTTTAGGGGTCAAAGCGCCAGCAGTCGCGGCGCCGGCTGGCCGGTTTGCGTCGCGGCGAAGAGATCGGACCGCGCCGTGTCGTAGCGCTCCCAGAGAACGGTATCGGCCATCGATGGCCAGGTGACCGGCTCGCCTTGATCGAAACCGGCCAGCGCGGCATCGACCAGGTGCTCGGCCGACATCACCGTTTCTTGCGGCAGCGCAGCCAGCGGCACCCCGGAGATGTCCCAGAGATCGGTGGCCGTGGCCGCGGGCAGCACCACTTGAACTCTGACGCTGGTGCTCGCCAGTTCCTGTTGCAGGCCGCGACTGAAATTGAGCACGAAAGCCTTGGTGCCGCTGTAGACGGAACTCACCGGCAGCGCATGCACCGCCAATACCGAGGCGATATTGATGATGGCGCCTTCGTTGCGTTCCTTGAACGCGGGCAGTACGGCATGCGTCAGCCGCGTCAGGGCCGTGATGTTCAAGGCGATCTGCGCCAGGGATTCTTTCACCGGCGTCTCGGCAACCGAGCTCAGGCGGGCAATGCCGGCGTTATTGACCAAGACCCGGATGGCGGGATTGCCGGCGAGAACCGTTTCCAGACGTGCGAGATCGTTTTCCTTCTCGAGGTCGGCGACGAGCGTTTCAGCCTTGATGACGTACGCCTGCTCGAGCTTGCTGGCGAGAGTCTGCAGGCGCTCGCCGCGCCGGGCGACGAGCAGGAGGTCGTAGCCGCGCTGGGCCAGACGGTCGGCATAGACGGCGCCGATGCCGGAAGAGGCGCCGGTGACAACAGCGATTTTTTGCGATGAGCTCATGGTTTTGTCCTTAAAGTTAACTGCCTGCCCGGAATAGCGGCTGGCCATATTGGTCACAGCTTGACGACGACCTTGCCTTTGGCACGGCCGGTTTCGACGTAATCCATCGCTTCCCGGGTCGATGCGAACGGGAAGACCCGGTCCACGACCGGGCGGATGGCCTCGGAGTCGATCAGCGTGCTGATCTCGCGCAGCTGGGCGCCATTCGCTTTCATGAAGTGGAACGAATAGCTGACGTTATTGCGCTGGGCCTTTCTGCGGATGCCAAGGCTCAGCAGGCGCATGATCGATTTCAGCCACCACGGCGCCCCGATTTCTTCACCAAAAGCCGGATCGGGCGGGCCGGAGATGGAAATGAGTTGGCCGCCGGGCTTCAGTACGCCCAGGGATTTGGCGAGCGTCGTGCTGTCCTGGCTGTTCAGGACGACGTCGTAGCCGTGCAGGAGGTTGGCGAAATCGTCTTTCTTGTAGTCGATGACGAGATCGGCCCCGAGGCGCTTCACCCAATCCACATTGGCCGTGCTCGTCGTGGTCGCGACGAAGGCCCCGAGATGCTTCGCCAGCTGGATGGCAAAGGTGCCGACGCCACCGGAGCCGGCCTGGATGAAAATCTTTTGTCCCGGCTTGAGGTTTGCCTTCTCGACCAGCGCTTGCCAGGCGGTCAAACCGACCAGCGGGATCGAGGCTGCTTCTTCCATGGTCAGCGCTTTGGGCTTGAGCGCCAGGGAGCTTTCCTTGATCGCGATGAGTTCGGCGAAAGCACCGATGCGAAAGTCATCGGGCCGGGCGTAGACCTCGTCACCCGGTTTGAATTGCCGCACGCGCGGCCCGACCCGGAGCACCACCCCGGCCACATCGTGGCCCAGGATCAGCGGCAAGCGGTAGGGCAGGATGAGTTTGAACTCGCCGCTCTTGATCTTGGCATCCAGCACATTGACGCTCGCCGCGTGCACCTGGACCAGCACTTCGTCATCGCGCAGTTCCGGCGCCGGCATGTCGCCCAGGCGCAGGCCGGCCTTTTTTCCATAGCGTTCGAGAATGAATGCTTTCATCAGCTTCTCCAATTCAGATCAGTCGGCGAGGAAGTCGAGAACCGCCGGGACAAAGGCCTGGTGGTGCTGAAAGACGCCGCCATGCCCGGAATCCGGATAGATCGTCAGCCGGGCATTCGGCAGACGGCGCGCCATGTCGGCCGAAAGGCTGCTGGCAACCATCAGGTCATGGTCGCCGTTGGCGACGAACACCGGTTGCGTAATCAGCGAAAGGTCGTCGGGCGCACTCAGCCCCGCCGTTCGGATGGCCTGCAGTTGGGCGCGCCGGGCCTGCAGGGAAATGGGCTGGTCACGGTCCTCGGTGCGTTCCTTCAGGCGGGCGAAGTACTCCTTCGCGGCGCGCTTGCCCTCCGGGGTGCGGGGGAAGAACAGGAAATTCCGCGGATCGCTCAGCGTCAGCGTCGCCTTGAGGTAAGCGATGACGGCGATTCGGTTGATCTCGTCGATACCGCCGCCACCCCGAGGACCCGTTCCGGCGAGGATCATCCGCCGCACCAGTTCAGGGGCCTGCAAGGCCACCATTTGCGCGACGCCGCCACCCAACGAGAAGCCGAGCAGGTCGACCTGCTTCAGCCCCAACGCCCGGATGAAAGCGATGGCATCACGCCCCATCGCCTCGATGTTGTCCGGTACCGCTCCGCCCGAGGCACCGACCCCGCGGTTGTCGAAGGCGATCACCCGACGCTGCGCGGCGATGCCGTCGATCACCCGCGGATCCCAGTCATCGAGTACGGCCATCAGGTGATGCAGGAAGATCACCGGCACGCCGGAAGCGGGGCCGAGTTCCCGATAGGCGAAAGACACGCCGCCCACGTCGATCCGGCGGGTCGGCACATTTTTCCACTTCATATTGCTCATCAATCAAATCTCCGTGCGGGGTGGATTGCCGGTCGTCGAGGTGTTACTATCAAATTGAAATGAACGATACTATCAATTTGAAAGTTAGTCACTATCAAAATTGTATGAACAACGAAAATAGTTGCCATGACCCCTGCCCGATCGCGCGCAGCCTGGCTTTCGCTGGCGACGCGTGGAGCATCCTCATCCTGCGCGATGCCCATGCCGGCCTGACGCGCTTCGACCAGTTCCGGAAAAGCCTGGGCATCGCCCCGACAATGCTGACCCGCCGGCTGGCGACGCTAACCGAGGAGGGCTTGCTGGAGAAACGGCGCTACTCGGAGCACCCGCCGCGTGAGGAATATGTGCTGACCGCAGCCGGCCGCGACTTCCTGCCGGTGCTGTTCATGATTGGCGCCTGGGGACGCCAATACCGGGGCGGCGGCAACCTGGTGCGTTTTTTCGACGCGGAAACGGGAACGGAAATTAAAGCGGTGGCCGTGGATGAAGTCACCGGGGCGAAAATCGGTACGCGCCCGATACGCATGGTCACGCCAGATGAAAGCTGACCGGTGATTTGATCGACCGGATTGCTTCCGACGTGTTCGTCGATGGTGAGAGCAGGCCGTGGAGCATCAACCCTCACCACAGTCACCAATTGGCTTGCTGACTGCTGACATTGCTACCGAGAACCGAGGCCGCTAAACGGCAGCACTGACCGACCACCGACAGCCCAGTGAAGTTAAGCTGTCCTTCAACTCTTGCCTGGGGGCATCATCATTCGGGCTTACTTCACATCCAACAGCACCGCCATTCCTTTGGCGTGTGCACTCCCCAACTCTTCATTAGCAAGAACGAATTCCTTGCTTTCAGAGAGCCGCTCAACAGCCAATTCGATAAAGCGGCGCACCCGTGCCGGCTGGGCAGAACGGCTACCGTAGTAGACGAACAAGCTTAGATTGTCGGTCATATGTTCCAGCAGCAGCGGCACGAGACGTCCTGAGCGAATCAAGGAAGCGGCCGTGGGAACGGCAAGTTGGCCGATAACTTCGCCAGCCAGCACCGCGCGCAGTTCGAAGGCCTCGTCGTTGGTCGAAAAGCTGGGGCGAATGTTCTGGTCTTGCAGGCTATCGCCTACTTTCACGCGCCATGGTGCAACCCGCCCGTCGCTGGGCCGGCGGAATCCACTGCAACGATGCGTCTCCAACTCGTAGAGGCTTTGCGGCGCACCGTATTTGCGCAGATAGCTCGGGGCGGCGCAGATCACCAACTGCATCGGGAACAGGCGACGGGCGATCAGGCCTTCTTCCGGCGGGTTGCCAAGGCGGAATCCGATATCCACACGGTCTTCGACCCAGTTGCCGACGCGATCATCGAGTTGAACGTCGGGTTGGACCTCGGGATAGAGCCGACAGTATTCATCCAGCACAGGCCCGATGACCGATTGCAAAACCGTGCGCGGCCCGACGATACGCAGTGGTCCGCCAAGGTCTTCCCGGGTTTGCCGAACCGCATGCAATGCCTGCTGGAGGCTGATCAGCGAGGGCTTGGCGGCCTCGAAGAAGCGCTGCCCTTCCTCGGTCAGCGACATGCTGCGGGTGGTCCGGTGAAACAGACGCACCCCAAGATACTGCTCCAGTTGCCCGAGCGCCTTGCTGGCGGCCTGCGGCGAGATTTGCTGAGCCCTGGCAGCTTTGCTCAAACTACCGAGCTCAACTGTACGGACGAAGGTGGTGATGGAGCGCAGTTCGTTGATCGACATTATTACCCTCTATTTACACCTATTGGTTGCAAATGATTCAGTCAATATGGCGCTAGTTTAATGTTTATTGGGTGACTAAAGTTCAGTCCATCAATAGCGCCAACCCGTTACCAAGGACAGAAATGGACAACTTCACTTATTTCAACCCGACGAAGATTGAATTCGGCATCGGCAAGGAGCAACTGATCGGCCAGCATCTGGACGACCACGGCGTCAGGAAAGTGCTGCTCTGCTATGGAAGCGAGCGGATCAAGCGCGATGGCCTGTTCGCGGTCGTCAACAAAAGCCTGTCCTCGCACGGTATCGAGTTCGTAGAGTGCGGCGGCATTGTCAGCAATCCGGTTCTCTCGAAGGTTCGTGAAGCGATCGTGTCGGCGCGTAAGCACGGGGCGGAAGCCATCCTGAGCGTGGGTGGCGGCTCGGTGCTCGACAGCGCCAAGGCGATTGCCGCTGGCGTTCTGCACGACGGCGATGTCTGGGATCTGTTCATCGGCAAGGCCACCGTCGAAGGAGCCCTGCCGGTGTTCGACATCCTGACGCTGGCCGCCACCGGCAGCGAAATGAATGGTGGTGCGGTCGTCACCAATGAAGCAACGAAAGAAAAGTTTGCGATCCAGTCCGCGCACACCTTCCCCAAGGTCTCCATCGTCAATCCGGCGCTGATGAAGACGGTTTCGCGCGACTATCTGGTGTATTCCGCTGCTGACGTCATCGCCCACTCGATCGAAGGTTATTTCACCGCCGCCGAGCAGCCGCATTTCCACTCGCGTCTGGTCGAGGCCATCATTAACACGGTGATCGAGACGACGGAAACTTTGCTTGCCAACCCGGATGACTACAACGCCCGAGCCGAATTCGCCTGGGCATCGACCCAGGCCCTGAACGGCCTGATCTATGCGGGTACCGGTGGTTACAGCTTCCCCAACCACATGATCGAGCATGCTCTCTCGGCCCTGTTCAACGTGCCGCATGGCGCCGGTCTGTCGGTGGTGATCCCGGCCTGGATGAAGTGGTATCACGGCCGCAACCCGGCCCAGTTCGAGCGCTTTGCCAGGAATGTCTTCGGCGTGGCTACCGCCGAACAGGGCATTGCCGGACTCGAAAAATGGTTCGACAAGATCGGCACACCGACGCGCCTGTCGCAACTAGGCATCACGGACGCCGATCTGCCCGCCACGATCGAGAACGTGCTGGGCAATGCCAAGTATTTCGGCGTGGCCGACATCTATACCAAGGATGTGGTTACCACCATTTTGCAGAGCGCGCTATGAAGGAGACCGCCATGAAAATGCTTACCACACCCATCTGCCTGATCGCCCTGGCTGCCGTTGCATCGGGCGCCCTGGCACAGGAACGCGATTTGCCTCCGGGTGCCGCGATTTCCCGGGAGGCAACGCGCCCGGTCACGCAGGGAAGCAGTGACAGATTCACCGGTACGACCAAGATCATCAGTCTGTTCTCCGCCAACGAACCTTCACGTGTGACCGGCGGCCAGGTCACTTTCGAGCCCGGCGCACGTACAGCCTGGCACAGCCATCCACTGGGGCAGACACTCATCGTCACGGCAGGTAGCGGACGCATCCAGTTCTGGGGCGGTGCCATCCAGGAGATCCGGACGGGCGACGTCGTTTCCATCCCCCCAGCCACCAAGCACTGGCATGGCGCTTCGCCCGGCAGTTCAATGACGCACATCGCCATCCAGGAAAAGGCCGAGGGCGAAACCGCCGAGTGGCATGAAAAAGTCACCGATGAGCAGTACGGCGTCACCGCTCCGGCAACCCCTCCCGCTACCGACAAGAATTCACGCGCACAACAGTTGTTTGGCGAGATCGCGCCGAAGTTCGCCGAACTGACGGACAAGGTGCTCTATGCAGATGTGTGGGAGCGCCCTGGTCTTTCGAAGCGGGACCGGAGCCTGGTTACCGTCAGTGCGTTGATCGCGATGAATCGCCCCGATCAACTTCGCTCGCACATCGGGCTGGCCAGCAGGAACGGTCTGACGCGCGAAGAACTGGTCGAGGCCATCACGCATCTCGCGTTCTATTCCGGTTGGCCGAACAGCGTAACGGCGGCAACCCTCGCCAAGGAAATTCTCCCGCCAGCGAAATAAAGCCCCGATCAATTACTTACTGGAGCAATCAACATGAAATCCAAAGTCATTCATTCCGTTTTGCTTGCCGCAACCATGGGCGCCTTGTCCGGCGCCGCGATGGCGGCAGACTATAAACAGAATCCATTCACGCTGGCCTACGAAGGCGCCATTACCGAAAACGCTAAAGGCAAAGTCAATATCCGCACGGTGGCGTACAAACTCAACGGCATCGACATATCGGCGAACGTCTACACCCCTGCAAACTACGACGCGAACAAGAAATATCCGGCTGTCGTGGTCGCGCATCCCAACGGAGGGGTGAAGGAACAGGTTGCCGGCTTGTATGCCCAGCGTCTGGCCGAACAGGGCTACATCACCATTGCCGCGGATGCGGCGTATCAAGGCGCAAGTGGCGGCCAACCGCGCAATGTGGACAAGCCAGCCTACCGGATCGAAGACATTCACGGCATGACTGACTTCATCAGCCAGTTTGCCGGTGTCGATGCTGCTCGTCTCGGCTTGCTCGGTATTTGCGGTGGCGGCGGCTATTCGCTGGCCGCAGCGCAGACCGACAAGCGCTTCAAGTCGCTTGCGACGGTGAGCATGTTCAACTCAGGGCGGGTTCGTCGCAATGGCTACGGGGATTCGGCGCTGAATACGATCCAGGCACGCATGCAGCAGGCCGCTACTGCCCGCGCCCAGGAGGCTGCCAGCGGCACGGTTCTCTATTCCGGTGATGCAAACCTGACCGACGAGCAGATCGCTAAACTGCCGTTCGAGCTGTATCGGCAGGGTTACGAGTATTACTGGAAGACGCACGCACATCCCAACTCGACCTTCAAATACACGACGAGCAGTTTGCTGGACCTCATGCGCTGGGATGCCACTGACCAGATTGAGCTGATCCAGCAACCTTTGCTGATGATTGCCGGGAGCAAGGCCGACAGCCTGTACATGACCGAGGATGCGTTCGCCAGGGCGACTGGGACGCAGGACAAGGAACTGTTCAAGATCGAAGGCGCTACGCACATCGAGTCCTACTGGGTGCCCAAATACGTGAATCAGGCGATGGAAAAGCTGACCCAGTTCTTCGGCAAGTCGCTCTGATGAAATTTTTGGGGCGTGCATAAGGCGCCCCATTTTGTGAAATTCATGGAAGGAATGAGGAATGACCAAGCCTGCATTGGATGAGCAACGGCGTAAATTTATCGGCACGTCGATGGTGGTCGCAGCCGGGGCGGCCGGTGCTGGGTTTGCGGGAACGGCACAGGCGCAGACTGCGGCCGTATCGGCGAATTCGGATGGCGCGGCATACTCTGGGCAAAAGATCGGCCGACGGAAACTTGGCCAACTGGAGGTCTCCAGTATCGGCCTTGGTGTCCAGAACATGGCTCGTGCCTACCAGACGACGATCCCCGCTCGACCCGAGATGATCGATCTTATCCGTACAGCCTATGAGCGCGGCGTCACTTTTTTCGACACTGCCGAGGCCTACGGCCCGCATGAGTGCGAGCGGATTCTTGGCGAGGCTATTGCGCCGCTCCGGGACAAGGTCGTCATCACCAGCAAGTTTGGTTGGAATATCGATCTTCGGACGGGCGAACGGCGCCCGGGGCTGATCAGCCGCCCCGAACATATCAAGCTGGCCGTCGAAGGCATGCTCAAGCGCCTGCGTACGGATCGGATTGATCTGCTTTACCAGCACCGCGTCGATCCGCAGGTGCCGATCGAGGACGTAGCCGGAGCGATCAAGGATTTGCTAGCCCAGGGCAAGGTCCTGCACTGGGGCTTATCCGAAATGGGCCTGAACACCTTGCGCCGGGCTCATGCCGAGTTGCCTGTCACGGCTGTCCAGAACGAATATTCGATGATCTGGCGCGGCCCTGAGAAGGAAGTTCTGCCCTTGTGCCAGGAACTGGGTATTGGCTTCGTGCCGTGGAGTCCGCTTGGCGTGGGTTTCCTCACGGGTGCCATTGACGAGATGACCCGCTTTGCCGATGGCGACTTCCGCAAGACGGAGACCCGCTTCTCGCCGGAAACCCGGAGGCACAACCTGGCGCTCGTGCGCCTCGTGAAATCGTGGGCGACGCGCAAGCAGACGACACCGGCCAGGATCGCCCTGGCCTGGCTTCTGGCGCAGAAGCCTTGGATCGTGCCTATTCCCGGCACCACCCAGATGGCCCACTTGCTCGACAACATCGGTGCGACGGAAGTCGTCTTCAGTGCTGAAGAACTACGGGCGCTGAATACGGCATTGACGGAAATCACGATTGAGGGCGAACGTCTGCCGCAGGCTGTGGCCGTGCTCAGTGGTGTTGAGGCGCCTCTGAAGTGACGCCACCGGGATTGGACGATTCGCTCACTGATCAGGAACGAGAATGGAAGGAGTGTCAGGAACATGAACATCAAACGCCATGATCTGCGCATCATCGCCGCGTTGGCATTCGCCGCGCTTTCAGCATTCCCATTGACCCACGCCGCAGCGGGTGATGCGACAAAACCCCTGATGATTCAGGAACAGGGCAGCTTTGCTGTTGGCGGCACGGTCATTAAAAGCCCAGGTACCTTCGCTACGGCCGATCCCGCTTCCGGCGGGCAGACGTTGCACGGTGATCACGCCCGCGTCTTCTATCAGGTGCCGGTCAATGCCAGAAAACTGCCGCTGGTGATGTGGCATGGCTTCGGGCAGTTCTCCAAGACCTGGGAAACGACCGCCGATGGTCGCGAGGGTTACCAGAACATCTTTCTGCGCCGGGGATTTTCCACCTACCTGATCGATCAGCCACGGCGCGGTGCAGCGGGGCGCGGCACCGTTGGGGGAACGGTCAGCGCCACGCCGGACGAGCAACGCTGGTTCAACACCTTCCGGGTCGGCGTCTGGCCCGAGTATTTCCCTGGCGTGCAGTTCTCGCGTTCCAAGGAGGCTCTCGAACAGTACTTCCGCGCCATGACCCCGGACACCGGCCCCATCGACGTCAGGGTAACCAGCGATGCGATTTCCGCCTTGTTTGACAAAATCGGCCCCGGAATCCTCGTCACCCACTCGCATAGCGGCGGCATGGGCTGGCTGGCGGCAATGAAGAATCCGCGTATCCGTGCCATCGTTTCGTATGAACCGGGCAGCGGCTTTGTCTTTCCGGAAGGCGAGGTGCCACCTGCCATGGCGAGTTCCGCCGGGGCGCTGGAACCCGTTGGCATCCTGCAATCGGAGTTCATAAAACTCACCAAGATCCCAATCATCATTTACTACGGCGACTTCATTCCGAACGAGCCCATGGACAATCCGGGACAGGATGGTTGGCGTGTGCGCCTTGCTATGGCAAAACTCTGGGCTGAAACCATCAACCGGCATGGTGGTGATGCAAAGGTCGTGCATCTGCCGGAGATCGGCGTTCGCGGCAACACTCACTTCCCCTTCTCCGACCTCAACAACGTGCAGATCGCGGACCTGATGTCGGAATTCCTGGCGGAGAAGCATCTGGATTGATCGTCGATTGAGTTAGCGGGCTGTTCCATCGTCCGTTGATTGATGCATACCTGATGCATGATCGGCAGTCGAGGTCTGCCCGGAATGGCCGAGGAACTGACTGACAGCAGAGCTTCCTCGGCAGCTCCTTTCGCCGAGGTAATCACCTTCGCGTTTAGCGGTATTTTTTTCTGTCCCTATGACTGCAGTTGGCTGGGCTGCATCCGCTTCTAACCCGGTAGGCAGGATGGTTACCCTTGGCCTGACAGGGCAACAAAGTACATGCCGCCTATCAGCGAGCAGACCACGACGATCCAGGTCTGAAAGGTCGCCCGCCAGCGCCAGGGGGCTTTGCCCAGTTCCATGAAGTGGATCATGACCAGACGGACCTTGAAGGCGGCGAGGAGCAGTATGACGGCGACCGTCCAGCGCCCGGCCAGGCCGTGGTGTTCGGCCAGCCAGGTGCCGCCCAGCGTGGCGACGACGAGGAGAAACCAGACGCAGAGCGCCTGGGCGGGAGTGGTATGGTTCATCGCGTCCCCAGCAAGTAGAGCAGTGGAAAAATAACGATCCAGAGCAGGTCGACCATGTGCCAGTAGAGCGCGCCGGATTCGATAAGGCCGAACAGCGGACCGTCGACTTTCTGGCGTCCGGCCATGAACCAGAGGACGGCCAGGGCCAGCATGCCGCCCAGGAAGTGCAGGAAGTGTGCACCGGTAAGGGCGTAATAGAACATGTAGAAGTCGTTGGTGTGCATGGTGATGCCATGCTCGATCTTGGCGCTGTATTCGACCATCTTAGTCACGCCGAACCCGGCGCCGACGACAAAGGTGGCCAGCAGCCAGCCGCGCGTTGCGCGGGTCCGGCCTTGCCGGGCGGCATTGACGGCGAACACCACGAATAGCCCGCTGGTGATCAGGATCAGCGTATTCAATATCCCCAGCCACACGTCGAGGGTGGCTGAGGATTGATCGAACAGCGCCAGCTGGCCCGAACGCTCGACCATGAAGCCGGTGAACAGCATGGCGAAGACGATCATGTCGGCCAGGATGAAAACCAGGACGCCCGGTACGCGGGCTTCCGGGGTTTCAGTCACGTCCGTAGGTTCCGTTGCAAGTGCCGGTAACGAGCTTGGGTCAGCCATGGTGTTGGTCTCCCTTTTTCAGGCTTTGGCCAGCAGCGCACTGCGTTCCTGCTCCAGGCGCGGGATGGCCTTGAATACGTAGTAGGTCACGATGACGATGTAGGCAAACCAGACGATGAACTCGACCCAGAAGTTCAGCCAACCCTGGCGGGCAAACAGGCCACTCTTGAAGAATGGCATCAGCAACTCGAAGAGGAAGCTCAGGCCGGCCCAGATCGAGTACCAGCAAGCCCAGCGGGGGAACAGCGGCTGCTTGCGCTGGTCGGTCAGCCCGGCGATGCCGATGGCGACCATCGGGATGGTCGTGATCGCGTAGAACATGTCGATCAGCAGCCAGCCCTGGTCGTAGAGCATCTGCAGGGTCACCGCGTCGAGCACGTCAGGGCGGTAGGCGGCGGTCAGCCAGAACACGGATGAAGTCACCAGCGGCACAACGGTAAGTCCTCCGCCCCACATCTGCAGCGTGGAGACCATGTTGTTCTCGTTCGGGTTGATCCATTCCATTACCTTGGTGATGGCCAAGGTCCAGGGCAGATAAAGTACGCCGAACAGCATCGCACCGGCCATGCCGGCGCGTACCTCGTTGTAGTTGGTGCGGAAGTGTTCGGCCATTTGTTCGGCCGTGAAATCGGCCGGAATTGGCGGGATGTTGTAGCCCAGCACGCCCCAGCAAACGATGAAGGCGGTGAGGAATACCGGCCCCATCGCGGCGCAGGCACGCCAGTATTTGAAATAGGCGGCGTTGCTCATGTTGGTATTCATGGATTGTCTCCTCAGTTGAATGGATGTTTGCCGCCTGGTCGCACAGGTTCGGCATACGTCTGTTGTCCGATGTCCCCGCCGGCAGAAAATCTTGTCATCGCTGGAAGCGCCTTGTGAGTGGGCGTTTTCAATGGTGCCAGACTATCCATTCCGGTATGGTATGTATCAATACGTTTGCGGATTGTGCGATTTCAAAACAATTTCGTCAACGCATGATTTGCGTTTTCTGGTCTGCCGGTGGACTGAGGTGCTGTCGAGCTTATTTGGCGAGCCGGCCAGGGGGCTTCCTGAGGGGAGGGGTGTTGCGCTTGCCGTGGTCGTCGACGGCAGGGGGG
>Ga0075012_10003500_pt1 | contig 14945 bp, 18 predicted proteins | sample All_14_2_FD_71474 | JGI IMG/M metagenome (GOLD analysis project Ga0075012, IMG submission 71474) | Freshwater microbial communities in response to fracking from Pennsylvania, USA - Allegheny Zone_MetaG_DW_15 | ecosystem: Environmental > Aquatic > Deep subsurface > Groundwater > Drilled... | reverse complement strand
CATCTTCGCCGCAGCGATGACTCTGCGCTCAATCTCCGCTTTATCTATTTTCAGATACTTTAAAGAGTATGCAATTTCACTGTACACGGTTTGATTAAAAATCTGATCACCCGGATTCTGAAAGACATAACCTACTTTCTTAGAAAGTGTTGCGGTCGTTTTCTTCGAGGCTTCTTCCCCAAAAACATAAATCTTCCCGCTTTTGGGACGCAGCAAGCCATTCATCATCTTCACAGCCGTCGTCTTTCCGGCACCGTTCTGACCGATGATGGCAACTTTCTCCCCTGGATCAATCGTCAGTGAAATGTCATCCACAGCCACAAAACCATTGTCATAAGCAAAGCTTACATGTTCAAACTTAATGGCTTCCATGATCAATCCTGCCTTTGAGCTGTTGATAGGCTTCATCAAGTGTCGTCGGAATGTTTTCAATATCCGTTTTCCCGCTTTCCTTCAGACGCAGCGCAAGAAGTGCGACTTGAGGAAGATTGTTTCCCGTTTCAAGCAACATCGGATCCGAAAAAACTTCACTCGCAGAGGCATCTTTGACGATATGTTTATCATTGATCACAATCACGCGATCCGCATACTCAGCCACCCAGTCTACCTTATGTTCGACCAGAATGATCGTCTTCTTTCTTTCTTTTAACAGTCGAATCGTTTCAAACACTTCTTCCGTTCCTTGGGGATCAAGTTGTGAAGTCGGTTCATCTATGATCAAAATGCCGGGATCCATCACCAATACGGATGCTAAAGCGACACGCTGACTTTGCCCGCCCGATAATTGCATCGGATGTTTCAACTTTAAGTGTCCGATATTGAGCTGAACCAACATTTCATCCACACGTCGGATGATTTCGCTTCGCTCTACCCCAAGATTTTCCAATCCGTAAGCAATTTCTTCAAATACCGTTTGCTTAACACCGCTGACCTGAACAAATGGATTTTGAAAAACAAATCCGATATGTAAAGCAAGGTCTCCGATAGACATATCACTGATGTCTATCCCATTTAACAATACTTGTCCACTCATCGTGCCTGTATGGAATGTCGGAATCAACCCGCGCATGATCGAACACAATGTCGTCTTACCGACACCGTTGCGTCCGACCAATGCCACAAATTCACCTTTTTCGATGGATAGTGATATATTTTCCAAGATGGTCTCTTTTGCCAACTGGTATTTAAATGTTACGTCTTTCAGTTCTAAAACAGCCATACATATATCCTCCATCCGATAAGAGCCATACTCAGAAATATAAAACCAAGGCTGAGAATCCGATCGATACTTCTTGACTGAATATCCTTAAGGAATGTTTTCTCGACACTCGCCGAAAATCCGCGCACTTCCAACGTGATTGCCCGTTCTTCCAGTTCACTGATCGAAGAAATGATGAGCGGTCCTAATGATGGGAAGAAAGCGCGCATTCGCAAATAGATGTTTCCTTCTGTTTCAATGCCGCGGGCTTGTTGGGCTTGCATGATGACTTTGCTGCGCTTGACCATATCCGGAATCATCTGTAATGTTGACAGTACGATATAACTGACCACATGACTGACTTTTTTCTGTTGAAGGCTGATCATCAAATCTTCGACTTCCGTTGTTTCAAAGAAAAGCAATACAACGGCCGCCATAACGACCAACACCGACGTCTGATTCAACCCATCAATCAACCCTTGTATCCGAATGACGATAAACTGCCATTGAAACAGAATCTGAGAATCCGATTTATCGAGCATGATTTTAAAAAGAAAAACGAAAATTACAAATAGCAGCAGTGCTCCGATGAACTTCTTTAGAAAACTAAAGAAATTCCCTGAAAAAGCAGCCAGAAACAGTGTCAGCGGTACCATGACCAAATAGCCAAACCGCCAATCAAACACAATGGCAAGTATGACAGCACAAAACAAAAACACCAACTTCGTCAGCGGATACAGCTTACTTAACGGCCCTTTTCTTCGCTCTAACATAAGTACTCCTTATAGAGGAGATCCCGCATAAGCGGGATCATCCCTTCAGCTAATCTAAATAATGTTTTGCTAGCGGAAATTTCAATAATGTCCGTGCCGGAATAGCTTTGATTATAAAGAAAACAATAAAGACAGAAATAAACTTATCCACGGTTTCCGTAATTAATGCCGTTGTAATAACGGATTGCCATAAGCTCTGACCGGTCGCAATCAAAAATGATGTGATAAAACTTGATCCTGAACCTGTAACTCCGCCAAACAGGTAAACTGTGACCGGATTTGCGGTCAGCTGTGTAATCAGCCAAATCAGAACACTGGTAATGAATGCTCCTTTGACTGTTTTAAACCAGCCCTTCTTCGCACACAGACCGGCTACGATACCAATAGCCACATTGACAATAGCGTAAGGAATCCAAGTCGGAGCTGTGATCCCTAAAATCAGGTTGGTGACCAAACCGGTGATTGCCCCAAATAACGGACCAGCCAACGCACCAACCAAAATCGTACCGATAACATCGATAAAGACCGGCAGTTTCAATATCAATGCAATCTGACCGCCGACGTAGTTAATTGCGATTCCAATGGGAATTAGCAGAATCGCCATGGTAGAATACTTTGCTGCTTTGCTCATAAAGTGTCCTCCTCTTCTCAAAAGACTTGAGCGTTATAAAGCAGGAAATACCGAAAGGTAATTTTCCTTAACTTCCTTACCAAAACATACTTCCATAAATAATTCTTTACATTTACGTACATCCATTTCCATGGCTACATATGCATTCTTATTAAGCTTCCAACTGTCCGCCAAATCAACGATGCACTGCCCTTGTGTCAGCCCTTGATGTACAATGCGCAAGTTGCTATGTACAAGTTTAGAGCATACCGAAGGATCAATGGCCATCAATACCGGTAACAGATCATGAATGACGATGCCGATGTACTTATTAAATTTCCAATAGGCATTTAGATAATCTTGAACCATCGCATAAATCAGCTCACCTTTTTCACCGGCTGCCAAACGGATAAACGTGAGGTCGTTGGCATCAAAGATGCATTGATGAGTCGCATCCAATCCGACCATCACGATATCGACATCATTTCCAAGTGAATAAACTTTTTCGACAGAAACCGTATCGAACCAGTAATTAAACTCTGCGACCGGCGTTACATTACCGCGAAAAACCCCGCCACCCATCGACCAGATTTTCTTGACCTTGCGCATCGTTTCTTCGTCCTGATCGATGGCCAAGGCCAGATTAGTCATCGGTCCGACAGAAATGATTTCAACTTCGCCCGGATACTTCCGTACAGCATCCAGAATAAAATCAATAGCACTTATCGAAGAGATATTGCTCGGATCAGCCAGTAAATCAACACCTCCCAAACCGTCAGCACCATGAACATTACCGCCATCACGGCTTTCTGCAGGAAGTCCGGCTATCACCCGTGAATAACTGCTGTAAGCGCCGCGGTATACTTTGATATTCTTTTTTGCATATCGAATCAGTTTACTGGCATTGTCAGTCGTATAAACAATTCCTTTGTTTCCTGCGACCGATGTAATTCCCAATACGTCAAAGCCGTCATAATTGAACAGAGTCAAAAGTGCGACCGCATCATCAATGCCCGGATCCGTATCGAATATGATTTTTCTTTTACTCATAGTATCATTCTCTTTTCTATCATACGTTGAATATCTTCCATATGTTCATGAAACAGTCGGGTCAGAAACAGCTCAAAGAATTTTTCTGAATCTACGGATTGAGCAATACGGCAACATCCGTTTTGATCCTTATCCCTGAAATCAACCACCGATTCGCCTATGGCTATCCCCTCTGTCTCTATGGCGACATGTCCGCCTTTAAAGGTTAACATGCTTCGATCTAGTAAGTAAGCAATGACTAATGGGTCATTAATGACACATCCCAATGTCCGCTCCTGAGCCCAATGAAAATCAACATAGAAACCCGTAATATCGAAAACATATTGCGATATCGGCGTTTTAAACTGTCGTATCATTTCACGCATGTTGGGTGTCAGTATGATTTTATAGGTCACATCCAACGGAACCAGTGTTATATTGGGAAGTTTAGCATCAAAGAAAATCTTCGCTGCATGGGGATCACACCAGAAATTATATTCGGCTACCGGCGAGCAATTACCGCAAACATTGATACTTCCACCCATAATGACAATTTCCTTAGCCAGTTTCAATACTTCGCGATCCATTTGAATGATCGTAGCTAAATTGCTCAATGGACCTAAGGCTGCAATCGTGATCTCGTTTGGATATTGTTTCAGAAGTTGGATAATGACTTCTGAAGCACTTTGCTGTCCGATGGGATCTTCTTTGGGATAATAAACTTCGCCGATACCATCTTTACCATGCGTATCGGTGGCATCGACAAAATTTCTTTGCATGGGTAATTCACATCCCTTTGCAATCAAAACATCTTCTCTTCCAATCATTTTCATGGCAGACAAAGCATTTCTAGCGGCTTGATGTACCTCGATATTGCCACTGACAACCGTAATGGCCATCAATTCAAATTCAGGACTTAAGCCCGCCAGTAAGAGTGCTAATGAATCATCGATTCCAGGATCAACATCCATGATAAGTTTCATTTTATTCATACTTCTCATCCTTTGAATATACAAAAAACAAACCGCCAGTTTCCGATTCATTTTGTATCAATTTCGATTCCGGATGATGCAATTTGAGTAAGGGATTTCGAATGACAGAAATTTTGTCAATGTTTTCCGACATCATGGATCTTCCTCCTGATCCACATTCCCCCAATATGTGAACTTTGTCTGTTTCTATTATAAGTCATATGTACATGGTAATTCAAATGATAAAATTGACGATTTTACCAAATATTAACCTATTGTCCTTGAGTATCATTTGTTGTTTTGATACTATTACAAATAGGCAGGTGAAGGCTATGAATGTTACTCTTAAAGACATCGCTAAGTTGTGTGGGGTTTCGGTTGCGACCGTTTCCTTGGTTTTAAATAACAAACCCAATCGCATTTCAGAAACAACCAAGAAGAAGATCATCGATACAGCCAAAGAACATCACTATCATCCCAATCCGATGGCCTTAAGTTTGGTCACTCGCAAGTCTCATGTCTTGGGATTGATCATTCCGGATGTATCTAACCTTTTTTACAATGAATTCATCCGCCAGGTCGAACTTGAAGCAGCTAAGTATGGTTATACCATCATTCTAGGCAATACCGATGAACAAGGATCCAGAGAATATGATTATGTCCGGACATTTTTACAAAGGGGATTGGCTGGTTGTATCCTGATACACTCCAGTATTGAGATGGAGAAATATGATGCGAAAATCGTTGAGTTGGTCAAGCAATCGAAACTTCCGTTTGTTCTTATTGATCGCCAACAGAAAGCCAGCAATATTAAGACGCTTTTCATTGATCAGGAACTCGGAGCTTATCTGGCAACCACACATTTACTGAATCTGGGACATACGAAAATCGGGTATATCAGCGGTCAGATGGATCTTGATCTAAGCAAAATGCGTTTCGCCGGTTATAAAAGAGCTCTTGAAGAACATAATGTTGCGTTTGATGAGAATCTGGTCGAATTTGGTGATTGGCGTCCGGAAGGCGGTCATCAGGCGGGACTGCGATTGATTTCCAAAGGTGTCAGCGGAATATTCGCTGCCAACGATATGATGGCTTTCGGTGTATATCAGGCCGCATTTTCCATGGCTCTAAGAATTCCTCAAGACTTATCCGTTATTGGCTTCGATGATGTAAGTTTCGCCTCTGTTGTCACTCCGGGTTTAACGACCATCAATCAGCCCATGCGTCAAGTCGGGATTGACTGTGTAACGATGCTGGTTGAAATGATTACAAAAAAAGTAAGTGAATCGTATAAGCAATACACTCCGACACTGACCGTTCGGGGAAGTACCTCAAGAAAATAGCAAAGTGCGGAATTCCGCACTTTTTACTTTATCCCCCCCGGGATGAATCAGCTTTTGTTCTTATCTTCGCGGTCGACAAAGTCTTTATCAATATCTGATTTCCAGTCATCATCAATCTTTGACTCACTTCGAAACTTACTGACCGTTTTATTCAATGTCGCATAATTCAGATGTGTTCCCATACTGTCCGGCCGATAATTGGCGGCCCGGCTTGAGTCGATTCCAAAGCGGTGAGCCATCGAAAGTGCATCTATATTCGCACCCAAGAAAATAAACTCCCAACCATATTGACTCTTCTGACGCTCGATCATCATTTTCACTTGATCGTACGAATATTCGACGCTGGCATTTTCCATGCCATCGGTTGTAATAATGATTAATACCTTGTCTGCCCGCATCTCTGGTTTGGTATGCTTTTGAACATTGCCAATTTTATTGATGGTTTTACCGATGGCATCAAGCAATGCTGTCGAGCCGCGTACGAAATAATCTTTATCACTGATTGGTGATATCGCACGGATATCCAATCGATCGTGAAGCAGTTGTAATCTGTCATCAAAGAGAACCGTTGTCACCGTTGCCAAACCTTCTTCCATGCGCTGCTTACTTAACAGTGAATTATATCCGCCAATCGTATCACTTTCCAATCCTGACATCGAACCGCTGCGATCCAGAATAAATACCAGTTCTGTTCTGTTTGTCTTCATATCATATCCTCCTTCTTTCTGAACAAAGAATACAATAACTGACAAAAGAAAAGGTCGCTTGTAAAGCGACATTTAAGCTCCTAAGATCGGTTGTTTGAAAGTAAACAGGGCTTCATTGATTTGAAGGATATCATACTTCTTATTGATCACATGAAATTCGATGATCAAATCAGCCTTCTGACTTTTTGATAGCGTATATCCGGCTTTTGCAAGCAAGTCTTTCATCTGATCAAGATTCAATTCCAAGGCAATGGCCAAGGCCATACAGGTGTTTTTGCTAGGATGATAATCCGAATTTCGGATTTTTGAGAATAACCGCCGGTCGATGTTCGCTTTCTTGTACACATCACTGTCCTTTAGTTTGCGTTGATCGATGAGTCGGAAGAGTGACTCAGAAAATGATTCGTCCTGTTCACTGATGATATCATCGAGACTGCGCGCAGAGGATCCGACAGAAAGGTTCGAAACGATTTCTATACGTTCATCGTCCTTCGGCTGATATCTTGCACTCGTGCGACGGTACAGCAATGCCTGCTCTTCAACATAGTTATCATCAATAAATTTCTCAATCGAAGAAAACAGTTGTTTGCTCAACATGAAAGCCTTGGCATCATAGACAACCAGATAAACGGTCATATCATTTTCAAATAAAAACTGACTGATGGCGGATATGGCAATATTCAATGCCTCCTGCTTGGGATAGCGATAGGTACCTGAGGACACCAATGGAAAAGCAATGGACTCACAACCGTGTTTTCTGGCCAATTCCAATGAGTGTGTATAACAGTCGGCCAGTTGCTCACTCTCTCCGGCAACCCCCCCATGCCAAACGGGACCTACGGTATGAATCACGTATTTTGCCGGTAAATCGAATCCCGGTGTAATCACTGCTTCACCTTGTGCACAATGACCGATGGCATCGCAGGCATCTTGTAACATCCTTCGTCCGGCAACAGTAAAAATGGCTCCGCTGACACCGCCACCCATTTTTAACATTGGATTGGTCGCGTTAACGATCGCATCGACTTTCATCTTGGTAATATCATTTCTGACAATCAATAATGGCATAATACCTCCTTAAGTCAATCTTGTAAAAGTTCGATTGACTTCAAATACTTCTCTTTTCTGGCAATATCTTTCTCACTGACCGATTTTAATCGGGATAAATCACTGTTATGACGCATATCCGCAATTTTAACGACTCTGGCTAAATCGTTCTGTTTGATTCGCTGAATATAAGACATATAGTCGTCGTCGGTTTTTGTCAGTATAGTAATTGCCTCAATGACTTCATCCGGAAAACCTTGGCTGATCAAAAATCTCCTTGTGACACCTTGATCTTCCATGGCATCATGAAGCAATGCCACCATCACAGCCTCAACACTATCCATTTGATTCGCAACTTCGATCAAATGATCGATATAAGGCAGTCCTGATTTGTCGACTTGACCACGATGCAGATTGTTCGCTAGTTCATAAGCCTTTTTGATCCCGTCATCATTGAGATCGAATCGGATTTCTTTCATATTTCCTCCGCTCGCTTTATAGGTATAAAATCAATACCTGCTTTTCGCGCCTGCTTTGACTGATCTTTTCGGGTAATTTTGAAATGAATGTCATCCTTTATGAAGTATGTTCCGGTTTGACGAAAGGTAAAAGGAACATTGTGTTGAATGCATTGTTTGCGAATGCTCAGTATCCAAGAATAGTCACAGGTTCTTGCGTTTGTACCCTGTTCACCACCCACCGTCACAAATTCAACGCCCTCTAAATAATCTTTCAAATCCATCGGTCCGATGAGGGGTTGAGCGATGATGCCTTTGTGTTTGATGGGATATTGCTTGAGCAGGGATAACCTGGCATCCGCCATGCTTTGATTTTCAACGGAAACCCCAATGATGACATTGTCATAACCGTCTTGCCAATCCGGCGGGATACATTCAAGAAAGCGGTGAATACGCTTTGTCAGAAACAGAAAGTTCAAATCGCGACGCTCTTTGATGAAAGCCCAAGCCTCCATTCGCCAATCATCCGCCGCTTCAATGAAAAAATCCGAGTAAAAGCATGTATAAACGACATCGTTGGATGATAGTTTATATTCCCCGTTTTTCTTTCGCTGTATGGGTAAGTCAAAATACTTGGTCTTGACAACCTGGCTGACATTTTTACCGTCTTTTCCGTCATGAGTATGAATATAACAGTTTTTACAGCCTTCGCTGATTTTTTGGCAGCCTTGCCACGGATTCCAGTTAGCCACAGGATCACCTCGATGTCCCTTTGTAACAACTTTGCTTTGTCTCTATAAATGCATTATATAGTTTTTCGATGATAACTACAAATCATGTATAAAAGAATTCTTTAAAAAATGAATGGTTGGTGGTACGATGTCTTTGATAAGTAAAGGAGAATATTATGGCTGTTCAATTCAGAAAGTATAACAATATTGCCGGAATCAGTGATGATTATTTCAAAGTCCGATCTTTTCTGATCAAGTTGGGATATTGTGAATATACATACGCCCGATGGGATTGGATGACAACACACACGTTTCTTGACAAAACGGTCATCGGCCATATGGGCTGTTGGGAAGATAACAATGAAATCGTCGGTGTTACGACCGTCGATGGAGCTTTTGGATTGGCATTCTGCCTGACTTTCCCTGCATATAACTATTTGAAAAATGAAATGTTGTTATATGCAAAAGCAAATCTGGCTAAAGAGGGGAAGTTTGAAGTGATGATTGATGATCATGACATTCACTTTCAAGAAATCGCTTCTCAACTGGGGTTTGTTGCTACGCCGAACAAAGAGTTCGATGCCATCTTTCATATCGATCAAACACCTACAGATTATACTCTTCCGGATGGATTCAGCATCATATCCATCAAAGACAGGCTCGACTTATATCAGTACGGCCGGGTGTTGTGGAAGGGATTTAATCACGAGCTCGATGGTGAAGGAGAGTTTGTTTTCACTGAAGAGAAACGTCAAGCCTTTGAGGATGAGATGGTCCGGCCCAATGTCGATCTTGACTTGAAAATCGCCGTTATCAGTCCGGAGGGTGATTTTGTTTCTTATTGTGGCATGTGGTATGACAGTGATGCCGGTTTCGCGGTGGTTGAACCTGTGGCAACAGATCCGAAATATCGGAAATTGGGACTGGGAAAAGCGGCTGTACTGGAAGGCATCCGCCGATGTAAAGATCTTGGTGCAAAAACAGTATTTGTCGGTTCTTCACAACAGTTTTATTATAATATCGGCTTTCGGCCCTATCTGACATCGACGGTCTGGAAAGCCAAGGAAGATTAAAAAACGCAAGAATTCTTGCGTTCTTTTTATTCAGGATATGCCAAGGAAGTATCTTCGATCATATATAAATCGTTTAAAAAATTCTCGGCCGCTTCCCTGGCCTTTTTCAAGTCATGATCCCGATAGTTGCCACATTCAATCTCCTTGGTTCCGGGAATTTCATCATCGTAAGTACTGATAAATGTAAACATGTCTTTAACTAGGACAAACAGCTGTTCATTGGCGATATCACCGGCAATGAGCAAATAGAATCCTGTCCGACATCCCATCGGACCAAAATAGATGATCCGGTCTTTATGCGTGGGATGATTACGTAAAAATGTTGCTCCCAAATGTTCGATCGTGTGCAATTCAGCATTTTTAAGTACTGGAAGTACATTGGGTTTGATCAGCCGGATATCATAGGTGACGACGACGGAATTTCCGACGGGATCTCGTCGTGATTCATAAACACCCGGAACCAACGTCAGGTGATTGACCGTAAAACTCTTGATTTTCTCCATAATTTTCCTCTTTATTTCTTTTTCAGATTCGAGCACTGTCGAATCGTTTCACTGTCTGTACCGCAACAACCGCCGATAATCGAAACACCTAACTGTTTGTATTGCATAGCGATATCCGCAAATTCCTTCGCATCAATCAGATAATGAAGGCTTCCGTCATCCGAAGTGACCGGCATGCCGGCATTGGGTTGAACCATGACCGGTAATTTGCTTATAGAACAAAGTTTTCCGACAATCGGCAATAACTCTTTGGGTCCCCAAGAACAATTTACCCCCAGAACATCAACACCTAACTCCTCAAACTCTTTTACCATTTGCTCTACGGATACACCCATCATCGTTCTTTCATTCTGATTGAACGTCATGGTCGCAAATACCGGCAAATGAGCGTTTTCTTTGGCTGCGCGGATTCCGATTTTAATCTCTTCGATGTCCATAAACGTTTCGAATAAGATGGCATCAACACTGTCTTTTCCGGCATTGATGATTTCCTTGAAGTAATCATAACATACCTGCTCACTCATATTCCCATAAGGTTCTAGAAGTTCTCCAATAGGACCGATATCCAATACGATATATGCAGAACCAGCGTATCTTTTGGCATTGGCAATGGCTGCTTTTATGACTTCATTGATCGAATAATCACTCTCTTTATACTTATAACCATTCACCCCAAAAGTTGCGGTCGTAATAAAATCCGCATGTGCATCGACATATTCCTTATGAATCTTCGTGATGATTTCAGGATGTGTGATATTGAGTTCTTCCATTCGCGGACGAAAGGAAAATCCTAATTCAAGCAGGCGTGTGCCCATCGCACCATCAAACATTTGAAGATGTGTAAAGTCCATTGATTTCATCCATACCTCCGCTTTTCCTATTAGTATATCACTTGCCAAGTGAAGGCTCAATGCATCCATAAAAAAAGCACGTTTCCGTGCTAGTCTGTTTCCATTGATAATACCGATGATGACATTTCAGACTCAAGTTTCCTTAACTGTGATTTTGTATAGATCAGTGTGATCGCTACAGCTGTCCAGTTGATGATGACGATTCCCCACCACACACCTAATATCCCGAGGTTCAGCGTCGTTCCTAAGAAGTAAAAGAGCGCAAATGGCAAAAACTGCCTGAACATACCAATCCATAAGGCGAAGTTTGGTTTCTTAATGCCCTGAAGTACGGAGATGTTCAAATTCAGAAAAACATAGGTAAGAAATGCGAATACTTCAATACGCAGATAGGTTGTTCCGGCTTGTATGACCATTGGATCACTATTGAAGATTTGGATAAGATAAGGTGCTGTCGGGAAAATAATGACCATTCCAATGAGCATGATTGTAAGCCCCACCTTAGTAACCATCGAACGTGCCTGCAGGATACGGTCAAATTTCCCTGCCCCGAAATTTTGTCCGACGATGTTAAGCACCGCAACATTGAGCCCGATAGTCGGAAGCAGGATGAGCTGTTCGATACGGACGGCTGCTCCATAGGCTGCAATGGTTTGTGAACCGCCGTAAAGCAGTACAAAGTAATTGATGATAAATACACCCAGTGCTATGGTGGCGGAGTTTAGCGAGGATGGAATGATTTGTTTTAACAGTGCACGTACTGTCGCAAGTGAAGCTTTTGCTTTTCTTAACATCGATGATTCATACAAGTCTGATTTCATCCAACGATAGGTCAGGTATATCGTGCCAAACATTTGAACGATGACGGTTGCCAGTGCTACACCCACAGTCCCTAAGGCCGGAAGCCCGAACCATCCGAAAATCAGCAGAGGATCGAGTATGAGATTCATAAAGAATCCGAGAATTAAAAAGTTACGATAAGGTTTGGTATTTCCTTGGGATGCCAATAAGCCATTGATTGCCGCATTAAGCAAGAAGAACAAGGAGCCATAGAATATGGTTTTAGTATAATCTACGCCCAATGAAAGACTGGCGCCTTGGGCACCGGTCAGACGAAAGAGCGGTTCAATTACAAAAGGCGCAAGGAAAACCAATGCAATCCCGATAAATAATGCCATAAACAAAGAGTTTATTGCTAACTGATGATATTCCTGAACATCTTTCTTGCCGATGGCGATGGCCGATAATGTGGACGTTCCATTGCCGATGCCTGATCCGATGGCAATGATCAAAAAGAAAATAGGAAAAGACAGGGATAGTCCGGCAAGGGCGTCCGTACTTAACTGACCGGCATATATACTATCCACGACATTGAACATGGTATTGAAGAAAAATCCCACGGAAGAAGGAATGGCAATCGCCTTGACATGCGACAATATACTCCCCTCGGTCAAATCATATTTTTTCACGTTACACTCCTTAGATGTAACTTGATTATAACCATTATGTATTTTCAATAAAAGTAAAATACCCACAGGGGGTATTATGTTTATACTTGTTGTTTGATTACTTTCGCCAAAACGTCTGGCAGTCTTTCTTGTCTTCAAGATTAAACTCAATCATCTTTGCAATCAATTCGTAATTGACAGGCTTATTCCAAGGAAAGCGAACAATCATGCTTGTATATAACAAGCCTTTATTCTCAAATTCTTTCGCAAAATGTGCGATTCCCGCCTGTTCAATAGATACGGCAAGATGTTGTTTTGCTAAGCTGAAAGCAATGATAAAGGTTCCGTGATGTGTAAACATCGGCTGATTCCATGCAAGTCTGGGCACTAATTGCGGATATTTCTCCATGACCCAACTCAATACTTCCTCTGTGCGGTGATGATGATCAGCATTATCGATCTTTAACAGAAATTCATTGAATATATCCATGATATTCCTCCTGGTTTTATTGATAATACAATAACACCTCAAAGATGAAAATGCCACTTATCTACAATCATATGAATGCGCATCATTTTTGCGTCAAAACGAAACTATTTTCACATCACACATCCTATAACCATAATTTTATGGTAGTATGGTGTTGAGGTAATGACAATGAAACTTATCACCGATTCCGGCTCTTTGATGAGCCAACAGCAAGCCAAAGATTTAGATATTATTTTACTTCCCTTACAAGTGGCGGTTGGTGGTAAAAACTACCGCGACTACTTTGAATTAGCTTCGGACGCTTTTGTAGAAATGATAAAACATGCAGTTCCGACATCATCTCAGCCGGCTATCGGTGAAGTCATGGAAGCTTATGAAAACGTCAAAGAAGCCCTGCACATCACCATGACCAAAGGATTAAGTGCAACGTATGATTCGGCATTAGGTATCCTTGAGTCTGGCGGATTCAAGCACATCACCTTATTCAACTCGAAGACGCTGGCAGGAACAGAGAAATATCTGGTTGAGCTTGCGGCTAAACTGATTGACAGTACACCGGTCGAAGTGATCATAGAGCGGATGGAAAAATGTCTGACGCAATGTCAGTCATTTCTGATTCCCAGTGATTTCGATTTCTTGCGCCGTGGCGGACGTCTGTCCCCCATCGCCGCAACACTGAGCGGAATGATGAAAATCAAACCGATCGTCACACAAACTGAGGGCAGTCAGAAACTCGAGAAGTTTGGCGTTGCCCGGACGATGTCGAATGCATTGGATCAGATCATTGATAAAATGATTCAAAACGGCGTCGATTTCAGACACAAAGTCTACATATCGCATGCGTTTAACATGGATGCGGCGCAAATGGCTTTTGATAAAATCAAAGAAAAAATCAGAAACATTGAGATTGATGTTTTAGAGCTTTCTCCGGTCATGATCACTCAGGGAGGACCGGGGTGTCTGGCTGTTCAGTATATCCTGAAGGACAACGGATAAAAAAAGCAAAACCAAAATTTTGGTCTTGCTTACTTCACCCTTTTCTTTAGTTCGTCCGTAATGTCTTGAATTTCGATGCCTTGATTTACCAGCAATACGGTCATATGATAAACCAGGTCGGCAGTCTCGTATATCAACTCTTCTTTTGAATTGTTTTTAGCCGCTATGATGACTTCACTGGTTTCTTCCCCGACTTTCTTAAGAATCTTATCAATCCCCTTATCAAACAGATACTGTGTATACGAGCCTTCCTTCGGGTTGGCTTTTCTTTGTTTCACCGTTTCGAAAAGACGGGAAATCTCAGAAATTACCGGGGTTGACTCGCTTTCAATAATGCTTCGATAAAAGCAGGATGTTTCCCCTGTGTGACAGGCCGGACCGGATGGATCAACCTCAATCAACAATGCATCTCCATCACAATCATAACGAATTTCTTTAACTGTCTGGAAGTTACCGGATGTTTCCCCTTTATGCCACAGTTCATTGCGGCTTCGACTGAAGAACCAGGTCTGCCCAGTCGCTATTGTTTTTTTCAGTGATTCTTTTGACATATAAGCGACCATCAAGACCTCTTTGGTAGAGAAGTCTTGTACCACGGTTGTTATTAATCCGTCTTTATCAAAACGTATGTCATTGATACTCATAACCGTACCTCTAATCCTTTATTTTTTAAGAATTTTTTCAATTCTTTGATTTCAATTTCCTTAAAATGAAACA
>Ga0075012_10003499_pt1 | contig 14946 bp, 9 predicted proteins | sample All_14_2_FD_71474 | JGI IMG/M metagenome (GOLD analysis project Ga0075012, IMG submission 71474) | Freshwater microbial communities in response to fracking from Pennsylvania, USA - Allegheny Zone_MetaG_DW_15 | ecosystem: Environmental > Aquatic > Deep subsurface > Groundwater > Drilled... | reverse complement strand
TCGGTGCCAAGCGAGCGTACGGAGACCCTTCGCTTCGCTCTGGGCGACACGTTTGGACTGCGGTGTGGGTTGAGAGGTAGCCTTTCACTCTGAAGCCCAAGCATGTCGCCCAGAGCGAAGCGAAGGGTCTCCTGATTGTGGCACTGTGCCACCTGAAAACCGAAGCTTTTCCCTTAGCCTGACGGCTATGGGCCCTGGCCCAACATGGTTTTACCCCGAAAGATCGTTGTTGGGCCAGGGCCCAACCTACGCGTTCTTGCCGGGCTACAACCTTAATGGCAGTGGGTCCGGGACGGACTTCATCGCTACCTGATAATTAAAACAACATTGCAAGCCCCAGCGTTAACGTGTCTTGAGCCGTGCTTTCGTTGTTTCGAATTTGAATGTTTTTAAACGCGCCATATGCTTGCTCATGTTCATATTCAGAAAAGATATTTAACCCGGGCATTAAACGGTAATACGGTCTAATGATGTATCTTATTTCGTTCAAGCCACTTCCAAGCTCGGCTGTTGATACGGTTTTCGATGCAAAAATACCTCGAATGCCTGTTCTGATAAAAAAATTATTGGTGAGTTGGGAATCGCGGGAAAATTCGGCGTCCAGTTTAAAACTGTTGCTGTAATAATAGCCCCTTAAATTGGTATCAATGAAATAAGGCATTAATCCTTCTATTCCAATGCCTGGTTGCCAATAAGGATGTTGGCTGGGGCGATAGAAGTAATTCGCGCCGCCTTTTATTGCCCAAAATTGACTGATCAGGTGCCAATAAAAAATATCCATATCGGCATTTTGTACACTTCCCTTGTCTAATTCGGCATCATTTATAAACAATTCAAGTTTATTATAATCTCGTCCATATAATCCATTAAACGTCAGTTTTTGGGCGTTGTGGAAAGGATCTGCTCCCAGCTCCAAATAGGTGGCTTTATATAAGCCCATAGCGTGTGCCATTGGATGATGGACTAATGTGGCATCAATGGGCTCTTTGTCAACGCGAACAATCGGTCGATTAACAAAAGCGGTCTGTTTTATGATATTTTCCGGTTTCGCCTGGCCTTTGGTAATTTCTATCAAGGTGCTGTACTGAAACACTCGCGACATGCCACTCATCATATGATAGAGAAGATGACAGTGAAAAAGCCATTGGCCACTGGCGTCGGTATCAAGATCCGCGGTAACCGTCGCGCCTGGCGCCACATCGATGGTGTGTAACAAGGGATCATAACGACCGTGCCCGTTACGAAGAATGAACCAGTGCCCATGAATATGCATTGGGTGGCGCATCATGGATGGATTGGTAAAAACAAAACGGTATCGCTTATTTGGCTCCAACGGAATGGGCTTTGCTTTGTATTCAGGTACGCCATTGATAAACCAAATGTAGCGGTCCATATAACCAAACAATTCCATTTTAATCACTTTGCTGACCGGTTTATCCGGATCATTGGTTTTAACGGCTGCTTTTAAATCTTGATATTTTGTTCCGATCGTTTTGGCTTTGGATGGGGTAAAAGGTAAGAATTTATCGCCTTTTATAGTGGCCTCAGTGGGCATGCTCATGTTCATGCTGTGATCCATCTTCATGCCGGGATCCATTTCCATGCTGTGATCCATCTTCATGCCGTGATCCATCTTCATGCCGTGATCCATCTTCATGCCGTGATCCATCTTCTGATCAGCGCTATGCTGGTCAGGAGGAGTCATCATCAGAGACATCATATCCCGCATCACCGGTAGTGGTTCCGGAAATGGCGTAACGTCCTGGTAGTTCACTTTTTGATCAGGCTTGGTGATTAAAGCACCATAAGCGGCTCCACGGGTATCAATGGATTCTGCATAAATAATATAGGGATGGTCTTGTTGAATCTTGACCAGAACGTCATATGTTTCACCGGGTGCTATTTTAAACGCTTTTATTGTATAAGGGCGGACATCATTGCCTTGAACGTGGACCATTTGCATGGATGTTCCGGGAATTTTTACATTAAAAATTGTACTGCCGCCGGCTCCGATAAAACGGAGTCTGACAATATCGCCTGGTTTAACCAGCGAGGTCCATGCTTGTGAATTGGGTCTTCCATTTAGCAGATAGGCATCATAGGCCACGTCACTGATATCATAAATGCTCATCCGCATTTGTTGCATCATTTTATAATCATCAACGATTCTTTGCCGTTCTTTTAAATCCGCTTTACGGTAGTCATGAATAAATTTGACCAATGAGGGCTGTAAGGGAAATTCAGGTGCGTAATAATCCCCTTCTTTTTTAAGATTGGCTAAAATTTGTTCTGGAGCAGTGTTGCTCCAATCCGACAAGACAATCACTTGATCTTTGGTATATTGGTAGCCTGGTTTTTTTTCAGGATCAATTAAAAATGCGCCATATAATCCTTGCTGTTCTTGAAGCCCTGCATGAGCGTGATACCAATAAGTGCCTGCTTGTTCCAAGGTAAACTGATAATGAAAAACACCGCCCGGGGGAATACCCTGTTGTGTTACACCCATCACGCCATCCATTTGCCAGGGTAGAATCAAACCATGCCAATGAATAGCCGTTTCTTTGTCCAAATGGTTATAGACATTAATCGTTACCTTGTCACCCTTCTTAAAATGCAAGGTTGGTGCGGGAACCATGCCGTTCACCGTGATGGCTTTCCGGACTTTACCAGCAAAGTTTACGGACTTATATTTTACGATTAAATTGACTGTGCGATTGGCAGCAGAGGCAGGTTGGAGGAAGAATAGTGAACTCAATGCCAATATTATGCTGTTTAAAAAAATTAACTTTTTCACATTCTCAACTCCTTTGATGAGGAGCTACTTTAGCATAATTTTTTGTGTCGATCAGGGGGGAATCATTCAGGGCGAGATCATGAGTGAACAATTTTGACACACATACTCAGGTGCTCCGTCATTGCGAGCGTTAGCGAAGCAATCCAGTGCTACGAAGCCGGATCATCATGTTATCCAATGTCTCACTTCGAACACTGGATTGCTTCGCTAACGCTCGCAATGACGGGAGATTGGTTTGTTTGCATCAAATCAGCCCACTCATGCTCTTGCCCTGGGAAATCATTGTATATCTGGCCTGGGTGAGCATCACCAAGCCAGATATGGCAACGAAAATCCCGGCAGGGTTAAGAAAATCCCCGCTCTGGAGAATGACTGCCAGGTACTGAATCAAAAGTTAGAGATGGGGCTGTGTCAACTCTACTCGCAGTACTCAACGGAGATGAATGAATCTCCGGCGGGACAAGACTCGCGCCCACGGGAACGGGATCGGCGTTCAGCGTACTGACTGGCGAGTACGTTACCCTGTTTTTAGCCTCTTCATCTGATGACACGTCAGCGTTATCGCGCGAAGATGCTTTGTCTTCCTCAGCGTAAAATTTAGCTATAGCCCTGAATTCATCCAGTTGCAGCAGCACCACGAAGTCCACAATATAGCTTAATACCAAACCCACTGTGAGTAATGGAACAAATGCTGAAATTACAGCCAGAACTACCGCAATAATCGGAAACAATGACATAAAAGACATCGCAAACATCCGATCTTTTTCTACTCTGCTTGTTTTTGTATCGAGAACCAAACGTGAAGGGATCCAGGCCCAAAACGCAGGGGGTGAGATGAGTGCGCGAAACCCCATGCCCACAGCTTTTAGCAAATATTTCGGAACAGCCCACAGAGAGAAAGAGTCCTCACCATACTTTTCCTTCGATTTTGCTTCAAGGCAGGCAAAACCTTCAGACGGAGCGTTGAAAAGCACAAACTCTGGCACCCGTTTGACCCCGACATACAATGGCACAGTCAACGTCCCAAATATTGCACGGACAACATCAAGCACCCGCTCGCCAGGCGTTCTTACTGATGTAAAGTTGTGCATTGGCCAGCCGAGAAAATATTGTCGAAAATCCGCATTCTCGCGTTCTTCTTCGCTTGCCACGGGCAAGACGGTATCGTACCAGGCTTTTTTGAGGTGGTGAATAAACTTCATTGAGGACTCCATTTGACCAAATTCGAGCCTATGTTAACTTTAAATGGCCTTTCTGTAAAGTTTAAACCCCTTCCCCTTAGCCCAAAGAACAACTACCGCAGGCCATGCACTCATCCGCCACGATGTCTCTTGAAATCTCTGCCGCGCGCGCGTCGATGGCGGCCAGAATGTCTGCATGGGGTACATGAAAGCGCTTGTGTCCATCGATATAAGCCTTGATGCCTTCGACACAGGTGTCCACAATACCCGGATTGTCTCTCAGAAAATCGGCTGATTTGGGATGTTCCAGGAAAAGTTGCATGGCGACTGCTTGTCGCGCCAGGCAGGCATTAATGGCTTCTTGCGCTTTTTCATCCTGATCAATATATGCTTTGTTGGCCAGGGCTTTGAATAAAAGCTCGGGAATTAAAATGAGCTTGAGTCGAGTGGCCAATTGCTCATGATACCAGGCAGGACGCTGGATGATTTGCGCTCGATACGCATCGTATGCTTCGCTCGACAGAATGATATTTTGTTCATAGTTATATTCGTTTACAGGTAAAAAAAACACGCAGCCATCAAAATCAATTTTGCTCAGCCAGATAGCGTGAGGGTCGCTCAGTTCATTGGCTGATATGCCATAATTTTCGACATTTTTATCGAGCTCTCTCAAGAAATTGGTTACTTCATCAATGGTGGCGGAACCTTCAAAAACATGCCCCGCCTGCTGCATGGCAACCACTTTTTCCCACACATCCGCTATCGACTTTACGTAAGCGGGATGCTCGCGTGAGGCGATCATTTTGTTGTCGAGCAGACGTTCCGATGAAAAATGTTTGGAACTGACAAGCCGGGCAATTTTTGAAGCAAACACCGCATCGGAAGCCTGTTCATTATGGTTGCTGCGCAGCATAAAGCACAATTTCCTGCCATCTGTGGCCAACACCGTATTGTGCCCCGTATCTCCGGCATATATTTTCTTAACCGCTTTGAAAGGAATCAACGGCGCTGATGCTTGTATGCCAGGACCAGGCGACAAGACGGCCTGTCTGCTTTTGTATTCAGGAAAATAGAAAAACTGGTCGCCTGAAAAAGGATGCCCCTCAGGCACGATGCCGGTCAGGCGCATGGCATTGCACATCATGGGCAGCTCCCAGTTAAACGCCCTGACATGAAAGGGATTAATATCTGGCGGGTTGTTGCCAATGGCATATTGCCTGCCAAAGACCCTGATCAATTGAATATAATTCCAGACAGGATTAAACAGTAAAGCGTCTGATGGATGCTGCGGAACCGGAAGTTTGTTTCTTACAGCGGCAGCAATTTGCTCAGACAAGTCCTGAAGACGGCTCTCGATAGTGTCGTTAAAATATTTGTCAAAAAACGTAGAGAACAGGAAACATATAATCCATTGTTGCAGAGGCCCGGATATGTTTTTTATATACAGCGAAAATTGCTCAATTTCTTCAGGTGATAATATACGTTCTGGCGTGTTGGCTGTTTGCGTTAATACTGAATCAATTTCCGTTAAATCAACCGCCAACAATTCCGCTTGTTCAGCCGAAGACAAACCCATAAACCGCCCTGTCAACTCGGCATGTAAAAAGTTACGTGAATGGCGTTGTATCAGTTCTTGAAGATTCATAAAAGTCCATATTATTGAATGTCATGGCGTAATATGAATTATCGGGGCTGGTTTTTCAACAAGAGGGCGCAACAAGAGCGAGATCATGGGTGTTTATAAATTACCTTGACAGCCGACTTACCGCGCTTTATGAGATCATCCTTTAAAAATACAAGGTTATTTTCGATTGAGCCACTGCCATTTAACGCTGGATCCTGCGCGTTCTTGCCAACACAAAACATTCTGAAAATGATTATTTAACCTATACTTCAAATATGTCCGAATAACCCACCATTTGGTTCATTCCAAATCACGCTTGGAGCTAACGAATGATGACTGACCGGAACAGCTTGCTTACGTCGCTCAATTTAACGCCGACACTGGAGCAAGCTTCGCAGTTGGAGGCGCTCAGACGTTGGTGCCAGGATCATTGCTCGCAGGATATACAGTATGAAGGCAGTGCTGCTGAGCAATATGCTGCTTATTTGCGATTGGCTACGCGTTATCTGGAGGATTTTCTTGCTCATGTACCGGCCAGTCCTGAGCAAAAAGTGCCGGGTTTTGGCGATTTGACGGCGCTTCAATTTGCAGCGCGGCAAGGCTATCAGCGCTTTATTGAAGCGCAACAGAACCTGACGTCTGCGCTGATTAATGAACAGGATGCAGACGGGATGTCGCCTTTACATCATAGTGCCGCCAAAGGTTTTGTTCATACGGTGAATGCCTTGCTGGACAAGGGCGCCAATCCGCATCAGCTCAATGCGCAACAGCAGTTTCCCGTTCGTAGCGCCTTGTTTGTTCCCCTGCGGCATGACGAAGGATATCTGCAACGCAAAGAACAGATTTTCAATACCTTGCTGCCGCTGGCACCCGAGGCCTTGACGCAGCATAGCAGCGATGGCAGTACGCTTTTGCACAGCTTGTCTGTCTCTCCGCTGGATTTCCTGGTGGTAGATCTACTCAAAAAAAATCCCGAATTAGCCTTTTTACAAGACAACGCCTCACGCTACCCCATTCATAGCGCCATTTTAAATCATCGCCAAAAAGCAATTGACAGCCTGCTGGCGATTAAAGGGGTGGCTGATTTGACAGATAGTCAGAAGCGCACGCCTTTGCATTACGCAGCGCGTTATGGCTCGGCGGATATCGTGGAAAGCGCTTGTCGGGCAACGTCCAACGTGAATTGTCGCGATAGCGAGCAAAAAACACCGCTCATCTGGGCTGCCATCGCCCAAAACAAGGCGGCGATGACGGTGCTGCAAGATCATGGCGCCGATCCCGACCTGATTGATTATCAGGGCCTGTCCGTTTCCTGCCTGTAAGGGAGAATTGCCATGCCTGGTCCTGTATTATCCGAGCCAATAAAAAAGCAACTGTCCTACGCAACCCGGCAACTGGTTGAGGCGCTGGAGCAGGCGATAAAGCGCTACGACAGCGATGGAACGCTTGAAAACCTGCAACAGGTTTTAGCCCGAAAACAAAAACTGGACGAAGGCAGTAACGAACAATTGCTGGCCGATAATCTGGCATACCGGCAATGGATACAAGCGGACCTGTTTCAGTGGCTTAAAAGTGAATTTGCAACACAAGGTTATGATTCCCTGTATAAACCCGGCGCTCCGGCTACCTCCACCGTATCTTCTGAAGACAGATTTGCCGCACTGCTGACCAACATGTCGCCCGATAAAGCCAATCGCTTGCTGGAATTGATGGAGGACAAGGGCGAATCCATTCAGCAAATAAGCGATCTCTATGGTCATGAAACCTCCGCCGAGGCCGAAGCCTACAGAGCCTTTTTTGATGAACATTCCATCAGCTACCTTGGCGGCGGCAATTCCAAAAATTTCCTGATCAGCTCAGCCAACAGTACGGGCTTTGTGCTGAAAGCGGACAATCGAATGGGTAACGATAACAAGGTCGTGGACGGATTAAGAAACAGCGATATGAACGAATGCCTGGTTCCTGTTCAGGTTTCAAGGTTGGTGGTTTGCACCAAAATAAAGCCGCCGGCCTCAGCGGGCGCGGAACAAGGGACAGAAGAAGTGGTGACACGCCGCTTGCAAACCACGCAATATTGCACGGGCGGCGATCTGTTATCGCATAGCCTGACTTGCGCCAACGAAGAAGATCGCACGCGCTCGGCCATGGCTGTTTATGGACAAATGCTCACAGTTTTATCGAAATTTTCTGAAAAAAATATCTTTTTTCCGGATATGAAAAATTCAAACTGGTTAATGGGCGCAGATAAGCAACTCATACTGGCTGACACCAAATCGCTGATGGCCTGTCATTCAAGCGGGCTTATCGATCTGCGATTTCAACCGTTTGGGCACTCGGTATTCATGGATCCGCCGGAATTTAATGCCGATACCCGTTTGGGGCAGACACCGGGCATTGTGGACACGCAGGCGGCGCAGTCGTTCATGTTCGCGAAAAATTTATACCAATATCTGACAAAATGCGATAACACACAGCTTTTCGGGGTGCCTTATAGTCAGAATATATCATTTGAACACAAGGTTTTTTATACAAGTGAGGGCAAAGCGCTCAAGCAGTTAATCGAGGATATGCTCGAGCTGCACCCGGAAAAACGACCGTCAATGCAGGATGTACAGGCTCGATTCGCACAGATAAACGCATTGGGCATCACCAAACAGGCAGACATAGAGGCAATCACGCTATCCGCTACCCCATCGGAACCGCTTAAGTCGATTCCGCAACAGCAGGATGAGCTGCGTGTTTTGATGTTCAACATTTGCCAATTGTATGCATTGAATAACGATAGTTCAGATGATGCGGGGCTGGAGCAATTTCAACAGACCACAGTGGCTGAGATCAATAAATTTGGCAGCGATTTGCCTGGTATTAAAGCCGGCCTGAAAGTCATGGAACAAAAAGGACTGGAATTGCGATCGGTTAAAACGGCTGTTGAAGACACGATCAACGAACTCAGGAAAAAAGACGGATTTTTCTCTATTGGCGTGAAGAAAAAAATAGATAATATCGAGACTGCCTGGAAAGCCATCCCGGTGACAGAGCGCCACCGTGTGTTTGACCCGACTTACGAACCTGGCATCGCGCTGCAAAAAGCGATAGCCGCTCACCGCCACTTCCCAGGGCTGAGGACGGTAAAGGTTGATAACGGCGAAATTGTTGAACGCAGTGCAGCAAAATCATTCGGTTATTTTAAACAGCGGGTGAACACATTAAAAGCAGAGGAAGCTACAAAAGCCGCTCCTGACGCCGAACCCGAACCCGGGCTTACCAGGCCGAAATAAACGCGCTTTATTCCTTAAAATAAATATCTGCCCATATTGCCAAATGATCGGAAGCAGTTTTGGAGTAGAAGTAATTTTTTTCTATTAACCAGGCGCATGTTTGGCCCTGTTCATTGATGTTAACGAGGATAAAATCCTCTTTCGCTGCGCTTTCACCCTGGCAACCCAACTTTTTAAAATTGGGCACAGGCGCGAAGATGCCGCTTTCTTTCACGCCGATATCTTTGCTTAATAAAATGTAATCCAGGTGCAGGATGAGATCATCGTGTAACAAATTCATGCCTCTGTAGGTGGGGGCGCTCAGATCGTTTGCGTAATGATATTTTTCTCCCAGATCTTTTAAAACCGTTGCGCTGTCGGAGGCTTGATTGATGTCCGTATTCCAGTCGCCCATGGCAATGAAGGACTGATTGGGCAGTTGTTCCTCCAGATAGCGTTTTAAAAATAATAGTTGATCACGATTTCTGACGAAATTGGGGGATTTTGGATTGCCAAATGCGAAGGACGGCACGGTGTGCAGGAGGATGACATGCACGGGACGGCCTTCTATTAACAGGGTGGTATCTGTAAAATTTTTATCAAATAAGGGCATGTCTTCGGGGAAAGGATTTTGTTGTTCATCGGCGTAGGCAGACAGATCAATATCGGGATTGAACTCTTTCCATTTAAGGGCGTTTATTTCTGTGGTTGCAAGGATTGGATAATGCGTTAAAGCGCCTGTGGAATATTGCCCAGGAAACAGTCCAAAATTGACGGGATCAGCAAGACGATGCGCCTCTGCAGGGCTGGGGTCGCGGACGTATTCATTGTTTTCATTACGCAGGGCGTTTTTTCCGGTATTCGCGGGGAAAAAAATCGTATTTGTTAGATGCTTATCCAATAAATCACGAGCGATAATCTGGAGATTTTGTCCTGTTGTCAGGTAGTTTTGATTGGGAACAGTGGGTAAATCGTATTGTATTTCGTTTAAAGAGAGGATGTCTGCTTGCAGGGTATTCAAAATGAACTTTACGGCTTCTACTTGCGCGAGGGAGGTTTTTTGATCTTGAATTTTTACGCTATCAAATTCCTGGATGTTAAACTGAACCAGTTTGATGGCGCTGGCAGAGAAAGATAAAACCAGGAAACAGGATAACAGAGCTGCTCGTAACATTATTTACCTCTTTGGTGTGTTGCAGGACACAATAGCCTCAAGCAATTTAGTTTGATATTCTGCAGGCTTTATTTCAATAAGGATATATGATGAATAAAGGATTTGTTCTCTTTCTACTGCTATCTACACCGGCATTCAACAGTATTGCTGCTGATAATAGCCTGGACAGCGCCATTGAAAATGGCTTGAAGTATCTGGAAAGCGTGCAGTTGGATCGTGGCGAGTTCCCCACCATTTTCACCCCCAATGTGCCTGAGCCAGCGCGTTCATTAAACGCCAGCTTTGACAGCAATGTGTTTACCACCGCCATGCTGGCCGATGCCTTGTATTCGATTAAAAACCCCCGCGTCGAGCGGATGCAAAAAAAGGTGGTGAGTTTTTTGCAAGCGCAATTGCATAGCGAGGATGGCTTATGGTCCTATTTCACCACGCACAACCCTGCTCCGCTTTATCCCAATACCATTTATGATCTGGATGATACCGCATTTGCATCCATTGTTTTGCAGCAAAATCAGATCACATTCCCGAATAATGTTACCGCTATCAAAGCGAACAAAAATCAGGACGGTCTGTATTTAACCTTTGTGTTGCCGCCTAAAGAATCAAACGATATCGATTGCGGCGTCAATGCCAACGTGATTTCGTATCTGCAGGAAAATGATCCGGCGGTGTGTCGCTATTTGAATGAGCAAGTGGCCACGGGTAAAAATTGTGCCGAATATTACACCCTGCTGGATGCTTATTATCTCATCAGCAGAGCCTATGCGTCAGGGATTAGTTGCCTGGAACCGTCAACGCCGGCCATCACCAATTATGTTTTGAATCAGTTTGATCAACAAAACGGCAGCGTCAATGACTCCCCTTTTAAAACCGCCATCGCGTTAAATACCCTGCAGTTTCTCAAGTATCAGGGGCCGGAAATTCAACAGGCCAGAGCGTATTTGTTGAACACACAATCAACGCATACCGGCGCCTGGCCGGCGGATGATTTTTGGTTATGGGCGGGAACAGATGATGAAGGTAATGAAATCATGATGGGGCGTTCGAGTTCCAGCGCGTTAACGACGGCAATTGCTTTGAGGGCGTTGAGTGGGTTGAGGTAAGGAAAGAAGGATAAGATGTTGGAACTCAGGGGGGACGGTCCGGGACCCACTGCCATTAAGTTAAGGAAGATCCTGGCAAAAACGCGTAGGTTGGGCCCTGGCCCAACATGTTCGTGCTCCGGAGGATCCCCGTTGGGCCAGGGCCCAACCTACGCGTTCTTGCCGGGCAACAACCTTAACTTAATGGCAGTGCGTCCCGGACCGTCCCAATTCCAAAATTCATATCGTATGAAATTTAAAACTTTGGTCTAGCTGATACAGCTTCCTCCAATACCGGGATTTTCTCATCCAGAATGGCTTGAAGCTCTGCCTGAAAAGCGCCTTTATAATATTTTAAAGAAGTAGCGCTACGAAAGGTTGTTTTTAATTGTTCAAGGTCCTCAGCTGGCATGCCATTCTGTAATTCCAGGGTTTCCAATTTGCATGCCGGACCTGTCAGCCATGCTTGTAAATCTTTGAAAAGCATGGGTGACCAATCATGGTTCTGCAATGATAATTCCCGGAGCGAAGGCATCTTTGTCAAAGCTCCAATATTGATGAGGTTGTCGCCAGGAGCGTCAAACCTTTTGACAAATTCATTGCCCAATCTCAACGTTTCTATATAAGGATTACAGAGGACTGCAGTAAAAGCGCGAAGAATATTCTTACGAGACTCAAAAGAAAAAAACAACTGTTTACGTTGAAAATTCAGCAGCGTCAACTCTTTTATGTAGCAGTGCTGTATGTCCTGAAAGCAATTATTTCTCTCCCATCTGGAGGAGAGTGACGCAAAATCAATGACCCTTTTATCACCGTCCAATACTTCCCGAACACTGGAACTTTTACTAGCCATTTTTTAACCCCTTAAACAAGAATATTTCTACAGTTGCGAGTTTAATGTAACATAATGCACAAATTCAAGCATCCAATTAGTCTGACACACGCATTGACGAGCTGGCTTGCGGAACACAGCCAAAGGACAGAAAATTACTCAGAAAATGAATTCGCATACGTAATCCGCCGCGGGGGTTTTCCGGTTCAATTGCCTTGAGAGCGGCCAACAGTTCCAGCGGCGTCAGGAGCTCTCGGCGGTCAATGCGCTTAATCACATCCCTGACCTCCTTCTCATGCTCCCGGCGAAAGCAACGCAGCCAGGTTCGGGCGACACCCTCCGTGCGCGAGCGTTCGCCAAGGCCTAGATAATGGCACAGCAGTTCTCGCATCCCCCGGACAACCGGATCCATATCACTGTTTAGTTGACTGCTATAACCCTCCATAAACGCGGCCTGATAGGAAGCGGGAAAAGCGGGGGCTTGTGTACCCATGACCCGAATATTATCGCCCAATACAGCCTGATCCAGTGTAAATGGCAACGCGCGCTCAATCAGGGCCCTGCTATCAACGCGAGTGTTACGCTTGCAGCCAAACGGAAAACATAAGGGAGCAAGCGCCGGATAGTGCAATGGAAATGTGATTTTTTTTATGTGCGGTGGAAGCCATGCCAAATACTTCGCGATAAGCTCAGGCTCATCCTGGGTGCCTGGAAAAATAAGCTCGTTAATATTGACTGGAATTGTCGCCAGGTGTTCTTTGCTTGGCCGACCACTTTTTGAATAATCGATGATTGTCCCGGCTTTCAATGCTTCTCGAATTTTAGCGCTTTTGCCTGGCATTTTTTAACCCCTTACCCAATCATTGTTCTGTAATTACAAGTTGCGAGTTAAATGTAACATAATGCTAAAATTCAAGCATCATTCATGACGCGGGGAAAGCGGTCTTTCCGGTGTATCGCTTGTGGCAGCCAGCGATGATCCAAAAAATGACTGGCTCAAGCAAGGCGTTATGGGCATGGGCGATATGACTCTGGCGGCTTCCAGTACTTTGATAACGGACAGGCTTTTACAGTTTAAAGCCCGCCGGTACATTTCTTCCCCAAATTCATTCAGAGAAATCAAGCCACGCGCCCGCAATTCTTTGATACCGTCTGCAAAATCAGCCTCGACAGCTCTCGAAACACATTTGCGCGTGTCAAGGCTGGTTCGAACCCGTTCGCAATCCAGCAGAAAACGAAACGCATCCAATTGGGAGCGCCCGCCAGCAGCGACCATGATGGGTGTAAGACCATCGTTGTTTGCTATCAAAAACACTGATTCATCCATTTCTCCCAGAATCTTGAGAACCTTGACTGCGTTTACCTGGGTCGCAAGATGAGCCGCGGTATTACCATCTTCTTTCTGCGCTTTCACGTCAATCGCCTCTGCGTGCTCGCGAAGCCAGGCTACTGTGTTGTTGCAGGCATTACCGGCAGCAAAATGTAACAAGGTAGAGCCTTTAGGGGTAACAACAGACAGCAAGGCTGGATTCTGCTGGTGTATCAGGGTCAAAATGCCAAGCCGTCCTTTGAAAGCTGCCGACGCGATTGCACTCGCGCCGTAACTGTCCGGCATCAGGGGATCCATTCCCCATCCCAGCATTGCGCTAAAGGAGGCCTCGCTTCCGCACTGGGCAGCAAAATGCAAAATCGAACCCGATCCCGTAGGGGATTCCATGCTCGCACCGCAGCATTTCAGGGCCTCAATCATGAGCACCCTGTCTTGCATGATGGACTTTAGCAATGGCGTTAACCCCGCTACGCTTTGATTCAAATCAACGCCCGCATCACGCAAGGGCTCTATCATGGAAACGGCATTTTCCTGTACAGCAAAAAAGACCAGATTCATACCCTGGTCATTCACTTCACTCAGATTCACCCCCAACTCTTTCATCAGTTTGAGTGTTTCAACAGCACCAGTCTGAATGGCTCTCATGGCATCGCCCATCGTCAGCACGCCCCCCATCGCATGCAGAACCCGCACCAATTCATGATGATTGCTCTGGACGGCCAAATTCATTGCGGTCAACTGATATTTGCTGGCATGGATAACGTCATATCCTCTGGAGTGTAACCATTGAATGACTGCTATCTGACCAAAATGCGCAGCTATCTTTATCACATTGTTGCCTTCTATGTTCAAATACATCAGATTCAGGCCCTTGTCATACAAGCTTGTCAACAAATCAACCCGGCCTTTTTCCGCTGCGTAATGGATGAAGGGTCGTAATTCCGTATCAGAAAAGCAGAGGTACAGCGCCTCCAAATGCGCGGTGCTGATGTCGATTTTCAGCATATCATTCAGTAAATTGTGTGTCTCGGCGGGCGTTAAACCGTGGTCGAAGCCGGCATTCACAACTTCCTTCAAGAAGGTCACATGAGCGTTTTTAATCGCCAGAACGATCGGCAATTCCTGGTTTATATTTTTACACCTGACCAGACGAGGATTCGTTCGCCATAAATAAAGAAACGCTTGATGGTGTCCGTTTTGTGCGGCCAAATGCCCGGCTGTATTGCCGGTAGATTTCATTGCGCTATTCATAACGTTCTGTGTCAACAATGAAAAAAGAATGTTCACTGAGTTTTTTTGTGCCGCCATGTGTAATGGCGTCATTCCGTCTGGCATAAACACAGCAGACGGGTCGAAGCCTAACTTTTGCAGCGCTTCAAAGGACTCTGCCAGCCGGCCTTGCACAGCCTTGACGGCAGCCATGTTCAATATGGGTCTCAGATTGGCTCGCCAGGGTGCCGCCAGAAATTGCTGTCTAAAGTCAGGCAGCGTTTGCACATAGGTTGAGAGCTGATATAGAGGAGATTTGAATCTTGCAGGATCTGGATCCAGCCACATAGTCAGTGTGATGCTTTTGAAAAACGGCTCATATTTCAACAGCTTTAGAAATAAAAGCCCGCCTTCTTTGGTCCGCAGCAGATGATGCAGGCAAGTCAACGGATTATCTGTCGAG
>Ga0075012_10003498_pt1 | contig 14947 bp, 14 predicted proteins | sample All_14_2_FD_71474 | JGI IMG/M metagenome (GOLD analysis project Ga0075012, IMG submission 71474) | Freshwater microbial communities in response to fracking from Pennsylvania, USA - Allegheny Zone_MetaG_DW_15 | ecosystem: Environmental > Aquatic > Deep subsurface > Groundwater > Drilled... | reverse complement strand
TGCACTGCTCTTCCGTGCCGTAGCGGTTGAAAAATTCAGGCAACGACACCCCGGGCTGAAACTGAACTCGGTTCATTGGCATGGCTGGCTCTCCACTGTGAATGCCAGTCAGCCTACGCACGGGGTGGCTCACCAGATGAGCCTGTCTGAGCTTCATGACCAATCAGGTCATTCGAAGTGCCGTTGGCCTGGGCTTCAAGCTGGTGGACGTCGCCGAACTGCTCGGCATGAGCGAACAAGGCGAGCTGCCTTGCCCGAAGGCCCGCGAGATTCTCGTCAACCGCCTGCACGAGAAGCAACATCAAGTGGAGCACGAAATGGCGCTGTTCCAGCGCATGAAGCAAACCCTCAAGGCCTGGGAAGGCATGCCAGATGGCGTTCCCGAAGGCCATCACGTGTGTGGCTTGATTGAGGGGCTGCCGCTGCCAGAGGGTGGCCCTCGCCCACACGGCAAGCGGCGCCGGCGCTCGCTTCCATGACCCTCCGCAGCACAGCGAACGCTGAACCTTCAACCAATTCACTATTCAACGGAGTCCCACGATGAACACCATCAATACCGTCGATCTCGAAGTCCAGGGCATGAGCTGCGGCTCCTGCGTCAACCATGTCACGCGCGCCCTGAAGCCGATCCCGGGCGTGACCGACGTGGCTGTCGACCTGCAATCAGGGCATGTTCGCGTGAGCGGAAGCCTCGACGCCGGAGAGGCGCCGCTGGTCGCTGCACTCACCGAGGCCGGCTACCCGGCCAAGCTGTCCGGCATAGGTGCATCGACACCTTCGCCGAGTGCGCCAGCCACCCCGCCCAAGGCTCGTCGTGGCGGCTGCTGCTGCGGCTGAGAGCACTCGATCATGAGCACCGAGGGTGCGGTCGTCCAACCCGCGGCGGCGAAGGAGACTTCGCTCGACTACGGGACGCAGTTGCGCCTGCTTCAGATCGAGCCGGTCAAGCTGCAACGCCACTTCATCGGCTGCGGTGATCGCATCCTGGTCGTGCTGGAGGGCCGCGACAGCGCCGGCAAGGACGGCGCGACCAAACGCATCGTCCAGCACCTGAGCCCACGGGAGACTCGTGTGGTCGCGCTGGGCAAGCCTTCCGATCGCGAGACCGGCCAGTGGTACTTCCAACGGTATGTGCCCTACCTGCCGGGGCGTGGCGAGTTCACACTCTTCAATCGCAGTTGGTACAACCGCGCCGGCGTCGAACCGGTGATGGGGTTCTGCACGCCGGACGAGTACGACGAGTTCATGAACACCGTGCAGGCGTTCGAGGAGATGCTGGTGCGTTCGGGCGTCAAGCTGCTGAAGTACTACCTTGACATCACCCGCAAGGAACAGGCGAGCCGTCTCCAGGATCGCCGCGACAACCCGCTCAAGCGCTGGAAGGTGAGCCCCATCGACGATGTGGCCCTGAAGAAGTGGAAGGCCTACAGCAAGGCGCGCGACGCGATGCTGGAGCACACGCACCACGATGCCGCGCCGTGGACGGTTCTGCGAGCCGACGACAAGAAGCGCGCGCGCCTGAACCTGCTGCGGCATCTGCTGAACCGCCTGCACTATCCCGACAAGAACACGCAACTCTTGGCGATCGACCGCGATGTCGCCTTCGATTGGCCGACGGATGGCGCCCAGCCACCCGCCCTCGCATGAACGCGCGACAGCCCGCCACCGAACCAGGAACCCCGACAGTGAAACCCGCCGACCTTGCCCACGCGACAGCCACAGCGACCCTGCTGGAGCCATGGACCCGCTACTGGACCGACACACTGTGGCGATCATTCGCGACCATGGACCTGCTGCGCCAGCGCGCCGACAACATGCTCGACCACGAGGCCGCCGGCATGCCACCCCTGCTGCACTTCGATGCAGAGCCGGTGGCCGATGCGCACGACTTCTCCCCACCCTGCAACTACCGGTTGCTGCGGATCACAAGGTGCGGAACGGACCGGCTGGAGCGCCATGTCCGTCGTGGCGCGGCACCCGTGATCGTGGTCGACCCGCGCGCCGGGCACGGCCCGGGCATCGGTGGCTTCCGACGTGACTCCGAAGTTGGCATGGCGCTGCTCGAAGGCCATCCTGTCTACTTCGTCGTCTTCGACCCTGAGCCTGTCGAAGGCCAAACAATGGGATCGGTCGTCGAAGCGCTGGCACGCTTCATCGACATCGTGGCCGAACGCCACCGCGGACGTGCTCCGATCGTGTACGGAAACTGCCAGGGCGGCTGGGCGGTCGCGCTGGCACTGTCGCACTGCAATCGCGAAGCGGGCCTGGCAGTCTTGAACGGCTCCCCGCTGTCGTACTGGGCCGGTGAAGCCGACGTCAACCCGATGCGGTTGGCGGGCGGTCTGCTGGGCGGCGTGTGGCCTGCGCACCTCGCGGCGGACCTGGGCCACGGACGCTTCGACGGGGCATGGCTAGTCCAGAACTTCGAGGCCCTGCGCCCCGAAGGTGTCTGGAAGAAGTACGACCAGGTGTTCGCACAGCCGCAACGCGAGCAAGAGCGGTTTCTCGAGTTCGAGCGCTGGTGGAACGGCTTCTACCAGCTGGGGCGGGAGGAAATCCTGACCATCATTCGAGACCTGTTCATCGGCAACCATGTCGAGCAAGGCGAGGTGGTGGTCGACGGCCACTGCCGTGCCAACTTGTCGCAATTGCGAACGCCGCTGGTCATTTTCTGCTCCTATGGCGACAACATCACGCCACCGAATCAAGCGCTCGCGTGGCTGAAGACGGTGTACGGGTCGACCGACGCCCTGGTGCGAGCTGGTCAGCGCATCGTCTACCTGCTGCAGGAACACGTTGGGCACCTCGGAATCTTCGTGTCCGCGAACGTGGCGCGCCACGAGCACCGGGCGATCCTGCACTACGCCGCCGCCATTCAAGCCTTGCCGCCGGGCCTCTACGAAATGAAGCTCGATACTGAAGCGCACCCCGAAAACGCCGCACATGCCACCTTCGAGCCGCGACGCATCGAAGAACTGCCGTTTGAGCCGCGGCCAGCTGCGTTCGAGCGAGTCGACGAAGTCTCCCGCCAGCTCGACGGCATTTACAGCCAGTGGTTGTCACCCTTCGTTCAGCAGCTGGGCACACCGGCCACGGCACTTTGGTTGAAAGCCCTGCATCCGATGCGCACCAGCCGCTTGATGTGGTCGGACCGAGTCGCGCCCGCGGCGGCGGCATTGCCCTGGCTGGCGTGGGGGATGCAGACGCTGGCGCTCGACGATGAGGGCCGCGCCAGCAACCCCTGGTACAGGGCAGAACGCAGCGCAGCCGACAACGTGGGCCAATCGATCGAGTCCTTTCGGCACCTGCGTGACCTCAGCGCCGAAATGCTGTTCCACGGCCTCTACGGCACCTGAAGGGAACCAACCCAACTAACCACACCGATCCAGCGCGAATCGCGCGCGTCGGAGGTGCGATTCGCGCAACAGCCATACCCCTAACCGATGAGGCTAGTCATGACCAAGGTTCCTTCCCGTTCGCCCCACGAACGCAGCCCACACTCACAGCGCGGCGCCGCGCTGCCCTGGGTCTTCTTCGGCTTCATCGCCGTGGCGGGCTTTTTCTTCTTTACGGAGCACCGGGCTCACCTGATGGGCGCCCTGCCGTTCGTGCTGCTGGCGTTGTGCCCACTGTTGCATGTCTTCCACGGTGGTCATGTCAGCCATGGCAGCCATGGCCATCACGGCGGCCCCGGCGATGGAACCGGCGACCAGGGTCGTCCAGGCTCCTCGCCGTCCGCCCCTCGCTTGCCGCACCAGCACTGAGCCAACCATCAAGGACTCGCCATGACACACGATAACGCACCGGCCTACGGGCTGTGGTCCCTGGTCATCATCAACTCCCTGGTCTTCATCATCTTCGCGTTCAGTTTCGCCAAGCCCCAGTCAGGTCGCGACTGGCGCTCGTTCAGTGCCTTCTCCAGTTTCCTGGTGGCGCTGTTCGCAGAGATGTACGGCTATCCGCTGACCATCTATCTGATGTCGGGCTGGCTGGGCACTAAGTTCCCTGGCGTGGACTTCCTTTCGCACGATGCGGGTCATCTGCTGGAGGTGATGTTCGGCTGGCGTGCCAACCCGCACTTCGGCCCGTTCCACCTGCTCAGTGCGGTCTTCATCGGCGGCGGCTTCTGGCTGCTGTCATCGGCCTGGTCGGTGCTGTATGCAAGCCAGCGCGCCGGCACGCTGGCGCAGACCGGCGCCTATGCTCGGGTTCGGCACCCGCAGTACGTTGCGTTCGTGCTGATCATGTTCGGCTTCCTGCTGCAGTGGCCGACCGTGCTGACAATCGTGATGTTCCCCATCCTGTGCACGATGTACGTACGCCTGTCCATCACGGAGGAACGCGAAGCGGCCAAGAACTTCAGCGCCGAATGGGAGCACTATGCCAGCCGGACGCCGCGCTTCGTGCCGAGGATCGGCACGACGGATGCGACGCAGCACCACGCCTGACGACCGTTCGCGGCCCGCCGAACTCCACCGCCAAGCATCAAGGAATCTGAAGTAACAGTAGCACCGGATTTCCCTGCATTCCGCTACACGTGGCTGCTGTGGGCCGCAGCTTTCTTGCTGACCTCACCTGGCGGCAACGCGATATCGCAACAGTGCGATCGTTACGGGCCACGGGAACCCAGGTGACCCGCAGGCACAGCGGCGGCCCCCTACGGCCAGTTACTACTTGGAAGTACGCTCATGAACCTCGCCTTCCTTGGTGCCGCCGGCACCGTCACCGGATCGAAGACTCTTGTCACTCATGAAGGAAAGCAGCTGCTCGTCGACTGCGGTCTGTTCCAGGGCTACAAGAATCTGCGCACGATGAACTGGGAGCCCTTCCCCTTCGATCCCACAAAGCTCGACGCCGTGGTCTTGACGCACGCACACCTCGACCACTCGGGGGCGTTGCCGCTGCTGGTCAAGCGGGGCTTTCGCGGCCCGGTTTTCGCCACCCCGTCAACGATCGACGTATGCCGGGTCTTGTTGCCGGACAGTGGGCGGCTGCAGGAAGAAGACGCCGAATACGCCAATCGGCACAAGCTGTCCAAGCACGCACCGGCGCTGCCGCTGTACACCGAGGACGATGCCGAACGTGCGCTGCACTCCTTGGAGCCGCTGCCGTTCGAGCAACCGATCGACGTCGCCGGTTCCTTGCACCTGCGTCTGCGGCCGGCCGGGCACATCCTCGGCGCCAGTTCGGTCGAGTTGACCGCGAGCGACACGACCGTGCTGTTCTCGGGTGACCTGGGTCGCCCGGACGATCTCATCATGCGCGCGCCGGCACCGATCGCGCGCGCCGACCATGTGGTCATCGAGTCGACCTACGGCGACCGCTTGCACGACACGCAGGATGCAGAGGCCGTACTGGGCGAGGTGATCAAGCGCACGGCCGCTCGCGGCGGCATTGTCGTGGTTCCCGCCTTTGCCGTCGGACGTGCTCAGGCGCTGCTGTACGCGATCTATCGGCTTAAGGCCCGTGCGTCGATCCCCGACTTGCCGGTGTTCCTGAACAGCCCGATGGCGATCGACATGACCGAGATCTACCACCGACATCGTGCGGAGCACTGCCTTTCGGTCGAGGAATGCAGCGGCATGTGCGAGGTTGCGAAGATGACGCGCACCGTCGAGGAATCGCGCGCTCTGAATTCGCTGCGCTACCCCGCGGTCATCGTGTCGGCGAGCGGCATGGCCACCGGCGGCCGGGTGCTGCACCACCTCAAGGCTTTGGGCCCGGATCGGCGCAACACGATCGTGTTTGCGGGCTACCAGGCGGGCGGTACGCGCGGCGCGCGCTTGCTGTCCGGCGAGCGCAGCATCCGCATCCACGGTGAGGACGTCACCATCAATGCCGAGGTGGTGTCGCTGCCCGGCATGTCGGCGCACGCCGACGCCGGGCAACTCGTGCAATGGCTGGCGACCGCGCCCAAGCCGCCGCGCGGCGTCTACCTCAACCATGGCGAGGCAGGCCCGGCGGACGCACTGCGGCAACGCATCGAGCGCGAACTCGGCTGGTCCGCGACCGTGCCCCGGCTCGGCCAGAGCGTGGTGATCGCGTGATGCACGCCACGGGCCTGCACTTGCGACTGCTGGGCATCGACAAGCTGCAGGAGGATGTGATCTACATGCGCCGCGACTACCACGTCTGCCGTGCCGAGGGCTTCGAAGCCCAGACGCGACTGGAGGTGGGCCTGCGGGAGCGGTGCATCATCGCGACGCTCAACGTGGTCGATACCGACCTGCTGGCACCGGGCGAGGCCGGCCTGTCAACCCGCGCCTGGCAGGCTTTGGGGGCAACCCAGGACGACACCATCACGGTGACGCACGCGCCGACGCTCGACTCGCTGAGCGCGATGCGTTCCAAGATCTATGGCCATCGGCTCAATGCCGAGGCGTTCGACGCCATCGTCGGCGACGTTGCCGCGGGCCGCTACTCCGACATGCATATCGCGGCCTTCCTGAGCGCCTGCGCCGGCGGGCGCATGGACCTGCAGGAGACCATCGACCTGACGCGCTCGATGGTCAAGGTCGGTGACCGCATCGACTGGGGGCGCAGCCCGATTGCCGACAAGCATTGCGTGGGTGGCCTGCCGGGCAACCGCACCACCCCCATCGTGGTCGCGATCGCGGCGGCGGCCGGGCTGACGATGCCCAAGACCTCGTCGCGTGCGATCACCTCGCCTGCGGGCACGGCCGACGTGATGGAGACGCTGACCCACGTCGATCTCGACGTGGCGGCAATGCGGCGTGTCGTCGAGCGTGAAGGCGGCTGCTTCGTCTGGGGCGGCGCGCTGACCTTGAGCCCAGCCGACGATGTCCTGATCCGCGTCGAGCGCCCTCTCGACCTCGACAGCGATGCCCAACTCGTTGCGTCCGTCCTGTCGAAGAAGATCGCCGCAGGCGCGACGCATGCCCTGATCGACATCCCGGTCGGTCCGACCGCCAAAGTGCGGACCGAGGAAGACGCGCATCGATTGCAGCTCCTGCTCGAACAGGTCGCGGCGGCACATGGGTTGCATCTGCGCGTGCTGCGCACACGCGGTGCTCAGCCGGTCGGACGAGGCATAGGTGCGGCGCTCGAAGCGCACGACGTTCTGGCGGTGCTGCGCGGCGCCGCCGCAGCGCCGGTAGACCTGCGCATGCGGGCGCTGGCGCTCGCCGGCGAATTGCTCGAGTTCTGCGGCCACAGCACGCCGGGCACCGGCAAATCCGAAGCTTGGCGCTTGCTCGACAGCGGCGCGGCCTGGGTCAAGTTTCAGGCCATCTGCGAGGCGCAAGGCGGGCTGCGCGAGCCCGGCGTCGCGCCGTTGCACGAGCCGATCGTGGCCGAACGCACGGGGTACGTCTCCGGCATCGACAGCCGCCGGCTCGCACGGGTCGCCAAGCTCGCCGGAGCACCCGGCGAGCCGACGGCCGGGCTCGTGATGCATGTGCAGTTGGGAGACGAGATCGAGCGCGGCATGCCGATGTTCACGCTGCACGCCCAGGCACCTGGCGAGTTGGCTTATGCGCGCAGCTACCTCGATACCCATCCCGTCGTCACGCTGACCGAAGAGGTGATGGAATGAAGCCCGTGGTGATCGCGATGCCGGGCAACGAGCTGCTCGCCGACGACCTGGCCGCTCGGCTTTCGCTGGAGCGCATCGCGGCCACGGTGAGGCGCTTTCCGGACGGCGAGTCCCATGTGCGTGTCGTAGCACCCGCCGAAGGGCGTGACGCCCTCATCGTCTGCACGCTCGACCGGCCGGACGACAAGCTCGTGCCGTTGCTCCTACTGGCTGCGGCGGTCCGGGAGACGGGTGCGCGTTCAGTGGGCCTGGTGGCACCGTACCTGGCCTACATGCGGCAGGACCGTCGGTTCCAACCCGGCGAAACGATCAGTGCCCACCATGTTGCGGGATGGATATCGCACGCCTTCGACTGGCTGGTGACCGTCGACCCGCACCTGCACCGCATCTCGGATCTGTCGCAGGTCTACAGCATCCCCTCGTCTGTCGTTCATGCCGCTGACAGCGTGGCGGCATGGGTCAGGGCGAACGTGCGCAATCCCCTCCTGATCGGCCCCGACGAGGAAAGTGCCCAGTGGGTCAGTGAGGTGGCCAAGGACGCCGATGCCCCCTTCGTCGTGCTCACCAAGACGCGACGCGGCGACCGTGAGGTCGAGGTCTCCGTCCCCGAGGTCGAGCGCTGGCGATCGCACACGCCGGTGCTCGTGGACGACATCGTCTCGACGGCTCGCACAATGATCGAAACCGTCGGTCATCTGCGCCAGGCCGGCCTCGTAGCCCCTGTGTGCATCGCGGTTCACGCGGTGTTCGCGCAGACAGCATTCGAAGACCTGCGCGCGGCCGGTGCGGGCGCGATCGTCAGCTGCGACACGATCCGCCACCCGTCCAACCGTATTTCGCTCGCTCCGGGCATTGCCGTCGTCGTGCACGCGCAGTTGCCTGAAGACCGTCAATGAAACCGGAGATTGCCACGTCATCCGCTCACTCGAAACTCATGCATCTCTTCGCGATGGCGCTGCTCGCATTCGGGCCTTCTCTTGCCCTGGCGGAGGCGCGCGTGGAGCGGAACGGCGTGGTGCTGTATTGGGGTCTGGTGCCGTCGGCCGTCGTGTCGCAAGAGCACGCGCTTGAAGACATGCATGGTGTCATGCCCAAGGATGGCGGCCAGAACCACCACCTCGTGGTCGCGCTGTTCGGCGTCGACGGCACCCGTGATCCCGCACGGCGCGAAGAACTACGCGCTGCTGGGCCAGTACGTGGAGGTTCCTGAGGACGCGGTCTTCACGGTCGAGTACGCGGTGCGCGCGGCAATGCACGGGGTTTATGGACTGCTCGTGTGCAACGCGAAATTCCACCGATCTTCCACGCCATTGCCGATCCGAAGGTGGCGTTCGATGCCCTCCAGACATTGATGGGGTGAATGTTGTGGTCCCGCATTGCCCCGCACGGCACTCCCGGAGCTCCAAGTACACAAGGTGAACTACCCATGACCATCACAAGCGTTTTTACGGTCGGAGACCTGCTGTCCTCGATGTCCGCCCGCGGCATCGACAAGCAACTCTCTCGGCTGCCGAGCGTCGAACTCGTGGCGACCAACGCCGTGGCGGGCACCGCCAGCGTGACGTTCGACCCAGACAGGATTTCGGCCGATGCCATTCGCGACAAGATCGCGGAGTGCGGCTTCCATTGCGCAGGCGAAGCCACGCCTCGCCATGTGTGCGCTCCGCACGCGGGCACGGATCACGAGCATGAACATGGGCGCAGCCAGATGCATGGCCATGATCACGGTGTGCACGCGCCTTCCGCTCGCGCCTCGGCGCCGGTCGTAAAGCCCGCTGCCCCACACGCTCACGAAATGGATCACGGCGCCATGGATTCGATGGCCCATGAGATGGGCCACGGCGCGGGCATGGACGCTCGCGGCATGGCACGCGACATGCGCAATCGCTTCTGGATCTGCCTCGCGTTCACGGTGCCCATCTTTCTGTACGCCCCGATGGGCATGAGCTTCATCAAACTCAGTCCGCCGTTCGGCCTGGACCTGAAGCTTTGGCTGTTCCTGCTGGCCTCCGGCGCGGTGATCTACCCGGCTTGGCCCTTCTTCGTCGCGGCAGCACGTGCACTTCGCAATGGGGTGCTCAATATGGCCGTGCTCGTCGTGCTGAGCGTCGGCACGGGGTACCTGTTCAGCGTGGGTGCGACCTTCTTCTTCGAGGGCGCGCAGTTCTACGAAGCGGTGTCGGTGCTGCTGGTGTTCATCCTGCTCGGCCACTGGCTAGAGATGCGCGCGCGCGCTGGCGCCTCAGAGGCGATCCGCGCACTGATGAACCTGGCGCCGCCAAAGGCGACCGTCGTGCGCAACGGTGTCGAGAGCAGCATTCCCACGGCCGACGTACTGCTCGGGGACATCGTGCTGATTCGTCCCGGAGACAAAATCCCCGTCGATGGCGAGGTGCTGGAAGGTGGCTCCCAGGTCGACGAATCGATGCTCACCGGCGAATCGATGCCAGTGAAGAAGGCGGTCGGCGACAACGTGATCGGGGCGACGATCAACAAGAGCGGCAGCTTCCGCTACCGAGCCACCAAAATCGGCGCGGACACCGCGCTTGCACAGATCGTCAAGCTTGTTCAGCAGGCGCAGAACTCCAAGGCGCCGGCGCAGCTGCTGGCCGACCAAGCCTCGCAATGGCTGGTACTGGTGGCATTTCTGATCGGCGTAGCCACCTTCGGCGTCTGGTACTTCATGCTCGGTCAGACGCTGCTGCTGGCCCTGACGCTGACCATCACGGTGTTCGTGATCGCCTGCCCGGACGCACTCGGGTTGGCCACACCGATGGCGGTGATGGTCGGCACCGGCCTCGGCGCGATGAATGGCATCCTTTTCAAGAATGCGTCTGCACTGGAGGACGCGACCAAGCTCAACGTCGTTATCTTCGACAAGACCGGCACGCTGACGCTTGGCCAGCCCGAAGTCGTCGACCTGGTCACCGCGCCAGGCATGTCCGTCGAAGACTTGCTGATCGTCGCCGGATCGGTGGAGAAGCTGTCGGAGCACCCCCTCGCGTTGGCCGTGCTGAAGCGTGCCAAGGACCTGTCGCTCGAAACGGTAAGTGCCTTCACGAATGTGGACGGGATGGGCACGGAGGCCATGGTGCGCGGCGAACGCACGCTGCTTGGCAATCGGACCTTGATGGATGCGAATGCCATCGACCTCAGCCTCCTGGCCGCCCGGTCGCGCGACTTGCAGGGTCAGGGGCGCACGGTGGTCCACGTGGCACACGGCGGCCGGCTGATCGGCTTGATCGCCATCGCGGACGCAGTCCGTCCGTCATCGGTGGACACCGTGAAGGCACTGCACGACAAGGGGGTTCAGGTAGCCATGTTGACCGGTGACAACCGAGCCACGGCCGAGCGCATCGCGAAGCAGTTGGGCATCGACATCGTGTTCGCCAATGTGTTGCCGGGCGATAAGGCGGCCAAGGTCAAGGAACTGCAAGCGCAGGGCAAGAAGGTGGGCATGGTCGGTGACGGAATCAACGACGCGCCGGCGCTGACACAGGCCGATGTCGGCTTTGCAATCGGCGCCGGCACCGACGTGGCGATGGAAAGTGCCGACGTGGTCCTGATGAAGAGTGACCCGTTCGACGTCGTCGGCGCGATCGAGCTGTCACGGGCTACGCTGCGCAAGATGCACCAGAACCTGTGGTGGGCAGTGGCCTACAACGTGGTGGCCTTTCCGCTGGCGGCTGGTGTGTTCTATCCGTTCACGATCAGCCCGGAGGTCGCTGCCATTGCAATGTCGGGCAGCTCCGCGCTGGTGGCCATCAACGCGCTGATGCTCAAACGTACACGCCTGGCCGGCATTCGCAGGATGAGTGCGACCAGCACGACCCCTGCCTCCGCCGTCGCCGGCGCCACGGTGGCTGCTTGACAGAGGCAACGCGGTGACTCCGTCCAGCATGTCAGTGGTGTCAGCGTCCGAGGCGCGGGAGTCCGCCCGTGCCATGGCGCTGCTCGGCGCTGTCGTGTTCGTGGTCTCGCTGGGCTACGGCGCCGGACTGCCGCTGATCCAGCCCTACCTTGCTCGGTATCTCGGGGCTGACGCGCCCCAGCGCCTTGCCCGGCATGTCGGCCTGTTGGGTGGTGTCTACACATTCGCCCTGTTCCTGTTCGCCCCCTGGTGGGGCAGGCTCTCCGATCGACATGGACGGGCGGTCGTCTTGATGGCGGGGTTCGCCTCGTTCCTTGTCGGCAGCGCAGCGGCAGCACTGGCTCCGAATCTCGGCGCCGTCTACGTCGCCCGCTTGCTCGCGGGTGCCGGCGCGGCGGCGATCATCCCGACCGCGCAGGCCTACATCGCCGACATCAGCACGTCCGTCGATCGAAGTCGCCGCTTCGTGCTGCTCGGCAGCGCATCATTTCTCGGGTTTCTCGCCGGCCCGGTGCTTGGAACCTGGCTCGCCGGACCCATCATGGGCATGAGCGTCGGACAGATGCCCAGCATGGTCAACTGGCCTGCCATGCTGATTGCCGTCGCTGGCATCCCGATCCTGCTTCTGACCCCTGTCGGGCTGGCCCGCCATCGTGTCGAAGCCCCGCCTGTCAGCACGCCGGGCGCGACAGTGCAACGCCGCCGCTTCCTGCTGGCATCCATGGTGCTCGCGGCACTGGCGTCGTTCGCTGTGGGCACCTTCGAGGTCGCGTTCACGCTGTTCGGTGGACAGACACTGGGCTTGTCCGGCAGCGCGATGGCGATCATGTTCGTCACCTGCAGCGTTGCCATGCTTGCCGCGCAGTCGATGCTGCTGTTGCCCGCCGTGCGTCGGCGCATCGACCAGCGCTGGGTGGCCGCCACCTTCGTCGCATCGGCTCTCGCGTTGGGCTTCACGGTAGTGGTTTCCGGGGCCGGCGCACTCAGCTTGCTCATTGCCGTCGTGGCCACCGGCGTCGGTCTAATCGGGCCTGTGCTTTCCTACGAGTTGCTGGAGCGCGACGTGTCCGCTCCTGGGGCGCTCCTGGGCCGCCAGGCCGCAGCCGGCAATCTAGGACAGGCGTTCGGGTCGTTCAGCGCCGGCGCGCTCTTTGCGCTGCACCCTGCAGCTCCGTTCGGGCTGGCCGCGCTCGTGCTGTTGTTTGGCGCTGGCGCGGCCTATATGCTGTGGGGCGCGGCCCGCGACGACGAGATCTTGCTGGCGCCCAGCGCGGGGGGCGAACATGACGGCTGACATCGCATGCACGCCAAGCTACTGCGGCCTCGCCGTGACAGCGCGCGGGCACTTGCTCAGACGAGCCCTGGTCATGCAAACGGAACACCGAATGAATGAACTGTCCCTTGCCACCCCCAGACAGGCGCCGCTCCGCGCGGTGAGGTCATCGTGATGCGCTTCGTGACGGCAACGCTCGAATTCGCGCACAACCTGGCCATACGCCGCTGGCGTGGGTCGACTGTTCCCCTACGCCGACCGGCGGTGGCTGCCACCGCTGGCGGGGGCGTTGTCAGCCGTCGCCATACTGAGTCTGTCAGTGTCGGTGGGGCCACTGCTGATCGCGCTGGTCGCGCTGAACCGGCGGCGCTGGCGCACCCTGGTGATGTGGGCGATGTTCGGCAGCGCTTTCGCCGGCGCACTGTTCACGCACCTGCTGGGTCACCTCGGCAGGACGGGGATCGATCGGCAACTACCGCAATTCGCCGCCTCGAAGCATTGGCACCTTTTCGTCGAGTGGACCGCCAACTATGGTTTCCTGACGCTGGCCGCTATCGCAGCCACACCGTTCGCGCAGACGCCGGCGTTGATCCTCGGTGCGCTGCTCGGCATGCGATGGCCGTCGATGTTCTGCGTTTTGCTCATCGGCGAGGGATTGAAGTACGCGTTCATTGGCGCAGCCACGGCGCACTTCGATGCCTAGCATCGCGACATGGCTCGCGCCTCGGCGGTCAGCGCCTTCCGGCAATGCCCCTCTCACTTACACCAACCTCAAAAGGAAAACCCCGATGCGCAAGCTCATCACCACCACGCTGGCAGTGACCACACTGACGCTGTCCGGCTGCGGCTACAACACCTTCCAGACCAACGACGAGCAAGTCAAGGCGAGCTGGTCGGAGGTCGTCAACCAATATCAGCGCCGCGCGGACTTGGTCCCCAATCTCGTCAACACCGTCAAGGGCGAAGCGAACTTCGAGCAGAGCACCCTGACCAAGGTGATCGAAGCGCGCTCGAAGGCGACATCGATCCAGGCGACGCCGGAACTGGTCAACGACCCCGCGGCTTTCCAGAAATTCCAGGCCGCCCAGGGTGAATTGACGGGCGCGTTGTCGCGCTTGATGGTCGTCTCGGAAAACTATCCGAACCTGCGGGCCAACCAGGGCTTCCGGGATCTCTCGGCGCAACTGGAAGGGACCGAGAACCGCATCACGGTGGCGCGCAACCGCTACATCAAGTCGGTGCAGGACTACAACGTGACGGTGCGGACGTTCCCCTCCAATCTGACGGCGATCGTGTTCAGCTACAAGGAAAAGCCGAACTTCACCGTCGAGAACGAAAAAGAAATCTCCAAGCCGCCCGTCGTCGGTTTCGACACTGCACCGGCCCAGTCCAAGGGCGGTGCCTCGGGAGCGGCCCGGTGACGGCAAGCGATAGCACAAGACGGACTGCCAGGGCGTTGCTGACTGCAGTAACGCTTTGCTGGTCTCTCTTCGCGGCAGCGCAGGTGCCGGTGCCGCCCCTGACGGGGCATGTCACCGACCAGACCGGCACACTCAGCGCAGAGCAGAAGGCCGCCTTGGAGCAAACGCTGACAGCGTTCGAAGCCAGGAAGGGCAGTCAGCTTGCCGTGCTGATGGTCGCCTCGACGGCCCCGGAAGCGATCGAGCCATTCGCCTTGCGTGTTGCCGAACAATGGAAGCTCGGCCGAAAGAAGGTCGATGACGGCGCCATCCTGGTGGTCGCCAAGAACGACCGCGCGCTGCGCATCGAGGTGGGATACGGCCTGGAAGGCGTGCTGAACGATCTCACCAGCAAACGCATCATCAGCGAGGTCGTCGTGCCGAGATTCAAGAGCCAAGACTACTATGGCGGCATCACGGCGGGGGTCGATCAAATCATCCGCGTCGTCGACGGTGAACCTTTGCCGGAGCCGAGCAAGACACCCTCGGAGAACCTCGGAGACGTTCGGCAGTACGTCCCCATTCTGTTCATTCTCGCCCTCGTCGTGGGCGGCGTGCTTCGCTCCGCGCTGGGCAAGGTGCCCGGCGCGCTGGTCACCGGCGGCGCTGTCGCAGTGATCGCCTGGTTCATTGCAGGCGCCCTGTCGATGGCGTTGGCCGCTGGCGTGATTGCACTGTTCGTCACCCTGCTGGGTGTCGGTACAGGCCGGCATGGATTCGGCGGTTACTACGGTGGCATGGGCCGGGGCGGGTCCGGTGGCGGCGGCTTCAGCGGCGGCGGTGGCGGC
>Ga0075012_10003497_pt1 | contig 14948 bp, 14 predicted proteins | sample All_14_2_FD_71474 | JGI IMG/M metagenome (GOLD analysis project Ga0075012, IMG submission 71474) | Freshwater microbial communities in response to fracking from Pennsylvania, USA - Allegheny Zone_MetaG_DW_15 | ecosystem: Environmental > Aquatic > Deep subsurface > Groundwater > Drilled... | reverse complement strand
CCCTGACCCTGCGCCTGCAATGCGCCGCCGGTGAAGGAGCTGAACACATTGCCCGAGAAGCGGAACACCGTGAACACGAAGGCGCCAGCAAGGCCCGCAGCTGCGGTCCTGAATGATCCGAAGATCGCGAGCGCCTTCATGGACGCGCTGGGGGCGAGCAGCCAGGCATTGGCCGCGACATGGTTGGAGCGCATCTCGGCCAGCACGTCCATCGCCCGGCCAAGGGTCAGCTGATAGATGCCTGCATCGATCACGCCCCACATGGCCACAAAAACGAAGAGGCCCAGCGCAAAGCTCGCGACCCTCAGATTGATGGGTGTGAGGATCAACATCAGCGCGATCGGCGTCATGAAGAGCATGATGCCGAAGACGGTGGCGCGAATGGTCGGCATCCATTCGTTGGCGACAGACATGGTGGACAGGCCGCTGGAAATGACGGCACGGTTCGCCATCACCCGTGCGGCTGTGGCCGGACTGTCCTCGAACAGCACGTCGCCCACCGCATTGCCGAGGAGGATATCGGTCATGAAGGCCTGAAGAGATAGGGGCGTGCCCATCATGACATCGCCAAGCTGGCCAATACGGGAGCGGCAGCGGGCAAGCTGGTTGGCGTCGGCAATATCATAGCCGCTGCTCTGGCAAACCTGACTCGCATAGCTATTGAAGAGATCGGGATCGCTGAGCCGAGCGCTGATATGATCCCAGGCGTCCGAACAACTGACGGTCGTGCCACCCTTGTCGGCCGCGGTGTAGACTGTGCTGAAGGTGGCCGGGCCCGCCATCGCCGCGAAGGAGGCTGGCAGATCCGTCGAACCCCGAAATAAAGCGTCGTCATCGACGCCATAGGCCGGCGAAACGCGGGCGACCGGATAGCACTGCCGCATATAATCCTTGATGGTGGAATCGAGGAAAATGTCGGTCATCGGTCCGCGCGGCGACACGGCGTTGAGAAACAGGTCGAAGGCATGGCCGCCCGAGCCAAACTCCAGCTTCGCCGCGGGATCGAGCGTGTTGTCGTCGATGGTTTCGGCAAGCGCGCGCTCCATCATATTGGTTGCGCCGGCGACCAGCACGATGAGGTTGGGGACGCTGCCGACGGGCTGATAGGCATTGCGCACGCGGTCATAGACATGGACCGTTCCGGTGGTCGCGACGAGGCCAGCGAACAGACCCATGCCCACCATCATCTGAAGGCCGAAGGCGGCCAGCGCCATGCCTTGCCCGCGGATAGCAGCGAGAACGACACCGATGGCGATGCCAGCTGTCGCGCATATCAGCACCAGCGTCTCGTAGCGCGGATCGCTGAAGATCATCGAGACGAGACGGAAGGCATCTACCGTTTCGGCGAAGCCGTCATAGGTGTGAAAGCTGGCTTCCAGCGCGAAAGCTGGAGCCGGCGCGCCGATGAGAAAAAGGGCGAGAATGGCGCGGAGGAGGGGGCGTCCCATGGTCAGGCTCCCGGTCAGCGATTGCGGTTGGCGGCGGCGCCAGCGGCATCGCGATCATCGCGGTCGCGGGTGCGCAAGAGGTCGGCGTAATTGGCGGACAGGTTCGCCTGCGACAGGGAAGCCATATAGCTCTGCCGAACCTGACCTCTTTGGCGCAGGACCTCTTCGCGCAGGTCGCGGAGTTGCTCGATCCCTTTGGTGAGAATGCGGGTCTGGCAGATATTGGCGCTGTCGCTGTCCGATGCGCCCGCTGCGCTGGCTCCTCGCTCCGCATTGCCAACGGCAAAGTCGATCGACCGCGTTAGATCATTGAGCATCTGATAGGCGAGAGTGAGCGCCACCAACTCGTCGGTATCGGCGATGACGGAGTCCGACACACCGCGCCGGACGCCCCATTCCAGCATCCGGTAGACAGGCAGTGTCCGCACATTGGCGACGAATTGGCGCTCATCGGTCGTCAGTGCTGTGCGGGTCCGGATTTTGATGGCGATGGCCTGCATCCGGTCCCGGGCCAGCTCCAGCGCGCCCTTGCCGGTGTCCGGGCCACAGTCGGCGCCGGTCGGCGGGATGTTGAGAGCGCGGCGCTGGACCTTGCCGGCGAGAAAATCCTGCGCGCTGTCCGTGTCCTGATGGGGGCAGGCCGGAATGGCCGAGAAGATCGGCACCTTGTCGGTCGCATCCCATCGCATATAGACATCGCCAACACGGGCCCGCATGACGCTCGCCCAGTCACCGGCGCCGACGCGCGTGGCGGCATGGCTCAGGAGCGAGCCGGTCCTGAAAATATCCGTCACTTCGGCCGGGCAGTTGGCGAGGGCGTCCTTCAGATCCTCGGTCGGGCTGTTCTTGTTTGCCTGAATTTTTTCGCGGCTCTGCTGGAAGCTCTTGGAGAAGCCTTCCTTCACGGATTTATATCCGGTCATCTCCTCGATGATGCCGGACATATTATCGTCGCCCTTGGCGATCTGGACCATGCGATTGGCGAGGCGACAGTCATTGACCTGAATGCTGTTCAGGAAGTTGGTGGCGGCCTCCATCTTCGAGATGATGTTCCCCATCTTCTCGTCCAGCGTCTCCAGCAGATACTGGAAGGCGACAGCCGGGGCAGCCTGAAGGATGCTCTCCAGCTTCTGGACGAGATAGTCCGGGTCGAGGAAGGACATGCCGCCCAGGAACATGTCGATGCCGCCGCAGCCTGCCTTCACCTTGGGCAGCGTAACCGCCATCAGATAATCATTATGGACGTCGACCCGGCCCGACATGCCGCCGGCCGTCACATAACCGCGCGTCTGGTCCTGGAACGAGCCGGGGGAGGTGTAGGTGACATTGTCGAACCAGCTCTCCGCCCAGCTCTGGGCATGGGCGGGCACGGCGCCGCAGGCCGTCACGAAGGCAAGGGCGGTCAGGCTGGAGTTGCGGAGGGATCGCATGGCGGGCTTCCTTTTCGAAGAGACACGCGAAGGGGCCGGCCCGCCAAGATCGGCCCTGTCGCAAAGAAGTTGGGAAGGATCGTCATCGCGCGGCCCCCGCCGCGCCGACGATGCCAGTGAATTTCGCCATGGCGCGAAGCCCGACCGACGCATGCACACCGGTCAGCATCTTCGCCGCGAGATAGGCGTTGCGCGTCAGATTGACGCCATGATCGGTTCCGATCGCGATAGGCACGATGCGATCCGGGTCATTGACCGGCCGAACCCAGGCGACGGGATGGCCCACCCATGGCAGGCCGAGACGCCCTGATCGCAGCATTGCCTCCTGGCCGCTGAGCGGACGGACGGCCCAGCCATAGCGGGTCCGGAACTGGCCGAGCTTTCCCCAAAGATCGGCGCAGGGCAGGCAGCCGTTTGCGGTCGACATCTCGATGACGAACAGGCCCGATCCACCTGTCAGCGTCGCCGCAAAATCAGGCGGAAAATCGCGGGTCTGCGGGACACGCGATAGCCATGCCACCATGGTCTTGTTGGACCCCACCGGGTGGATCGCCGCGCGGCGGGCTTCCTCCTGGGTCGGCGGACGCGCGGCGCCTTGAGCGGAGATGGCCAGCAGAAGGGTGGCAGCAAGGAAACGGGCCTTCTTCATGGCAGCACTGCTCCCGAGGCAATGGCGCGCGGATCGCCAGCGGCGACCGGCCCATTCGACAGGGCATCAAAGAAGCCATCCTCTTCGCCCGCGCCCGTCAGGAACTGTTCGGGCCGTATGTCGCCAGCGAGGAGGCGAACGGCCTGATAAGCGGTCTGAATGAGATTGGGATAGGCCTCGACGCCATTGGCGATGACCATGCGCTGCTGGCTGCCGCGGCGGATGACCATGGTGGTCGGGGTGACGTCGACTCCGAAGCGCTGGGCGATTTCGGGGCGTCGGTCGAGATCCATGAGCGTGACCTGCCAGCCCATTTCCTCCTGGAAGCGCTGGACGATGGGCCATTGCACCCGGCAATAGCCGCAGCTCGCCCGAGAGAACATGACGAGAGCAAACTCCGCGCCATGGGTGCGAAGGTAGGCGCGGCGCACATCATCCTTGTGGGCGAGCAGCTGGTCGCGCGCATCGCCCACCATCGGGTTTGCCGATTTGGCGCTGAGTTCGGGATGCTGGAGCATGGCGATCTGCGTCACGCCGGCGAAGGCGCGGGCCTTGCGCCGGGCAAAGTCCTGAAGCTTCCAGAAATCAGCGACAGCATCGACCGTGAGCACGGTGGCTGCATAGTCGCGCTGCTCCTCAATGAGCTTGCGGATACGGGGTGGCGTCCAGCGCGCCAGTTCGGCCATAGGCGGGATGGTCGGTTTCGCGACCTCTTCCGCGTCCGCTTTGTCATCGGCAGGCTTGGGCGGCGCGACATACCACCAATAGCCTTGCCGAACATCCGGCGCGGCGCTGGCGGCAGAGGTAAGCAAGCCGGCACAGAAAAGACCGAGCATGAGGCGAGCGTGGAGCGTCACAGCACCTTCTCCATGCGGGTGAGGCGGGCGATCTCGACCGGGCCATAATAGCGGCTGTCGAAGCTGCTTGCGAAGCCGGAGCCGACATAGGCGAAGCCGTGAGGAATCCGCGCATAGGGTGGCTGCCAATGGGTGAGTAGCTGTCCCTTATGGCCGACCGGCTTGCTGACGCCGAGCAGGCGACCATTGCAATAATACCAGCCATCCCATTTCCCGCTCACGGACGACGGCTTCTCGATCATGGCGATGCGGTCGCCGGGCAAGCAGAGCGCATATTTGGTGACATCGACCGGCGTCGGGCCTGCAAGCGGATGGACGAGCCGGAAGGAGACAACGTCGCCGCGCGCAATCGGACCGGGAGCCCGGCGCACGATCCAGGCATCTATCGACGGCGACATGACGAGAATGATCGCGGAGAAAAGCCACCAGACGAAAAGGCCGATGGGCAATATGATGGCGAAGGCGCGAAGGAGCTGGCGCGGACGGGGCGGCTCGCCCAGCCCGGCTGCGCCCAGCGCCACCGCAGCGCGGAGCGGGACCAGCTTTGCCTCTGGCCAGATCGACTTAGCGGCGTTCCAGGCGAGCCTGAGCATCGGCCACCTCCTTTGTGCCGCCGAGGCGTGCATATTCAGCGAGAAGCCCGGATAGAGCCGCGTCACCATAGATGAGGTGCGACGCCGTCACGCTGTCCTCATCCCTCTCGCAATAAGGCTTGGTCGGATCGCCGGGGATCATGGCGAGCGCGGGCACCTGGGACACATGATGTTGCCGGAATACGAGCGGATCGACGATAACCTGCACGTCTCGCATCGCGCAGGCCGGACCATCGCAGCCAGGATCGATGCGGAGCGTTTCAGCCGTCAGCTTCGCCATCGGGCTGATCTTCGTCATGCCGCCGGGCACGCCGCGAAAAGCGATCACGCCGCCGAGCTTTTCTAGCTGCGCGGCATAAGTGCGCAGCGTCGCAACCGGCATGGAGGAGGAGGCGAACAGGACCGGCACCCAGGATCGAGGCGACAGGGCAGGCGCTACGCCAGCGAGGGCTTCCGTGTCGGGAGCCTCCAGCCCAAGCGCCTGCCCGATGCGCCGAGCCATCGCCGCGCGCTCGCCATCCATGGCTTCAGCGCCCCGCACCAGCGCCGCCTTTGCGCGCTCTTCATGACCGCCGAATCTGACGCGGCGCCCGAGGGCATCGAAGGCGCGCCGCCGCTGCTCGTTGGGTAATGCCGGCAGGACGACCGGCACGGGCGCGCTCTTGTCCTCCTTCTGGCGAGCGATGGCGCCTTTCAGCCGCTCCATGGCTGCCGGACCTTCGGCCGCGGCACGATCCCGAGCATTGGTCTGCGCCAGCGCCAAGCCGGGCATGATGAGGAGAAGCAGTCCTAGACTGTGGCGCAGGCGCACAGAGTCAGGGACTGACCGTATGCATATAGGCATCGATCCGGTCCTTCATATTGATCTGGATGTCCGACTGGGTGCGAGCCTCGATGTCGGAATAATATTCGGAGAGGTCCATCCGGCTGAAGTCGAGCGCCTGGAACTCCTCCGGCGTGAAGCCGCGGCAATAGGGCTGCTCCGGCGTCCCCCAGCCGACGCCATTAAAGGACTTCAGCTGCGGGCGGCCCTGTTCCTGGATGATGCGGCCGAGCTTCGTGTTGAAGCAGCAATGGCCGTGCGATTTCTGGACACAGACGCCGAGGATCTTGGTCGAGCACCAACCGCCGACATAATGGCACATGCCGGAGCCCGACATCATCCCGACTTCCATATCCTGCTGATCGCAGCCGCTCAGCAGGAACTCGATCATGAAGTTGATCGCGAGGCTGATGGCGATGGAGGTTGGATCAATGCCGCCTACAAAGCCGCCCAGACCTGCACTGGCCGCCTGACCCGCCGTCTGCCCCGCCTTGAAGGCCTGGAAGGCGGCGGACATACCGGAGAACACGCCCTTGGCGACTGCGATCTTGGTGGACAGGGAGGAAAGGGAAGAGCCCGTTCCATCCTTCAGGATCTTGCCCTTGTTCGCGCAGCAATTGGAGAAGGTCGTCTTGATGCCGGCGGTCCGACATCGCATGGCGCGACCCGAGAATATCTCGATGTTGCTCATGCAATTGCCGGCTTCGTCAATGAAGCCATCAGGCGCAGCGCCGGGATCGTCCGTTACCGGCGTCTCCTCTATGCCACTGCCGCCAACGGCCGTGCAGGCATTGGGCGAGCAGGCTGGCGTGCCGCCACCCAATGGCGTCTGACAGCTATGGTCGGGCCCAAGCGGGCAGCTATAGGCGCCGCCCACATCGGCGGTGCAGGCGGTCTGCTGGAGGGGGCAGAGATAGGCGCCGCCCTGCATGGCGGAGCAGGCAGCGGTTTCGCCAGGATCGGCGGCATCGCCATTGCCGTTGAGATCTGCCGCACACATCTGGGTCTGCGCCATGACGCTGCCCGGAGCGCCAAGGGCCAGCAGGGCGAGAGCGACCATGCCCGCCAGACGGACGAGGGGGACCCGCGCCGTCATCGGGCCGTCGCCGTGCAAATGAGGTCTGCGCCGCCCAGCCGAACGGTTTGCATCATGACGACAGCTTCCGGGAAATCGTCGAGACAGCCGCAGCCAGTCACCAGCTCTTCGCCGGGGCCGAGTGGGCAGGTACTTGCGGCGGTGCAAGCATGGTAGAAGGTGTCCCAGCCACTGGGGCTGTTCTGGCGCGCTCCGACCACGCCATCGATCGCGACATCGCTATTCGCCTTGGGCGCGCGCGTCTTGCAGATGGTCTCGCAAGCATTCACCGACCCCCTGTCCGGAAGTGCGAAGACTCGCGTCGAGGTGGAGATGCTGCCGTCGGCCTGCCTCTGCCGGTCAGCCAGCAAGGTCTCGGTGCTATGATCGATGATATAGGCGCTGCGCTCCAGGCTGGGCGGTGCGATCGATGCGGTGCACTGGTAGCGGCGATCCTTTTGCCAGAAGTCGCGGGTCATGGCTGTCCGGCAGGCGCCAGGACCTATGGCTCTCGTCTGAGGCAGAGGCCGCAGGCCGGTGCCGACGCCATTGCGGAAAGTCTGGACGCCATCGACCTGTTCATCCTCCAAACTGCAGGACGGATCGCCGGCATTGCCCATGCATGTGTCGACCACATTCTCCTCAACGTCACAGCTGGTATCCACGACGGCCCGAATGGTGGCGAGCGCCTCGCCCTTGTCACCGACGGCGACGCGCAGCCAGATTTCATGGTCGCCATTGGTAAGCCAGGGCTTCAGGTCAAAATTGGGCACACTGTACCAGTTCCGGTCACGCTCGCAGCTGCCAGGCGGGTAGCCGTTTCCGGTCCATCCACCGGGGTCGGACATCACCACCTTGCCATCGACGCGGATCTGGACCCAGTCATCGAACGCCAAGCTGGCGATGCGAACCTCTTTGAGGCGCGTGGCATCATCGACATGGAGCGTCATGCGGAAGTCGAAGAGGCCGCAGCCACCACCATAGAGGCTGTTGTCCCAGGGCGCGCCGAGTTGAAAGATGAGACTGTCCGCGCTCTCGGCATAGGCGGAAAAGCCGCCGCTGGTCAGCTGGATCACGTCGTCGGCACGCACCTCCTTGATCGTGACATCGCGCTTGATCGTGCAAGTCCGGCTAGTCGCGGCTTTTCCGACGCCGGCAGGCGACGCGACGAGACTCTGGAAAACGGAGCTGCCCGCCGAAGCGGCAAAGGCCGCGCCGGGCAATGCCGAAGGATTGTCGCGATAGGCGGTGACGGGAAGGGCCGGGTCGCTGGTGCAGGCCGTCGTCTGTGCGCCCGTATAGCGTATGACCGGCCCGTCGATGCTGGCCTGAGCTACACCCAGCCGACTGTCGGCGGTCGTCAGCGTACCGATGACGCCGCCGCCCAGATCCTTCAGCACCGAGGCCAAATTGCCCCATGCGAGGTTGGTCCCGCAGCTGTTGTTGATGCAATAGCAGCCGGCGAGCTGGGTCAGGCCTGCCTCATTGAGCGACAGCGCGCCGTCCGGGCTTGCCTCCCATCGGAAAGCGCGGCAGCCATTCCAGCTTCCCGGTTCGCAGGACAGGAGGCCGTTGGCACAGATGCCGGAGACAGGGACCGGCACGTTCAGCGTCTCGTCGAAACTGCCGTCCATGTTGCGATCGCGCGAGATGCGCAGCGTCGTCAGATCGCCGGTCGAGCCGGGCTGGGCGAGCAGCTCCAGCAGTGTCGCTGTCTTCTGACAGGCGATGCTGGGATTGAAGCTCTTGCTGCCATCGACGGTGGTGATCGGCTGACCGGCCAGGCCAGGCGTCAGATAGCTTCCCTGAAGCGTGTCGCTGTCCGAGGTTTTGGCTCGCGAGGCGTCGGCGGCGCCCCGCGCGCGGTCCTCGACGGTTTGTGCACGGGCTGGTCCGGCGACCGCAAGTGCCGATCCGCAGAGCAGCAGGAGAAACCGCCCGCGGCTCATGGGCCTATCCTCCGGGAGCCGCGCCGCAGGCGGAATAGCGCCCGCTCATCCAGCGCATCGCGGCCGTCGGTCACGCGGAAAACAGCCTGTCCTTCGAAGATGGTCAGCACGGCCGCGATGGCAGGACGCGGGAGAGGGGCGTCTGGTCCTGCCATGGGGTTGCTTACGGCCGTGCTGACCGGGGGTGGAGCGGCGCCGCAGGGGGCGCGCGACGCCGCTCCGACCTCGCACCCGACCGGGCAGCCACCATGGCTGTGGCGGGCAGACCGGGCTACACGCCGGCCGTCTGCGAGGTTTGGGGGAGGTATCCGGCTCATGGGGTGGATATCCCCGCGCAGCAGATCACCTTTTCAAACAACATGAACTGAGCATTGTCCTTGCCCGGCGCATGTTTGGCCGAGGACCAGAGCGAGCCCGGTCTGCCGATGTTGACGCATTTGCCGCCCTTCACCGGCTCCATCAGCTGGAGCTTGTAACGGCTCTTGGTCCAGATCGGCTGGGGCTTGAACGAGCAGCCGTCCGCCGAACTGATGGTGAGGGCGCCGAGACGCCCCATCATGAATGTGCCGCGCGCGGCAAGACCCGCCCAAGCTTCGACGCTGTCATCGAAATGGATGTCGCCGGCAATGGGGTAGGTCGAACCCCAGCTGCCCATGCACCAGAAGAGGGGATCGATGGTCTTGCCCGCCGCCGAGGCCGCGCTGTCTGCCATGCAGGCAAGACCCGCCGCCGGATTGCCGAAGAGTATGCCTTCGGGCTGGATGATCGCGCCCAATGCACCGGATTGCCATGTCGGCATCACCTCGGTCATCAGGGCAACGTCAAAGCCGTCATCCTCGAAACACGGGAGATCCGTGAACATGTCGAGCATCTTCCAGACCGGCGAGATATAATAGTGCATCTGCGCGAACATCTTCCTGGTGTTCGTGCCGTCGGCAATGGAGGACTGACTGCCCTGGAGGCGTCCGCCGGTCTTCATGAGATCGACGCCAAGCGCCATCATGCAGCCCGGCTCCGTCACCACGTCGACCATACGGTTGGGCGACCAGAAGCTGACCTTGAGGCCGAACCAGAAGGTAACGCCTTTGCGGCAGGCGCAGAGCGGCTTGGACGCAGATTGAGCGTCGAGCGCCTTGTCGAGTTTGTCATAGGACCCTATGCGGACGCCGCCGATGGTGATGGGAAAGATGCAGTTCCAGCGCACCTTCGTGATGGGATTGAACAGGGTTCCGGTTGGGCAGCTAGACGCATGGGCCGGAGTGATCGGCGTGAGCAGCGAGAGCGCGGCCGCGCCTATGCCAGCGAGCAGGTTCGTGCGCAGCCGGGTCATGGCAGCACCTTCTTCGACCGTTTGGGATCGAGCACGATCTCGGTCAGCTCCAGCTTCTGGCCCAGCTGGCGAACGATCACCGGCGCGACGGTGAGACCGAGGCGATCTTTCACCCGCTCTTCCAGGATGAAGAGCGCCCGCCCATGACGGTCGCCGAGTGTCAGGGCGTCGTCATCATTGGCCGAGCCCGTGGCCAAAAGGATGAAGTCGGTCGGCGCGGCATTGGCCAGGGCCCAGTCCAGATCACGGGGTGTCACGACCACCAGACGTTGGGGCAATGAGACGTAGCTCAGCGGATTGAAGGTGAAGCCCCTGGGATAGAGCAGCTTTCCATCCGGCAGACGTATCTCTTCGGTAAGCGTGTAGAAGGGGACAACTGAGCGCGTTCTGTCCTCGCGCGTCACCCCCAGCGTCGCGGCGCGCATGGCGCTCCAACTGGAGCGGGGGCCAAAGGAAGCCGTCATGTCGGCGGGCTGCCCTGCAGCCCGTCCTTCGATCTCGGTTAGCGCATCAGGTTCGGCGATCGGCCAGACCCGGCCAATGGTCGATGTGCCGGCATGGGCCAGCGTTGCGAGCAGACCCCAGGACAGGGTCGGGCAGGCTAGGATGAGGGGATGAAGCCGCACGCCCATCAGCCGCGCCCCTTGCCGTGCCGCGCGCGGCGGATTGCATCCCAGACGGAAGGCTCTTCCGCGCCGCCACCGTGGATGGCGGTGATGATCCCGCTTACACCCATGATCGCAGCCCCGGCGATGATCAGCGTCAGCTGCCAGTCCAGATGCGGCTCGGATGCCAGCACCACGATCGCCTGAACGAGCAACAGCAGATGCGTGCCGACCAGGACCCGGATCGCCATCTGGCTCGGGGATGAGGAGAAGATGCCCCTCATTTGCGCTTCGTCCAGCGATCGAGGTCGTCGCGGGCAGCTTTCCAGCGAGCGAGACGGGAAAGACCCATGGACACGCCGCCGGACAGACCGACGAGCAGGATGCCGGAAGTCGATGCTCCGGCGCAGACCAGCAGCCCGCTGCGCAGCACCGAGGCGAGCGGCTGATTGAGGAGCCAGCCGGCGAGCAGCACCATGATAGTGAGTATGGCTGTCTCGATGACGATGAGGCGCAGGCGCCAGCGGATCGCCTCGGCCTCCGCGCGGATCGCGACCCGCGCTTCAATAATCCGCTCCATCTCGGCATCGCGGCCGAAGCCGTTGCAGAGCTGGATGGGATGGAAGGGCGCCTTGCGCATCAGCCGCGCTCCTTGTCGCTGGAAGGAAGGATGGTGGCAGGATCGACGCCGGCGAGTTCGCAGACGGCTGCCAGGGGACTGCGCCCCGCGCGGATCAGCGCGTCGAAGGCCGCGACCTCATTCGGGGCGCTGGTGTTGATCCAGTAGGAGAAAGGGTCGACGACGAGCCGGGCGATGCCGAGCCCGAGCGGGGAGTCGATGAAGACCTCGCTATAATGGGGCTTGGCGTTGCGGACCGATTTCAGAAGATCGAGGACGAAGCCCGAATAGTCGAGGATTTTGTTCTCCACGGCCTGCTGGTAGGTCGAACCCTGAAGCAGGAACCGCGTCGCTGCGTTCTCCAGGATCACCTGACCGGTCCCGCCAAAGAGCAGCAGGTCGTTCATGCTCTGGAGCACGACCCCGAAGCTGCCCTGATATTTGCGCGCGCGCCGATATCCCTGGCCGAAGGCTTCGGCGAGGCGGGAGAGATCCTGCCCCTCGCTCCGGGTCATGAACTGAGCCGCCTCGTCGCAGAGGACGAAGCGCGGCTTGTCGCGCGCGGAGAGGTACAGCTCCTGCGTGACGGCGTTCACCACCACCATGACTATGACGTTGAACAGGTCCGGCATGGCCTTCAGCCGTTCCAGCTCCAGCACCACGAACTCGTCGGAGGAGATGTCGAAGGTGGAGGGGCCGTTGAAGTAATGGCCATAGGCGCCGTCGGAGCCGAAATCGCGCAGGTTGAAAGCCAGTTCGCGCGCCACCGGCACCAGATGGTCGACCCGATCGAGATCGGTGGCAGCGAACTCCGGATAGGCGCCGAGCCAAGCGCGGACGCTGTCGATCCCGTCCTCGGCATGGCCCTCGTCGATCGTCCACTGGACGGCGGACTTCAGGAGGTTCCATTCCGAGGTAGTGACGCCCTTGCGGGTCGCGGCATTGGCCATCTCAGCGACGATGGCGACGGCCATGGAGATGGCGGACTGGCGATCGTCACCGTCGAGAGCGAAACCCATGTCGAACGGATTGAGGACCAGCTGCTCCTCGCCGATATCGATATAGCGGCCTGAACAGAGGGTGCAGAGCTTCCGGTAGCTGCCGCCGATATCGATGATCCGGATCAGCGCGCCCTGGGCATAATATTGTTGGCACAGGTTGTTGAGGAGGAAGCTCTTGCCCGCGCCGCTCTCGGCCGAGACGATGAAATTATAATTGTTGATGCGCGGATCGAAGAGATCGAGCGTCACCAACTGCCCTTTGCGGCCCGTGTAGAGAAGGGCAGGGCGCCCGCCACCGCGAAAGTCGGTCTGAGCCGGAGCGAGCAGCACCGCTGCCTTGACCGGCAGACGAAAGTCGCGCTCCAGCATGCGGATCGTCCGCTTCTCCGGATAGAGCCCGAAGGGCAGGGCCATGGGGAGCAGCACCGGGTTGAGATAGCTCTCCTCCTGCATCATCCAGGGAAGGGGCTCGCTCTCCCAGAGACGTTTTGCGCGGGCCGCCATTTCGCGGGCCTGGGTGCGGGTGCGCCCGAAGACCCAGACCATGGGGATGATCGAGACGAAGCGGCTGCTGCCGGCTTCGTCCAGCACCCAGCCGATCTCCTCAATCTGCTTGCCGACTTCGACGGCGAAGCTACCCGCCGCCTTCTGCGCGGACAGTATCTGCGCGCGCTTGTGGATTTCGAACTGGCTGTGGTCGAAGAGGATGTTGAGGGTGAAGAGAAAAGGACCACCGATCTGGTCGCTATCCTCGGCAGCTCCACGCATCCCGCCCAGGAGGCGGTTGGCGCGTTCGGCGGTGATGCGGCGCGCCGGCGCGCGCGGCGTCAGGCAGCGGGCGACCTGATTGCCAAGGAAGACTTCCGGGCCATCGAAGAGCAGGTCTGGGCCGGCGTCGATGATCTGCTTGCGGATCGGCGGCACGGGCTGTCCATCGGACCCATCGGCGAACACGCCGGGCGCCGAGGTGAAGACGCCGTTGAAGATGCGGCGATACAGACTGACCAGTTCTTCAGGCGCGATCCGGCGGATGGCGAGCTTGGAGAGCTGCTCCTCCACCTGCCGCTTGAGGTCCGTGCCCAGCTGCACACGGGTCTTGATCGACAGGAACAGCCGGAAATCGCGAACAGGAATGCCGTGCAACGCGTCCAGCCCATCGGTGCCCGCGCGCAAATAGTCCGCCGTTCGCCGCGCCGAGGCCTGGATCAGCGGATCCGGCCGGGTCTTCATATCGAGGAAGGCATCAAGCGCATGATCGATCAGCGGATCGGCAAAGCCATGAAGCTGGAGGACCGTGCCTTCCGGGAAGTGGATATTGAGGAGGCCCTGAAGCGCGCCGTGGACATGGGCGAACATATAGGCCGATGGCACCAGCTCCCAGGCATAGCCCCAGCCATCGTCGATGCAGAGAAAGGCCTCCTCGTCAGGTTCCCACGCTACCAGTGGCAGGAAGTCCGAATAGGCATCGCGCGCTACGCTGCGCTGGAGCGCGGGGAAGGTCAGGCCGCCGCCATGATGGGTGCCGAGAGCTTTCACTGGCCGGATTCCTCGGGAAGTGCGGGAACGGCAGCGGCATTGCCGTCCGTCGCCGGATCGGCAGGCGTCTTCTCTCTGACCTGTTCAAGCATCGGCGCGCGGGCGGCGGGCTGGACAGGATTGACCAGATAGTCGCCCACTACCCATTGTGGGCGTTCGAGGATCGAATAGACGTAGCGCGGCATATAGAGCCGGTCGGGTCGCTCGCGGTCTGCATAGGGCATGATGAGCGTGCGGACGGTTCGCCCCTGGCGCAACATCGGCGTCACGGGCGCGTCAACCAGCCCCTGGAGCTCGCGATAGACGCTCTCCCGGTAGCCGGCATAGGCGCCGGTTCCGGCCTTAGGCGGACGCGGCAGCGTGCCGGGCGCTCGCAGCATCGCCTTGTCCCTGGTGACAGCAGGGTCAGACTTGGACGCGATACCAGCGACAGCATCCGCATAAGCCTTGTCAGGATGAATGCACTGGCCATGGTCGCTATTCTTGCAGCTGAATTTCTCGCTGTAGGGTGACATCATCGAGCCGATGGTCGTGCAGCCGCTGAGCGCGACGGCGCTGAGCAGAAGGGCAAGGCGCGCGCGGGTGGCGCTGCCGCCGGGCAGGCAGGTCGACATGGGCTTTCTCCGATTGAAGGGCGGGCGCATCAGAATTTGGCTCCCGCAGTCGGCTTGATCTCGAGGGTCACGCCCTCCTGGATGACGACGACCACATCCTTGGCAGCGCCAACCTCGACGATCGGGCCGGCTTGTCGGGCGAGATCGAGATAGAAATCAGTGAGCTTGTCCGAGGATTTGGAAAGGCCGCCCGCGATCCCGCTCTTGGCGGCTTCGCCCGCGTCGAGGGTGCGGACCGAGCCGAGCGCCGAGGTCGACATATTGCCGAAGCTGTTCTCCACCGAACTTGCAAAGCCGCTGACCGTCCCGGCTATGAAGGACCGCGCTAGCGCTGCCCCGGCGCGCGTCACAACTTTGCCGGAGAGGCCCTTTTTGCCATCGGTATCGACGAAGAAGCCCTTGATGGCCTGATCCACCAC
>Ga0075012_10003496_pt1 | contig 14950 bp, 9 predicted proteins | sample All_14_2_FD_71474 | JGI IMG/M metagenome (GOLD analysis project Ga0075012, IMG submission 71474) | Freshwater microbial communities in response to fracking from Pennsylvania, USA - Allegheny Zone_MetaG_DW_15 | ecosystem: Environmental > Aquatic > Deep subsurface > Groundwater > Drilled... | reverse complement strand
AGCGACCTGCGCCGCGCCGGCTCCGGGAAGGGGGACTTGCGGATCGTGCCACTGCGGCATGGATGCTCCTCGACGAGGGCGGGAGCACATGCCCTCTCTCAGCCATTGCGCGCCGGATATTCGGACATGGTGACGGTCTCTTACACCCAGGCCGTCGCGAGGTCACGGAACCGGTGGGACGACGGTCCGCCCGGGAAATCCCGCTTTGGCCGGGACTCGAAGAATACTACAGTGAAACAGCCATGATTTGATCCCGCTGCCCGGCCATGGCCGGCAGTAGATGCCGCGAGAGCCCGGCGATGCCCGTGCATTGGACCATCAGTTCGGAGAAGCAGCTCTTCGAGGTCACCTGTTCGGGCTTCGTCGAAGCCGCCGAGGTCCATCGTATGCTCGACATCCTGGTCGGCTCGGAGGCCCTTGGCTATCGCAAGCTGTTCGACGGCAGCCAGGCGGATACGCGGCTGTCTGCACTCGATGTCCTGCAGATCGGCGTTCGGATGCGCAGCCTTCACGAGAAGGGTGCGGCGCTCGGCCCTCTGGCGGTCGTCATCCCCCACGACAAGTACACGCTGCTCTCCAGGGTCCTCGGGATTCTCGCGACGCCTCGCAGGCCGATGCGGGTCTTCACCCGGACGAGCGAGGCGCGGAGGTGGCTGGAGACGGCCGCGGTCCGCGAAAGCATCCCCGCTCCCTGAGGCTCAGCGCAGGAACTTCCTGAAGCGCAGCAGCGACAGATAGAAGAAGACTCCGCCGAGCCCCAGCAGGGCCACGAACTGCGGCCAGGCCACTTCGATCCCGGCGCCGCGGAACAGGATCGACTGCGCCAGAATGACGAAGTGGGTATTGGGCGCCGCCAGCATGATGTCCTGGATGAGGGGCGGCATGCTCTCGCGCGGCGTCGTCGCGCCCGACAGGATCTGGAGCGGGATCAGCACCAGCATCAGCAGCATGCCGAACTGCGGCATGGACCCCGCCAGGGTCGCGAGGTAGATGCCCATGCAGGTCGTCGCCAGGAGCTGCAGCGCAGCGCCGGCCATGAACAGCGCGATCGAGCCCTCGATCGGGACGCCGAGCAGCCCCTGCACCACGGCGACCAGCGAGAGGCCCGAGGCCACCAGCACGATCAGGCCCATCGACCAGATCTTGCTCAGCATGAGTTCGGCGGGAGTCACCGGCATGACCAGCAGGTGCTCGACGGTGCCGTGCTCGCGTTCGCGGATCAGCGCCGTGCCGGTCAGGATGATCGACAGCATGGTGATCATCGAGATGACGTTGGTCACGGCGCCGAACCAGCTCTTGTCGAGCTGTTGGTTGAACCGGGTCCGGAGCGTCAGCTCGACCGGCAGGGTCGTCTGCCCGCGATAGCGCTTCAGGAACTCCGCGACCTCCGCGGACACGATCGCCTGGATGTAGCTGCTGCCGGTGAAGGCCTGCGAGATGCGCGTCGCGTCGACGTTGAGCTGGATTTCCGGCGACCGGCCGGCGAGCAGGTCCTGCTGGAAGCGCGGCGGAATGTCGAGGGCGAAGGTGTCGGTGCCGGCGTCCATGCGACGGTCCATCTGGCTCTGGGAGATCAGAGCGGGTGGCAGGAAGTAGGGCGGATAGAATGCACCGATGAGGCGCGACGCCACCGGCGAACGGTCCTCGTCGACGACCGCCAGGACGGCGCGGTTCAGCGTCTCCGGCATGGCGCGCGACGCGGTGTAGATCGACAGGGTGAAGGCATAGACGATGAGCGCGATCAGCATCGGGTCGCGCGCCACGCCGCGCAGTTCCTTGATGCCGAGCTGCAGGACGTTCGAGGCGCGCATGTCAGGCCTCCTGCTTCTTCAACAGCGCGATGCCCAGAACGAGGAGGACCGGTACGGCGATCACCAGCGGCACGAAGGCGCTGCCCAGCTGGTCGAAGCCGAGCCCCTTGGAGAAGGTGCCGCGGGCAATCGTCATGAAGTAGGTGGCGGGGTAGATCCGGCCGATCACCGCGCCCGCCCCCCGCAGCGACGAGACCGGGTCGATAAGGCCGGAATACTGAATGGCGGGAATGAGGGTGAGCAGGGTCGTGCCGAACAGGGCGGCGATCTGGCTCTTCATGAAGGTCGAGATCACGAGCCCCAGGGCCGTCGTTATGGTGACGTAGAGCAGCGCTGCAGCCGAGAGGGTCAGGAAGCTTCCCTTGAAGGGCACGCCGAAGACGAACACCGCGAAGGCGGCGAGCAGCAGGAAGTTCGCCATTGCCAGCACGATGTAGGGCAGCTGCTTGCCGAGCAGGAATTCGGTGCGAGTGGTCGGAGTCACGTAGAAGTTGACGATGGAGCCCAGCTCCTTCTCGCGCACGACGCTGAGCACGGTGAGCATCGCGGGGATCATCATCAGGAGGAGAGGTATGATCGCCGGCACGATGGCCACGAGGCTGCGAATGTCGGGATTGTAGCGGTAGCGGATCACCAGCTGGAAATCGCCGCGGTCGGCGGCCCGGCCATGCAGCTGGCGCGACTTTTCCGCCAGCCACGCGGCATGCATGCCCTGAACGTAGCCGCGCACCGTCTCGGCGCGGGTCGGCATCGCGCCGTCGATCCAGGCGCCGATCTCGACCGGCCGTCCGTGCGCGACATCGCGGGCGAAGCCCGGCGGTATCTCGATCACGAGGCTGAGCTTGCCCTCGCGCATGCGCCGGTCGAGTTCGGCGTGGTTGGCGACCGGCGGCTCCTCAGTGAAGTATCGCGACCCGGCGATCTGCAGCGCATAGTCGCGGCTGAGCCCGGTATCGTCCCGGTCGAGCACCGCGAAGGAGAGGTTCTCGACGTCGAGATTGACGCCGTAGCCCATGACGAACATCAGGATGATGCTGCCGGCCAGTGCCAGCGTGAGCCGGATCGGATCGCGGCGCAGTTCGAGCGATTCGAGACGCGCGTAGGCGAGCAGCCGCCGAATGTCGAAGTGGGACGAAGAGCGCGGGGCGGCCGCCGGTTCCCTCTCCGCCGGCGCAGAAGGGGCGGCGGATCGCACCTGCGGTTTCCCGACGGCCTCCTCGAGACAGGCGGTGAAGGCCTCGTCCAGACTGGCCGCCTTGCGTTGGGCGACGATCCGCGCCGGCGTGTCGCTGGTCAGGACACGGCCGGCATGCATCAGGGAGATGCGGTCGCAGCGTTCGGCCTCGTTCATGAAATGGGTCGAGACGAAGATCGTGACGCCGTCGCGCCGCGAGAGATCGGCCAGGATCTGCCAGAAGGCGTCGCGCGCGACCGGGTCGACGCCCGAGGTCGGTTCGTCGAGAATCAGGATCTCGGGGGCATGGACCATGGCCACGGCAAGCGACAGGCGCTGCCGCATGCCGAGCGGCAGAGCGTCAGGCCAGGAGTCCATCGACTCGAGGAGGTCGAAGCGGCCGGCCATCTCTTCGACGCGCCGCGGGATGATCTTCGGGTCGAGGGCGAACAGGCGGGCATGCAGTTCGAGATTCTGCCGGACGGTGAGCTCGGAGTAGAGAGAGAAGGACTGGCTCATGTAGCCGACACGCCGGCGCACCTCGGTGTCGTTGGCGTCGACCAGCCGGCCGAACAGGCGCGCGGTGCCCTCGGTCGCCGGCAGGAGGCCGGTCAGGACCTTCATCGTGGTGGTCTTGCCGCAGCCGTTCGAGCCCAGGAAGCCGAAGATCTCCCCGCGGCGGATTGTGAAGTTCACCTGGTCGACGGCGGTGAAGTCGCCGAACCGCACCGTCAGGTTCTCGGCCTCGATCGCGATTTCGGTGTCCTTCCCGTCCGACAAGGGCGGGATGACGACCGTGCGATGGTCGCGTCTCTTTTCCTCCGGCAGGAGCGCGATGAACGCCTCGTCGAGGGTGGCGGTGCCGGTGCGGGCGCGCAGTTCGGCCGGGGTGCCGGTGGCGAGGATCTGTCCGGTATCCATCGCGATCAGCCCGTCGAAGCGGTCGGCCTCCTCCATGTAGGCGGTGGCGACCAGCACGCTCATGCCGGCCCGCTCGCCGCGGATGCGGTCGATCAACTCCCAGAATTGCCGCCGCGACAGTGGGTCCACGCCGGTCGTGGGTTCGTCCAGGATGAGCAGGTCGGGATCGTGGATCAGTGCGCAGCACAGGCTGAGCTTCTGCTTCATGCCACCGGACAGCTTGGCCGCCGGCCGGTCGGCGAAGGCCTGGAGATCCGTGCTGGCGAGGAGGCCCTCGATGCGGCGTTCGCGTTCGTCGCGTGAGCCGCCGAACAGGCGGCCGAAGAAGTCGATGTTCTCGAACACCGAGAGGGTCGGATAGAGATTGCGGCCGAGCCCCTGCGGCATGTAGGCGATGCGCGGTCCGACCGCGCGCCGGTGGGCGGCGCGCGCCATGTCGCCCCCCAGCACGGTGACTTTTCCCTGCTGGATGGTGCGCACTCCGGCGATCAGCGACATCAGGGTGGACTTGCCCACGCCATCCGGGCCGATCAGTCCGACGATGCCGTCCGCTTCGATCTGCAGCGAAACCGAATCGAGGGCGCGGACCGCCCCATAGGCGTGCACGACCTTCTCCAGGCGTGCGACCGGGTCGGGCTTCATTGGGCTACGGGCTGTAGCCGTGCCGGCCATTCCACGGCCGGGTCCAGGCGCACATAGGCGAGCCCCGGAAGCCCGGTCTTCACCTGCTCGATGTACTTGCGGAGCAGATCCTCGGGAATCTGCGCCTTGACGCGGAACATCAGTTTCTGCCGCTCTTCCGCCGTCTCGACCGTCTTCGGTGTGAACTGGGCGACGTTCGACACGAAGCCGATGCGGGCGGGGATGACGTATTGCGGCCAGGCATCGAGGACCAGCCGCGCCTCGGCGCCAATGGCCAGGCGCCCGGCCTGGGTCGTGGGCAGGAAGAACGTCATGTAGACGTCGCCGAGGTCGACGAGGTTGAGCACCCGGCCGCCGGCGGCGAGCACCTCGCCCGGTTGGGCGACGCGATACTGCACGCGTCCGTCACGTGGCGAGGTGAGCGTGCTGTCCTCTATGTCGGCCTTGATGGTGTCGATCGCCGCCCGCGCTGCATCGACGGCCGCCTCGGCATCGACCACATGGGCCCGGGCCGCGCTCAGGCCCGCCTCCGCGGCGGCGAACTGCGCCTTCGCGGCATTGACCGCCGCGTCGGCGCCTTCGGCGTTCGCGCGATGGTCGTCGAATACCTGTTGGGACACCGTGTTGGTCGTGACCAGCTTCTCGGATCGCTGAAGGCGCCGGGTCGCGGCATCGAACTCGGCCTCGCGCTGGGCGATTACGGCGAGAGCGGCTTTGCGGTCGGCCTCGCGTTGTGTGACCAGACTGTTGGCGGTCTCGACGCCGATCACGGCGCGCTTGAGTTCCGCTTCCGCCTGTCGTCGCCGGGCTTCGAGCTGATCGGTGTTCATGCGGACCAGGACTTCGCCCGCTTTGACGAAGTCGCCCTCGCGCACGAGGATTTCCTTGATGCGGCCGGGGATTTTCGCCGCGATGTCGATCTCCGTGGCCTCGATGCGGCCATTGCCGCTCACGATGCCGGGGGGCAGGTCGGAGCCGGCCAGTCTCAGCCAGGCCCAGTAGCCCAGTGCGGCGACGACGATCGCTGCGCCCACGAACAGCCACGCTCGGCTCGACTTCGACATGGTTCACTTCCTTCTGACCGGGTCGCCCTCCATCCGCGCATTCGCCTCTCAGCCCGCCAGCGTGATCCGCCGGTCTTCGGGGTTGGCATTACACGGGCCGGGCCCGTCGGTAATTGATGCATGTCAATGGTCGCCGAACCGCTGTTGAAGATGGCGGGACGCTCGCCAAACCGCCCCGCCATTGGACGGATTGTGCTTGGTCCTGCACCGCCCCATGTGCGTGAGCACGCTTGTCGCCAGGGCAGCGCACCCTCGCCGCAACCCTGTGGTCGGTGAGCGTCACCAAGCCGTCGGGAGATCTATTTTCTTGCCTCATGAAGGCGTTGCTTCAGATTCTCAAGCCTCGCATCACCCGGATGATGCCTGGCGAGCGCTTGGGTTACCACATCGCCGGCCTCGGCAAAACGACGTGCTGCGAATAGGATCGCGCCGAGCCTTGCAGCCCAGAATGGATTTTCGGGCTCCAGGTTCGCGGCGACGCGCAGTTCATCTATTCCCGCCTCGACGTTGCCCTGCATTGTCAACGCATTGCCAAGGTGTCCCCGTACATTGGGGTCGTCCCGCAACTTGAGAAATGCGCGGAACGCTTGCTCAGCCTCGCTTGGACGCTTGCTCTTGAGATGCGCAAGACCGGTGATCCGATAGGCCATCGCGGCATACGGGGATTGACGCAGGAGCAATGGTTCCACCAGGGCAATCGCGTCGTCAAATCTGTCGTCGCGAGAAAGGGTCTGTGCCTCGCGGATGATTTCCCGGTCCCCTGCGTCCGTTGATTCAGGAGCAGGATCGGCTGTCGTCAGATTCGGTATGGTCTCCGTCCAGATGGTGGCCCGTGTCGACTTCCCGTTCTCATCGCGAAGGCCGGCGTTGGGTGCGGGGATCGGAGGTGCCAGAATGATCAGCTTGTCGTAGCGCTGCCGCTGAACTCTGTTCTCCGGCGCAAGGAGTGACAGGATCGCCGCTGCCCGATCGTCCTTGCCTTGTTCGATCATGAATTCCGCGTAGTCCAATGCGATATTGGTGGGGCGGATTTCCTGGTCCAGAGCCGCCCGATACGCCAACTCGGCCTGCTCGAACTTTTCCTGGGCTCTAAAGATGTCTGCGAGGTAACGATACGGCTCGGCACTGCGCGGCGCGGCCTCGGACCAGTGCTTTGCGGCGAGAACAGCGTCGTTCCAGCGCTTGAGCTCGATATATGCTTCGGTGAGCCGCAACCATACTGCGCTACGCTTGCGTTCCGTCTTGGTCAGGTCGACGAGCTTCGGAAGCGCTTCTTCCGGCCTCCCGTCTCGCAGGAGAGCCGTTGCTTCCAGGAGCGAATGCCGCCATCCGGCTTGATCGCTCGAAACCTGCTGCAACGCGGCTCGTGCCTCCGAGACGCGGCCCATCCTGAGACAGAGATCGGAATAGAGCACGGCGAGAGGCGGACTGAGGGACAGGTGGCCACGGAGCGGTTCCAGGTGTCGTAGGGCGGCGTAGGGATCTCTGGCGTCCAACTCGTCCTGTGCCTCGCGGAGTGCTTGCGCGATCGTCTCTGGTGTCGGTTCCTGCGGGTCTGCCGGCCTGAAGGCGGCGATCATTCTCTCGACGTTGAGTTTGACCATGCCGTCGCGGACATGGCGCAGATCGTCGTCCCACGCCTCCGCGCGGTCGCTCAGGGTGACGCTCTCGTAAACCGGCAGATAGTCGACGTGATCGTTCTCGGCCGCTATCTCTTCGGCTGCGATCCGAAGGACGGACTTGGAATAGCAATTCGTGGCGATGACGTCCTCGCCCGTATGAGTTGCGGCGAGTGGCACCGGTGAGACGGTCAGCAGCAATCGTTGATCGCTCCGACTCCGGGCGCGCAGGAGTGCAACGATCTCCCGCAAATAGCCAGACGTCTCCCGATAATTCAGGAGATGCAATTCGAAGCGATCGGGAAATCGGGCCACGAGTGAGCGTGGCACGGTCTGATTGATGTACCTCTCCGTAGCCGTGTCGAACCACACCTCGTTCAGACCCAGTGTCATGACCACCAGGCGGCAATCAACGACTTTGCGCACGACATCCTGCAGAGCCTGTCGTCGCTCCACAACGAGCTCCAAAGGGGCGGGCTTGGCGCTTAGGGGAAGGTGTATGTCTATGTAGCGGCCGGGTGCGACTTCGAAGATATTGTTCGCGGGCACAAAGGGGCGCTCGGGGCTGAGCGCCCACTCCAACTCATTGAGAATGGAGGGAACCCCGTAGTTGTTGAAGATGCCGGATCCGAATTGAGCGAAGAACGATTCGCCCCGCGGACCGATGGGCGTCCGGCTGGTGACCACGTCGAATCCTCGGATTGCGAGGGCGCGCTCTACATGTCGTGCAAAGCAGGAGCCGATGGCAAAAATCCGGTCGCCTGGCTCGAGCCGGAACTTGGCGGCGAATGCCGGCTTGCAGAGTGGCTCGACGCGACCGTCATCGCGGGTCGGCCATTCCGCATAAGGGTTCTCGCGGAGATTCTTGACGGCGTCCGCGCCTGAAAGCTTCCTGATCGGCATGTCGGCCCCGGGTAAGATTGTCCGAGGTTAACACATACTGCACGGCGCCCAACTGCGCGCGTCATCCTGGTCGCTCTTTAGGCGCATGGCTGCTGGAGTGGGCCGCGCGCTGGTGATGAAACCGAGCGCGCTCGGCAGGTGTCCGTCATTAAGCGCCGGAAGCCTGGACGCTCTTTCGGAGGATCCGGACGAGTTCACCGACATTGGCCGCGACATAAGTGTCCTCGATTACGATCGGGACGCCCAGGCTGACCTCGACATTCATCACGATACGGACATGAGCAAGGGAATCCCATCCGGGCACATCGGCGGCTGTCGTATCCTCATCGATCTCGATATCGGAATTGCCGGTTTCTTCCCGGATCACTTGAACAAGTGTTTCAAAGACATCGACGTCAGACATTGGTCTACTCTCCGGCGGCTTCTTCTAAGTATTTCTGGATATTGGCTTTTCTGCTGATCTTGCCACTCGTGGTCTTGATCAGCCAACCAGCGTCGACAAGTCGAATCTTGTGGGGCGTGACGTTGAAGGTCGAGTGGATCCCTTCCATGATATCACGGCGAATCGCGTCCTCGTCGATGGCGAGGTCCGGTTCCTTTTCGGCGATGATCAGCAGGGTATTGCTTCCGACCCGCTCGTCGAAGAGCGGGGCTGCGAGAGTGCGCCCCGACTTTGCGCCCTCGACGCCGCTGACGACGCTCTCGACTTCATGGGCGTAAATGTTGCGTCCATTGACGATTATCATGTCGTCGAGGCGGCCGAGGACGAATACGTGTCCGTCATGGATGAATCCCAGATCGCGCGTGTAGTACACGCCGTCGTGCAATTGCTGGGCCGTCTTCTCCGGTTCCTTGTTGTACCCGGAAAAAAGGAACGTGCCGCTTAGCGCCAGCTCGCCGACTGTCGAAGGCGGGAGAGGCCGTCGGCTCTCATCGACGACCTCGATATTGATGCCGGCGATCGGTTTGCCGCACGCAATCAGCTCGACCCCCCCCTCGGCGAGGACCGAGAGTTCTTGCCCGCGCCCCAGATTTTCAGGCGAGACGCGCACGCGGTGTGGCAGTTGTCCGATCTCCGTTTGTGTTGCTGCGAACACGCTCTCGGCCATGGCATAGCAACATTGCAGCCGCTCCTTGGCGAGGCCGGCCGCGGCAAAGCTATCGGCGAATTTGTCGAAGGTCGAGGCCTTGCAGGGCTCTGAACAATTGATGATCGCGCGCACGGTGGAGAGATCGTAGCTGGAGGCGCGGCGTCCCAGCAGGCTCGCCATGTGCTCGTACGCAAAGTTCGGCATCCAGGACAAGGTGCCCTTGTCGCGCTGAATCCGCTCGAACAGGACCGCCGGCCGCCCGATCCAGTAGAAGGCATCGATGTGAACGATCGGAATATTGAAATAGGCGGGCAGGACGCAACAGGCGATCAGGCCCATGTCGTGATAGAGCGGAAGCCAGGAAACGATGACATCGTCGCCGTCGAGCTTCAGAGAACGCCCGTAGCTGTCGATCTGGTTGGCGATGGCGCCGAAAGAAAGGGCGACGCCCTTCTTCAAGCCCGTCGTTCCGGAACTGTGCTGCAGGAGTCCGATCGCGTCCTCTCCGCTGTGGCCACAGTCGATTTCCGGACGCGCGACGTCGTTGTTCCGGACGTCTTCCAGGACGATCTTGCGGGCCGAGCCGAGGACGAGCCCCGCTTCGACCATCTCCTTGAAGGTTTCGCGGCTGGCAACGACCGCAGCCGGCTTGATGCGCTGCATCAGCTCGTTGTGCGAAGACCAGTAAATCTTCGGATCCTGACGCGGCGACGCGCATGGCATGAACGAGGGTACGAAACCGCCGATCTGGGCGCCGAAGAAGGCACCGTAGAGCTCGCGAACGTGGCGCAAGAAGATCAGGACAAGATGCCCTGACTGCATCCCCGCACCCGCGTAAGCGTCGCGAAAGCGGCAGCAGTCTTGCCTGAAATCGCCCCAAGTGATCTCTTCCACGCCGGCCGACCCAACCATTCGGCAGAATACCGCGGTCCCATCCTGCTGGAGGTTGGAGACGAGGCGGTCGAGGTATCGGTTCGAAGTTGACATATTGTCCCTATTTCTTGTGTTCCCATCGACACATCAGCTGTGGACGCCGGGCTTCGCTGCTAGTCCATACAATTTCAGTGTATTCGCGTACATGGTAGGCAGGCTGAAGTTCGATTGGACGTGCCGACGAGCGACGATCTTCGCCTGCCTGAACCAGTCGGGATTCTCGATAATCCATTCGATCCGTTCGGCTAACTTCTCCGCCGTCGCATCAGGGATGGGCCAGCCCGACTCGCCGGGTACCATGACCTCCTTCACACCACCGACATCGGACGCCACGACGGGAACACCCAGATACTGGGCCTCCAGGAGGACGTTTGGAAGTCCTTCGTTGCGCGAAGAAAGCATGAATAGATCCATGATCTCATACCAGACCGCGATCGGGGACTGCACGCCGACGACGTGAATCCTCTCGCCCAGTCCCAGTTCGGCGACGCGGTTGTCGATGGCCTGGCGGAGCGTGCCACCGCCGCACAGGACGAAGTGGCACTGCTTGTACTTGCTCGCGACGATCCTGGCGGCCTCGACCCAGAGCAGGGGCTGTTTCTCGCCGCTGAGGCGAAAAACGCCGCCCACGACGAAGGCATTGCTCGGAATCTGCAGCCGCTCGCGGATGTTGGACCGGCCGGGCTCCGCAAGGATCAGATCCATGCCGGAGAAATCGACGCCGTTGTAGATAACCTCGATCGTGCCGCCCGGCAGATCGAGCCATCTTTCATAGTCCACGGCTCCTGCGATACTGTTGTTGGTAAGCAGGATTCCGTCCACCTTCATGAATTCTTGGAAGGCCGGCGCAAGATAGCGCTTCCAGCGTCGATACCTGTTTTCTGGTCTCGTGTTGCGCGTTGCCAGAACGACCCGCGGGACGCCGGCGAGTATGGCGGCGAGCGCCCCGGCGACCGAACCGAAATCCTGCCAGGCATGAACGACTTCAGGGCGCTCCTGGCGGAACTCGATGTGCCAGGCCGCGACGGTGATGGCGAGTTCTTCGGGCAGAAGCCTCAGGACGTCGGCGAAGGGCTTGTTGAAGTCGTGCTTCAGGAGCACCTCGAGGCTCTTGTTCGCCGGCGTCAGGCGCTTGATCGGGTGGTCGGCGATCAACGGCAGATAGAAATCATGTCCAAGAGCGCTGTCGAGCGAGAAGCAGTGGAACCGAATGCTCTCGACCGTCGTGCACAATCCTGCCGCGGTCACGGCCGACTGGCGTTCAGCTCCACCTGAGCCCATTTGCGTGCAGGCGATGGAGACGCGCCCTTTGACGAAGTCGTCCGATCGCAGCGCGCGGCGTCGGCGAATGATCCAGGCAATCGCATCCTCGGGAATCGTCGTGTCGCTCGACCCGGCTGGCTGGCCCAAGAGTTCCTGGATGGCGTGAATGCGATCGAGTTCGGGCTTCAACTCCGAGGCCATCGACTTGAGCGGGGGCGAATTGCTGAACGTATCCAAGGCCTTTCCGACCAGCCCCTGTCTCGAATAATAGCGGCCGAACTCGGCCTGAAGCTCGGCCTTCTCCGGGTTCCGGCCGATCGCGTTGGTCAGAAACGAGAGTGCTTCCTCGAACAGCATTGCGCGCTCGGCGATGCGCGCCAGATCGGCCGATCGTTCGACGGCGTCTCCCAGCTGGCGGGCTGCCTGCTGAAGAGCGGCCCTTGCCTCGGGCAGTCGTTCCGCCCGGGCCAGCGCATAGACGAAATCGTCCCAGGCCGACCGGTCGTCCGGCGAGACGTCGACGAGTACTTGCAGGGAAGCGATCGCACTATCCTGGTCACCTACGCGCCGAAAGGACCGAGCGATGCCCTTGAGGGCGGCCGGATGCCGAGGGTCGATCTTCAGGACAGCCGTGTATTCCGCGATGGCCGCCGTATCGTTCTTGCCGCGACGCAAGCTATCGGCAGCTCTTACGAGCCAGCCGAGATCGTCCGGATTCGCGGCGAAAATCGCCTTCCAGACGTCGGCGCTTTCTTCCCATCGTTGAAGAGTTCCCAGGATGCGGGCGTGCCTCGTCAGCAGCGTGCGCTCGTTCGGAAAAAGCTGTAGGCCCGCGGTCAGGACCCGCAGGGCATCGTCCGGTCGCTGCTGGTTCATGCAGCAATCGAAATGGAGCTGGTAGGCCCATCTCTTGTCAGAATGCTGGAACAGTACGACATCCAGAAGCCGCAAGGCCTCGCTTGCTTTTCCCGCGCGCTCCAGCAGGCGCACCGTGGCCCGGCAGTGCTCTCCCTTGCCCGTTACCGTGAACAGGGCCTGCTGGAGAGAGGCCGCGTCTTCGAAATGCCCGTCGGCCTCGAGCGCGTTTGCGACCTCGATGTTCTCGGCGAGCTTCGTCGTCCGAAGGATCCAGCGGGAGGCCGTCGCCTTGTCGGCTTCCGCCAGACTCTGCAAAGAACGGGCATACGAGCGGCGCCCGAGCTCTTCACCGATCTGTCCGGCCGTCCAGAAATACTTGACCGCATGCTCCAGATTGCCGCTCGCCTCGTGCGCCTGGCCTGCGGCGTGCGCCAGCGTCGCCTCGTCAACCAGCGGCGCCGAATTGGCCGCGGCGTTGTCCTGGGGATCGTCCGTTGCGCTGGCGTCAGAACTGTCGGCGGGCAGGTCGGAAAGGCCCGCGCGCCGATAGACCTTTGCCAGCCAGGTAATCGGATTGCTGTTGGTATTGGTATACCGGACCGACTTCTGGAACGCCGCAATGGAACCCGCTATGTCATTTTGCTCGTATCGGGAACGGCCGACATAATACCAAGCGCCGCTGTTCTTCGGGTCGAGCTCCAGCAGGCACATGAATACACGTTCAGCTTCCTTGTAGGATCGATCCTGATATTGTGCCTTTCCCTCCGCATACAGCTTCCTGATTAGCCGTGCGTCGCGATCCGTCTCGCGCAAGTCGACTCCCAATCGATCGTTCGGATGCTTCATTAAAGCATGGGAGCACTTCTGGCGCGACCACTACAGCGAGTTCTTCTCAATCTTGCGCATGACGAGCTGTGCGGCTTTGTTCGACGGGAAACGCTCGGCCATCGTTTCGGCCACTGCCTTGGCATTCTCGACGTCTTGCAATGCGGCATGACAGCGCAATAAACGGGACCAAGCGAGTTCCTCGCCCGGCGCTTGCTCCAATAAGGCCTGATACCAGATCGCCGCTTCCGTATAGGCGGCTTGTTCGAAGTAAGTTCGGGCCAGGTACCTGATGGCGCTCTCCCTCGTCGGGTTGAGCGACAGGAGGCGATGCGCGATGCTTGTGGCATCGGCGTTCGCGCTGGCCGCTTCCTTCAGGTCGTGACTGAGTTTCTTCTCGATTCTGGAGGCAAGCTTGATCCCCAACTCGCTCTTGTCGTCCCATTTGAGCAGGAGGCGAACCCGGTCGAAGGCTTCGTCGATCTGGCCAGCTTCGAAGCTCTCCTTGCCGGACTTGTAGACTTTCCGAACCGCCGCATCGCCCCAGTCGCTGATTTCAGATGGAAGCTCGGGCAGGGTTCCGCGTGCCTCCGCATAGAATTTGAGCAGTTCGTCGGCATTGGCGGCTTTGCGGGCCACGCGGAAGGCGCGGGCCACATAACCTTCGCGCTTGTCGGGATCGCGCTGCGACAAACGCAACCAGGCAGAGGCGGCCTTGAGCCAATCGCCCGTGGCTTCGTGAAGGCGCGCGATCTGTATCAGCAGCTTTTCGTTCGTTGGATCGAGTTCGGATGCCCCCTCGAACATGCCGAGGCTGGGCTTCAGATCGCCGCTCTCGAGAGACGATCGCGCCGCCGAAACCAGTAGGTTCAGCAATCGCCTCAGGCTGGCCGTCGCCTTGCGATCGTTGGGCTCGAGGGCGCAAACGATTTTCAGGTACTTGCTGGCCAGGATATAATCCCCCTTGATCTCGGCGCTGCTGCCGTGGCTGTTCAGCGTGTTGACAAGGGCGGACTTGATCACGGGATCCATCTCGCGGCCGCGGGCGCGCTCGATGGTTTGCGCGGCCAGTTCGAGGCGACCAGACGAAATGATGGTAGGCAGGAACTCGATGGCCGACGCGGGATCCTTTTCGGCCAGTGTCTCGAGCGCCTCCATGTAGGCCTTTCGGTCCTTCAGCATTTCCGAAGCGTTGGCGACAATGGCCAACGGTCTGGCAACCGCGGGGTTAGCCTCATAGGCAAGTTGCGCGGTTTGCCGGGCTTCCTCAAAGGCAGCGGCCTTGTAGAAGTATGCCGCGGCCTGGGCGAGAACGGCATCGCGGACCTCACTAAAGTTGGCGGCCTGTAGCAGGACTCGGGCAGCCCTGAGATTCTCACCCACCCGCGAGAATGCCTTCGCGGCCACCAGGCAATTCTTCGAGTTCTGTGGGTCCGCCTCGACGACTTTGCTGGCCAGGGAGCGAGCGTAGTCGTTCTTGCGCAACTTTAATGCAGTCTTGATCTGGGCCACTTGCCCCGGAACGAACGCCGGGGCGAGCCGCAGGGCCTGCTCGAAGGCCGAAAAGGCATCTTCATGACTGGCACGAGCGTACGCTGCCGAGCCGAGGAGGAGGTGGACATTCGGGTCTTCGGGCTGGTGCTGCAACGCCTTCTTTAGCAACCCGTCGGCTTGGTCAAACTCCTTTCGAGAGATGCTTTTCTTCGCCTGCTCAAGCAATGCCGTGTAATCCATGCAGCCAACCTCGAGTCGCATATCTGATCTTCTGGCCGGGAGCAGGTCTGGTGAGCACAAATCCCCCCGCATGGGGGACACTACTTCATACCGTGCGGCACCGGAAGCTTAG
>Ga0075012_10003495_pt1 | contig 14951 bp, 13 predicted proteins | sample All_14_2_FD_71474 | JGI IMG/M metagenome (GOLD analysis project Ga0075012, IMG submission 71474) | Freshwater microbial communities in response to fracking from Pennsylvania, USA - Allegheny Zone_MetaG_DW_15 | ecosystem: Environmental > Aquatic > Deep subsurface > Groundwater > Drilled... | reverse complement strand
CTTGATCACAAAAAAATCATCTGGGGCGCCGGCCACAACGATTTTTCCGTCACCAGCTGGTCCCACGCCCACTGGGATTACCGCTCCGATTTGGAGGCATTTGATCTGGTCGGCGTCCGCGACTGGGGAACCCGCCATGAATGGGTTCCCTGCGCCAGTTGCCTGAGCCCGCGGTTCGACCGGACCTACGAAATCAAGCATCCCCTCGCGGCTTATCTGCACACCCGGACGAATGGCTGCCCGAAGGAGCTGGAGGCGGAACTCGGTCTCCCGGCCGGAACGCCCATTCTTTACAATGATGCCGGATTCGAAACGGTCGTGGAATTTTTGGGAAGCGCCGAACTTGTCGTCACGAACTGCTACCACGGTATTTATTGGGCGACCCTGCTGGGGCGGAAAGTGGTTGGCATTCCCATTTCGTCGAAGTTCTTTAGTTTGAAGCACCCGGTGCCGTTGAGTCATTACCACGATTGGGCCCGGTTCGGTCGTCTGGCCACGATTTATCCGGAAGCGCTTGCGGAATGCCGCGAGGCGAATCTTCGTTTCCGGGAAAAGGTTCTGGATTTTGCGTCTTCGTAATTCGAGCCCGAGGGGCGCGGCACCAGTTGCGGTTGTCTGCCAATAAACCGCTTGTCCCATTTTCAGCCGCCGTTGATCAACGGGGAATTTCGGTGGGGTCAGTTTTGTGGAAAGATCGGTCCCAAGTTTCTTCAACCTCAACCATTCTACACGAGCTCATGAGAACAAAATCGTTTATCCATTTGCCGGCAAACATTCTTTTTGGCGGTCTGCTTGCCTGCTCTCAGTTGATCGCGGCGGAACCGGAAATGACCGGAAAGCTGGACCCGAACCCCTCCGAAAGAACGTCGCCGACCAACGACGTGTTAACCTACGGAACCGGTTATATTAACAATCAGGCGGTTTCCATTCCCAAGCGCTATCTCCGGATCACCAACAACTCGGACCGGACGGTTTATCCCATCATTCGCGCCCAAAATTCCGTATATGTCATGGTAGGCGATAAACCAAAGATCGTCAAAGGCAGGGACGGCAAGGACATGAAGCTGTCGAAATACGATCCCTTTGATCCGGGTGGAGTCGAATACCGCGGCTATATCGGGTATTCCGACGGGAAGAAATTCTATTACGGTCTGAAAAAGGGCGACACGATCAAGATCGATCTCCCCGTGGCGTTCTGGGATGCCGCGCGCATGGGGATTGAAACGGGCAGCGAATATCTTTTGAACAATCAGGATGTGAAACCCAATCCACTGCACAACGACAAAACCGCGGTGACCAGCATTGTGGCGGCGGAGAAGGGTGGCGGCGCCATTCCCAATGGCGTGGTGATGTGGTCCCGGGCCCAGGATCCGACAATGGGCGCCCCGGCGGTGGATACCCAGGATCAGCTGGTGGAATGGACCTTTCGGGATCATTCCGTTCTGACCAACTCTTGGGTGCTGGCGGCAACGGATAATCAGATTCCTGAAAATCAAATGCTGAATCTGATTAACTTCGACGTTTCCAACGTGGATAGCCTCTATCTGCCCGTGGCTGCGGCCCCGCTTGACGCCTGGGTGCTTCCCCAGATCCGGGGGGATAAAACGGGCAAAGGCTGGGTTGCCGGATCAGTGGACGCTCCCACCGGCTGGACGGGCGCCGTCGTTGACCAGGATTTTTTGAAGAAGAATCTTCTGAAATTCATCAACAATGAAAATGGGACGGACGGCAAGCCGATGCTGGGCGAGTATTTTGCCGGAAAGGGCTGGCCCTATTACAATTTTCCCGGGTTTGATCCCAAGGCCACAAATTCCTCGGTGCTGCCGCGGATTCCTTCCGGCGCGACGATTTTTCCCCAAAGCTCCGAGGTGGGCAGTTATTACGATGATAAGACCTGGCAGAAGAATACCTACATGCTTTCGAGCAGCGGCACCGGCGCCATCTGGGTGTCGATTGGCGCGTCCGCGGAACAGGATCCGGCCCATACCAATGTGCTTGTGCTGGCCCCGACAACCACGGATGAGCAGATGAACTACATCCAGGAGGGCTTTACCGTGGTTTGCGATGGTGACCCGGATCACAAGGTCATCGCTCCCGGCACCACCGTCGGCAAAATTACGGATGACGATCGAAAGAAACGCCGGGTGCCGCTGAGCGTTGCCAAACTCGGCACCGCGAAGACGCGTTCCTTCACCTTCGCCAATCCATCGAAAGACTACGTGGTGGACGCCCTGGTCCGGCTCTGGTTTTCCTGGGCGGAATATTACGTCAAAAATTGGGCGACGGATCATCCGAATGCCAAGCAGGTGGCGAACCAGAAGGTGCGGGGAATTCTGAAGCCGAATACCTCCACCCTGACGCTCACCCAGGGCACCGCCGATCAATTCGGGTTGGTGGAAGGCATGTCCGTGCGGGGAAAGGGATTGGATGACGCCAAAACCGAAGTGGGCGAACCGCACTTTGGGGATGCCGTGATTCTGCGGATTTCCCGCGATAAAAAATCCCTGTCGCTCAGCCAGCTGGCCACGGCGAGCGCTACCGGCAAGGATGACGAATTCAGCTTCACCCCGCCGGGGATGGCGGCAAACGATCTTTTCTGGAAACCGAAAAAGGCGGGCGATCCCGGGTTCGACGGTTACCCGTTGAAGCTCCAGTTTGACCTCAGCCGGTTTGCTTCCGATCCGAGCCGGGATCCCTATCTGTTCTCCCAGCAGGTCTACGTGGTCATGGCGGCCATGAACCAAATTGATAAAAAGACCAACAATAATTCGGTGAAGAAATACATGCAGGACATCATTGGCGCCAACATGGGTTATATTTTCACCAACGACGCCAAAAAGTTCCCGGATGCCGATGCCAGCACGGCGATCATTCGCGACAAGATCAAATCCCTGCTTCGCGGGGTGACGGACTTTACGCAGTATCCCGACGACGTGGATTCCGCCGGAAAACATCTTACCTGGTATCCGCATCCGGCGGTCAAGCACCCCGGATCGGTTGGCAGTGAAAAATTCAACGTCTTCAATCTGGACCCCTTCGTCTGGTTTGTTCACGAGGTGCTGAAATTTTCGGGATATGGTTTTTCGATCGACGACGATACGGCGGACATTGGCGCCGACGGGACCACCACCCTGCAGGTGTCGATTGCCGGTCCCAAGGAGTTGCCGATTCCCCATCCGTGGGGACCGCAGGCGCCGTTTGGTCCGCTCAAGGATCAGTCCTGCGACTATTCCGGCAGTCATAAGGGAACCGCCATCCAGCATAACGTGAGCGATGCCAGCAATGCGTCGCCCATTCAGATCACGACGACCGAAGACCTGACCTATCTGCTCAATGAAGGGGACCAGGTGGTCATCGGGGCGGTGAATGGAAACAACGCGGCCAATACCAAGGACTGGGAGCAAAATGACAAGCAGGACTTTGTCGCCTTCAAAGTGGGCAAAGTGGGCAAATATACGTTTGAACTGCTGAATTTGGACGGCAGCCTCACCAAGGGAAGCGGTGCCTATACCAGCGGTGGCTGGTGGAAGAAATATCCGTTTCAGCCGTATTTGAACACCGGCAAGGATCTGAGCAAGGTCTTCTATCGCGTCAAAGGCGATGACACGTTGGGAACGTTTTTGGGAACCTATGTGTCCGTCGACGGCGTGGATTACGATCCGACCGATAAGAAAAAGGAACGATTCCGGGTCATCGCGTTGGGCGCAGCCAATACGGGACAGCTCATTCTGAACAAGCCGCTCACGGACTCATCGGGTAATCCGCTGGCCGCGAAAGATGGGTTGCTGGTGACATTCTACGGACCGGAGAAACCCTGACCGTTGGCGAGATCCGGAAATCCCCGGGCGGGCTCCCGCGGTTCGCGGAATGGCTTGCCATTCTCCCCGGATCCCCGGATGGGTGGAGGGAGGATGGATATCCGGCGCTCATTCTGGTTTCGGGGACCGCTCTTTGGACTCGCGTCCGCGGGCACGGTCTGCCTGGTCTTTTGGTTGGGAAACCAGCTTTGGCACGAAAGCCTGCCCGGCTGGGCCCAGCACATTTTCTGGGTGGCCTCCGCCGTCAACCTCGCCGGTCTGCTTTGGCTGGGATGGCGTTATTTTCCCTGGATCTGGCTGGGGATTCCGGCGGTCGTGTGGGCTTTCGGCGAACCCGTCGGTTTTTCCATCGCCGGCGCCACGGGCAATGTCGTCGAGGCGCTGATCGGTTATTTCATCGTCCGGAAATGGGGGGGCTTCACCGGGGCGTTTGATCGAACGCGATCGGTGCTGGCGCTCATGGCGGCTTCGTTCCTCGCTCCCGTCCCCGGCACGATGGTTGTTCCCTTCTGGCTTTTCGTGGAACGACAGATGGATTTCCAGCAATTCTGGATGGCGATCTGGAACTGGAATTTCGCCAACGGCACCGCCGCCATTCTGCTCACGCCGTTCCTGCGGATGCTGTTTCAATGGCCGGCCTCCCTCCGCGCGCGCAGCGGGGAACTGGTCCTGTGGCTGGCCGCCGTCGCGGGGATCACGCTCCTGACCTTCGGCGCGGTCTTCCGGGATCAGGGCATGAATTTTGCCTTCCTCGTTTTTCCGGTGCTGATTCTCGTCGCCGTGCGGCTGGGACCCGGAGGCGCCGCCGCCGCCTGTGCCGCGGTGATGGCGTCGATTTATGCGGCCCTTATCTTTCACGCCTCCCAGATGAATCTCAACCGGGCGCCCGACATCATCTGGTTCACCCAGGCCTTTTGCTGGGTGCTGGCCGCGACCGGATTGCTGGTGGCGGCGCTGGTGGCGGAGCGGCAGGAAGCCCAGCGGCTTTTTGCCAACGCCAAATCGCGGATTCTCACGGCGTCCCTTCGGGAGGAGCGCGCCCGCCTGGATGCGCTTCGGTATCAAATCAACCCGCACTTTTTGTTCAACGCCCTGAATTCCCTGCGCGGCACGATGCCGGACTCGGCGGATCTGTCGCGGGAAATGGTCACGGAACTCGCCGGTTATCTGCGTTCCACTCTCTCCCGGCCCGCCGGGGACCTCTCGAGCGTGCGCGAGGAAATCGAGATGGTCCGCCAGTATCTTTCCATCGAGCAAAAGCGCTTTCCCGAGGATCTGCGGGTGGAAATTCAGGTCGCCCCCGGCCTGGAAGAAAAAGCCATTCCCGTTTTCCTGCTCCAGCCGCTGGTCGAAAACGCCATTCGCCACGGACTTTCGGCCAGCAAGGGGCGCCTGGAACTTCGCCTCCTCGCGCAATCCCAACCCGGGCGAATGACCTTCGAGGTGGCCAATACGGGCGAATGGCGGGAGCCGGATCCGTCCCGCTCGCATTTTGGCTTGGACAATATCCGCCACCGGCTTGAATTGCTCTACGGCAAATCGGCGGCGCTCATCCTGGAAACGGAAAATGGCTGGGTGCGAGCCCGCATCGAATTGCCGGATTCACCTCCGGAACCCGCTCATGCGCTGTTTGATCATCGATGACGAACCCCTGGCGCAACTCGAGATGCGCCGCCTGCTTTCCGTGCACGCGGACGTGGAAGGAATTGATTGCGCCGCCGACATCGAAACGGCGCTGAAGATTTGCCGCGCGCAACCTCCCGAGGTGATTTTCCTGGATATTCAGCTGCGCGGCGAAAGCGGTTTTGATTTTCTCAATCAGGCGCCGCATCCCTGTCCGCCGATCGTGTTTGTGACGGCGTTCGACCGCTATGCCATTCGGGCGTTCGACTACAATGCCCTGGATTATCTGCTCAAGCCGGTGCATCCGGAACGGCTCCAGGAAACCCTGGCGCGGCTGCGCAAAGTCATCGCCGTTCCGAATCGGGATGGATTGCTCCTGCCGATGAACGGAATCGTGCGGCGGGTGACCTGGGAGGAAATCAATTCCATCGAATCCGAGGGAAACTACACGCGGGTAAACCTCGCGGATGGCAGCTCGGCCATGATCCTCCGCCGGTTGAAGGAATGGATGGAGATCGTGCCGGAAGAAATCGTGCAGGCTCATCGGACGGCGCTGGTGCGGCTGGGGGCCGTTCGCGAAATTCGCCCGATCGCCGACGGGCGGCGGGAGCTCGTGCTGGACCAGGGAAAGATTCTGCCCGTGAGCCGGAATTGCTGGCCGAATTTGAAGCAGCGGCTGGGTTGACCGCTCATCACGTTGGGAACTACCGTTTGTCCCTGTAACTTTGTCTCAAGGTCCCAGATACGTCAGACTCTAGGGGCCGCCATGCCGCCTCTTCGGGATATCCTTGTCCAAGCCGCCACCGCCGCCGGTGCGGAGGCGACCGCGACCACTGAAATCGTGGAAAGCGCGCTGGCCCAGCAACGTTCGCCGGTCCAGGCGATTCTGGAGGCGGAGGTGGTGGAGGAACGGCCCTTTTTGCAGAAAGTCGCCCAGGCGTGCGACCTGCCGTGGTGGCCATCGCCGCCGGCGGTGGCGACGGGCGAGTTGCAGAAACGCCTCCCGCTGCGCCTCGCGCTGCAGCACCAATTGCTCGTGGTCGGCGAGCGGGATGAAAACCTGCAGGTGCTGACCTTTGACCCGTTCGATCTCCTCGCCAAGCAGCGCCTTGCCCAGTCGCTGCAGCAACCGGTCGAATGGGCCATGCACACGCGCCGGGACATCCTCCAGGCGCTGCGGAAGGGCTACGGCATCGGCGCCGACACGTTCGAGGAACTCCTGGAGGGACGCGAGGACGACGAGATCCTCGACAACCTCAAGGATGAAGTCCAGGCGCTCGATGACCAGGATGATTCCGAGGCCTCGGTGGTCAAGTTCGTCAACCAGATCATGCGGGAAGCGCTGGTGGAACGGGCGACGGACATCCATTTCGAGCCGGTCAACGACGGCCTGCGAATCCGGTATCGGGTGGATGGCATGCTGCACGAGGTTCCGGTGCCCGCGCTGATCGCCAAGCTGCAGGACTCCGTGGTGGCGCGGGTGAAGATCATGTCGCATCTCGACATCGCCGAACGCCGGCTGCCGCAGGACGGCCGCATCGCGCTCGAGTTCGAGGGGCAGCCCATCGACGTGCGCGTGGCAACCATTCCGACCGTCACCGGCGAGAGCGTCAGCCTGCGCCTGCTCGGGCAGCAGAAGTTTACCTTCGAACGATTGGGCATCGACGGCGACAACCGTCGGCGCGTGGACAAGCTGCTCGCGATGCCGAACGGCATCATCCTCATCACCGGCCCGACCGGCAGCGGCAAATCGACCTCGCTTTACACCTTCCTCACCGCGCTGAACACCGAGTCGCGCCGCATCGTCACGATCGAGGACCCGGTCGAAAACAAGCTGCCCGGCGTGCTCCAGATCGCGGTGCGGCCGGAGATCGACCTGACCTTCGCGCGCGGGCTGCGGGCCATTCTCCGCGGCGATCCGAACGTGGTCATGATCGGGGAAATGCGCGACCTGGAAACCGGGGAAATCGCCATTCGCGCCGCGCTGACCGGCCACCTGGTCTTCAGCACGCTGCACACGAATGACGCCATCGGCGGCATCACGCGGTTGATCGACATGGGCATCGAGCCATTTCTCGTATCCACCTCGGTGCGCGCCTTCATCGCCCAGCGCCTGGTGCGCCGGCTCTGCCCGGAATGCAAGGCGGAGGCGGACTATCCCGCGGAATACCTCGATCAATTGGGCTTCAAGCTGCCGTCCGGCAAGGCGATCTACAAGGCCAATGGCTGCGACGCGTGCCGGCAGACGGGCTATCAGGGCCGAACGGCGATCTTTGAAATCTGCATGGTCTCGCCGCGGCTGCAGGACATGATCGCCAAGAACCGCTCGCAGGCGGATCTGCAGGCCGTCGCCGTGGAGGAAGGCATGCAGTATCTGCGGGAAAATGGCTGGGGGCGCGTGCTCGACGGAGTCACCACGGTCGAGGAAGTGCTCCGCGTCACCGCCGAGGAGGGCCACTGATGCCGGCTTACGCTTACGAAGCGGTTCAGCGGGGCGGCGGACGCCGGCGGGGCGAAATCGAGGCCCGTTCGCGCGCCGAGGCGTGCGACAAGCTGGAGCGCGAAAAACTGCAACCCCTCTGGCTGAAGCTCAAGGGGGAAAAAGGCCGGGAGGCGGCCGCGGCGGAAGCCAAGCCGGCCGGCGGCGCTCCGGCGTTGCCGAAGGGCGGCTACCGGTTAAGCGCCAAACAAATCATGGTTTTCACCGAGGAGCTGAGCGACCTGCTGGAGGCCGGCCTGCAGCTCGAGCAGGCGCTGCGGATCATGGAGAACCGCCAGGAAGCCTCGACGCTCAAGCATGTGTCCACCTACCTGCGCAACGAGGTTCGCGAGGGCGTGAGCTTTTCCGCCGCCATGCGCAAGGCGTCGGGGAGTTTCGGAGAGCTGTTCTGCAATCTCGTGGCCGCGGGCGAGCAGGGCGGCGCGCTCCACGCCATCCTCAAGCGCACGCTGGAATACCAGAAGCTCGTGGCGGAGCTCAAAGCCAAGGTGGCGGGCGCGCTGGTGTATCCGGCATTCATCGGCTTTGCCGGATTGATGCTGATCGTTTTGTTCGTGAGCTACCTCGTTCCGCAGCTCGGCACCCTGCTCGGCACCACCGGCAACAAGATGCCGCTGGCGACCGCGCTGCTGATCAGCGTGAGCAAGTTCCTGGGAGCCTACTGGTGGTTGATCCTGATCCTCCTCGTCGCCCTGGGATTCGCGTTCCGCTGGATGATCGGCACGCCGCCCGGGCGCCAATGGTGGGACCGGGTCCAATTGCGCATTCCCCTGGTCGGCGCCATTCTCCGCGCCAAGTTTTTCGCGCAATTCGCGCAGACGCTCGCGACCCTGACCTCGAACGGCATCGCGCTCTACGGCGCGCTGAAGCTCACGAATGCCGCCACGCCCAACGTGTATCTCCAGGAAATCCTCGGCCGCGTGACCAACGACGTGGGCGAAGGCATTTCCCTCTCCCGCGCCGCCGCCCGCACCAAGGCCTTCCCCTCGGTGTTCGTGGACATGCTCGTGGTCGGCGAGCAGACCGGCGACCTGCCGATGGCCCTGGAAAAGGCCGGGGCGCGCTACGACAAGGAACTCAACGTCGCGATCGCGGCCCTCACCAGCATGATCCAGCCGGCGGTCATCGTGGTCATGGCCGGCGTCGTGGGCATTGTCGCCTACTCGATGATGGGCGGAATCTTCCAGGCGGTTTCCGGCCTGCGCGGACAATAATCAACTCAATAACCAAATCGAAATGAAACTCCCAATCCCACCCCGGCAACGCGCGGGTTACACGCTCGTTGAAATCATGCTCGTGCTTTCCATCATCGTCGTGTTGATGTCGGCGGGCATCTACTACCTCATGGGCAACCTGGATGTCGCCAAGAACACGCGCGTGAAGAGCGACATCGAGACCATTACCACGCAGTTGAAGGTCTATCAAATGCAGAACCTCGACTTCCCGACCACCGCGCAGGGCCTGAAGGCATTGGTGCAGCCGCCGACGGTTCCGCCCAAGCCGCGGAATTGGGTCCAGCTCCTCAAGTCCGAGGCGCTCCTCGATCCGTGGGGCAGCGAGTATCAATACCTCAAGCCCGGCAAGCACAACCCGGACAGCTTCGACCTGTGGTCGCTCGGGCCGAACAAAACCGCGGACGACAAGAATATCGGAAACTGGTGATGATTGAATGCGGATTGCGAATTGCGGATTGCGGATTGGCAAAACCACTCCGCCCGGTTCGGCCTGCCTGCGATTGCATCAATCCGCAATCTGGTTTCACCATTCTCGAAATCGTCATCGTGCTGGCCATTGTCACGCTGCTGGTGGCGGCGGCCACGCCGGAAATCTCCGGGATGTTGCTGGCCGAGAAGCTCAAGGCGCCGGCCCGGGAACTGGAGGCGATGGCCATCACCGCCCGCTGCAACGCCCTCGCCGAGCAGCGGCCGCACCAGATCGTCCTGCAGCCGGATGGGTTCCGGCTCGAGCGTTTGGGGGAAGGAAAGGACCGCGGCGTATTATCGACGTTCCAATTGTCGAAGGATGTCGTTTTTGAAATGGCGAGCTGGCCGGAGGAAAAATGGGGGCCGCCGAAGCAGCATGTCTGGTATTTTCCAACGTCGGGGCTTTGCGAGCCGATCCGCGTGATGTTTCGCAAGGGCGATTCCTATTTTTCGCAGAAATACAGCGCCGTGACGGGCTGGGACCAGGAGGAGTCCTTCTTCATCCGATGAACCGGGGATTCATGCTGCTCGAGGTGGTGCTGGCGCTGTCGATCTTTGTCGTCGCGGTGGTCGGCCTGGTCAAGTCGCTGAACGCCGGCCTGACCGCCGACTATCAGCAACAGCGGCTGACGACCATGCGCCTGAATCTCCAAAGCCTGCTCGACGAAGCCCTGGCGGAACCGCCGGTCGAGAGCAGCACCGAAGTGCCGGCCGATCTCTTTCACGTCAGCTATCGCCGGGAAATCAAGCCCGCGGACGTCCGGATTTCCGGTGGCACCAATCTTCCCAACATTTTCAAGATCACCGTCACCGCGCAGGACACCCAGCGCGACAACCGGGTCATCGGCACCCTTTGGACCTATGCTTCGCCCTGACCGTTCCTCGCGCCGGAGCGGATTGACGCTCATCGAAGTCATGGTGGCCCTCGGGGTGCTCGTCATCCTGGTGGGCGGAATTTTCATGGTCGTGCAGACGGCGCTCAAGACCGTGCTCCTGATCGACACCCGCGCCAGCCGGGAGGACGAAATCACGAACCTGACCGACATTCTGCGGAGCAATTTCCGCAATCTTCCCAGCCGCGCGCACCTGACGGCCGTGCCGGTCACCGACGGGAAGGTTCCGGAATTTCTGTTCATCGTGCGGAACGCGCCGGGATTCCTGACCTGGCTGTCCGCCGCCGAATCCGAGAATGAAATCGTCCTGCTGGCGTTCCGGCAGGATTCCGCGGATGGCCACTGGCGCGCCTGCCTGAAGCGATTCGTTCCCGCGGCGAATTTTCCCCGGGAGGAATTCGATCCCAAGGCGATATTGAAGGCCGCCGCCGGCATTCCCTGGCTGGAATTGGTCGCCGACATCGAGCGCGTGGGGATTCGCTTTTTCGACGGCAACCGCCGGGAATGGCAGGACACCTGGACGGATTGGCGCCTGCGGCCGGCGCTGATCGAGCTGACATTGATTTATGAGCATACCAAGGATCCGCGCAGTTCGGCGGCGGTCTTCTGGATCCCTCCCGTGAAAGGAGTCGCGAAGACATGAAGCGGCTGGACTCCCGTTCGCGCGGTCTCGCGCTTCTGCTCGTCATGTGGGCGCTTTTCATCATGACATTCGCGATCATGGGATTGCTTTCGCTGTTGAAGGTGGACATCGGCAACGCCTCCGGCATGGAACGCGTGGCGCTGGCGTCCTCCCTGGCCTTCGCCGGGGTGACGATGGGACGCAATGCGGATTTTCCCGTGACCGGCAAACCGGAGAAACAAGCCTTTCCCGATGGCGGAAGGCTGGAGGTGATCGCCATCAGCGAAAACAGCAAACTCAACGTCAACCACCTGCTGGGCTCCGGGGATCGCGACACCCTGCGGGCCCTCTTCCGGATCTGGGGACTCCGCGACGTGGAGGCCGATACCGTGCTGGACTGTCTGCTCGACTACGTGGAGCCGGGCGGAAACCGCCGCCCCAATGGCGCGAAGGCTCCGCAATACCGGGCGGCCGGCCGCGCCGCACCCCCCGGCCGGTTGTTTCTTTCGATCGATGAAATGGCGAGCGTGCTGAATTTCGAGCTGGTGTCGAACCTCAAGGAAAACTGGCGCGAGTATTTCACGATCTATGGCGACGGCACGCTGGACCTCACGACCGCCTCGCCCGACGTAATCCGGGCCGTCTGCCGGGTCGGCGAGTCGAGCGCGCGCGCGATCCAGCAGGGCGGCTCCGGGCTTCAGGACATGGACGCCGTGCGCATGGTCATGGGACTCACCGAAAAGGAATTCGAAACCCTGCAGGGCCAGTTGTCGCTCGGCGGGAAGGTGCGCCGGGTTCGTTCGACCGGATTCTTCGCCCAGGCGAAGCGCACGATCGAAGTGATCTATCAAACCGACGGTTCGACGGCGGCCATTTTGGAATGGAGGGAATGGTGAGCATCCAAACTGAATCCGAGACCCTCCCGCCGCCGGCCGCCGGCGTCGCCGACCGCGCGCCCACCTCGCTCAAGCAGGGCGGCTGGCTGGTGCCGGGGGAACGCGTCTGGGAAATCCGCGACCCCCAGGATACCTCCGATTTTCCGCTGGTCCGGACGATCGAGGACATCGAGGCGGCGCCGCCGCCGGCAATCGTTCTCGTGGGGCTTCCCGCCCGGCTGGTGACCTGCCAGTTATTCTGGCTCGACACCACGGATGAAAAGGCGGTCCCGGATTTGTTGAAAATGCAGTGCGAGCGGCGGGCGCTGCTCCGGCAGGACGAGGTCTGGAAACACCGGATCGTGCGAAGCGAAGCGGAACGCCTGCTGGTGCAGGTATTGATTCTGCAAAACACGCTGCCGGCCGGGCTCGTGGTGGAGGGCGATGCCCGCTTTGAAGCGCAGCCGCGGTGCCTGGAACTCCCGCCGCGCTCGGTGTGCCTGTGGCGGTCGCTCGGCGCCGTGGTGCTGGCGATCACGGATGATTCCGGCGTGCTCTATTTTCAATCGCTTCCGCATCAGTCGCTGACGCGCGAATGCCGGCGCGACGTGCAATCCGCCATCTGGATGGCGACGGCCCAGAACTGGATTGAGTCCCCGGAGTCGGTGGCGCTGGTGGGAACCTGGACGAATGGCGACGCGGTCGAGCTCGAGCCGCTCGGGCTTCCGGTCAAGCTGCGGGGCGGGCCGCAGTTCGCCCTGCCCGCCGAACCGATGGAACTGACCCCCAGGAGCGTGCGGCATCTTCGCACCGTGCGGCATCGGCAGTATCGCATCCGCCTGGTAGCATTGGTGCTGGCCGCGATCTACACGGCTTTCCTGTCCTTTCAGATCATGTCCGCCACGCTGACCACTTTGTCCAACGCCCGATTGCGGGGGCAGCTCGACGGCCTGATGCCCGCAGTGACCGACATGCAGACCACGGCCCGGCGGCTCGATGCGCTCAACCCGGCGCTGGATACCAAGACGTATCCGTTGGAAATTCTCCATCGCATCATGGCGACCCTGCCGGAATCCGGGGTGCGGCTGACTCGGTTCGAGATCACCGGCGACCGCGTCGAACTCGCCGGCGAATCGTCCACCGCCCGGGAAGCCTTTGACTTTTTGCACGCCGTGCAGTCGGCGGATTCCATGCGTTACATCAATTGGGAGGATCCGCCGCAGCCCGTGCCCCTGCCCAATGACACGGCGCGTTTTTCCATTCAGGGAACCATCACCGGAGCGTATCACGATGCTGAAGAATCTTAATCCCCGGGAACAACGACTGGCGCTGGCCCTGGGCATCGTCGCCCTTTTGCTGGTCAATCTCCTGCTTCTGCCGAAGCTCATGGCCTTCACCCGCGCCGGCCATCAGAAAAACGCCGAACTCCAGGCGCAGGTGGCGGCCGCGGAGGGGTGGATCGCCAAAAAGGATTATTGGGCCGAGCGGAAGGACTGGCTGGAAAAAACCGAGCCAACCCTGAACGCCGCGCGGGAGGACAGCGCCACCCAGCTGGAACTCCTGCAAAAAACGGCCCGCAAATTTGGCCTGGCAATCACCGACATCCAGCTTTTGCAGCTGGACCCGGTCGAATTTTACCAGCCCGTCGGCGCCCGGCTGACCGTGGCGGGCCCGTGGTCGGGACTGGTGCAGTTCGTCAGCGGCCTGCAGGAGCCGGAACTCTTCGACGTGATCACGCGGTTCAGCGTCAAAAGCGACGATCCGCCCCCCAATGTTCAATGCGAGCTGGAAATCCAGCGCTGGTTCCATTCACCCGAAACCGCGAATCCATGAAATTATTAATTGTCATATTTTTTCTGGTCCTCGGGTGCGGTCCGATGAATCTCCGGGCGCAGGACGACGAGGAGGCGTTCCCGCCCAAACCCATCCCGCCGGACCGTTATGAGACGATGATGAAGCGCTCGCCCTTCGTCCTGCCGACGGTCGAAGAGCCGCAGGTGGCGGCCACGTGGGCGAGCGATTACCAGATCGTAAGCATCCTGAGGATCGGGGATGAGTTCGTGGTTCTCGCAAAAAAACAGAGCACCAATGAACGCATTCCCATCCGGGCGAAGGAAAATGCCCAGGGAATCCGCCTGGTGAAATTGCAAATGTCTCCCGATCCCCGGGAAGTCTCCGCCGTCCTTGAGATGAGCGGAGCCGAGGGAACCATCCAATACGACCCATCCATCCTGTCCGGAATGCCCAACCCCGTGGCGGCCGGCAATCCCGCCTTGAAATCCGAATGAAACCAACCCGCTTCCATCTTTTCCCGCTCGCGCTTCTGCTGGTCTTGAGCGCGGCCTTCCCGCTGCCGGCGCAGTCCGAAAAGCCCGACACGCTCATTCAACTCGTCAACAACCCGGTGGAGGATGTCCTGGCGACCTATGAACAACTCACCGGCAAGCAGGTCATCAAGGAAGGCTCACTGCCTTCGGCGACCATCAACATCAACGTCACCGAGCCGGTGACGAAGGAGGCGGCGATCGAGCTGCTGGAATCCGCGCTGCTGCTGAACGGTTTCGTGATGCTGCCCGGCCCGGCCAACAGCGTCAAGGTGGTCAGCCTCAGCGGCGGCAAGAACCCGCGCAGCCAGGGCGTGAAGGTTTTTACGGCCGGTGACACGCTGCCGGCCGGCGAGCAGGTGATCAGCTACATCATGCGATTGAATTTCCTTACGGCGCAGGAGGCGGCGCCGATTTTCTCCCAGCATTTCGCCCCCACGCCGCCCTTTGGCAGCGTGGTGGCCGTGCCGAGCGCCAACGTGTTATTGATTACCGAAAGCGCGACGGCGGTTCGGCAAATGATCCGGTTGCAGGAATTCATCGACGTTCCGCCGATGGAAGTGGCGGCGCATTTCGTTCCCATGCTTCGGGCC
>Ga0075012_10003491_pt1 | contig 14954 bp, 6 predicted proteins | sample All_14_2_FD_71474 | JGI IMG/M metagenome (GOLD analysis project Ga0075012, IMG submission 71474) | Freshwater microbial communities in response to fracking from Pennsylvania, USA - Allegheny Zone_MetaG_DW_15 | ecosystem: Environmental > Aquatic > Deep subsurface > Groundwater > Drilled... | reverse complement strand
CGAACGCGGCATCCCGTGGGCCCACGTCGCGCGCCACGCGCTGGGGCTCTACAACGGCCAGGCCGGCGCCAGGCGCTGGCGCCAGTGCTGGTCTGATCATCGGCTCAAGGGTGAGCCGCCCCGGGTGGTGGCTGAGCGGGCTGCTGCACTCTGGCCGCGGCCTGCAGTCGTGGCCTGACCAGTTGAGCTTGCGCGGGGCACGGCAGTGCAGTCAGCGCTGTCGCGTCGCCAACACGATCCCCAGCAACGCCAGCCCCACTGCCACGGCCTTCAGCAGCGTCATCGTCTCGCCCAGCCACAGCACGCCCACAGCGGTGGCGGCAATGGGCAGGCAGGCGGTGAACAGGCCGGCGCGGGCGGCGGGCACCTGTTGTGCGCCCAGCATCCACAGCCACACCGACACCACGCTCGACGCCACGGCGTAAAACACCAGCGCGACCCAGTGCAGTGCGGGGATGTGCCCCAGCGGCAGTGGCCAGGCCTGCCAGATCGCCAGTGGCGCCATCAGCACCAGGCTCCACAGGTTGACCAGCGCGGTGATGCGCTGCGGGCTCACGGTTTGTGCGAGTGTGCGGGCCAGCACCAGGTTGATGGCTTCGCACAGCACCGCGCACAGCAGCAAGGCATGCCCCCAGATGGGGTGGGCGGTGTGCGCCGTGGAGGGCTGGCCTTGCAACGCCACCACCGCCACGCCGGCCATGGCGCAGGCCACGCCCAACCATGTGCTGCGTTGCACGGGCTCTTTCAGCCACACACGCGCCAGCAGGGCCACCACGCCGGGCAATGCGGCCATCACCACACCGGCCGCCATGGCGCTGCTCCAGGCCACGCCCTGCAGGATGCACAGCGTGAACAGCACGTTGCCGAACAGGCCGGTGGCGATGAGCCGCCGATGGTCCTGCGCCCGCAGGCGGGCTTCACCTGGCCGGCGCCGCAGCCATGGCAGCAGGCAGATTGCCGCGATGGCAAAGCGCAGGCCGGCCAGCACCAGCACCGGAAACGCCGTCACCAGCCAGCGTGACAGGCCCACGTAGGTGCCCACCAGCGTCATGGCGGTGGCCAGCGCGGCATAAGCCAGGGGTAGGGACAATCCCCGTGTCAGCGTTCTTGCTTGGTCCACAATGGATGTGATGGGCGCGGGCGTCGCTGGCGCGGTGCCGTGGCTCAGGGGAGCGACACGGGATGGCTTGGTCACACAACGAAGAGCTGCCGATTGTCATCGACGTCGAGGCCTCGGGGTTCGGCGTGGGCAGCTATCCGATCGAGATCGGGCTGGTGATGGGCGATGGCCGGGCGCACTGCCGCCTGGTCAAGCCGCAGTCCGACTGGACCCACTGGGAAGCGCAGGCCGAGGCCGTGCACGGCCTGGATCGGCAGACGCTGCAGCGCGCGGGGCGCCCCGTGCTGGAAGTGGCCCACTGGCTCAACGGCCTGCTGGATGGCCGCACCGTCTACAGCGATGCCTGGGGTCAAGACTACGCCTGGCTTTCCCGCCTGTATGACGCGGCGCAGAGCCGTCCCACCTTTCGGCTTGAAGCGCTCACGGCCTTGTTGGCCGAACCCGAGATGACAATCTGGCACGCCGTGCGCGATGTCGTTGAGGCCGGCCTGGGCGAGCGACGCCACCGCGCCAGCACCGATGCTCGGGTGCTGCAGCAAACGCTGCTGCGCGTGCGGCGCAGCGGCGGGCAACTGGTGGCCTACGACCACGCGTTGCCGCATTGACGCAGCCATTGCTGCGTTGCTCGACTTGAGCCGACGCAAGCCCTGCGGGCAGTGATCATCACCATGTCAACGTGGCTGCGCACAATGGGGCATGGCCATGACCCGCGCTGCGCACTCCACCCGGCGGCCCCATCCGGGGGTCTTTGATTTCTTTCTGCGGCGCCGCCGCGTCACGCGCCACTACGGCCGTCATGCTTGGTGGGGCCATCGGGTGGATGTGGTGGGCAGCGCGGCGCATGCGCGGGCTGCTGAAGCCGTGGCCGCTGAGTTGTTGGACGCGGCCCAGCTGGACGAGCCTTCGCTGCTGCACCGCTGGCGCAGCAGCTCCGAGGGCCTGACTGCCGCGCATGCCCAACGCCTGCGCAAGCGGCTGGGTCCCAACGAGGTGGGGCATGACCAGCCGATGCCCTGGCCCGTTCACCTGTGGCTGGCCTACCGCAACCCCTTCAGCCTGTTGCTCACGCTGCTGGCCTTCCTGAGCGGCTGGACGGGCGACCCGCGCTCGGCCGGCGTCATCGGTGCGATGGTGGCGCTGTCCACCGTGCTGCGCTTTGTGCAGGAGCGCCGCTCCAACCGCGCGGCCGATGCGTTGAAGGCGATGGTCAGCAGCCACGCCAGCGTGTGCCGTCCCGGCCAGCCGTTGCATGAGCTCCCCATGGCCCAACTGGTGCCGGGCGACGTGGTGCAACTCTCGGCCGGCGACATGATCCCCGCCGATGGCCGCTTGCTCGCAGCCAAGGATCTCTTCGTCAACCAGGCTGCGATGACGGGCGAAGCCCTGCCGGTGGAAAAGCAGGCTGGTGCCGCTGCGCCCGGCGAAGGCCACGACCCGCTGGCGCTGCCCAACCTGGTGTTCATGGGCAGCAACGTGGTCTCGGGCTCGGCCACGATGCTGGTGCTCAACACCGGCGCACGCACCTTCTTCGGCACGCTGGCGCGCCATGCCACGCACACCGAGCGGGCGCCCACGCAGTTTCAGTCGGGTGTCAACCAGGTGAGCTGGCTGCTGATCCGCTTCATGCTGGTGATGGTGCCGCTGGTATTCATCATCAACGGCTGGACCAAGGGCGACTGGCTGGAAGCGCTGGTGTTCGCCCTGTCGGTGGCCGTGGGCCTGACGCCCGAGATGCTGCCGATGATCGTCACCGCCACGCTGGCGCATGGGGCCACCGCGCTGAGCCGGCAGCAGGTGATCGTCAAACGGCTGGACGCCATCCAGAACCTCGGTGCGATGGACGTGCTGTGCACCGACAAGACCGGCACCCTCACGCAGGACCGCATCGTGCTCAAGCGCCACACCGATGCCTGGGGGGACGACAGCGACGCCGTGCTGAAGCTGGCCTACCTGAACAGCCACTTCCAGACTGGCCTGCAGAACCTGCTCGACCTGGCCGTGCTGGCGCATGAAGAGTTGGGTGAGTGGCCGGCGCAATGGACCAAGCTCGACGAGATCCCGTTCGACTTCCAGCGCCGGCGCATGTCGGTGGTGGTGGCTCCGCGCGATGCGCAGCAGTCGCCGCTTTTGATCTGCAAGGGCGCGGTCGAAGAGGTCTTCGCCCAATGCACCCGCGTGCGCCGCGGCGAGGCCGACGAGCCGCTCACACCCGATCACCTGGCCCGTTTGCAGGCCACCACCGCGGCGCTCAATGCCGAAGGCCTGCGCGTGGTGGCCGTGGCCACCCGCGAGGTGCTCGCGGGCGCGCCTGCCTACCACGCAGCCGATGAACACGACCTCACACTGATTGGCTACGTCGCCTTCCTCGACCCACCCAAAGACAGCACCGGTCCGGCCCTGGCCGCGTTGGCGCTTCACGGCGTGCGTGTGATGGTGCTCACAGGCGACAACGAGCGCGTCACGCGCAAGGTCTGTGAAGACGTGGGCCTGAAGGTGGGCAGCGTGCTGCTCGGCCCGGCCATCGAGGCCATGGATGACGCTGCGCTGGCCCAGGCCGTCACGCAGCACAACGTCTACGCCAAGCTGGCTCCGGCGCAGAAGGAGCGCATCGTGAAGGCCGTGCGCGCGGGCGGCCACGTGGTGGGCTTCATGGGCGATGGCATCAACGACGCGCCTGCGCTGCACGCGGCCGATGTGGGCATCTCGGTGGACACCGCGGTGGACATCGCCAAGGAAGTGGCCGATGTCATCCTGCTGGAAAAGAGCCTGATGGTGCTGGACGACGGCGTGATGGCCGGGCGCCGCACCTTTGCCAACATGCTCAAGTACATCAAGATGGCGGCGAGCAGCAACTTCGGCAACGTGCTCTCGGTGCTGCTGGCCAGCGTGGCGCTGCCGTTCCTGCCGATGCTGCCCATGCACCTGCTGGTGCAGAACCTGTTGTACGACGTCAGCCAGACGCCCATCCCCGCCGACACGGTGGATGATGACCTGCTGCAGGCCCCGCAGGCCTGGCACCCCGGTGACATCGGCCGCTTCATGCTGTGGTTCGGGCCGGTGAGCTCGGTGTTCGATGGCTTGTGCTTCGCGTTGCTGTGGTGGGGCTTTGGCGCCAACAGCGTGGCCAAGCAGAGCCTGTTCCAAAGCGGCTGGTTTGTCTGCGGCCTGCTCACGCAGACGCTGGTGGTGCACCTGATCCGCACGCCGCGTTGGCCCTTCATTCAAAGCCGCGCGGCACCCGCGCTGCTGGCCACCACGGTGGCGGTCTCCCTGTTCGGCCTGGCGTTGCCGTTCGGGCCCTGGGCCGATGCGCTGCGCATGGTGCCGCTGCCCATGGGGTTCATGCTGTACCTGCCGGTGATGCTGGTGGGCTACCTGGTCGCCGTGCAGGCGGTCAAGCAGGTCTTCCGGGCGCGCTACGGCTGGCAGTAAGGACAGAAGAGGGCACTGCCGCGGCGTGTGATGCGGCGGGCCCATCGGTCGATGTGCCCGTGTTGACCGGCATCACAGGCCCAGTGCGCAGCAATGCGCGTGTTGATCGGCATCAGCGCATCACTGCGTGCATGCCCGTGTAAAAAAGTGGCCGTATTTCCGTCACAATCGCCTGCCCGCACGGGGCGGGCGAACCAACTGCATAAGAGACCTCACGAATGAACAAAGCTGAACTGATCGAACTCCTGGCTTCGAAGCACTCGCTGTCCAAGGCCGAAGCCGGCCGTATCCTGGAAACGTTGCTGGACACCGTGGTCACCACGGTCAAGAAGGGTGGCTCGGTCACGATCCCCGGCTTCGGCTCCTTCAAGCCGCACTCGCGTGCTGCTCGCAACGGCGTGAACCCAAGCACCGGCGCCAAGATCAAGATCGCCGCCGTGAAGCTGCCCAAGTTCACCCCGGGCGCTGGCTTCAAGGCCGCCGTCGATCCGAAGGCCGCTGCCCGCAAGGCCGCCAAGAAGGACGCCGCGCCCAAGGCTGCCAAGAAGGCCCCGGCCAAGAAGGCCCCGGCCAAGAAGGCTGCTGCCAAGAAGGCCAAGAAGGCCTGATCTGTTTGGATCATCCTGACCCCGGCCGCGCAAGCCGCAGCGGGTCTCGTAAAGGCGGGCTCTCGGGCCCGCCTTTGCTTTTGGGGTGTCGCGCGGGTATCAGCGATGGCGGCCTTACGGTTCGTTACCCGTGAACCCCTGCACAAACGCGGCAAACCGACGCAAGATCCACCCGTCGTCACCAGGCGCCCACAGATCACGCAGTGCCCATTGGGTATGCAGCGTGACGGGCTTCGAACCCTGGTGTTGATCGGGGCGAACGGGGCAGCACCGCTGCAGCGAACGCCCTGTTGAACGAGGGGAGGGGCATGTTCATGTGCATGCCGTCTCCCTGTGCAACGTTCGCAAGGAGGTGGTTCGTATGCCTGAGTTGTCTGCTGCCGCATCGTCCACGGTGTCGGCTGAATTGCGCGCGCTGGCCAAGTCGCAGCTGGCCGTGATCGACCTGCCCGAGGCCCACGCCGCTGCGCTGATCGCCGCCGAGCTGGGCGGGCCCAACGCCGAGCGCCCCATCGTCTGGACCGATGCCGAAAGCGAGCTGCTGGTCTATCCGCATGCCACCCGCGTGCGCTTCGCGCCGGGCTTCGTCTTCGTCGAACTGATGGTGGCCACGGATCAGACCGGCCGCGCCAAGCTGCTCTTTCCCTTCAAGGTGGGCGCCTCACCCAACGAGGCCGTGCTGATGGCCGTCACCGAAGGCCAGCCGCGTGGCGATACCAGGCTGGCCGCACGCTGGGGCGAGCCGGCCACCACCATCGTCTGGCATGCCGTGCTGCGCGCCGGCCAGGCCCTGCTGGCAAGACGACGGCTGAAGCAGCCCATGACGATCGGCGGTGTCTACACGTTGGGCCGGGTGCTCAGCTTCGTGGCGACACAGCCCTTGGATGTGGACGACCTGCGCGCCTACTACAAGGGCCTGGGCGGCCAGCCCACGCCGCCGGACCTGTCGGTGCTGAACCGCCGCTTCCTCGGCAGCCTGCCGCTGAGCCGGGCCATCAAGCCACGCTGAACCGACCTGCTTGACACCGTCCGGCCATGCGGCACGGACTTCCCCACCTCACCCCGAAGGGAGCCTCTCATGGCCGAATCCATCGCCCTGTTCCTGAAGCGAGGCGCAGCGCCGTCCACCGACGAGATCCAAGGCGAGTCCAGCCTCACCGCGGGCGGGCGCGAGCACAGCATCGAGGTGCTGTCGCTGTCGCAGCCGCTGCAAGCGGCCTTCGATCGCGCGACGCTGCAGCCTACGGGCCGGCGCTTCTACCCGCCGCTCACCTTCACCAAGCGCATCGACAAATCAACGCCGCTGCTGCGTCGGGCCATCGTGCAGAACGAGGCGCTCAACGGTGAGTTCAAGTGGTTCCGGCCCAACCCCGCGGGCACCGGCACCGACCAGCACTTCCTCACCCTGTTTGTCGAGCAGGCCCGCATCGTCAAGTGCGTCACCCGGTTGCCCGACGTGCTGACGCCGGCCACCGCCTCGCTGCCGCCGTATGAAGAGATTGAGCTGGTCTTCCACAAGATCCGCTGGACGTACATCGACGGCGGCGTCGAGTTCGAAGACGAGCTGGGCAGCACCTCCTGAGGCCGAGCCATGTCGCTCGCCATTCCCGACGACGCGCTCGACCCCGTCGCGCGCAAGGTGGCCGAGGTTGCCGGCCTGATCAGCAGCGGCAGCGATCCGCAGGTGCGCGATGCCTTCCTCGCGCATCCGCTGGAGGAACTCGCCGCTGCGGTGCGTGACCGCCAGCCGCAGCTCATCGAGCTGCTCGGTGAACTGCTGGGCAGCAGCGAGGCCGGCACGCTGGGCCTGCCCGCGGCGGGTGAAGATCGCTGGTTGCCCATCAAGGGCCCGGATGGCGCGCCCACCGGCCTGTACCTGGTGCTGCGCAGCGAGAGCGGCACGCTGCACGTGGCACTCGGCTGGCGCTGGACGGTGACCGCGGGTGATCTGGATGTCTCGCTCTGGGCCCAGCTGCCACTGCTCAGCACCGGCGGCACCGCCAGCAGCACGGCGGTCAACATCGCCAGCCCCGAAGCGCCTTTGCGTGTGGCGGCCGAGGTGCGCCTGCGCGGCGGCTTTGGCGCGGCGGGCCTGGCGTTCAACGGCGTGCGCGCCAGCCTCACCATCACCGGCCTCACCGCGCCGCCGCAGGTGGCGCTGGTGATGCTGGGCTTGCAGCTGCCGGGTGAAGCGACGGCGCGTGACCGCTCGTTGGCCGAGCTGGCCAGCCTGCCCGGATCGGCCTGGATCGAGACGGCCGTCGCGCTGTTCACGGCGCAGCTGCAAGCCATGGCCGGTGCGCAGGCTGCGGCCTTGGTGTCTCACCTGCTGCCGCTGGTGGGCCTCACCGCGCCGGCACCGCTGCCGCGCCTGGCGTGGGAGCAACTACCCAGCCGTGGCGCGCTGGTGTTTGAAGACTGGTTCCTGGCGCTCACCAACAGCAGCGATGCCATGGGCGCCTGGCTCGGCCATTGGCAGGGCCTGTTGCAAGCGGGGGCCGGCGGGCCCGTGCCCATCGCCTTCAATGGCCGTGGCTCACGCGCTGAGCCATGGCAGGCCGGTGTCACCGTGGGGCCGGTGCAGATCCAGGTGCTGGCGGCCGTGGAGCCGCGCGCTGCGGGCGGGCGCGATCTCTACCTGGGGCTGCGTGTGGGCTCCACGCCCATTGCCTTGGGCGCCTCCTCGCTGCGGCTGGACATCGCCGCTGCCGCGGAGCTGGTGGCCATTCCCATCGGCGCCGCTGCGCCGGTGCGCGCCTTGCCGTCGATGGCGCTGGCGCTCAAGCTCTACAGCGCCGCGGGCCGGCTGGTCGATCACACCTTCACCGCGCCCGATCCGCTGGCCGCGCTGTCGCACCTGCAAGTGGGCAGCCTGGAAGCCGGCCTGGGGCTGGATGCGGCGGGCGCACTGAAGCCCTTGCTGCGCCTGCGCGATGTCGAATGCGCCCGCGGCCAATGGCCGTTGCTGGACCTGTCATCGGCCAACGCGGTGCTCGATGGCCTTGGCGACATCGCCAGCAACCTCATCCAGCAGCAGCTCGAACAAGGCCTGGGCCTGCTCGATGCCGGCGCGCATGTGGGCCGCCGCATTGCGGCACTGCTGGGGCTGGTCAAGCCCACCAGCGTCACCGGTACCTGGCCGGTGCCGCTGGTCAGCGATGTGAGTCGCATCGCGCAGTTCCTGGGCGATCCGCTGGCGGCCATCGGCCGTTATCAGGCAGCCGCCCTCACCACGTTGATCGATGGCCAACCGGCCTGGCGGCACCTGCTGAACGAACTGGCCGAGCTGCTGCGCGGCAGCGGCCTGCCGCAGGTGGCATTGCGAGGGCAGGGCAGCCCGGCTGACCCGTGGCGGGTGCAGCTGGCGCTGGCTGAAGCCGGCGCGCTCACGCTGCGGGCCGTCAAGACGATGGATGGGCAGAAGCCGCGCCTGCTGCTGAGCGCCGCCTTCGAGCCCAGGCCCTTGGCGGTGGAGGCCATGCAGCTGTCGATGGGCCTGGTGGCCGACCTGCTGCAACTCGATCTGGCCGACCCGGCCAGTGCCCTGCGCGGCAGCGGGCACTGGCTGCCTGCGTTGCGCGCCGAGCTGCGCCTGACCGGCCCGCAGGGCATCGAAACCCCGTGGCTCGGTGGCCTGCGCCTGGGCGCTGATGCGGTGGCCGCCAGCCTGGCCTGGCAGCCCTCCGGCGTGGCCTGGCAGGTGGCGCTGGAAGGCGCGCGTGCGCAATGGCGCGGGCGCAGCGGGCCGCCGTTGTCATTGCCTGCACTTGCGCTGGGCTCAGCGGTGCCGAGCTGGAACCTGGCCGCGCCCGACCTGGGTGGCGCCCTGGGCACCAACGCGCGGGATGCCGTCGCAGAACTGGTGCAGTTCCTCATCGGCCAAGGCCTGCTGGAACACGGCGGCCCCGCCGGCTTTGGCCTGTCGGCCTTGCTCGGCTTGCTGCCTGGCGATCCCGGCTTGAGCCTGCCCGCGTGGCAGGTGGGCCAACCCAGCCTGGCGCTGCCCGATGACTTTCCGCGCCTGCAACCATCCGACTGGGGCGCCTTCTTCCAAGACCCCCGCCCGGCCCTGCGCGCGCACTTCCAGGCGCTGGCCACCGAGCCGCGCCACCTGCTGCCGCTGCTGCGCTGGCTGGGCCTGGCGTTGCAGGGCCTGGCGCCACGCCGCACCTTCGCTGGCCAACTGCTGAGCTACGAAGAAGCCCGCGGTGAACAAGGCGATTTCGTCTTGCCGCAGGACGGCGACGGCAGCACTTTCCAGGACGACACCGCCCCATCGTCCGACGCGCCGCTGGCCTTCCCCACACTGGCCACCCTGCCGTTCCGCATCGATGGCGAAGGCCTGTACGAGCGGCCCTACACCGTGGGCCTGCGCGCGGCCGAGCGCCGCGGCGTGCAAGGCCTGCTGTGGCTCGATCCCGACGGCCCGCCCAGCGGCGATGCCATCGACGTGGCGTTGAGCGTGCTCGCCCCGGCGTTGCGTGATGTGGGCGCGTTGCAAGGCCTGCCGCTGGCTGATCTGGCCCGCGTGCTCGATGTGCTGGGCTCGTTGGACGACAGCCTGTCAGCCGCCTTGGCCGGGCTGGCGCCCGCCGCGTTGGGCACGGGGCTGCAAGCGCTGGAAGACTTCCTGCGCACCAGCGATGGTGTGCTGCTCACCGCGAGCCAGACGCCCACTGCCACGGGCTGGACGCAAGCGGTGCTGGAAGCCTATCACTTCCACGCATTGGAAGCGGCAGCGGTGCGCACCGCCATCCAACAGCAACTGCAGGCCTGGGATGCTGCCGGCACCTTGCCCGTGCTGCTGCTCGGTGGGCCAGGGCTCGACAGCACGGCCTGGGCACCGCTCATCACCGCGCTGGGCGGGGCGCAGCGCCTGAGCTTCCAGCAAGCCGGCGTGGCGCCGCAGGCGGTGAGCACCGCGGGGTTGAACGGCAGCCAGCGGGTGATCTGCGCCCAGTTGGCGGCCCTTGACGCGTCGCCCGGTCTATCGCCCACGGATCGCCTGGTGCCCGTTGATGCGGCTGCCGGTGCCAGCAGCCTGGCCGAACAGGTGGCGCGGCTGGTGCAGCGGCTGGCCGAGCTGCGGCCGGGCCAGCAGGTGTTGATCGTGGCGCATTCGGCCGCGGGCCTGGCCGCCCGTGCGGCCGTGCAACGGGCTGGCCTGGCCGGGCGCATCAAAGGCTTGTTGACGATCGGCACACCGCACAGCGGCTCGCCGTTGCCGTGGCAGGGCAGTGCGCCGGTGGCGCAGGCGGTGGGCGTGCTGCAGCGGTTGTCGTCACAGCTGCCCGTGCCCGACGCATTGCAAGGCGCGCTGGACAGCCTGTGGCGCTTGATCGCCGAGCGTGCGGCCGATGGCAGTGCTGCCGTGTGGCCTGCACATGCCTATGCGCCGGTGGGCGATGCCAGCCTGCCCGCGGGTGTGGTGGCCCATGCGATCGGGCTGCGGTTGCCCGCGGTCACGTTGGCGTCGACGCTGGCCCAGGCCATCGCCACGCGGGCGCAGACGTTGCGCACTGCGCTGGCCGGCCGTGCGCCCGTCACCCATCTGGGCGTGGGCCTGGCGCTGGCGCCGGTGGTGCCGTTGAGCACGGCTGTGCGCTGCGAAACCACCGTGCGGCTGGACTTGCTGCAATGGGCGCTCACCGGCACGCCGTCCCCCCGCGCGTTGCCGCGGCTGGTGCTGCAGGCCAAGCTGGTGCGCGAAGGTGGCTGGCTGGTGGGTGATGCGGCCTCGCGCATCCGCGTGCGTTGGGCCGAGTTGGGCGTGGAGCTCTCGGCCGCCGGCCTGGTGCCGCGGCTGCGTCTGCATGACGTGGCGGTGGAGGGCCAGGAGACCGTGCTCGCCACGCTGCGCGAAGCCAGCAGCGCGGCGCCGGGTGGCCTGTGGCTGGCCGATGAACTGCTGGTGCCGGCGCTCGATGAGTTGCTGGCCCGCCTGACCCGTGGCCCCACCGCGGTGGCTGAAGTGACGGCCCTCGCGCGCTTGCTGGCCAGTGTCGATCTCACCCAACGCCGCGTGCCTACAGCCACTGACGACAGCGGCGGCTACGCCCTGCATCCCGATGGCTGGGCCTCGCTGCTGGCCGACCCCGCCAGTCACGTTCAACAAGTGCTGGCCCGCGTGTTGGCCGATGTGCCGCAGCGCGAGGCGCTGCTGGCGCACCTGCGCACGGTGCTTGGGCTCAGCGCCACCGATCTGTCACGCCTGCTGCTGGCCAGCGCGGGTGATCCGCCGGTGTGGCAGGCGCTGCGCAAGCTGCTGCGGGCGCTGGGCTTGCTGGATGTGGAGGCCCGCGGCAGCGCGCCCCTCCTGAGCGCCTGGCTGGCCTTGCTGCGCTCACCCGCGGCCTACTTGCAAGCGCAGGTGGCGCCACTGCTGGCCGATGCCACCCGCCGCACCACACTGCTCGCCGAGTTGCGTGACCTGCTGGGCGTGCGCGATGTGGGCGGCACGCCCGAGGTCGATCTGCCGTTGGGCGCGGGCATCTCGCTGCATGTGGAAGCGCTGGGCCGTGTCTCGCTGTGGCTGGGCGAGGTGGGCTTGGGTGCCGCGCTGCAGGTGAGCGGGGCGATCACGCTCGATCTCTCACAGGCCCGTTGCGAAGCCGATCTGCTGCTGCGCCCGGTGGACTTGCCCACCGGCCTGCGCTGGCGTTTCACGGTGGGTGGAGCCTGGTCGTTGTCGCTGGATTTCAGCGATGGCGAGCGCACGGCGCCGTTTGCCGAGCTGCCGCTGTGGCCCATCCCCGCTGACCTGCCAGCCCGCCTTGGCGCGCTGCTGCCGCGCGTGACGGTGTCCACCCTGGCCACCACCTTGCTCGATCAGGTGCTGCTGCCACGCCTGCCTGAACTCGGCCCGGTGCTGGCCTACTTCGGCCTGGCCACCCCGGCCGATGCGTCCACGCAGACCCGCGCCCGGGTGCAGCACCTGGCTCGCGTGGTGGCTGATCCGCTGGGCTGGCTGCAGTCCAGCGACACGCTGTTCAAACCGCGCGCTGCCGGCACGGGTCTGGAGCTGGATCCCGCCCGCCTCGCTGGCCTGGTGCGCGAGGGCTTCGGTCTCTTCGGCCTGCGCACCGCCGCCGGCGATGTGGCCCTACCGCTGGGTCTGCGCCTGCGCATCGACACCGCGCCCACCGCCCGCCTGCGCCTGGATGCGCCCACGCCAGTGACACTGGCTCAAGGCCTGAGCCTGGGCGGCGAGTTCACGCTGGGCTGGTCGGCCGCTGGCACGTTGGGTGCGGGCGGGCAATTGGCGCTGGGGGCTGACCTGCCCTCGGGCTGGGGCCGTCTGGCGATTCAGGCTGGCGTAGAGAACGGCCAGATCCGCCTCGCCCTCGGCCCTGAAGACGGCTTGATCCAGCTGCTGCCTTTCAGTGGCTTCGATGCGGGTGCCATCGGCGCAGCGGCCTCGCGGCTGCTGCCCACGTTGATCGACGCCAGCCTGCAGGCGTTGCAAGCCGATGCCGCGCTGGTGGCCTTCGTCACGCAGTTGCGCAACACCGCGAACGTGCTGGAAGTCGACACCCTCACGCGCCTCGATGCGCTGGTGGACGACCCGCTGGCCTGGCTGCGCAAGCGCTTCTCGGCCGCCAACGCAGCCGCCTCCGTGCAAGCCCTGGCCGCGCTGGTGCCGGCCGGGCAGGGCGTCACTGCCGTGGGCAACGAGCTGCGCTTCGCACCGCTTGGCGCGCCCCTTCGCATCAGCCTGGGCCGCCCCGGCCCCACCGGGCTGGGCATTGGCATCACGCTCACCGGGCTCGACTTGGGCCCGATCACGCTGCAAGGCGAGATCACGCTCGGTCTCAATGACAGCGGCTCGCCCACACCCGTGCTCGGCTTCGAGCTCGATGCCCAGGTGGACGATGGCGTGATCGACCCCGCCGGCGTCTCCATCCGCCCGCAGGCGCTGCTGTCCATCAACACCGAAGGCCACATCGGCTTTGCCATCTACCCCATCGGCCAGGAAGACGGCTCACCCGATTTCTGCCTCACCGTGTTGCCCACCTTCGGGTTTGGTGTCGATGAGGGCACGCTGGCCGAAGGCCTGCTGGAATTCGCCCGCCGCGTGCTGGTGCCAGTGGTGGTCGAAACCCTGCTCGACACCGATGAAGTCACCGGCTGGCTCAACATCGATCTGGGCCGCGGCCTGAAGGCTGGCCCCATCCTGGCCGATGCCGGCCTCATCGCGCCCGATGGCGGCACTGGCTGGAACCTCGCGCCGCTGAGCCAGTTGCTGAACCCGCGCGCCCGTGTGGAAGCGCTGATCGGCGCGGCGCTGCATGCGATGAGCCAGGCGTTTGTCGACGCCCCCCTGATCGACTTTGGGGTGACGGAAGAGGGCGAGCAGAGCGGCCTCTTCATCGCCGTGGACGCCGAAGGTGCGGGCGACACCGCCCCCTACCGCTATGGCGTGCGTGTGGCATTGCCCGAGCTGCGCGTGAGCGAAGACCCCGAGGTGATCATCCGCCTGGGGGGCCGCACCGACTGGATCGCCGCGGCCGGCGGCCCGGCGGATGCGAAGCCCGGCATCACGCTGATGGTGCTGCGTGATGACCAATCGCCGCCGCCGGCCGATCCGTTTGGCTTGCCCACACGCTTTACTTTCGCGCCGCGCATTGATCTGGCGGGCGTGGGCATCGAGGTCTCGGGCCGCGGCGACGAGCCGCTGTTTGACCTGGGCGGGGTGCAGCTCGGTGGCCTGGAGGCGTTGACCTACCTGCGGCTCGATTTCACCGCCGATAACGCCAGCGTCGACTTCGGTCTGTACGGCGACATCCGCGACCTCGCGCTGCCGCTGGGCGCCTCTGACAGCAACCCGGTGGCCCAGGGCCTGATGAGCAGTGGCGGCGGTGACCAGGCACCGGTGAACCCGCGCTTCTCGGTACGCGCGGCCTATGTCGAGAACTTCTGGCTGGAGCTCGGCGGCACCCCCGATCGCAACGAGGTGTGGTTCCCCATCCAGAAGAGCTTCGGCCCGGTGAACATCCAGCAGGTGGGCATCCGCTGGATCGGCGGGGCCAACCTGGAAGGCGCGATCCTGGTGGATGGCGGCGTGTCGCTGGCGGGCCTGGCGGTGGGCGTGGACGACCTGTCGCTCACCGTGCCCTTCGCCAAGATCAGCGACATCACCGCCTGGAAGCTGGGCCTGCGCGGCATTGCGGTGGCCTACAACGGCGGCGGCGTCAAGATCGGTGGCGGCCTGCTGCAGGCCGGTGGCGAAGACGGTGGCGGTGGGGTGCGCTACGACGGCTTCCTGCTGGTGGAGGTGGGCGGCAAGTCGTTCGTGGCGCTGGGCTCGTATGGCGTGGTCGATGGCGAGCCGTCGCTGTTTGTGTTTGTGGTGCTGGGCATCCCCATCGGCGGGCCGCCGTACTTCTTCATCACCGGGTTGGCGGGTGGCTTTGGCTACAACCGCGGCTTGGTGGTGCCGCCCATCGAAGACATGCCCGACTTCCCGCTGGTGGCCGCGATGAGCGATGCCTCGGCGGTGACCGATTCGCCGATGCAGTTTCTGCAGCGCATGGGCGATGCCGTGCCCATGGAGCGCGGCAGCTACTGGTTTGCCGCGGGGCTGAAGTTCACCTCGTTCACGCTGGTCAACTCGCAGGCGCTGTTGTACGTGCTGCTCAACCGTGGGCTGGAGATTGGCCTCCTGGGCATGTCGCACATGGAGCTGCCGCCCGGTGCACCGCTGGTGAGCGTGGAGCTGGCGCTGAAGGCGCGCTTCTCCACCATCGAAGGCGTGATGTCGGTAGAGGCCCGCCTCACCGACAACTCCTGGGTGC
>Ga0075012_10003490_pt1 | contig 14956 bp, 11 predicted proteins | sample All_14_2_FD_71474 | JGI IMG/M metagenome (GOLD analysis project Ga0075012, IMG submission 71474) | Freshwater microbial communities in response to fracking from Pennsylvania, USA - Allegheny Zone_MetaG_DW_15 | ecosystem: Environmental > Aquatic > Deep subsurface > Groundwater > Drilled... | reverse complement strand
ATTCACCACTGCTGGCGGAGATTCCCTCACGAGCGGTAGCTTTACTGCGAGTCTGCGGTCGCCATCCGGGTCAACCTTAGGGACGCCGCTAGCGGCTCAGCGATTCAATACGAATAGGGACGCGTCCATAAATACCGAGTTGATGAGCTTTCTCACGAGGGAGTTTTCGGGACAGGTGGTGACAGATGCTTACGTCCCGGAGGGCGCCCACTTGGACCGTGTGCCGCTAAGTCATTCAGGTCAGGGTCAACAGTCGGGCTCGAACACCTCGGAGGAAGAGTCGAAACTCTCGGAGGAAATGGTGAGACTACTCGACTCGTGGTTTGAGTTTGACATTTTCGACTTTGCAAGGACTTCGGACAAGGAAGGCGGAGTGCTGGTTAATATGGGCGAGCTTTTGTTTGATCGTCATGGGTTTCGCGATCGGTACCGCATATCTGCGACGGTGCTAAGGTCGTTTTTGGCCAATCTCCAGGCTGCGTACGTAGTGGATCTGCCTTACCACAACGCGATCCACGCTGCGGACGTTGCGCAATCGATGAGCCACTTTATCGTCAAGTGCGGTCTGGGGCAAAAGGGAGACGAGCTCATGCGTTTTGCCGCCATCGTGGCTGCACTGGGTCACGATACGGGTCATCCCGGGTACACGAATCGATACCTGATTGAGACCCGTTCTCCCTTGGCCCTGACGTACAACGACAAGAGTCCGCTAGAGAACATGCATGCCTCAAAGCTGTTTTCGATCATGTGGGGGCGGTCGGATGGTAAGTGTGACATTACTAGTCAAATGGATCGCGTGAGGGAGGTTCCTCGGTTCCGAAGGATGGTCATTGAAATGATCCTCGCCACCGACAACGGGCTTCACGAAAGAGTTTTAGAAAAGATTCAGCTCGAAAGCCACGACGACGAAGGCGTGTTTCAGGCCGCGATGCACGCGGCAGATCTCGGGGGAGGCGCCAAGACGGTTCCCCTGGCTCATCAGTGGGCCAACCGGGTCCTCCAAGAGTTCTTTCGTCAGGGCGATGCGGAGCGAGTGTTGAATCTCTACCCGGTCCTCCCTGTGATGGATCGTCACAACCCCATGCCAAAGGGAGTGTTTCAGGAGGGGTTCATCAAGAAGATTTGCTTGCCGGTATATACAGCGCTGAACACTGTCCCCGGGATCGACCTCTCCGTTCAGGTCAATGCGCTGGAGGACATGGCCCGACACTGGGTGGCCCACACGTCAGCTCCAGTTGCGACAAAGTTGCGGGGGACAAAGAGCTTTACTCTGTTCCAGAGAAGCGCTAATCGCGATCAACCACATCATCAGCAGAAGGCAGCGGAGGTGGATTGTACCACGGACGTTGCTGCATCTAATCCGTTCTCAACATTTCGTTTCTCACGACGGCAATCATCTTCCTCAGGGACTGCGCCGTCTTCTTCCTCCAGGGTTGACAGCCATCGTGCGGGGACACAGGAGGATGTCATCACTAGCGACGAGGATGACGCTGAAGAAGCCAACGTTGAGGTACTAAGTGACGATTCCGCATTCCCCGCCCGGTATCCAATCGTCCGCTCCAAGTCCACGGACGCCATCACTACCATGTCCAAGGATATTCGTCAACGATTGAACTTGTCCCCCAGAACCTTTCTTTTCGGAGGCCTCGACGGCCCGCGAAGGATCTCGTCCGTGGGTGGTGACCCCTCCCCTCCCACGATTGCGCATCCGCCTCGCTCTGATGTGGTTCGCGATGCCGTCCAGCGAGCCCGCGCATCGAGAGGGCCGTCGCCTCCCATGACCGATGTCGTTGTCGCCACTGATGCCGCTCTACCTGTGATTCCTTTCCCAGCTCCGACGACCTCAGCGACACCCAGCAGCAGTAGCAGCCACTGGCGACCTCCAATCTCCCCGAAGAGTTTCCGTCCCCCAACGCAGTCGATGACTTCCGCGTCCACACCGATGATGAATGCTGCTGAGGCCACAATCAGTGCAGCCCGGCAAAGTGAGCGGAAAGCGGCCCAGAGAGAAGAGGAGGTCAGGAAAAGCCCATCGAGGCGAAAACGACATTCTTCGGCCAATCGGCGGGGATCGCACAATACGTCGAAAGGCAGTTAGGATATTGTACACTATTCACGGTTAGTTTCTGTTCGTCTTTAGCTTATATCTTTTCCCTAATCTTGTAATAGCGTTCCATGTGTGAATAATACACTCTAACACGGAAATCGGCAGGTCAACTTTATATGGTAAGAAAGTCAGCATTCAGATCATCAATACCTACTTGTAGGTTATAACACAAGCCTTGACAATCGGCTTATCGCATGGACTTCTCGTACAGGGAAAATGCCGCTGCGGGATGGGCGTGCAGAACCTTGTACTTCTTTGTCGCGATGAACTGAGCGAACGGCTTTGTCCAGCTCGCGTGATGTCCCAGCGATTGCTCCTCCCACCCATCGTCCGGGATATCGTTCGGGAGTGCAGTGCCAGAAATGCGGCTGTACTGAGTCTTGTCGTTATCAAACCATTGGAGGAACTCGCTCCACAGCTGCATGGGAGGAACGATCGCGGCAAAGCTGGGCACGGTGGAGATTTTGAACTGAGCCTTGTTGTCCGTTCCTATCACAAATCGATCATTCGCGCTCTGCAGGGACAGAATAGATTTGGGGTTCTTCTTCTTCATGTCTATCATCCAGTCTCGCCACGACGAGCTCAAGAGCGCGATTTGGTCCATCACGACGAAGTCCTTGGTAACATACTTGCGTTTCCACAGCTCTCTCCACGCCTCGTGCGCATGGTTCGATTCGCACAACTTTACGGGCGTCGAAGCTAGTATTCCTCGTAACTCCTCCTTCACCAGCTTCACCATGTGTTCAAACTTGCGTTTCTTTCTCAGACCAATCACAATCGAGTCATCTGGGGCGATATGAGGCTGAATGGCTCGCAACGAGGACCTAAAGTCCTTATCCGGCAAGGACAGATGTCCCAGAAGCACAAACGTGAACTTGCTCGCCTTGCCACCATCGCCCGTAGTCGCTCCCAGGTCCTCGCAGGTCATTCCAAGCGCCCCCGCCGCGTGTGGTTCTTGCAGCACGGCCAGAGTGGCTGCTCGGTAGGCCAGAAGAGCGGCTACGCCAATCACTACGAGGACGACCCCCGCGCCAATCTTCCTGGATAGCGACCAGTCCCTGAAGCGCACAGGGGACTTGAACGTCTTGTCTCTCCGCTCGACTTCGACGTCGGGGTCGTCCGAGTACCCGCGTGGTCGCCGTTGCCGAAGCATGGTGAGGCCGCTGCTCGTCTGCGAGGAGGCAAAATGAACCGCGCTGTGGTGGTGGTAGTGATGGTGCATGTCTGCAGAGGCACCCGAGATTCTCTATCCCTTCGGCGGATCGGAACGAACAAAAGCTTCGGTCAGTCAGCGGGTGAGGAAAGGAGATTCTTGCGAATTCGAGCCGAGAAAGGTCGGCTGTGGATTGAGAGCACTCAGTACCGTCCCGATAGCTCCAATGCTATCGTCTCGTCGCAAGGATGGGCTCTTTATAATGTGTATGAATAATGATTTATCTGGTGAGGACACTGGGCACTCACTCGCTTGTATGTGTGTTCTCTCACTCATCACAGCTGCAGTACCGCGGTAGAGAAAGCCTTTCTCATGGGTAGGTACCACTTTTCTGGCAGAAAAATGCAAACCGGTTTGCACAGCTAACGGTCTCAGGACACTGGGAAACAACAAAGGATTGAGTACGAGCGGTGGTGGAGAGGGAAAGAGAAAACAATCCAATAACCATTGCGGGGACTAAAGATTACACATCCAACATCGAAGGGTTGGCGGATTACAAGCTTGCTAAAAAGTGTCGCTATTGGTTTTCCATAGACGATTGTCTTGATTGAGCTTGCTTGATTCAACCGGTCATCGAGACGAGGGAGGGTCTTGAGACAACCCCATATATAATCGTTATCAAATTATTAGTCACTAGGAACACCTCAACCTCTCGGCGCGCATGGCGAGGCTTAGGGAAGAAGAGAGAATGAGCACGGTTCGGCGGAAAATCACTTTGGGAGGAGGTCCCATGCGGGTCTCTAAAGCAGAGGCTCAGCCAGATGAGGACAGACCCCCAGTGCTGGTTAGCGAACCAACCCAGGAGATGAAGATAGAGTCCGTGGCTGCTCCTTCGCAGCAGTCCACCAAGCAGCACGAGGACAAGAAGAAGATATCGATCAAGATTAACCCCAACGAGCTAGTCATTCCTAGTTTCGACATGATTCAGGCAAAGAAACAACAGGGACAGACTGCAACGCTTCAGGCGAGTAAAACGACAGAGGTGCCGCCTCAAAACGATGACGACGCCACAAAGACCGCGCAGCTTCAAAAGATGCTCCCGATGCCGCCACCGATGACGGTAGCGTCGAACAGATACCAATCGAGACCGCAACAGCCAGAGCCTTTGTACCAGGAGCAAGCTGCTATTGCACAACACGCTACTCAGCCTAACGTCTTGGCAGTGGTCTCGCAGAAGGTCGTGACTAAGGAAGACCAGAATAGCATGCTGGGAAAGCGCGTCGAGGTTGATGGCTGTGGGTATCGATTAATCAAGGAGATTGGCCGTGGGGGTACCAGTACTGTATACTGCGCTTTGAGGGAAGACAATGTGAACCACAAGGACTCTCTGGTTGCTCTCAAGCACGTAATTGGCACAGAGAACGTCCATGCGCTGAGGGAAGAGATTGAATTGTTGACCAAGTTGAGGAACAATCCCTACGTCATTCAGTACATAGGCCACGACATCTCAGCAGGCTCTATCGGAGTGTTGGTGATGGAGCTAGGTCAGACGGACATCTCCTCATGCATCACTGAGCTGAGCACGAACAAGATGACGGGTAAAAAAGACATCCGGTTGCAGCGGAACACGATCCGGTACTTTTTTCAAGGAATGGTCGAGGCCGTCCAGGCAATACACAACTGCCGAATCGTACACGGGGATCTGAAACCGGCCAACTTTGTTTTCGTCCGCGGGCGGATCAAGTTGATTGATTTTGGGATCGCCAAGAGCATCCGAGAGGACACGATCAACATCACCCGTGACAACCAGACCGGCACGATGAACTACATCCCCCCCGAGGCCCTCAAGGCAACCAAAAGCATGCAGTACAAGCTCAGTCGCAAAGCGGACGTCTGGAGCCTCGGATGCATCCTCTACAGTTTGGTGTACGGCTACCCGCCCTTCCATGACATCACTAACATCGTTTCCAAGATGTACGCCATCACCTCCCCAGACCACGAGATTGACTACCCAGACCCCGGGGGGGACGCCTCCGACAGGTACCTCCTTGACGCGATGCGGTCATGTCTCCAACGCGACGTCGATAAGAGGATCAGCACGGAGGGCCTGCTGGCGCATCCGTTTCTCTCGTCTTCTGCTGAGTCCGCCGCCTCAAGCGACCAGGTATCTCCCAAGCTCTTTTACACGTCCATCCTCGAAATGACCAAACGTGCTGGGGAGATCTCAGCGATTGTTGGGACTGCAACGGCCAAGGTGAATGGGTTTGCTAAGGAGTACGCCAAGAGCGTCCTGCAGCATCCCGACCAGATCGCCGAGTCCTTATCGTATGCGTTGGACTTGGTGGAGGCTCACTTTCCTCGAAAAGCATTCGCGACCATTCCAGCTGATGTCGTCCCGCCCACCCCGATGGTCGCCCTGGACAAGGAGAACGTTCACGCCGTTGCCAGGGCCCTCAAGCCGCGATCTGCAGTCACCTCGCAATGACCCTGCTAGTTTTGAAAAAATCGCAGTTTTGTAAACAATTCATCACGTAATAATTACCACCAGTCTTAGTTATTTTTGCCAAGTCAGTAGTACGGCGATTAATAGACATCCAGATATACTCGCCCCAAACTAATATTAGTCTTTGACTCAGATCATCATGAGGAAAATGCATAGCACGATCAGTTTGGAGCTGCCGCGGCAAAGACCCATACATCAGCCATTGGTGACAAGCTTCTGATAATGGCGACGGTGGCGGTGATTGATGAGAGTCCTTACCGACGTCTGCGGATCAAAAATCCTCCCAAAGGTCATCAAAGTCTTGGAGTTCATGCCGGCGCTTGCGATCGAAAGACACCGGCGATCCGCTCTCGTCGTCACCGTCCTCCTCCTCGCTGACGTCGACCTCAGGCTCCTTCTCCTCCTCGAGACTGTCGTTGAAGACTTTTGCGGACTGAAAGTCAATCCAGAGAACCTTGCCATCGCGCTCGCGAAACAGGGCGTTTCGGGGCGCCACGTCCCCGTGCAACACACCCTGCTCATGGATGCGCTGCAGGGCCTGGCGAGCTGATATCCTGATTTCATCCAACGCTGCCTGGTCCAGGGTTCCAGACTGCTTCAGGCGCGCCGCGGACACTCCCTCGTACGACGTCACAGTGACCCACAGCATGGCGACGTCGTTGAACACGCCCAGGAACCGAGCAACGACCTCACCCTGGACGTTGTGAAGCTTGTTCTACGCGCGGACCTCCTTTTTTACCATTGCTTGCAGCACATCGAGGGAGTAATCAGCCTCGCACGCGGGAAGGCCGACAACATCGAGCTGACGCCACACGAGGTGGGACTCCCCCACGAATCCGTGGTACGTCGATCGGAACTTGTTATCGCTGATAAGCTCTTGGTTCGGGTAATCAAATAGATGTGGCACTCCAAGAGCGTTCTTGACAGTGGTAAAGACAAACCCATCAACCTCAGTTCCGACCTCGAAGAAAGCAGTTGCGCGACCAGATCCAATCGCTGCATCATTAGCGGAGGTTTCTCTATCATCATCGTTATCCTTTCGGTTTCGCGGTGGGACAACGAGTGAAAACGACGTTGATTCCCCTCGAGCGGACACGGTCTTAGCATTGGGAACCATGGCAACCGCGAGGATATACAAGAGCCACGGCCGAGCAGACGTGAAGTGGTAAGCCTTGCTCACGTGAACGACTTCACTGTTCCCATCGTCACAGACACGCTTTGCGAATATCCAATGGACGTAGTTAGTTAGGATGCCATACACTCCTCCGACTCGGCGACGAGATGGATCTTCGGATGAGGGGGCATCGACGCCCGCATACACGGGCCCTTTGGTGACGAGGTATGTGTATAGTTGAGAGATCCCTTGCAGCACGTTGTAGTCTGCCACCGAAAGTTCGCTATCTTTCATTCGGCCTTCCTGGATCTCGCGACACTTGTTCATCGCCGCCAACACGACATCCATCGGCGACTCTTTCGTGGTCTCTGGTTGATTGAAATCCGTGAAGACATATGCCGGTCGCGTCATCGTGATCGTACACCGCGCCTTCGTGGTTGCATCCATCACGACTGTGTTCGTAAGCCCTCCTTGTGAGCCTTTCGTAGTAGCCAGTCGCATGTTCGTCACACGGTCTCCGAGCATCGATTCCAAGAACTTTGCGTTGGACACCAGCACTGAATCAACAAACTGATGCACCTTCCATTCGTGATCCAAATATCGCTGCTGGCTGTAGGGAACTTCCGTCCGATCCATTACGACGCCCTTTTGTTCAAAGCTCTCGAACTGAGCCTTCAGCTCAAGTGCCTCAGCCTCAAAGTTCTCCCAAAGTTTGAAGGTCTTGGGCATCATCCAGTCCGTGAACGGCTTCCTTGGGGGCGGATTAGGATCTCTGCATACGGCAAAGGAGGGCAAGGGCATTGACACGAAGTCTTTGGGGTACGCAAAGTTCTTGACAAAGAACTCCTGGAGTTCCTTGGCTTTCTTCTCTTCCATCGTGCGTATATCGGCTTCATTAGCCTTCCTCTGCCGCTTCATCTCCTCTATCTCCTCTTCCGTCTTGCGTGTTTTGACTTCAACTTCCTCTATCTTCTGTTTCATTGCACGTATTTCGGCTTCAACTGCCTTATTCTGTCGCTCCGCTTCCTCTATCTCCGGGTGATCTTTAGCTTTGATCCGCAGTCTTCCTCTGCCGCCCCACATCGGCCTCTGCAATTTTCCGGCAGCTTTCATAGAGTCCGTGTTCCCGTTCTTTTCCGGGGATGATGGGTTCAACTTCAGCGCCACTGGCGAGCGTCTTCTTCACCACCTCGCGAAGCATCTCTACGGCAAGAGCGTGGATGGATGCATCATCCTCGCCACCATCTTTGCTGTCCATCTTGGGCGTTTGCCTATTGTAGTTACGTCTAGTTATCTCCCTGTTGAGAGAGTGAATTGGGGGGCGCTGCATCAGAGCACGAGTGTGGTCTGGACTTTAGATCCTCACTGATGGGGGACCAAAAGAAAGTTTTCAAGCTTTCACTTTCAGACGGGTGATGACCACAGGTTCCCCGATCCGGGAGAGAGTGACCCACACCATTATCCTCTCCCTGCTGCTGGGCGATTGAAGTAGACTCTCTCGCCCGGAGGACCAAAAAAACGCCATGAACCTTGATTGGTTGATCTTTGGGACATCATTAAACAAGACAGCCGTGCTTTGCAGTCTCTTTCCGCCCTCATCGCACCTTTCAATTGGGAGTCATAATACGTAGCTCATCGACATCCCTCGACTTTTAGCAAAAACAAACCGGGGAAGCAGTCGCGAATTGAAGGCCCTTTTGTTTTATGCCAGCACCCAAAGAACAATCGATATCCCACGGTTTTAATGGTCGGCCCTCATGTGACCAAATCGGCGTCCCCTTCGTTGACCCCTGTCATATCTGTTCTTCATGTTGTATAAAGTGTGGAAGTGTGAACGATTTCTGATCGAAGTAAATGAGAGTCTTTCTGTTTGTTGAATGGATTGAACCACGTCGCCTTCGGTCATATCATGATGCTTACTTTACTTGATCCATCCAGCATAAGTCAGAGAGCTGGGTCTAGCATTACTGCAAAAGAGCTTCTCTCTTTACCAAGAGTCATATCACTCGGCGACTGTTTCGTGACTATATTGTGCATCGACTACTACAACCACATTCTGTTTCCGAACAATCGAAAGAATCGTCGAGATTGAAAACACTGCACTTGGGAAGGAAAACCAAGTAAACAGCGCTTCTTTATTCCGATGTAAAAAGTTAGATCTCGACTTGAGCAGCTGACTTTCTCACGTATGAATGAAGAAGGCTCTCGAACAACCAAAACGAGAAAATGGAAGGCGGAGGAGGTTGTCATGCTGGCGAGGACTTTGGGATGGATTCGACGAATCCCTTTTCACTCGCAGCTGTTGCGCTGGACGCGAGTACTAACACCAGGTACCTACTGGGATGGATTGCCGGCTTCAACCTAATGCGACTGGTTCCATTTACTGTCTTGGCCAGTGCCACTGAAAATCCGATTCGGTTTCACCTTCGAGGCACCCTCTGGCAGCTCATGCTGATTCCGGCTGCCTGGCTTTCTCAGAGGAGTTTGGTTGCATCCCTGAGCGTTCTCGGTGCAAGATTTTATCTGAGCTTGATCGAACCGAACCCTTTACTAAGATCAGCGCTGTGGTACGCCGGATTGATCAGTTTTTACCATGCGATCCGAGTCGCTACGGTGCAACGGGAGTTCTTTGAGAAGCGGACACTGGCTTTCAAAACCATGTTCATTTCGGAGCTCTGCGACATTCGAAAAGGAAGACTGCTAAAGACTAGAGAGGATTGGAGGAAAGCCATCCTAAGACATGTGACTGAGCTCAGCGTGAGTGGAATTGTGTACTTGGCGAGTGGCCACCTCTGGGAGTCCTTCATTTCAAGCAAGAACCATCAATTAGCAACCTCATTGCTTGGGAAGACTCGTAACCTTCTCGTTGGTAACCTTATTGTACTGTTCAGGTTCTTGTCCGTACTGTTCCTGGGTGACACGACGGAAAGAGCGATCGGGTTGTTCAACGGCTTTGAGTCCCCATCGAATTACGACCATATTCTGCAGTCGCAATCTTTAGTTGAGTTCTGGAGAAGACGCTGGAATTTGGAAATGCATGAAACGTTGAAAGAGTTGGTTTACAAACCAGCTCTCCGCAAAGGGTACTCGAAGTCGACTGCAATCGCAAGCGCCTTTGCAGCCTCGGCCGTCCATCATCTCTGGATATTTCCACTAGCCTATGGCGGGTTCAATAAATCCATGCTTCTGGGAGTGGTTGAGAGTAGTGGGTTCTTCGCGATGCAAGTTTGCTTGATTCTCCTGGAGGTCAAATTCCGGCTGAAATCTCACTTCTGGTTCTTGACCAGCCTCTTTGCTTCAGGGCAGCTTCTAACTTCGAGTTTCATAAGGTCGTTTGTGTTTCCGAATACTCCGCCAGCATCGAGGCCATAGTATGGAAGCAAGTACCTTACTACGGAATATTTCACCTGTACACATCGAAGGCTATTCGATGCATTCCCGTGTTGTTACGTTGTATTGATCCGTAGCAACTCTGGGTGAGTAATTCCTGAAATCAATCGGACCTTCTACGCTTTTTTATTAGTCAGTGAAGCGCGAATACTTAAGCAATTGGCACGGTGTCGACCCCCAAACCACGTCTTTCCACCTCGTCTTGGTCTGATGGCCGGTCAGAACGAGCTTCTAATCAGCCCGATCGATTAAAAACGAATCTTCGCTACGGCAGGGGTCCTCTCATCAGCCCGGTAGCAAAGGCTTTGTGACGAATGGAAAACAACTTCCTTGCCTCCGACCAAATCGATGCTTCTCTTCTGGTCTCACTAAACTTAATCTTCTTTCTTCTTTCTAACGACCTCCGGTTTCTCAAATCAAAAAAAATGGGCGAAAAAGGCCGGTTTGCAAACTCTACCTCGGGTAGCTCAGTCTACCCTCATCTACCCTGGTATGTGGAACCCTTCCCTTCCTCTGCTGCAGCAAGAACGCAGCCGCAAGGGAGGGAGAGGAAGAAGCGAGCACACAATAACTATAACACAACAAAGAAGCATTCCAGCTGCTGAGCAGAGGATACGATTGCAACGTACACCCCGGGCGATCCGTTCTTCCACTCTAGGCGGTTCTTCGGGCTCTTTCCCTTCTCTCCCTCAGTCAAACACCCCAGGGTTCACTCACTGCTGGCTGCACCCTTCCCCATCGTACGGTTTATCCGAAGTAGTTATCCATATTCCCTGTATCAAAGCCAACCATCCAGCCTCAACCATGTCGGCGCTACTCATGTCCGGGCGGTCCCTGCTCGGCCTCTCGGGTGCCGCCTCCGCCAGGCTCTGCCGAACCACTCCCCTCGTGCGTGGAATGGACGGACTGAAGCAAGCTTCCTGGAACCAGCTGCGAAGAGGAATGGCGGTGTACGTCCACAAGGTCCCGCTCATGGGCGAGTCGGTTACTGAGGGTACCATCAGCACCTGGCAGAAGAACGTTGGAGACCAGGTTAACGAGGATGACGTCTTTGTCACGATTGAGACGGATAAGGTGGGTTTTCCTGTCTTCTTTTAGTCAATTTTCGTATCATTTGCACTAACTTGCACGGGTATTAGGTCTCCGTCGATATCAGCGCTACCGGATTCAGTGGAGTCCTCACCAAGCAGATGGCTAAGGTTGGAGAGACTGTGAAGGTTGGAGCTCCGCTCGCCGAGTTCGAAACTGGAGCTACTGGCGCGGCCGCCCCGAAAAAGGAGGCGGCCCCTGCCCAAGCTCCTAAGGCTGCCGAGGCTGCGAAACCAGCTCCTGCGGCTGCCCCTGCTGCCCCTAAGGTTGAAGCCCCTAAGGCTGCTGCTCCTGCTCCTGCTCCCGCTGCCCCCAAGCCCGCCGCTGCTCCCGCTGCCGAGGCGCCCTCTGCCCCTAAGGCTGTCGCCGGATCTCGCGGTCAGACTCGCGTTAAGATGACTCGTCTCCGCCAGCGTATTGCCGAGCGCTTGGTTCAGGCGCAGAGCACGGGGGCTCTCCTTACCACTTTCAATGAGGTTGACATGTCTCAGTTGATGGAGATGCGTGACAAGCACAAGGATGCGTTCGAGAAGGTTCACGGCGTCAAGCTCGGGTTCATGTCGGCTTTCGTTATCGCTGCCACTAAGGCGCTTCAGGAGATCCCTGCTGTGAACGCTTACATTGAGGGAGACGAGATTGTGTACAATGAGTATGTGGATATCAGTGTTGCTGTCTCGGCCCCGCGTGGCCTTGTTGTTCCCGTGCTGAGGAACTGTGAGGCGATGAGCTTTGCGGATGTCGAGAAGGGTATTGCGGCGCTCGCTAAGAAGGCTCGTGACGATAAGCTTACTTTAGAGGAGATGGCTGGCGGCACTTTTACCATTACCAACGGAGGTGTGTTTGGCTCGCTCATGTCAACACCGATGATAAACTCTCCCCAATCCGCTATTCTTGGCATGCATGCGATTAAGCAGCGCCCTGTCGTTCTGGAGAACGGTCAAATCGCCGCCAGGCCAATGATGTACGTTGCCCTGACCTACGACCACCGCCTGGTCGATGGTCGTGAGTCCGTGACGTTCCTCAAGTCCATTAAGGAGAAGTTGGAGGATCCTAAGCGAATGCTTCTGGGACTGTAAAGCCCTCGCAAGTCGTGGATCTCGTCTCTACTAAATCATAATCCTAGTTGATATACTTTGCTCTGCTCCACTCCACCTTGTGAGTGAGTCTATGTCATTTCCTGCCACTGGGTAATCCAGGAGTCTCACCATGCTATCGAGATGTTGTTAGCCAGTCAACATCGCTGACAAAGATGTGTGTCGTGAGGAGGCTATCTTTTTGAGAAAAAGAATACCCTGACTTGATTGTAGCCGACCAGAGTTTGACTGCGGGAAACGAGTGAGTGGTCGTTGCAGATGTTTAGCCCTCGTTAGTATGCAAGACTACTCGTGCTCGATGTCGAGTGAGATGAGCCGATCCGACTTAATAGCCGAGTATCTAAGTGAATTGCCCACCGACAAAGAGCTGGTATCAAATGGCACATAATACGCAGCATCGCAATCATCTGAATCGACGATCGCAGTGTGTGACGTCGAGCGGTGCGCGATTGCGATGGCATCACCGAGTTGAATGACTCGTGTTCGTTTTTGTTCAGGCTCGGGCGCGCGTAAGGGAACCGAGATATCCCTGGATGGATGCGTCATGCGTGTTAGATCGTACACGGGGTCTTGCGGTGGAGTGGTGAGCTGGTGAGACGTTTCTGGTGCCGAGATGTCAATGTCAAAAAACGAGCTAACGACACAAACGTGGTAGGTAACCAGGTAGATAACCGTTGCGGGTGAGTTGTTCTTTCTGTTTGACGACGAGAAGCACAAACTGTTGACGACCTTTGAAGGCGAATACGGTTCTTGATTGCTTGGTTGTGCTCAAACTTCACTACTGCTCATCAGGCTAGTCATCGGTGATAACCTCGCCTCGATCAGAACACCTCTGTTGACCTTCTTTTGCCTCGCAAGAAGCGTTCGTTCCCGCCGGTTCGTTTGATAGCACTAGGGAGCTGAAAGGGCCAAATAGGAGGGAACAACTGAGAGAGTACTGAGACATATCAGACTATCAAGGACTCACCTGGGTTGAACCTATCTCGCTTGACGCGCGCATACCTTGGAAGATTTCGAATCGAAGAACGGTTCTTTCCTTGGTCCGCCAGCTCATTGCTTGTTTGTGAAGGAAGTATTTTCAATACCTGAGTACTAGCCTGTTTGTTTCGGTTTGTGTTCCATCAAGTAATTTTCTACATCGCAGTAAGCGTTCGTCTGGTTTGTGCTTAAGAGCAACAACATGAAGATTTTCGCATTCGCCATCATGGCGTGGAGGGAGAACCTCCCCAAGCCTTTGATGCTGGCCAATTCGTTTGACCTCAGCTCGTTCGGATACTTCCAGCGAAGCTCGGCGAAAGAGTTCATCATCTTCTTTTGCAGGACGCTCATGCAAAGGACGTCCCGTGGACAGCGCCAGAGTGTGGACCACGAGAACTACGTTTGCCACATTCACCTAAGGGCGGATGGTCTGGGATCGATTGCGGTTTGCGATCAGGAGTACCCTCAGAGGGTGGCCTATACCGCGCTGAGCAACTTAATGGCCGAGTTCCACGAGCTTCATGGCGAGGTGTGGCCTACTCTCCAGGATGATGCCACGCTTCCGTTCCCGAAGCTGGATCAGGCAATCGTTGACTTTCAAAACCCAGCTAATGCTGATAAGCTCACAAAGATCCACGAGGATCTGGAGAAGACGATCTCGGTCGTGCATAAAACAATTGACGCTGTATTGGATCGCGGCACAAAGCTGGAGAATCTCGTTAAGCAAAGTGAGGATCTTGGCATGCAGTCAAAGTTGTTTTATGAAAATGCAGCAAGTGCTAACAAGTGCTGCTCGATCATGTAGCGGTCGTGTGAGACTGCTAGCTTCAATAATAACACATACATTAGGTGTATTGAAATGTTTCTTCTTCTTGACAGTTGTGTTCCGATTGAGTTCCAAACGATAAAGTATTCTGCGTGGAGTTACCTATCAAGCAGTTCGTACTATTTGACTTTCACTTCGGCTGACACCTATCATTCAGAAATCATCAGGGTGGGCATGGGAAAGAGGTATTCGGTTGTACGAGAAATGAAAGCTGCTCGGGAGCCATGCCTTCACGGAGCATGCCAGCAGTTCAGGTACCAGGTTACCTACCATGGTAGGCGGAGGATTATTTATTTCCAGGGTGCCTGATGACGGAGGATTCTTCTCATTCCATCCGAGTGAATCCGAACCGGCACGGGCACTTTGAGTGCCTCCTCTCCCTCCACTCTTTATACAGAGCAGATCCCAAGACTAGATTCCCCACTCTTGTTCCAGTTGGATTCAAGAGACCTTTTGCTTAAGGAGCGACGACTTGCTCACGAAATCTTCGAGTGCACCGCATTTCAACCCCTCGTCCACTCCTGCTAAAAGATTATTTTTGCGCTGCTCTATCCGCATCGAATAATTTCCCTCGTCAGAGAACCGCACCTGGTTGGGACCACGTCGACGTTATTAAAACTATTTTTAGCGTAGCCACACAGTCATTACGGTACTTCTAGCGCCTTCTGCGGTTCGGTTCGGAGTGCTCCGGCTGTACTTTTC
>Ga0075012_10003487_pt1 | contig 14959 bp, 16 predicted proteins | sample All_14_2_FD_71474 | JGI IMG/M metagenome (GOLD analysis project Ga0075012, IMG submission 71474) | Freshwater microbial communities in response to fracking from Pennsylvania, USA - Allegheny Zone_MetaG_DW_15 | ecosystem: Environmental > Aquatic > Deep subsurface > Groundwater > Drilled... | reverse complement strand
CGTCACGCCGCAGGTCTCGGCTGCGCTTCTGATGGCGTCGGCATCGCTGCGCTCGCAGGCTTGCGCCAAGGCCAGACGGGATGCCAGCGGGCCTTGCCCGCGAAGCAGGGCTGCTTCGATGTCCGGTGCGACAGCCAGGAGGGTGAGGGCCCGCTCCATTGGTACCTCAAGAATGACATCGATCAGCGAGATCAGGCCGGTCAGGAAGAGTGCTTCGCGCTCAGTCGGGCTGCGCTCTGCGGCCAGCAGCTCGAGCATCCGTGCCCTGATCAGGGCACTCTCCAGCGCAGCGGAACTGCGTTCCCCGCCATGGTCCGCACTGCACAGCAACAAGGTGACCCAGCGATACAGCTTTTCCCTTCCAAGCAAGGCAAAGGCTCGCTCGACCGAGGAGACCTGTTCCGACAAGCCATTGGCCGCTGCGTTGATGTAACGTAGCAAACGGACAGTGAGGGCGGCATCATGCTTGAGCAGGGCAACGATTTCTGCGGAGTCGGCGTCCTTGCGCAGCTTGGAAACGAGTTCGGCAAGACGGGCCGTATTGGGCCCGAGATTGCGGTCCTGCCAGTCCTCGCGACTGGTGATGAAAGGCCCCTGGAACAAGCTGCAGCCTAGCTGAAAGCAGAACCGGAAGTCCTCCAGGCCGGGCAGGTCGCGTGCCAGTAGCGCCGCTTGTGACGCCTTTTCAAGCATCGTTGTAGACAGGCTGAGTGCTTGTTCGGCATCAAGTTGAGGCGCACGCACGACGACTACATCGGCCTCGGGCAACAAGGAGATCAACTGCGGCGTGGAGATGGGGTCGGGAACGCCGATCCTGTAGCCTGCACTTTTCAGGCTGCGGACATGCGTCATCAGCGTCTCCGGGCCTGGGCCATCCGCCTCTGGGTGAGGCTGGATGACCAGGACCGTGTTCCTTGGCGGAAGCTGGCGGATGCACGGATGGTCGAGAAAGGAGTCCGGAAGATCGACAAAGGCCAGACGCGCGCCCAGCAACTTGCCGATATCGGCCTTGACCAGGCTACTGACGAGGATCTCGGCGTAGAGGTGATGGACACGCCGGCTGCTGTTACGAATGCGGTTTCGGGCTGACTCCTGCAGCAGGAAGTGATAACCGGCGATCTTCTGCTGGCGACTGAGGATGGCCTCACGACAGATGAAGGTCGGCCCCATCTCCGACTGTGGTGAAGGGGCAGGTGCCGTTTGCAGCGGCGCCTGCCGATTGAGTTGGTCGATGGGTGCAGTGGGCACGGATGGTCCGCCCGCAGGGGTGGGCACCCTGGCCAGCACCACTTGTTTGCGTCCGAACAGCCAATTCCACAAAGCCTTCAGCATTGCCCGGTCCTCAGCGATTCTGCCGTGCCATGAATACCAGGCGCTCGAACAGATGCATGTCCTGTTCGTTTTTCAACAGCGCACCCGCCAGGGGAGGAACGACAGCCTTGTTGTCCTGAGCACGCAAGGCCTCGGGCGGAATGTCTTCGGCAACCAGAAGCTTGAGCCAGTCGATCAACTCCGAGGTGGTCGGCTTCTTTTTCAGGCCGGGTACATCGCGCAGGCCGAAGAAGACTTCCAGTGCCTCGGCAAGCAATGCCTTGCGGATGCCTGGAAAATGGACATCGACGATGCGTTGCATGGTGTCGCGGTCCGGGAAACGGATGTAGTGAAAGAAGCACCGGCGCAGGAAGGCGTCGGGCAACTCCTTCTCGTTGTTCGAGGTGATGAAGACGATCGGCCGGTGTCGCGCCCGGATGGTCTGGCGTGTCTCATAGACGTGAAACTCCATGCGATCGAGCTCACGCAGCAGATCGTTGGGAAACTCGATATCGGCCTTGTCGACCTCATCGATCAGCACCACGGTTGGCGTTTCGGCCTCGAAGGCCTGCCACAGCACGCCCTTGACGATGTAGTTGGCGATGTCCTTGACCCGGTCGTCACCCAGTTGCGAATCGCGCAGACGCGAGACGGCGTCGTATTCGTACAGACCCTGCTGGGCCTTGGTGGTGGATTTGACATGCCATTGCAGCAGGGGCAGGCCAAGCGCCGCAGCGACCTCTTCGGCCAGCAGTGTCTTGCCGGTGCCCGGCTCACCCTTGATCAGCAAGGGGCGTTGCAACTGGATTGATGCATTGACCGCAAGTTTGAGGTCGGGGGTCGCGATGTAGTGCTCACTGCCGTCGAAGCGAAGCTGGGGGGACATCGGGGAATCCTCTGATTAATTTATTGCGATTATAGGGCTAGGGTTCGTTGGAGATGGGCGCGATCAGCAAATCAATACGCCCTCGTATGGCCGGACCTCGTGTCTGTGGCGAGTTTCGGACTCAAACCCGCAGAGAGGAGACATCATGCAGAGACGACATCTGCTTGTGGCGATTGCATTGGCTGGCACCTTTACCCTTGCTTCCGCGGTCGGGGGCGACCCGGTCGCCGCCAAAGGCAAGCTTTCCGCCTGTATCGGCTGCCATGGCATCCCAGGCTACCGGACGGGGTATCCCGAGGTGTATGCGGTTCCGAAACTCGGCGGGCAACATCCCGAATATATTGTCCGTGCGCTCCAGGCCTACAAGAGCGGTGAGCGCAGCCACCCCAGCATGCAGGGTATTGCCGGTAGCTTGTCTGATCAGGACATGGCCGATCTCGCTGCCTACTACGGAGGTGTCAAATGAAGGTGCAGTTGATGCGACGCTTGGGCGTGCTTGCCGCAGCGCTTGTCCTGTCCCCTTCCGCACTGGCCGGCGATCCGGCGCGAGGGCAGGCGAAATCGACAGTCTGCGCAGCCTGTCATGGCGTCGATGGCAACAGCCCGACGCCGGAATTTCCACGCATCGGAGGGCAGTATGAGGACTATCTGCTCCAGGCCCTGCTTGCCTACAAGCACGGCGAACGCAAGAATCCCATCATGGCGTCGCAGGTTGAGAGTCTGAGCCGGCAGGATCTTGCAGATCTGGCTGCCTGGTACGCCAGCCAGCCAGGTCTGGTGTTCAAGCGCTGACTGGCCAAGCCGTGTCTCGCTACGCCGTTCAGCGGACGAAACGACCGTTGCGAGACAGGATGGTCAGGTCGACATAGCTCGAGCCATTGTGGTTGCGCGGCGAGAAGCTGATCGCAAAGCCTCCCGCGTCGTGATTGTTCATCGACTCCAGTGCGCTGATCAATCCGTCGCGGGTCAGGTTGCGTCCGGCGCGACGCAGGCCTTCGACCATGACCCGAGCGGCGATGTAGCCTTCCAGACTGGTGAAGGAATAGTCGGTGTGCCCGGCTCTCTGCATGGCCTTCTGGTAATCACGTACGACAGGTTCGATGCCGCCCCAGGGCAAGGGCACGACCTGGGAGATCACTACGCCGGCCGCATCCGGCCCCAGTTCGTTTGCCAACGCCCGGCTGCCAACAAACGACACGTTGTAAAACGAAGCGAAACTGCCGCTCTTGCGCATCTCACGGATCAGTGCAGCGCATGATGCATAGGCACTGATCTGGATCACGGCATCCGGAGACGCCTTGAGCAGGGTCTGGACAGCTGCCTTGACGTCGGTGGAGTTGCGTTCGACGGTGGCAGTGACCCCCAGTTCAAGGTTGCGCTTCTTCAATGCGCGTTCAACCCCCTCCAGACCCGCCTTGCCGTAGGTGTCGTTCTGATAGAACACCGCGATGTTGCGTACGCCGGTCGTGACCAACTGTTCGACGATGCGCTCTGTTTCATCGAAATAGCTCGCACGGACGTTGAAAATATGCCGGTTGAAGGGGGTCCGCAAGGCTTCTGCACCGGTAAAGGCACCAATGAAGGGAACCTGGTTTTCGGTGAAGATCGGCAGGGCAGCCAGGCTGGTCGGGGTGCCGACGTAGCCGAACAGGGCGAATACCTTGTGTTCGTTGATCAGTTTGCGGGTGTTCTCGGCGGCTCGTTCTGGCTCGTAACCGTCATCAAGCGAGATGAGTTCGATCTTGCGTTCATTGACCCCACCCTGTGCATTGAGCGCATCAAGATAGACCTTCGCTCCTAGTTGCATCTCCCGGCCAAGTTCGGCCGCTGGACCGCTGAGCGCAGCAGACTGGCCGATCAGGATGCGGTTGTCGCCGATCCCGGTCTGTGCTGCGGCAAGGGGCGACAGGAGTATGCCGAAGCTCAGCAAGGTACGGGTCAGCAAGCCATGCAGTCGATTCATGAACACCTCCGAAAGGGGCCGGAACAGGCGCTACAGGGCGAGCATAGCCGCTGTCGACAGGCGAAGCCAGCATGGTTTGAGGGGCGACGTCACGGCTGACATCGCCGAGACTGGCTCAAGGCAGGCTGGCGCGACGGCAAACACTGCTCAGGTAGGCTGCGCCGTCCGGAGGACTGCCAGCGCGCTGGGCATTGAAAATGGTTTCACCGAGACATTCGAGCACATCGTGCAGGGCCGCGTGACGATCGCCATGGCGTTGGCAGAGCGTATCGAAGGCCGCCCGCAAGCCAGGGGGCTGATCGATGGACAATTGCTCCTCGATGGCGAGGTGCAGGGACAGATGCAGGAAGGGGTTGACCTGACCATCCTCCGGCGCGAAGTCGCGATCCACCGAATCGGGGTCTTCGATGATGGAATGGTACTCGGGGTGATGCTCGATCAGCTGACAGGCCAGTGCTTCAAGCTGGGTCAGTACCTCACGCTCGCGATGCTTGCGCCAGGATTCGATGAAGAAGGTGCGAACCTGATCACGGGAAGGATTGAACATCTAAGGCTCCGTCAGTTGTGGCGGGATCGACCCGTTCAGGCGGTCTTGTCGCGGAAGGTGCACAGATCGCTGACCTGGCATGCTGCGCACAGGGGTTTGCGTGCCGTACAGACATAGCGACCATGCAGGATCAGCCAGTGGTGGGCATCCAGCAGGAAGTCCTTGGGGACCCGTCGCATCAGGGCGTTCTCGACCTCGACCACGTCCTTGCCGGGGGCGAGCCCGGTGCGATTGGATACACGGAATATATGCGTATCCACCGCCATCACCGGCAGACGGAAGACCGTGTTCAGGACCACATTGGCCGTCTTGCGACCGACGCCAGGCAAAGCTTCGAGCGCCTCTCGATCGCAGGGCACCTCTCCGCCGTGGCGCTCCAGCAGCAAACGCGACAGCGCCAGGGTATTTTTGGCCTTGTTGCGGAACAGGCCGATGGTCTTGATGTGCTCGGCGACTTCGTCCTCGGTCAGCGAGATCATCGCTTCTGGCGTTGGTGCCGCAGCAAACAGGCGCCGGGTGGCGATGTTGACACTTTTGTCGGTCGCCTGCGCGGACAGTACCACCGCGACCAGCAATTGGTAGGGCGAGGCGTACTCGAGCTCAGTCTGGGGATGCGGATTGGCGGCAGACAAGCGCTCGAAAAATGCCCGGATCGCCTCCCGTTTCATTCGTGCCACGGTCAACCCGCTGCCTGAGTCACTTCGGCAGCAGGCTGTCCCTGCGCCGGGCCCGGTCGGGCGGGTTTGAGCCGCGCCCGGGCCGCGCGATGGGTATTGATTGCGTTGTAGCCGGCAATCAGGCAACCCAGTGCGAAGAAGGCGCCCGGCGGCAGCACGGCGATCAGGAAACCGGGATAGTCATCGCCAAATACTGAAAAACCTTCAAGACCCGGAATCACCATCTCGATACCGGACAGCAGGGTACCGCTGCCGAGCAACTCGCGTATGCCACCCAGCAGCGCCAGTACCCACACCAGCCCCAGGCCCATCAGGATGCCGTCTACCGTCGATGACAGGGCGTCATTCTTGGCGGCATAGGCTTCTACCCGCGCAAGTACGATGCAGTTGGTGACGATGAGTGGAATGAAGATGCCCAGTACCAGATAGAGGCTATGGAAATAGGCGTTGAAGCCCAGGTCTACCACGGTAACCAGGGCAGCAATGATCAGGATGAAGACCGGGATGCGGATCTCATAGGGAATGAAGTTCCTCAACGAGGCGACAGCCAGGTTGGCAACAGCCATGACGAGGATGGTGGCCAGACCAAGACTGACCGAGTTGACGATGTTGGTACTGACCGCGAGGATGGGGCACAGGCCAAGCAACTGCGCGAGCCCCGGGTTCTGCTTCCACAGACCGTTATATGCGCTGTCGCGAAACATCTGGCTGTTCATGATCCTGATCCTCAAAGCCGGCTGGCGGACGGTGCTGCAAACAGGGCATCGCGCTGTTCGACGACATGGCCCACGGTACGCCCGACTGCGCGCGTGACTGCGCGTGCGCTGATGGTGGCGCCGGTGTGATAATCGAATACGCCGCCGTCCTTGCGCACGGTCCACTTCGACGCCTCGATGGCATTCCAGTCGACCGCGACGAACTGGGAAATCCATGGCCGCGTCTTGTTGCGGTCCTTGCGTGGGTCAATGTAGTCACCCAGCCCCGGCGTTTCCTTGTGCGCGGTGACGCGGACGCCGGACACGGTTCCGTCGGCTTGAATGGCGACGATCAGTTCGATTCGACCGGCGTAGCCATCGGGTGCGCTGGATTCAGCAATCAGTGCGACGGGCTGGCCAGCCTTGCGTGCGCGCCAGATCCGGCTGACACGGTTGCCAGCCAGTGCCGGATGAGGACCAACATCGACGAAGTCCTCCAGCAACAGATTGTCGTAGCGGTCACGTGGCAGGACTTCGTCGATCAGTCGCATCTGCTCCTCGATACGGGCGGCCTCGATCGCAGGGCGCGTGGTATCGAAGGTAAATGCCATGATCGCGGTGAATATGGCGGTAAAGCCCACCATGATGGCTGCGGTACGCAGCGAGGTTCGGGTCGCGGTGTAACGTGCGCTGCTCATTTGCCGTTCCCTCGATGGCCGAATACCGACGGCTGGGTCTTCATGTCGATCAGCGGCACGCAGATGTTCATCAGCAGCACCGCGAACGCAATCCCCTCGGGGTAGGCCCCGAACGCGCGGATCAGGTAAGCAATCAGCCCGACGCCGGCGGCAAAAATCAGCTTGCCACGTGGCGTGGTCGCGCCGGAGACTGGGTCGGTGACGATGAAGAAGGCGGCCAGCATCGCGCCGCCGGAAGCCAGATGGAACAAGGGGGAGGCGAATTGATCGGGGTGGAAGATCCAGAACAAGGCGGCGGTGCTGGCCAGGCCCGCAAGAAAACCGACCGGCAGATGCCAGGTAATGGTCCGGGTTGCCAACAGGAACAGACCTCCCAGCAGATAGCCGCCAGCAATCCACTCCCAACCGCGTCCGCCCGCAAGGCCAAAGACGCCAGCCTGCATCACACTGCCAACGGTTCCGTCGGCGCGCAAACCCGTACGTAGCGTATCGAGTGCGGTGGCACCGGTAATGGCATCGAGTTCACGCACCCCGCCGAGGATCAGGTTCAGCTGAGTGGAAAAATCGATACCGCCGGCCGCGGGCCACTGCGACATCAGCGAGGGGTAGGCCACGATCATCGTGCAGTAGGCCGCCATCGCAGGGTTGAACGGGTTCTGGCCCAGCCCGCCGTAAAGATGCTTGACTGCAATGATGGCGATCGAAACCGCGATCACGGTCAACCACCAAGGCACCACCGGCGGAAACGCGAGCGCGACAAGCCAGGCAGTGACCACCGCGGACAAGTCGCCGATGGCGATTGCGACGGGACGCTTGCGCAGACGCAGGATCAGGGCTTCGGCGACAAGCGCGGTTACCGTGGCGATCAGCAGATTGACCAGGATGCCGGCACCGATCTGCCAGACGTAAGCTGCAATACCGGGTGTCAACGCAAGCAGCACGGTGAACATGACGCGCTGTATGCTTGCCGGCTTACGGATGTAGGGTGAATGGATCATCGGATCAGGCCCCGGTTTCGGGCGTGCGCTCGCTGGGCGAGGCAGAGGTGTTGGCGCTTTCCTGCGCACGTTTCCGGCGTGCTTCGATCTCGGCGATCTCGGCTTCCGTTTCCGGACTGAGCGCTTCGGTATTCTTGGGCTGCGCAGCCGCCTTCTGAGCCTTGGCGCGTGCGAGGGCAGCGGCGATCAGCGCCTTCTTTGGGTCCTCGGCGGTTTCCCCTGCTGGCGGGGTCGCGGCATCGGCCGGTGTGGCCGACGTGTCTGCCAGCTTGGCGCGAGTTTCGGCTGCCTTGGCCGCCAGTTTTGCGGCTTTTTCTTCTTTCTCGCGTTCCTGGCGGAAGTTGCGGAACTCGAAACGGTCACGCGCCTGATCGGCTGCAGCCTTTTCACGCTCGCGCGCCCAGATCTCGCTCTTGGCGAAGCGGTAGTAGTCCACCAGTGGAATATGGGCAGGGCAGACGTATGCACAGCAACCGCACTCGATGCAGTCGAACAGCTTGTATTCCTGTGCCTTGCCGAAGTTCTTTGCACGGCTGAACCAGTAGAGCTCGAAAGGCTGCAGTTCCGCCGGGCAGGCACGCGCGCATTCTCCGCAGCGTATGCAGGGCTGCTCGGGTGGCGGAGGTGGAAACAGGGCGGGCGAAGCCGAGATGATGCAGTTGGTGCCCTTGACCACCGGTACATCGAGCCGCGGCAAGGCAAAACCCATCATCGGCCCCCCCATCAGGGTACGGTCGGTATCTGGCCGTGGCCGGCACAGGGAGAGCAGGTGGGTGATCGGGGTACCGATCAGCACCTCGTAGTTTCCCGGCCGCTCAACATTGCCCGTCAGCGTGACGACGCGGGAAACCAGCGGCTCACCATGCGCCAGGGCGCGGTACACGGCATGCGCGGTACCCACGTTGAAGCACTGAATGCCGAATTCGCCGGCAAGCTTGCCGTAGGGGATCTCGACGCCGGTCAGTACGCGGATCAGTTGTTTCTCGCCGCCTGCGGGGTAGAGCGAGGGGACCGGCACGACGCGGATGCCCGCCTCACGACTTGCTGCCGCCTCGCGCATGGCAGCAATGGCCTGTGGCTTGTTGTCCTCGACTCCAATGATCAGCTCACGGGCGCCGATGAGTTCGCGCAGGATGGTGGCACCCGAAAGAATGTCCGCGGCGCGCTCGCGCATCAGTCGGTCGTCGCAGGTGATCCAGGGTTCGCATTCGGCACCATTGAGAATCAGGGTGTCGATACCGCTGCCCTTGCCAAGCTTGATGTGGCTGGGAAAGGTTGCCCCGCCCAAGCCGACGATGCCGCAATCGCGCAACTGGTTCAGGGCTTGCTGACGGCTGGCTGAATGGTAGTCAAAGGGCTTGAGTTCGATCCATCGGTCTTCGCCATCGGGTTCGATCACCACACAGCGCGTATCGAGGCCTGAGGGATGGGCGAGAGGAAACAGGCCCACTTCGGTTACTGTGCCTGAAGTCGGTGCGTGGACGGCAGTGGAGAGCCCTCCCTCGGGTTCACCGATGCGCTGCCCCTTCAGGACCTTGTCACCGACACTGACCACGCAGCGAGCTGTGGCTCGGGTACTCTGGCGCAGCGGGACAACCAATGCAGCCGGCAGCGGCGCCCGCTGAATGGATTGCTCGGCGGATTCGTTCTTGTGTGCGTCGGGCTTGATGCCGCCCCGAAAGCTGAACAGGCGCGAGATCATGCGACGTTCCTGATTTCAATCACCGGGTATTTCCATTTCCAGGTCTGTACTGTCTCCGGCACCGGTACCATGGTGATGCAATCGACCGGGCAGGGGGCGAGGCAAAGCTCGCAACCGGTGCACAGGGGTTCGACCACCGTATGCATCTGCTTGGCAGCGCCGACGATGGCATCCACCGGGCAAGCCTGAATACACAGGGTGCAGCCGATGCAGGTCTGCTCATCGATCAGGGCAACGGACTTGGGCTTTTCGACACCATGTTCTTCGGATAGCGGCTTGTATTCCCGCCCCAGCAGGTCGGCGAGTTTACGTACGCCCTCATCCCCGCCTGGTGGGCATTGATTGATATCCGCCTCGCCCTTGGCAATGGCTTCAGCGTACGGTTTGCAACCTGGATAGCTGCACTGCCCGCACTGTGTTTGCGGCAGGATGGCATCGATTTTTTCGACCAGGGGGTCGCCCTCGACCTTGAAACGGATCGCGGCATAGCCGAGTGCCGCGCCAAGGACCAGGGCGATCCCGGCCATGATGATCAGGGCTGTAAGCATTTAGGCTTGATCGGACAAGGGGCGGAAGAAAAGGAAGTGGGCCGCGTTCTGTATCATTCGCATCAATGGAAGCGATCCAGCCCGGCGAAACCCATGAAGGCCAGGCTCATGAACCCGGCGGTGATCATCGCGATAGCCGTTCCCTTGAATGGCAGGGGTACGTCGGCGCCATCAAGGCGCTCGCGAATACCGGCAAACAACACCAGCGCCAGGGTAAAGCCGACGGACGACCCGAAACCGAACAGCAGGGATTCGAGCAGGTTGTGCTGCAGCCCGACGTTGAGTAGCGGCACGCCCAGCACCGCGCAGTTGGTGGTGATCAGCGGCAGGTAGATGCCCAGCACCTGATGCAGCAAGGGGCTGGTCTTCTGGATCACCAGTTCGGTGAGCTGGACGATTGCCGCAATCACGACAATGAAGGACAGCGTACGCAGATACGCCAGATCATTGGGAACGAGCAGGTAATGATCAATGAGATAGCTGGTGCCCGCACCCAGGGTCAGCACGAAGGTGGTGGCTGCGCCCATGCCGATGGCCGTCTCGAGTTTCTTGGAGACGCCCATGAAGGGGCACAGGCCAAGAATACGGACGAACACCACGTTATTGACAAGGACGGCGCCGATGACGACGAATAAATAGCTGCTCATGACCCGATGACCGGAGATAACCGGCGGATTATCCGCTTAGCCACGGGGCTTCTCAACCCTGCGGCGGTTATAGCTTTATGCCTTTTGGCGGTAGCGCTCAGCCCGTTGCCCGAACGCACTCACCCACCAGGCCCGGGCCTCGGTAGATCAGGCCACTGTACACCTGTACCAGGCTGGCGCCGGCGTCGAGCTTGGCCTTGGCGCCCCGTCCGTCGGTGACGCCTCCAGCGGCGATGATCGGCAATTCGCCCGCCAGTGCGGAAGCGAGTTGCCGTACCACCTCGGTCGAGGCCTCGAATACCGGCGCGCCGGACAAGCCGCCCTGTTGCTCGCCGTAGCGCACCCCCTGGACCTTGTCGCGCGAAATGGTGGTGTTGGTAGCGATGACGCCGTCGATACGATGGCGACGCAGGGCATCGGCGATGTTGATGACCTGTTCGGGCTCGAGGTCGGGCGCGATCTTCAGTGTCAGCGGCACATAGCGGCCGTGCTGGTCAGCCAGCCGGGACTGGGCGGCCTTGAGGCGACCAAGCAGGTCATCAAGTTCGGACTCGCCTTGCAGTTGACGCAGATTCTTGGTGTTTGGCGACGAAATATTGACCGTGACGTAGCTCGCAAGCGGGTAGACCTTGTCGAGGCAGATCAGGTAATCGTCTGCGGCATTTTCGATCGGGGTGTCGAAGTTCTTGCCGATGTTGATGCCGAGGATGCCCTTGAAGCGGGCTGCCCGCACATTGGCGATCAGCGCGTCGACGCCGTGATTGTTGAAGCCCATGCGGTTGATGATGCCGCGAACCTCGGGCAGCCGGAACATCCGGGGGCGTGGATTGCCCGGCTGAGGCCGGGGGGTGATGGTGCCGATCTCAATGAAACCGAAGCCCAGGCGGGCGAGACCGTCGATCGCTTCACCGTTCTTGTCCAGACCGGCAGCCAGACCAATGCGATTGGGAAAACTCAGTCCCATGACCTCGATTGGCGTGGATGCAAGTGGTTTGCCGGGCGGAAGCACGCGGCCGGCGAGGTGGAGGGAGGCGAGGGTGAATTCGTGGGCGGTTTCCGCGTCAAGCGAAAACAGCAGCGGGCGGGCGATGTCGTAGAGCATAGGGGCGGATTGTAGCCGCTCGGCAGCCTGGAGGCGATGTGGCTGACCGCAGTATTTCGGTACGGGTCGCCTATTCGGGGTGCAGTTCCATCCACTCGCCCTTGCGATAGGCTTCGATGGGTTTGAAACGGGCCTTGTAGGCCATCTTGCGGCTCTCGGCGATCCAGTAGCCAAGATAGAGATAGGGCAACTGGAGGCGCCGACAGGCTTCGAGCTGCCACAGCACACCAAAGGTGCCTAGCGAACTGCGCTGCAGATCGGGATCGTAAAAAGTGTACACACTCGACAGGCCATCGGTCAGACGGTCGATGACGCTGACCATGCGCAACGCGTCATTGTCCCGAAACTCGATGATGCGGGTGTCGACATGGCTTTGCAGCAGAAAGTGAGTGTACTGCTCGCGATTGTCCAGATCCATGCCGCCACCGGCGTGGCGCGAGGTCTGATAGCGTTGATAAAGCCGATAATGCTCTTCGGAGAACTCCAGCGGGCATTCGTGAGCAGTGAGGCTGGCGTGTTGCTTCCAGGCGCGGCGTTGGCTGCGATCCGGAGCAAAGCGCTTGACCGCGATACGAACCGGGATGCACGCCGAACAGTGGTCGCAGTAGGGGCGGTAGGTAAACACGCCGCTACGACGAAACCCCCTGCGTACCAGATCGGTGTACACCTGAGGGTCGATCAGGTGCCCTGGTGTCGCCACCTGCGAGCGCGCCATCCGTTCGGGCAGGTATGAGCATGCATACGGTGCCGTGGCGTAGAACTGAATCAGTGCGTACGGGTAGTCCTGCTGCATGGTCTCGCGCTCGTCGAGTCGGTTCAGGTCCAGTTGATCGGGGCAAGCAACTCGGTGGTCCAGGCACCGGGCAGTCCTTCATGCCGTGTCCAGGTGCGCAGGGCTGCGGTGAATTCCGTCCGCGGAATCTCGCTTGCGCCCATCGACAGCAGGTGCGGTGTCGTCATCTGGCAATCTATCATGGCAAATTCGTAGCGCTCAAGCAGACGCGCAAGGTGTGCCAGCGCAACCTTGGAGGCATCGCTCTCGCGTGAGAACATCGATTCGCCGAAGAACACCTTGCCGAGCGCGATGCCATACAGCCCACCGACCAGTTTGCCGTCTCGCCAGCATTCGACGCTGTGCGCGTAGCCGAGTTCATGCATGCGGCAGTACGCGGCTTGAATGGCGGGTGAGATCCAGGTGCCACCTCCGGGTTCCCGTGGTTCGGCGCAGGCCCTGATGACTTGATCAAATGCGCTGTCGAGGCGGACTTCGAAGTGTCCGCGGCGCAGCACCTTTGCCAGTGAGCGCCGAATCCGCACATTCTGTGGGCGCAGCACGAGGCGTGGATCGGGGCTCCACCACAGAATGGGCTCTCCCTCGCTGAACCACGGAAAAACGCCTTGGTGGTATGCCGCCAGCAGCCAGGACGGTGTCAGCTCGCCCCCGGCCGCAAGCAGGCCGTCGGGTTCGCGCAGCGCACGCTCAACCGCGGGAAAATCGTCCAGTTCGACCAGCCACGGGATCATCCTGGCAACTGTACCAGCTGGAGTGTGCCGGCTTCGGCCTCGTCACCCTGGAAGGTGACAACGTGGTCGGCCGCGAGACGGATGCCAATGCGTTCGCCAATCGCATGGTTGTGGTGGCTCGGTACCAGCGACAAGACCCGTGCGCCGCTGGCGAGCTTCAGCGTGTAAAGGATGTCTGCACCGCGAAAGGCCTTGTGCACCACTTCGGCACGCATCGGGCTGGCATCATCGTGGACGACATCGTCCGGACGCAGCAGGACGTCTACGCTGCAACTCTGTTCGCAATTGCTGCAGCCGATAATGCATTCGACTGGCACATCAGTGCGCAAGGTGCCGACTTCGACCTGAACCTGGGTGCTGTTCAGCACCATGCCCGGCAGGAATACGCCCTGACCGATGAAGTCGGCAACAAACCGATTCTGAGGTCGATGGTACAGGTTGTAAGGGATGTCCCATTGCTGGATCACGCCCTGGTGCATGATGCCGATTTCGTCAGCCACTGCAAATGCTTCGTGCTGATCATGCGTCACCAGAATGGCGGTTGTGTTGGTGGCCTTGATGATGTCGCGCACTTCATGCGACAGGCGCTCGCGCAGTTCCACATCCAGATTGGAGAAGGGTTCGTCGAGCAACAGCAGACCCGGGCGGGGTGCCAGTGCGCGGGCCAGCGCAACGCGCTGCTGCTGCCCGCCGGAGAGTTCATGCGGAAACTTGTTGCCCTGGGTTTTCAAACCCACCAGTTCAAGTAACTCGTCGACCCGCAACTGTCGGGCTGCACGATCCATGCCGCGCAAGCCGAAGCCCACGTTGTCCGAAATGGTCAGGTGGGGGAATAGTGCGTAGTCCTGAAACACCATGCCGATGCGACGACGTTCGGGCGGCAGGTGAACGCCCAGACCGCTGACCACGGTACCGCCCAGCCGAATCTCGCCACCGGCGATACGCTCGAATCCGGCAATACAGCGCAGCACTGTGGTCTTGCCGCAGCCCGAAGGGCCGAGCAGGCAACCAATGCGGCCTTCGTCAAGCTTGAGTGACAACCCACGGACCACCTGATGCCCGGAATAAGCCAGATCGATGTTGTCGAGTATGAGCTGAGACATGGAAAGTGCGCAAAAAGGGCGTATCGGGATTATTGCATCGCAGCGATTCAAATGCGATCAATTATAATTCTTCACCTGAAGTCGGCAGAACGGACTGCTCGACACGCACATCGGAAGCAGGATGAAACTCAGCTTAGCGGGCCTGTCGGAACTCGGTCGGAAAACCTCAATGCTGACCGTACTCGCCGTCATCATCGGTTTGTTCATCGCAGCGCCCGTCCTGTCGGTATTCTCCAATGTATTTGTCGGGGGGACGACCGACACCTGGTCGCATCTTGCCGACACCGTGCTGGGTGAGTTCGTGCAGAACACGCTGATCCTCTGCGTCGGGGTTGGCCTGGGCGTGGCCTCCATTGGCGTTACGACCGCATGGCTGACCACCATGCACGAGTTTCCGGGGCGACGCATCTTCGACTGGGCGCTGATCCTGCCGCTGGCAGTGCCGGCTTATGTAATGGCCTACGTCTACACCGACTTCCTGCAGTTCGTCGGGCCGGTCCAGACCTGGTTGCGCGAAACCTTTGGCTGGACCCGGGCCGATTACTGGTTTCCGGACGT
>Ga0075012_10003486_pt1 | contig 14961 bp, 16 predicted proteins | sample All_14_2_FD_71474 | JGI IMG/M metagenome (GOLD analysis project Ga0075012, IMG submission 71474) | Freshwater microbial communities in response to fracking from Pennsylvania, USA - Allegheny Zone_MetaG_DW_15 | ecosystem: Environmental > Aquatic > Deep subsurface > Groundwater > Drilled... | reverse complement strand
GGCGGCGCGCCGCCCAGAGAGCTCGATGAAATTCACGTGCAGATGGTCAGTGATGATGCGGCTCTCATTGTCGCTGTAACAGCCCCCACAGGAGGCGGACGAGGTCTCCAGACGCAACTGTGGAGAAGGCGAGGGAACGCCTGGTGCATTGAAGCAGCGCACGTAAGCGCCCCGCCGACGACGTTCGATCCGTCGATCTGGACCGTCGTCGGCGGCCCCCTAATCTCGTCGACATTCTCAGGGCCGCTGGCAAAGATGACCTTTGCCGTCGAGGAGGGCTTTGCTGTCTGCGGCTTCACCCATGAATTGGGTAGCACCGCTGGGGCATCCTCCTCCGAAACAGCACACGCTTACGTAGTTGACAAGCTCATCGGCGCTGGTGCCGACCTGCGAGGAATCATCAAGGTCTCACTGCCGGGCGCCAAGGCTGCGGGCCCATCGCCGATCAACGCGATCGTTCCGGCAGGCCTACCGGGGTCCGCGGCGGCGACGGCTATCGCTCTGGGTGCCGCGACGTTGGGCATCGTGCGAGCAACAGCATCATCGACTCTCCTTCCCGCGCTCTTACAGAACCTGTGGGGAGTAAGGCTGACCAGCAGTGAGACAAGAAATCGAGGCCTCCCGGCGGGTTCGTCTATCACCGACTCAGTCGGCCTTCTGGCGCGCAACCCGTCCTCTGTGCTAACCGCACTGAAGTCTCTCCTGTCCGAGCGGGCCGATGTGGACCGCAAGTCGCCCGAGACGTTCATCGGAGACTTAAACGACAACGCAAGCACCACGAGGGAGCGCTGGCTGAATGCCTTGGACGTCCTGGAGAGCGCTTCGCTGTCGCCCAACCCCGGCTTAGCTGGCAACGTGCGGGGCCCACACGCTGCAGTGGTAGAAGGTGCGCGAAGGGAGATCGAGGCGGCACTGGGCGACCGCGTATTGGTTACAGGCTGGCATCTGGACGGAATCCCGAAGGTCTGGAGCGATGCAGGAATGATTGAGAACATGGACCGACGAGCCCGGTCCTTTGGCGTGATTGCCGCGCTTACGGGCAGACCGATGGTGCTTGTACCGCACGGCGCAACGACCTCCGCGACCGTGCTCGTGGGGCCGAGAGGCAGCGATATCGCGTTGGTGCAACTAGGGGCGGCGCTCAACGCTGGGGAGGATGTCGCGTGAGAATCCTGCATTCTGGCACCGGCACCATTTTGGGGGCGGCGTACCTGCCGTCGACGCCAGACTCCGTCATCTGGGGTCGATTGCCGTGCGCAGAGGATGAGCCGTCGCTCGAGATCGAGGCTGGCACGGTCGTCACAATCGACACGCTTAGTCACGAGGGGATTCTGGAGGACCAGGGCCGCGCTCCAATCGACTTCTTCGCAGCGCACGGAGCGGAGCACGTTCTCGACGATGCTGTCGCCTTGGCAGCCAGCGACGTGCCCCACTCGCCTGATACTGATGGACCCCATGTGGTGTGCAAGCCCATCCGCATAGTTGGCGCAAGAAGGGGAGATGTACTCGCCATCTCGGTGCTGGAGACAACACCGCGCGTCCCCTACGGCGTCATCTCTAACCGGCATGGCAAGGGCGCGCTCCCTGACGAGTATCCGCAAGCGGGACTTCCGGTGTTCAGTGCGTTCGCCAGCGTCAGCGATGACGGTCACTACGGACGGCTGCGAAGACGACACGGTTCGAGCGACCATGTGCAGTTCCCCCTGGCTCCATTTCTCGGCATTATGGGAGTCGCCGTTCCCGGGAGCGCACGGCCCCACTCCGTCCCGCCAGGTCGACATGGAGGCAATCTCGACATCGGCCTCCTCACAACTGGCAGCACGCTCTACCTACCCGTCCTAGTCGATGGCGCGCTCGCGTATGTCGGGGACCCGCACTTCGCACAAGGCGACGGAGAAGTTGGACTTACCGCGATGGAAGCCAGCCTGCGGGTCTCCCTGAAGTTCGAAGTGATCGCCCGAAAGGACGCAGTGCAGCGATTTGGTGCGGCAGTGAATCCGGTGGCCGAAAACGAAGATCTCCTAATTCCGACTGGTCTGAACGAGGATCTTGACCTCGCCGTGCAGGACTGTGTCCGCGAAGCCATAGCACTCCTGCAATCGCGCTTTGGCATGGATCCCGCGTACGCGTACGCGTACCTTTCAGCAGCAACTGACTTTCGAATCTCCCAAGTGGTCGACGTGATCAAGGGTGTGCATGCCACTATTCGCAAGGCAGACTTCGCGTGACGGATCAATCTGAGCAGACATTCGAATCTCAGTTGCGCAGGGCTATGAAGGCAAAGCGCTGGGGGATGCCGTCCGAGCAAGCTCACCTGTGCCTCATGGTGACTCTCACGTTCACCACAGGAATCAATGACGCTGTCGGGTACCTGGGACTTGACCGCGTCTTTACGGGCAACATGACGGGGAACGTCGTCATCTTGGGCATGGCGCTCACCGGAACGACGCCTCTACCCGTGCTCGGTCCGGCCTTGGCCCTCGTCGGATTTCTCGTTGGCGCAGCAGTAGCAGGACGAGTTTTGCGCCACGAGACGATGCCATGGGGGCCGCTTCACTCTTGGCTGCTCGTTGGCGTCGCCGGCGTGATGCTGGCTCTCGGAAGCGCACTGTTGGCCGCCGGACCTCTCCCCAGTCACAGAATCATGGTGACGGCGACTACTCTCGCCGCACTCGCCTTAGGCGCGCAGGCCGCCACGGCCCGAGCAATTGCCGTCAAAGACGTCACTACGGTCGTGGTCACCAGCACGCTGACTGGTCTCGCGGCGGACTCATTTTTCGGCAACGGTCGAGGCGGCGGCACGACACGCAGGGTAGTGACCGTTGTAGCCCTGCTTCTGGGCGCCGTCGTGGGTGCGCTGCTCTTGTTGGTTTCCTTGAGTGCCGGATTCTTCGTGGCCGGAGCGCTCATCGGTGCGTCCGCTGTCGTGGGCGAGCTTCACAGGCGCGCCCAGAACGCAGCAAGCGAGGCCTCATGAATGCAGCGAATGGCTGTTCGTGTCACCACGAAGCAGTGCTACCAACAGGAGTGATCCTGCCCTGTGGAAAAGCCGATGGTCACACCCACGAAGTCGACGAGTCACCATTTGCGGGGCTCCTCGTCATCGGATGTGCGGTGGGATCACTTGCACTCATGATCGTCGTGGGAATGCTCGACCTTCACTAGCGCGGGTGACGTGGGACGCATCGATTTTGCAGATCGGCAGCCCGTCTACGCGTACGACGGGCTCAATCCCCATGCTTTAGCGAGCAAAGGAATTCGCAACTGACGCCAGAATTGCCAGGGGTGGCGTGTCGCGGACAGCAGAGCTAGCGCTTGCTGCAGAACGGCTCGCGAGATGCGGTAAACGCTGCGAAGCCGAGACAGCATGGCCATACCCACAAGTGCTTATCTAGCCGTCTCCCGCCATGGGGCCTCTGGGTCAGCGAGAGTTTCCAATAGCAAGGAACACCACGTAGTCGCCATCCCGCTGGCCATTCGCGCATGACGTGGCTTGACCCACTCCGGAATGGACTCGCGCCCATGGCCCACGCCTACGGCATTCCGCAACTGTGCGATGCCGCCAACCAGACCGCTGAGCGAGCCGAGTAGTTGTCCCAGCGCGGCCATGTCTTGTCCTGGCACCGACGCGAGACTCTTCTTGGTCAGACAGAGGGCCGTTTGAGCACGAGCCGCGAGTTCGGGAAGGTCGTCGCTTTTCGAGTAACTCTGTTTCACAGCTGTGAGTACGAGCTTGGCGGTGCTCTCCATCAGGTCTTTGGCTGCGCTGACTGCCATTCGTGGATCCGAATCCACAGTCCTTGCCACGCGCCGTAACGAATCCTGGATGGCCGATGGGTCTGTCAAGGCGTTTAGTGCCACTTCAGCGAGCGTGTAAGTGTGAGGAGAGCTGACCAGACCCTGAAGGCCCTCAATGACAGGGTCCATCCAGTCACCAACCATCACTCGGCGGGCGTGCCAACTTCCGTAGCCGTCGTGCTTGTTCCAGTACGCGCGAAATGTCGTGTAGTCACGAATTGGTGCCTCAAAACGCACGCCCAATCGGGTGCAGGCGGCCTTAAGTGCGCGCAGAGCTAGTTTGATCTGCCCTTCGGTGAGCTGTTGCCCGCCACTGGTGCCATATGCCGTCAAGTCCTGGTACACCTGCTCGGCCAATGCCAACGCCACTTCGGCCTCTGGTGCACCTTTGTACTTTCCTGCCAACACTGCTTCAAGCAATTCAACGCTCACTTGGGTGGCCGGTAGCCCATAGGCATCTCGGCCGGCGTCAACAAAGAGATCATCCGGCGTCACAGGAGCCATTGTCCCAAAATATTCGGATAAGAAGGAACGGAGAGCTTCGGCGAAAGCATGTAGTGCGTCCCTGTGAACGGACAAGTTGTGTCTATCCAACGCCTAGCAGCCGAGTTGACTGAGCACTCCGACAACTCAATTTGGTTCGACTGGTATATCACCAAGCGCATCCGCTCGAGACAGGGTTGCACCTCACTCCCGGCTCGGTAGCGCGACACCACACTGCTCGAAGAAGTGCCCCTGGAGATTCTGTGGGACGACTTCTTCACAGCGAAAGTCAAGGCCGAAGTCAGCATGCACGGGATCCGATTCAACATATCGACTTCACTGCGTCAGAGCTTGTGGGGCACAAAGGTCGAAACGTCGAAATCCGCTACTTGCCACATGATTCTTAGTTCAGCGAAGTATTCGATGGGGGCAACCACATAGGAATAGCAGTGGCATGGCAGGCGCTGACTCCAGAACAAGTCATATTGCAGGAATCACGCACGTTTGACTGGTAGCTCGACTCATCTCACGGAGCATCGCGTCGAATTGTTGTTGACTCGGGATCTACGCGCCGTGTTCGCGCACGTGCCAAAGGCTGTCGCGATCCACGACGATCCTTCGATCTAGGAATGCTAGGGGTGTCGCGCGATATCGAGCTGCCCTCATTGAGGGAGTGCCCGGCATCTCCCAGGCTTCAGGTAGCGCAGTGCGTGTTGCAGTCCAGTCTGGGTGTGCGATGTCCAGCTTGTCGGCAAGTGTCTCGGCCAGAGCGGCCAGAAACGCATCAAAGAAGGGCGAGCCCGAGGCCACCGGGGGGTTGTTGAGCTCCGCGGTCGCCATGTCCGGGTTGGACAGCAGCCCGTCACAGTAGTTCCGTATCGCCGCCCAATCGGGCTCGTGAATTCCCAGCGCTGAGACATGCCAACACGAGACCAAGTCTGTAAACGCACATGGAATCCTGCCCGTGGTCATGCCACTAGCTGCCGGGTGTGTCTCTGAAGATGGGCTCTTCTTGGCAGCAGCAGCCGTCGCAAGCGTGAGTCCCTTTGTCTTGGCCGTTGCGGATGTAGTAGTCATCTGGATCAGGGTGGCCAATGCCGTGCGGACAGAGGCGTTCCATGCGGTAGATATCTGGCCGCCAGCTCTGCGGCCATTCCCGCAATCGATGTTCCGTTCTCCTATGGAGGCTACACACGTTTCCCCAGCATTCCCGGCTGCGATGTCCGTAGAGCATCGTTTGTGTGTGTTCAAGGAGTACCGGTTCGAGCAAGTCGATGTGCGAACGGAACTCGTCCACAGCGAGTTCATCTTCCACCGGAAGTGAGCGAACAATTTCGTCGAACTGGGCGCGCAATTGCGCTTCTCTGTCTGGGTCGCTTGCGAGTTGGTCGTCTTCCGTGCAGGGGAGTTGCGCCAGCTCAACCATGGTGCTGGCGCGTTTTCCGCAGCGGTCGCATCCAACGTCGCCGGTAAAGAGGTACTTGGTGATGCTGCCATGTCGCCACGGAGTCGTGTTCATCCGCGGTGCTGGCCGTTCTCAGCTTGGCAATGCGTTGGCGCTGGTTCGTGTGCCAGTGTTCGGAGCCGGCGCACCAATGGGCTGGATTCCATCCACCTCGATGGTCCCATCCAGAAGATTGGTCCAAGTGCTAGTGCCTGTCGTGCGCACGTCTCACAAGTGTTGCCTCCAAGTACAAGGTCACGAAGTCGGTTGCATGCAGCAAGGTTTTCGCACTGAAGCCACAACTTCGTTCGAAGGTTTGCTGCATTCAGGAACAGCAGCACGTTGAGGAGGTAGTCACTTGGCATTTCCTCGAGGCGGTGGGGCATGCCGCTGTAGTCGATCCAGAACTTGTCCTGTTCGAAGACGCGCACATCGAGCAGGCCCTTTCCCCATTGTCCGAACGCAGTGAATGGAGGAATGTGCCTCTGACACTCGTCTAGGAGTTCCTGGTAGTTGCTCAAGCGCGGCCCGTCACACATCGGCCTGGCTTTCTGCTTGGTCCTCAAGTAGTTCAATGCGAATTGTGGTGGCGGAGAGGCGCCATTGCTCGACGAGCCATGGAGCGTTGGGGTCGTCGTAGTAGATCAGGGATTGCTGCCCGACTTTGGGCCAACACTCGACTCGCGTAATGGCCAGCATTTGCTGGTCAAACCTAAGGAGTGGCGCTCGCGAGCCGGGCAACCGCTGGTAGGTCATGTTGTCTAGATCCCATACGTGACAGCTCGTGTCGGTGGTCACGAGCCACGTGCCACGCGTGGTTGGTGTCAGTTCGGTCGCGAGTATTGGATCGGCAGCGTCGTCCACTTCGCACCCCCTATGATGTAACGAATACACTACATCACCTGTAGTGAATGCGCTACAGGGTGGACCAGCTCGTATGGGCGGTAACCCCAGAGTGGGTGGCTCAATTGGCCCGATAGATATTGGTCTCCCTCAGTCCGGGATCACGTCAGATGCGCCATGGGACCGACCGCACAACTTCGCTCTGGCACCCTGAGGCGCGTGACGGCGAATTCAGTTCGACTCGGCGCGTTGCGCCTATCGCTGCCTCTTGAGCGGCGATCCCTTGCCCGCTCTCCGCTTTGGAAGGTGACTGGGTGAACTAAGGGCAAACGAATTGGGCGCAAGGTCCTCTAAGGGGATTACTGGTATTGGGCTTGAGATGCTTAGAGGTGAAACTAGGGGATCGCTCGTCACTATCGCTCCTGCCACTCTCCAGGAAGAGTCGGCCTGACCGCCCATCTCCCTTACGACGTCCGTGAGATGGTCACTCAGCCACTTAAGTCGCCGACTGTGCAACTCCACTGTTGACCTCTTTGCCGTTCCTCCAGCGAAGAGCTTCTCAATTTCGCCAGCGAGTTCACTGGGCGTACGCGCAATCTCAAAGTCTTTCGCTTCGACAGCTACCAGCGTGCGGGACGGCGAGTGGATGCCAAGTACGTCAATGTCTCCAAGATCGTTCCCGTTGTGATCAACGATGCGTCTTCCACCAATCTTGTTGACCGACATTCGCGTTGTGATTCCAAATTGCTGCATGCGCGTCGATACGGAGCGCGCGAAGGCAAGATTGATGCTGCCTCTCACATTGGAAATGCACTGCTGCATCTCCAATGTCTTCGCTCGCCCATGCAGGCGTCCGGAAAGCAGGTTGTCGAGCCAGTAGGGCCCCAGGTTTAAGACACTGCGCAGGCCGAAAATCAAGTCACTCCCTTGTAGAACAAGCGGACGCCTGACGTACGACATGTCGCGATTGAATCGCCACGGATAGGCGTCCTTACCGATGGAAAGGAATGTCGATCGCGATTCCAACGTGATGGCAGAGATCACGGAGGAGACCACTTCTTCCGGCATCGCACGATCGCGTGCTATTCCACGGATCGCTGCTTCTCGATCAATTCTGGTAACGACGGCCGTGTCGGTCTTGTCGAGCAGTCCGCCGCAGACCTCGCGCAGCTCACTTAGGCTGAATCCAAATTCGGCGCGCATTGCGGCAGCACTGCTGTCGATAAAGGCAACGACATCGAAGGAATTCTCTTCGGCGTGCTCGTCGTCGCTCAATGCCTGATGGATGGACCGCCTGGTGGCGTTCTCAAGATAGGTGTCCATTGCCATGACGACGGGTTGGTCACGGCTTTGGCCCAGGCGGCCGGATTCAAGGATTGAGATTTCGAAATCCGCAAGTTTGTAGTTGAGGAGGTCGGAGGCGTTCCCCCTGTCCACGATTTCCTTGGCGAGTTCCAATAGCCGGTAGTACTCGAGCGATGTGACGACTCGATCGCCAGTAGGCGGTTGGGCAGCTGCATACTCAATCAGGAAGCGATTGGCGCGTTGCGCAGAAATGCTTCGCCTACGGTTTTCGACGAGTTCCACGACTGTCTCGGAATGCTCGCCGAAGCATGCCAGTCGAGACGCGAGCATCATCGCGTCAGTCTTGGCTGCGAAGAGCAAAGACTCGTTCTGTGCCACCAGGTAGTCCACGAGCGTGGTGGGCGAAAACATGTCCACCTGGAGTCGGAGCCGATCAAAGAGGTGCTGGACCGCCGCATTCAGGACGTGAACCCTTTCCTGTCCAGCGAACGTCCCGGTCGCAAACCCTCCGCCATCGGGCGCGCGAAGCCAATCACCCAATTCGTCGAGCACTTGCGCTGCGACCTGTTCGTGGCCCAGCAGCGGGCGCGGTAAGGCGTTGGGAATCATGTCTGGAGTGACATTTTGATTGAATGTGTTAAGCATGCGCTTCGCCCCAGCCGGCGCCACTACGTCGAGCATGCCAGGAAGTTCATCGGGAGTCACGTGGAACAACTCCGAGAGGATGGCGGCTACCAGTTCCCGTTCTGCGCTATTCGTCGCTTGTTGAAGCAGGGCAATGAAGTTGGTTCCCAATTCGATGGTCATGATCCCGCCCGACACGATCACAGTCACGGCTGGGGTTGGTTGCGGTCCAAGAGTTGAGGCGTGGGTCCATGCCGCAGGATCCTCCAGCTTCACCACGACTTGGGCAGTATCTGCCTCGTGTGAAACTGCCCTGGCTCTTGAACATTCACGAATCCAATAGGCGACACACTCCATGAGACTTGCAGTCAAATCTGCCCGAGATGTCTCCAGCACGCTCTCGTCTGCCGATAGGTAGATGACGCAGTCATCGAATTCCAGTACAAAGCCGAAGAAGGAACTGTTCGGCACTGTGTGAAAGATCTCTGGTGCATCCTTTGGATAGAGCCGCTCCGCCTGAATTATGTATGAGTCCGCCCCAGGAGAAACGACTCCATGCCGGTCGGTCTCTGTGACGTGGGTGCTGCGCGGGAAGTAGCCATCTCCTGGCTGGAAGATCATGTGCGTGGGCGGAGCCTCGTCGGACATGTAGAACGACTTCTTGTCATCCGAGTATGAGCAGTACTCATCAAGAATGGCGGAATTCAACGTCGACCCTGGACGTCGCTGTACGGCCTGCGCGAACAGGAGTAGACCCAGTAGACCGTCGGGCTCCTGGTGGAGGATGGCTTCAAGATCGTCAGCTCGAGCAATGAGCGTTGGGTCGATGCCTTCGATATTCGGCACACCCCAGAATGCAGAACGCCCCGGGCTGTCAACGATGATTAGGTGCATTAGGCCATCAGCGTTGCTGTATTGCGCTCGAGTCTCGGGCGTGACCAGGTCCTGTATTCGATCGAGTGCGTCGCTGGTGTCGTAGTACCCCCACACTTGCTCGATGTCCCACTCCGAGAACGGATCGGTGGCCAGTATCAAGTGGAGATCATGGTGATCGTCAATGGGTATCAGGTAGCGGTTGAGGCTGGCCTGCTCATCAATGAGCTTAGCTTTCGTGCCTTTGGGAAGGAGCCGCATTATCCGGGCCAGAACGGCCTGTCTCCATCGTTTGCCAAGTTCTTCGAGTAGGCCAGCCTGCGCTGCAATGCGGAGCAGGTGATATCGGAGGGTGTTGAGTAAGTCCAGCGGCGCAACTACAAGGTAGCCGTCAGTGAGTCTGAGAAATGGTGTGATGTACAGCCGATCATCCATGAAGTCGCTCGCGCACGGTTCATCCAAGTGGCCTGGATCAATGGCGAAAGTGTCGATCACGCGGGTTAGCCATTCGCTCTTGGTGCCGAGTTCCTGATGCGACAGGAAGACCGCGTTCGTGAGTAGTTGCAGCCGAGGTGCGCCAGGGACATCGATCGGAGTGCCCGGATGACGACCGGGAATGGCGCCACGGCTGAGTCCTGCCCGGGTGAGCACGATGTCGCTGACGGTGAGAAGACCTCCAATGAGTTGGCGAATGGGTCTGAACACGTCATCGGGCATCCAAGGCTCTCGGAAGATCGCATCTAAGAGGTTTTCAATGTCCGCAATTGTTCGCTCGCCGGTGCCTGAAGAGGCGAGGTATGGGCCGCCGGGATAGCTGATGCTGCGAATGAGCATTTCCGAATACGGATCCTCAAGGCTCAAAACGCTGGCGTGTGCAAAGTCGTCTCTCTTCAGGAATGCCCGAATTGCGCTGGGGCTCATGGCTGGTCTCGATTTGTCCGGCAGAGACATGCCCAATGCTGCTAGTCGGTGAAGTCGAACCAGACGCGAGGCGTTTTCGGGAATGAGCATGAGCGCCGCCGCAGCAGCTGTTAGTGCCGGTCCGTCGATTTGGGCCGGGATGTTGGTCGTGTCAAGACCTTTCACGGGCTGATCCTGTCAGTCAGGAGTGCAAGGAGCAGGCTGGGACGACGAATTTGACTCTCTGCGGATGTGCAATGCGTTGTTCGCCAGTCTTTGGTCGCCTTCGAACTCTCCATTTGCTCTACTCACTCGCGTGTCGGGCAATGGACATCTCACCGTCCCGACAAAGTGGCAGCTCGTGCTGGCTCCACTTCCTTATGAGACTGAAATCCGGATTCAGCCCTATCGCCCTAGTAACCCTGCTCCAGGTATGCCTTGATGGCCTTGTCGTGATAGCCGCTCCAGCCGCCCAGGCGCGCCATCCCGTTGGGGTCGATGGAGGCCTCCATGCGCAGTGCTTGTCCGAGCACGATGTCGTCATCTAAGCCGAAGACGCGCTGCAGTTCCGAGTCCTCGATGAGTCGGACCAGGATCGGCTCGTAGAACTCCGGGGTGTAGGCGCGGTAGGAGGCATAGTAGATCCACTTCCGACGTGGCGCGTTGACCGCAATCGACGTGAGGGCATCGACCTGAGCGATCTCCTCCCGCAACGGATCTGCGTACGGCGTCTTCGGGTTTGCCCACTCCTTGTCTTGGATAGCCAGCAGGACGACGTTCAGACTCGAGATAGACGATGAGTCCTGTCGTGCTAGTGCCGCACGAAGCCGTGATGCTTCGAACCAATTCTCGTCATTGTCGGACGTCGGTCGCGGGACAGCGGGGTTGAGGACGACCGTGCGCAGTGCCGTCCAGTTGCGTCGTCGGAGGGCTTCGGCCGCGATGGCGTATGCCCGCGCCACGGTCATCTCCAGCCACAGGATGCGGCTGGACGCATATGCCAAGCCCGACGAATCGTAGCCGCGCTGGAAGATTGAGACCAGGCCCTGCACGACGTGGCCCAGCAGTTCGCGCTCATTCCACCGCACGGCTAGGACTCCGAGATGACCGAGCTCATCTAGGTACGCTGCGAGTTGGTCGGGTGCGGTCTGGTCGTGGGCGTCAAGCGCGCTGGCACGCCTGATCGCATCGTCGATGAAGCGCTGTAGCGTGATGTTCTTGCTGTCCTCGATGAGCTGGGCGACCTGTGCTTCGAACTGCGCCTCGTTCAGACCGTGCTCAAGTCCGCCTCCCGTCGCGATGCTGGTGACCGAGCGTGGTTCGCGAAACGCGCGGTGCGCCTCGTTCACGATGGCGTGTGCGACTTCCGCGTCGAGGTCGGCGGCGAACGGTACGTTTGCAGTGGTGGCGACCGTCTGAACTTCGGCGAGGAGAGTGCGGGTGAGGTCGTCACGTGCGGCGTGGGCCTCCCCGACGATGAAGCACAGGATCCGCTTGTTCAGACGGAGGGCTTCGCGGACTTCCTTGGCAACTGGTTCTGTAGTGGTGCCTGTGGTCATCCACACGAACACATCGCAGTCGCGTACACCGCTGAGGTAGAACTCCCCTGGCGGGTAGCTGGCCGCGCCCATGGCCTCGAACGCCCAAGGTGCTGTTGAGGCCGAAGCAATGGCGGAAATGATCTCGGCTCGCAGTGGGTTGTGTGCTTCGTCCATCTTGCTCGACACGAAGACGAGAATCGGCGGTTCACTGCCTCGAATCGGATCCGTCTGCGCGGGGGGACGGGCCCCTGACGGCACAGCCTCTTGTTTCTGAAGGCGGCGAAGCGCGGTTGTGTAGTTGATGTTGTTCGCGGCCGCGTACTCGCGGACCTTCTTCTTGAATGCGCCCTTGTCAGTCACTGCAGCTCCGTCCACTGCCGCGTCCCACGCCCGCAGCTGGGTTGGCTACAGGGGTCGTTCTGCGCTGAGTCCTCGTAGGGCCCTTGTCCTCGTTGCCGCGCCCACGTGGGTGGCTCTCGGCTCGGAGAGTGGCTTTCGCGTAGCCGAGAGCAACGGTACGCCCGAAATGCGCAGAAGTCACGTCCGGACTCCACCACGAATATCAAGGGCGTGAAGTCTCATGTCTGCATGACACCCGGCGACAGGTGTGAATGTTGGCTGGTGCAGTCAAGCGAGGGCGCTGCAATCGCTGCGTTGTGCTGGTGCCGCGCGCCGCGTCTTGGTTCAGTCCGATGGAAGCGATGGCTTTGGACGAGGAACGTACTTGTTCGGCAGATGCTGCTGACACTGGGGGCGCAAGCTCTAAGCAAGCACATCCCGGCAGCCGTTTTCGGGGAGTCGCTCGGTAATTCTTAGACGCCGCAATCAGAGCTGAGCGTCCGGCATGATTGCCCGTACGACGGCGATCTCCCCATCGGGCTCCCACAACACGATCCATGGAGTGCCGTTGACATCGCGCGATATCGCACGGATCCCTCCGCTGAACATTCGACGGTAAGCGCGTGGGTCCATGGGATCTGCTTCGATCCAATCGATGCATTCGTCTACTCGGGCACCCCCAGCAGGGTCGCGGTCGTAGAGCGCATCCAATTGTGCTGAGGCCACGGGATCGAGCTCTACCTTCATGGACGAGGTCGTCGGCTCACGCGCTCCTGTGGATGCTGGCGGGCGTACTCGATACTTGCCTGAAGTGCTGCGTTCTGGAGAAATCTGCGCTCGAGGTCTGAGATAACGACTGCGGGTTCAAGAATGACTGTGCCATCGGGTTCCTCGTGAACCAGGTACCGCTGGTCGGCTTGTCCAACTGTCATGCGGCCTCGGGGGTCAGCGGTTATGACGCGAGTTGTAGTCATTTCACTGTCCTTTCGTCTTGGAATACTGTACGGGATGAACCCCTGAGGGGCAAGAGGGCACTGCCCCACAGGTCTCTGGGCTTAAATCCGCTTCCAGTGAATTGATGCGACGGGTTTGGCGAGTGTCGTTGTACTGGGGTAGTTGACGCTTTGTCGCCACCAATTCGTCAACCCGATTGTGCCCCCGCGTCAGCTTCATCTGCCGAACCAGGGAACGTAGAGGGCGGCTTGAGGCTGGTTGACGTAGAAAGAGGTCAGTTCCAGGAAAGAGGTCAGTTCCAGCAATTCGTCATCATTTACGCCAAGTAGGATCTCTATTTCGGCATCCTTCTTGAATGGATCGAGCATGCAGAAGAGGCCAGTGACGACGCGGAGACCATTGCGCCCGCACCAAACGTCGATGCAGTGACCCTCTCCCAAAGTCGTGCCTTGTAGGTATCCGTAGTCCAGTGGGTAGACATACTCCGGGAATCGAGGATGTGGGTTGCCCTTCGACCTGTCCACAATGACGGGGCACTGGGCCACCAAGTCATGAAGCGTGGTCCACATTTCGCAGTCACTCGCGCGAGAGCGGTCCTTCGATGCGAGGAAACAGATCGTCTGGAGCGAGATCAAGTGCGCGAACTATTCGTGCAAATCTGAGCACGCCAGGTTCGCGATCGCCGGTTTCGATCTTGGATATCTCGACTCTGTGGGCTCCAACTGCATCGGCAAGCTGTTGCTGGGTCAGGCCTGCGCTAACTCGAGCTGCCTGAACACGCCTCCCGAAGGCCACGAGTTCCTCGCGATGTGCGTCTTCCATAGGGACCGCACGGTCAATCTGGGAGTCAGAATCTTGCCCGGGAGCGCGCGAAGCGTCAGGAAACATCGACTGCCTCCGCTCGGCCCATTTTCCCTGGTCAGGATGGGTTTAGAGTTCCGAAACTCCATAGGCCAGAGTTCCGAAACTCCTCGTGGTGGCCAGGGACGGGGTCGAACCGTCGACCTTCCGAGTTTCAGTCGGACGCTCGTACCAACTGAGCTACCTGGCCGTGGCTGGCGAACCAGCCTTGCGTTCAGGGTTTCCCCTGAAGCAATGGCGACCCCGACCGGGCTCGAACCGGCGACCTCCGCCGTGACAGGGCGGCGCGCTAACCAACTGCGCTACGGGGCCTCGTGTGAAGCCGTATCCCCAACGGGATTCGAACCCGTGCTGCCGCCGTGAAAGGGCGGTGTCCTAGGCCACTAGACGATGGGGACTTTGTCTCCGTCGACCGTAACGCCGCTGGCGACGAGAGAACTATAGGGGATTGGGCCCTTTGGGCTTACCCGAGGTCATTTTGGGTGGGAGGCACGCGACAGGCGGTCATGGATGGCCGTTCCGAGCCCCTCTGTTGGCGGCGGCACGGCAAGCACGGTGGTCAGTTCCAGGGCATCGGCTTCGCGCAGGGCCCAGTAGAGGATGCGGGCGTACTCGTCTATCGAATCCGGCTCGGCGAGACGGACCAGTCCGATGGGGGTGGGGATCTTGGCGTCGGCCATGAGTCCGACTCGTGCGGCGGCGGCGGTGTAGTCGCCGGCCTCGAGTTCCTGCTTGGTCAGCAGGGTGACTGTTGCGGTCGGGCTGTAGTGGGAGGCGAGGGTGCCGCTGGCCCGCACTTGGGAGTCGTGCGTGCATGGCATTCCGGTGGTGGCCTCGACCTGCTCGATGGTGATGGCTCCTGGTCGCAGCATGCGCGGGTGATCGCCTGTGCAGTCGATGATCGTCGACTCCACGCCGATGCCGCAGCTGCCGCCGTCGAGCAGCACGTCGTCTCGCCCAAGGAAGGCACCGAGCTCCTCCCTGACGTGATCGGCA
>Ga0075012_10003484_pt1 | contig 14964 bp, 20 predicted proteins | sample All_14_2_FD_71474 | JGI IMG/M metagenome (GOLD analysis project Ga0075012, IMG submission 71474) | Freshwater microbial communities in response to fracking from Pennsylvania, USA - Allegheny Zone_MetaG_DW_15 | ecosystem: Environmental > Aquatic > Deep subsurface > Groundwater > Drilled... | reverse complement strand
GGTTGATGGCTGCATCGGTCTGGATGAAATTCTCGAACGTGTTGATACCCAGTTGCAACTGGGTATCAACACGTTCGAGAATTTCATCCAGACCGATGCAGCCATCAACCCGGGCAATTCGGGCGGCGCCCTGGTGGACGTGAATGGCCACCTTGTGGGCATCAACACGGCCATCTACTCGCGCTCGGGGGGGTCCATGGGCATTGGCTTCGCCATTCCCACCTCCACGGCGCGTGCAGTGATGGAGTCGATCGTCCAGGACGGTCAGGTCACCCGAGGCTGGATTGGCGTGGAACCACGCGAACTCAGCCCCGAACTGGCCGAGACCTTCGGCATTCCGGCCAAAAGCGGTGTGATCATCACCGGCGTGCTGCAGAACGGCCCGGCGGCCGAAGCGGGGGTGCGCCCTGGCGACCTCATCCTGGCGGTGAATGGCAAGGCCGTGAACAGCGTGGCCGAGTTGCTGGCGCAAGTGGCGGCCCTGAAACCCGGCGTCAAAGCAGAGCTGCAAATAAACCGCCGTCAGGCCGAGGCCACCCTGACGGTGGTGCCGGGTCGCCGCAACCCTGTTCGCCCACAGAACTGAACGCCATTCACCCTGCGGCCACAGGCGACACTGAAACACCCTTGCCGAGAAGCAAAAAGCCGGGCAAACCCCGGCTTTTTGCTGAAAGGGCGAAAACCCCTCAGGGCGTGGTGTCTTCGTCCGACACCACTTTGTGTTTGCCCATGTAACGGGCCCCCAGTATGCCCAGCTCGTACAGAATGCACATGGGCACCGCCAAGGCCAACTGAGAAATGACATCGGGCGGAGTGACCACGGCGGCGATCACAAACGACAGCACCACAAAATACCCCCGAAAGTCCTTGAGCTTGTCCACCGTCACAAGGTCAAATCGCACCAACAGCATCACCACGATAGGCACCTGGAAGGCCAGCCCGAAAGCCAAGTACAGCGACAGGATGGCCTCGACGTAAGAAGCAATGTCAGGCGTCGCTGCCACGCTGTCAGGGGTGAACCCTTGAATGAAGCCAAACATTTTGTCCAGCACAAAGAACTGCACGAACGCAATGCCGCCATATGCCAAGATGCTGCCAAACACAATCAAGGGCAGCGCGAAATGTTTTTCGTGGCTGTACAGACCGGGCGCGACAAAAGCCCAGGCCTGGTACATCAGCCAAGGCAAGGACAACAGCACACCGGCCATCATCAGCACTTTGAGCGGTATGAAAAACGGTGAGAACACCCCCACCGCGATCAGCTTGGCATCGGGAGGCATGTGAGCCCGGATGGGCACGGCAATCAAGTCAATCAGCCCGGAGGGCCCGGGCCAGATGGCCAGCAACGCCATGCAGGCCGCCACACCCAGCAGGCTGTAGATCATGCGGTCACGCAACTCGATCAGGTGCTGGACAAAGGGCTGCTCGGTGCCAGCGAGTTCGTCGGGCGCTCCGCTTTTGGGATCAGACATCAATCAGCTCGCGGAAGAACGTGTTTTGGGGCGGAAGCGGGCCACGCGCGCGGCACCGGACTGCACCCGGGTGCGGACACCGTTGCGGGCCTTGTACCACTGTGGTGTGGCCTTGGTCTTGACACGCCAGTTTTTGCCTGGGTTCTTGTAGTCGGGCACCAGAGGCTGGCCGAGGCTGGAGAGCGCGTCACTTTGACCCAGAGAGGGCGTACTGCTGTACTCGTTGGTGGCATCAGCCCAGGATTTCTCAAAATCGGATGTGGTGGTCTGGATGGAGGATTCGACATCCTTGGCCGCACCTTCCATCGACTCTTTCATCTTCTTGAGCTCTTCCAGCTCGATGGAACGACTGACCTCGGCCTTCACATCGGCCACGTAGCGCTGGGCCTTGCCCAGCAAAGCCCCCACCGTGCGGGCGACCTTGGGCAGCTTTTCAGGGCCAATCACCACCAGGGCCACCGCGCCGATCAGCGCGAGCTTGGATATACCCAGATCAATCATGCATCAGCTTTTGGTCTTGGCTTCCACGTCGATGGTGGTTTTCTCGACCGCAGGTTGGGCCACTTGCGGCTTGGACGCTGCAGGCACATCGTCAGCAGCAGCGGACTGACCGCCATCCTTGATACCGTCCTTGAAGCCCTTGACGGCCCCGCCCAGATCGGAACCAATGTTTTTGAGTTTCTTGGTACCAAACACCAAAACCACAACCAGCAGCACGATCAACCAGTGCCAAATGGAAAGACTGCCCATGAAAAGCTCCTTGTAAATTTGCCATACACCCGGGGGTGAACTGTCTGGGATTCTATGCGCTGGGGCAAGTTCACACCCCGGCGCATGGCGACACCATCACACCGCAGCCACAGATCACCCTTTGAGCCAGGGGCGAGGTCCCCCCATGACATGCAGGTGCAGGTGATGCACTTCCTGCCCCCCTTCGGTCCCGGTGTTGGCCACCAGCCTGAATCCCCCTTCAGGATAGGGTCGGCAGCCGTTTTCGAGCGCCAACCGAGGGGCCAATGCCATCATGCGGCCCAGCAAGGCCTCATGCTGCGGCCCGATGTGGGCAAGCGACGGGATGTGCAATTTGGGAATCATCAGAAAGTGCACTGGCGCCCAAGGGTGAATGTCGTGAAAAGCATAAATGTGCTCATCCTCGTACACCTTGCGACTGGGAATGACTCCTGCCACGATTTTGCAAAAAACACAGTTTTCGTCAGCCGACATGCTTTAAAACTCCATGGATTGACCCGCATTCAGGCGGATCATGCCTCTGACAATGCGGTACAGGAACCAGAACGAAATGACCCACCAGGCCACCATGCCCGGCAACACGAACAGCAACCACAGGGGCACCGTGACCACATAGAGAACACCTGCGATGAACAGGGTTCGCAAGCGCCAGTTGAAATGGCTTTCATGCCAGGTACCGGCTGCATCCGGACGCTTGATCAAATCAATGACGAGTGCCACCAACAAAAGTGTCACACCCATTTGGGCCCCCGGCACAACCCCGGCAACGGCCACCACCAAGTGGAGAACATAGCTGATCACCCCCACCGTGTTCAGGGAATGCAAGCGCTCAAGTTCATTGCTCATGGTGGGCCTCAGGGTTGCAGAGGGGGAATCAGGCTTCTCCGGCCCTGACCTTGGCCTTGCGAAGGGCTTTCTCTTCCAGGCCGCTGAGCCCCTCGCGGCGCACCAGCTCGGCCACCACATCGTCAGGCCCCAGACCGTAATGCGCCAGAGCGATCATGCTGTGAAACCACAGGTCAGCCACCTCGCCCACCAGTGACTGGGTACTTGCCCCATGGTCAGCATCCTTGGCGGCCATGACCACCTCGGTGGCTTCTTCGCCGATTTTTTTGAGAAAGGCGTCAGGCCCCTTGTGCAGCAACCTGGAAACGTAGCTCTTTTCAGGGTCACCACCATTGGCTGGCTTGCGGCTTTCAATCACCTGGGCCAACCTGCGCAAAGCGTCCATGGCAGTCAGTGTGTCAATGCCACCGTGAGAGGGAAAGGGTGTGTCAGTGTTCATGGGTCAATGGCCAAGCCTGTACAGGCCCAGACCGTCATTTGTAGATGTGCTCGGGGTCTTTGAGTACGGGTTCGACGCTGCGCCACTGCCCATCGACATAACGCTGGAAGAAACAACTGTGGCGCCCCGTGTGACAGGCAATGCCAGGCTCATGCCCCAACTGGGTGACCTTGAGCAGCACCACGTCGTTGTCGCAATCCAGACGGATGTCGTGCACGGTCTGGACGTGCCCCGACTCTTCTCCTTTGAACCACAGTTTCCCGCGCGAGCGGCTGAAGTACACCGCCCGACCCAGCTCTGCCGTCTGTGCAAGGGCTTCACGGTTCATCCAGGCAAACATCAGCACATCGCCGGTGGCGGCTTCCTGCGCAATGACGGGCACCAGCCCTTGCGCGTCCCATTTCACTTGATCTAACCAGTTCATAGGTTGAATCTACCATGGGCCACCTCAGGCCTGCTGAGCAAGGGCTGGACTCAGAGGCGCACAGGGATGCCGCGCTCGGCCATCCGGGCTTTGGCCTGGGCCACGGTGTACTCCCCATAGTGAAAAATGCTGGCGGCGAGAACGGCATCGGCCCCGCCCTGCTGCACGCCATCGGCCAGATGATCCAGATTGCCCACGCCGCCGGAAGCGATCACAGGCACCTCGACAGCATCGGCCACGGTTCGCGTGAGTGCCAAGTCAAAGCCTGCTTTGGTTCCATCCCGGTCCATGCTGGTGAGCAGGATTTCACCTGCACCGCGCCGAGCCATGTCGATGGCCCACTGCACGGCATCCAGGCCCGTGTTCTTGCGCCCACCGTGGCTGAACACGTCCCAGCCCGGCCCTATGGGTTGCCCCTGCGCATTCAGGCGGATCTCGTCCTGAGGTGTGCGCCGCTTGGCATCGATGGCCACCACAATGCACTGGGACCCGTATTTGGCCGAGGCATCGTCAATGACCTGCGGATTGGCAATGGCGGCCGAGTTGAAGCTGGTTTTGTCTGCGCCAGCGTTGAGCAGGCGACGCACATCTTCCACCGTTCTGACACCCCCACCGACTGTCAGCGGGATGAACACCTGACTGGCAACCGCTTCGATGATGTGCAAAATGAGGTCCCGGCCGTCGCTGGTGGCAGTGATGTCCAAAAACGTCAGTTCGTCCGCCCCTTGCTCGTTGTAACGGGCAGCGATCTCCACAGGATCACCAGCGTCGCGCAACTCCACGAAATTCACACCTTTGACCACGCGGCCTCCAGTGACGTCAAGACAAGGAATGATGCGTTTGGCCAGCATGGGGAACTCCGGAAAAGTCAACAACGAAAAAATGAACAAGCAGTGGCATCGTCAAGCGACTGAGAAACGCTGCCAACCTTGCCAGGTGCACCCGGCAAGCACCTCGACAGGAACATCCACTTGTGCGGCTTCTACGCACAGCATGTGACGGTAACCATCCGCAGGCATGTCCGGCAAAGTGGTGCACTGGAATGGGCCAGGGTTCCAGACCACCGATTGGGCCAAGCTGGCACTCTGGCTGATGTGCAGCTGGCCATTTCCGTCTTGAAGACTCAAAACTTGGGGGGATGATGTGTACACGCGGTCGAATTCACCGGCAAAACGCAAGATGGCATCAGCGTGACCATACACATCGGCCACGGCATCCCACTCTCGCTGACCACCCAAGCCCTGAAGCTGCGCCTGAGCAATATCGTTCACCGCCAAGTAAGTGTGAAGCGCCCCGGTGAAAGTCAGGGCCGTATCGCCCGTGTTGCGGACGTCCAACTTGACCTGCAACACACCTGCCAGCAAGGACACCGTGATCGTGGACTCAAATGCCTGTGGCCACCATTGACGCGTGGCTTCGCTACTGGCCAGCACCAAGGACTGGCAAATACCGTTCGACGACCAGTCTGGGGTCTGTGGCACCCACAGCAGGTTGCGAACAAAGCCATGCTTCGGCAACGTTCCACGCCGATTGAACTGAGGAAAACACACAGGGATCCCACCTCGAATGGCGGTTTGGCCATCCCACCGACTGAGTGGGCTCAGGTACAACCGCTCTCGACCAGCGCTGACCCAGGACAGAACTTGGGCTCCCTGCAGGGAAATCAACGCCGAATCACCCTGTGGCAAGCTGAGCCGGAGACAGGGTTGTCCCTGAAATCGGATCGTCTCCACACAAGCCGTCATGAAGCGTCAACCGTTGAGCTCGTCGGCCAGTTGCTGAGCTGCCTCAAAATCCAAATCACCACTGTAAATGGAGCGGCCGCAAATCACGCCTTCAACACCTTCATCTTCCACAGCACACAAGGCGCGAATGTCGTCCATGTTGGACAGACCTCCAGAAGCGATGACCGGGATGCTGAGTGCCTGGGCCAACTTCACCGTGGCATCGACATTGATGCCACTGAGCATGCCGTCACGCCCGATATCGGTGTAGATGATGGATTCCACACCGTAATCTTCGAATTTTTTGCCCAGGTCCACCACTTCGTGACCAGTCAGCTTGCTCCATCCGTCGGTCGCCACTTTGCCGTCCTTGGCGTCCAACCCCACGATGATGTGACCGCCAAACGCCGTGCAGGCATCCTGCAGAAAGCCAGGATTTTTCACCGCAGCCGTGCCGATGATGACGTAGCGCAAACCAGCGTCCAAATACCGTTCGATGGTGTCCAGATCGCGGATGCCCCCGCCCAGTTGAACATCCACTTCCGAGCCGACCTCTTTGAGGATGCGGCGAATGGCGGCTTCATTTTTGGGCTTCCCTGCAAAAGCGCCATTCAGATCCACCAAATGGATACGCCTGGCCCCCTTGTCCACCCAGCTTCGAGCCACCGCCGCAGGGTCCTCCCCGAACACCGTGGTCTGATCCATGTCACCCTGGATAAGGCGAACACACTGGCCGTCTTTCATGTCAATGGCGGGAATGAGCAACATGGCAGGAGTTTGAGTTGGTAAGAAGTTGAAAGGGTTGAGAGAGACAAGAGGAAAACAGAGTCAGGTGTTGACCGCAAAAAACAAGAATCACACCTGCTTCATGGCCCCATTCACGGCTGCCAATGCAAGAAGTTACTGTACAACTGCAGGCCTTGGGAAGCGCTTTTTTCAGGATGGAACTGGGTGGCAAACAGGTTGTCCCGGGCAATGGCGGCGGCAAAACGCCCCCCATAATCGGCCTCACCCACGCAAGACACGGGGTTGACTGGCTGGGCATAGTAGCTGTGCACAAAATAGAAATACGCACCATCTGCGACGTCACGCCACATGGGATGGGAGCCCCCACGATCCAGTGAGTGGTACACCTGGTTCCATCCCATCTGGGGCACTTTGAATCGGCTGCCGTCGGGCTGGACACGGCCCTGCAGTTGAAAACGACGCACCTCGCCGGGGATCAGGCCCAAGCCGGTGGTGGCGCCCTCCTCGCTGCGATCAAGCAACATCTGCATGCCCACACACACGCCGAACAATGGCTTGTGGGCAGCTGCGTGCAACACTGCGTCCATCAGACCGGATTCCGCCAGTTCACGCATGCAGTCGCCCATGTGGCCCTGCCCGGGCAACACCACTCGCTCAGCGTCCAGCACGTCCTGGGCAGACGAGGTGACACGCACCTCCACATCAGCCCGCTGGGCCACGTGCATCACGGCCTGCGACACGGAGCGCAGATTGCCGCTGCCGTAGTCGACCACGGCCACCATCTTTCGGGTCATGACAATTGAAAATCAGTAGGAACAACAGTGTGTTGAGACAGTGCCAAGACCGCACATCAGAGTGAGCCCTTGGTGGAAGGTATGGCATCGCCCATGCGGGGATCGATTTCGAGCGCCATGCGCACGGCCCTGGCGAAGGCCTTGAACACAGTCTCGGCCTGGTGGTGGGCATTGATGCCTTTGAGGTTGTCGATGTGCAGCGTGACACCTGCGTGGTTGACAAACCCCTGAAAGAACTCGAACGTGAGCTGGGTATCGAACGCCCCCACCATGCCTGCGGTGAAAGGCACGTTCATATGCAGGCCAGGACGGCCTGAAAAATCGACGACCACGCGGCTGAGGGCTTCGTCCAGCGGAACATAGGCATGGCCGTAGCGACGCAAACCCTTTTTGTCCCCCACAGCCTGGGCCACGGCCTGCCCGAGCGTGATACCCACGTCTTCCACGGTGTGGTGCCCGTCAATGTGCAAGTCACCTTGAACCTGGATGTCGAGATCGATCAGTCCATGGCGCGCGATTTGATCCAGCATGTGATCAAAAAAGCCAATGCCCGTGGACAGCCGGGATTTTCCGCTTCCATCGAGATCGAGAACCACGCGAATTTGTGTTTCCGCCGTGTGGCGGACCACATCAGCGCAACGGGACAAAGATGAAGCGGCTTGTCCGGACAAGACCTCTGAAGGGAGCACTGAGAAAGAATTCATAAACTGGATTGGAGTGCCGACATCATTTGCGTGTTTTCGGCAGGTGTTCCAACGGTCAGGCGCAAGCAGTTGTGGAGCAGTGAATGCATTTTAGAAACATTCTTGACCAACACCCCTGATCGCTTCATGCCATCGAAACACTGTTGTGCATTGGGAACACGCACCAGCAGCATATTGGCCTGACTGGGATAGGCATGAACGCCCGGCAACGCATTGAGTTGCGCAAAAAGCATGTCACGCTGCGCTCGGATGGTTTCAGCCTGGGATGCGAACACCTCGGCATGCGCCAGCGCAAACAGTGCACACTCGGCATTGAGCACGCTGACGTTGTAAGGTGGACGCACCTTGTCGATTTCAGACACCAGGGCCTGCGGTCCCACCAGGTAGCCCAACCGAATACCGGCCAATCCAAACTTGGAGAGTGTGCGCATCAGCAGCACATGCGCATGGCGCTCGGGCTGTTGCTGAATGCGTGTCAACCAGGTTCTGGCAGCAAAGGGCTGGTAGGCTTCATCCATCACCACCAAGCCACCCTGCTCGCCTTGCAACTCGATAATGCGTTCGATCACAGCATCGTCCCAGAGATTGCCGGTCGGGTTGTTGGGATAAGCCAGGTAGACGATGGCCGGGTTGTGTGCCCGAATGGCGGCACACATGGCGGCCTCATCCAACTCGAAATCGGTGGTGAGCGGCACACCGTGGAATGCCAGCCCCTGGAGCTGGGCACTCATGGCATACATCACAAAACCAGGCACAGGCGCCAGCACGGACGCCGGCTGACCGGACGGGCTTGGCACATCGCAGGCCAAAGCCAGCAGGCTGATGAGTTCATCCGACCCATTGCCCAGCATCAACGCACAGCCAGCAGGCAAACCGATGTGGTCGGCCAACGTCTGGCGCAAGTCATCGACCCGCGAGCCAGGGTAGCGGTTGATGGCCACCTGACCCAAGCGCAACCCCAGTGCAATCTGCAGCTCGGGGGCCAAGCCATACGGGTTTTCCATGGCATCCAGTTTGACAAGGCCACTGGCATCCTGGACGGCATAGGCATGCATGGACTGCACGTCCTGGCGAATGCGTTGCAAGGGGGTGTTGTTCGTGTGAGGGTTCATCTCAGGTCCTCATGGGAGGAACGTCGGCCAATCGCATCTCGGCCGCTCGGGCATGCGCCTGAAGACCTTCGCCGTACGCCAATTCGGCAGCCACGGGGCCCAGTGCCTGTGCGCCAGCCTGACTGACCTCGATCAAACTTGATCGTTTTTGGAAGTCATACACCCCAAGCGGCGAGCTGAACCGGGCAGTGCCACTGGTGGGCAACACGTGGTTGGGCCCTGCACAGTAGTCACCCAGGCTTTCGCTCGTGTAAGCCCCGAGAAAAATAGCCCCGGCGTGGCGCAGCAGCGGCTCCCAACGGTGAGGGTCACGGCTGCTCACCTCCAAGTGTTCGGGTGCGATGCGGTTGCTCAGCTCGCAGGCTTCTTCCATGCTGCGGGTCAGGATCATGGCCCCCCGGTCGTTCAGGCTCTTGGCGATGATGGCCGCGCGGGGCATGGTGGGCAACAAGCGATCTATCTCGGCCTGCACCCGGGCAATGTAACCAGCGTCAGGGCACAACAGGATGCTCTGGGCCAGCTCGTCGTGCTCGGCCTGGCTGAACAGGTCCATGGCCACCCAATCGGGGGGGGTGGTGCCGTCAGCCAGCACCAGAATTTCACTGGGACCGGCAATCATGTCGATGCCCACGGTGCCAAACACCCGTTTCTTGGCACTGGCCACATAGGCGTTGCCGGGGCCGGTGATCTTGTCGACCTTGGGCACGGTGGCGGTGCCATACGCCAACGCAGCCACGGCCTGCGCACCACCGATGGTGAAGGCACGCGTCACACCTGCCACATGGGCAGCAGCCAGCACCAGCTCGTTGCGCTCGCCCCGGCTGGCGGAACTGCCCGCACCCATGCCGGTGCCGCCGGTGGCCACACTGCCGCGAACAGGCGTGGGCACGACCATGATGATTTCGGGGACACCGGCCACGTGGGCAGGCACCGCGTTCATGATCAGACTGGAGGGGTAGGCGGCCTTGCCACCGGGCACGTAGATGCCCACGCGGTCCAGCGGTGTGACTTTCTGGCCCAACAGCGTGCCGTCCTCATCACGGTAGCTCCAACTTTCACCACAGGCTTTTTTCTGGGCTTCGTGGTACACGCGGACCCTGCGCGCCGCATTCTGCAATGCATCGCGCTGGGCCACAGGCAGGTTGTCAAAGGCCATCTTGAAGTCGGCCTGGGTCAGCTCCAGTTCGGACACGGCGGTGGCGGTCAAACCGTCGAAGCGGGCCGTGCAGTCCAGCACGGCGGCGTCTCCTCGGGTTTGCACATCGGCCAAGATGTCAGCCACCCGCCCCTCAATGCCAGCATCGGTGTCAGCGGACCAATGCAAGCGGCGCTGAAATTTCAGACCAAAATCAGGCTCTATGCTTGACAGGTATAAGGGTTTAGCTTCTATATTCATACTATTGGGAGGAGGCTTAGCCAGCTGCCCTGGCAAAAGCATCAATGATGGGGCGCAACTCCTGCTGCTTGACCTTGAGCACCGCCTGGTTCACGACCAGCCGAGAGCTGATGTCCATGATGTGCTCGACTTCCACCAAATGGTTGGCTTTGAGTGTGTTGCCGGTGGACACCAGATCGACGATGGCGTCCGCCAACCCTGTCAACGGGGCCAACTCCATGCTGCCATAGAGCTTGATAAGGTCCACGTGCACACCTTTAGCCGCAAAGAACTCGCGGGCAATGGCGGTGTATTTGGTGGCCACAGCCAACCGGGCCCCTTTGCGCACTGCTGACGCGTAGTCAAAGTCAGCCCGCACCGCCACACTCATGCGGCAGCGGGCGATCTTCAGGTCCAGCGGCTGGTACAGACCCTGACTGCCCCATTCGGCCTGGTGCTCGATGAGCGTGTCTTTGCCACACACACCCATGTCGGCACCGCCGTATTCGACGTAGGTGGGCACATCGGATGCACGCACCAGCACCACCTGCACATCGGGTCGGTTGGTGGGCAGAATGAGTTTCCGGGATTTCTCAGGGTCTTCCAACACCTCGATGCCAGCGGCAGCCAGCAGCGGCAGCGTCTCTTCAAAAATTCGTCCCTTGGACAATGCCAGCGTGATCAATGGAAAGCTCCTGCGTGTGTGTGAGGGGGTCAGCGCACGCGCTGAATCTGAGCGCCCAAAGCGCCAAGCTTGGACTCCATGCGGTCGTAACCGCGATCCAGGTGATAGATGCGGTCGATCAGGGTTTCGCCGTCAGCCACCAGCGCGGCAATGACCAGACTGGCCGATGCGCGCAGGTCCGTGGCCATGACGGCGGCTCCGCTCAATCGAGGCACCCCCTCGATCATCGCCACCTTGCCTTCCACATGGATGCGGGCGCCCAGGCGTTGCATTTCCTGAACGTGCATGAAACGGTTCTCGAAAATGGTTTCCGTGACCGTGCTGGTCCCCTGAGCCACCACATTGAGGGCCATGAACTGAGCCTGCATGTCTGTGGGAAAACCAGGGTATTCGTGCGTGCGAAAGGCCTGCGCCTTCAGTTGCGCAGCGCCGGGGGAGCCCACGCGCAGCCCCTCTGGAGTGGATTCCACCACCACACCGGCATCGCGCAGTTTGTCGATGACGGCTTCCAGATGCTCACCTCGGGCATGACGCAGCCACGCCTCTCCGCCAGTGGCTGCAACTGCACACAAAAACGTGCCAGCTTCGATGCGGTCAGCCACCACGCGGTGGCTGCACCCGTGCAGCGCGGGCACGCCAACAATGCGTATCTTGCTGCTGCCATGGCCTTCGATCTGAGCCCCCATGGCGATGAGCATCTCGGCCAAATCGAAAATTTCGGGTTCCTGGGCCGCGTTTTCAAGCACCGTCTCCCCTTCCGCCAGAGCCGCTGCCATGAGGAAGTTTTCGGTGCCGGTGACCGTGACCATGTCGGTGGAAATGCGCGCACCCTTCAGCCGTGCTTGCCCCGGAGGCAACGACGCCTCAATGTACCCGTGCTCCACGTCGATGACCGCCCCCATGGCCACCAAGCCTTTGATGTGCTGGTCCACCGGACGCGATCCGATGGCGCAGCCACCCGGCAACGACACGCGCGCCCGACCGAAACGGGCCAGCAGCGGTCCCAGGGCCAAGATGGAAGCGCGCATGGTTTTCACCAGCTCGTAAGGGGCTTCAGGGCGCAAAGAGTCGGGTGCTTGCAAGCGCACCGAACCATCGGGCAGCCGTTCGGCAGACACCCCCATGTTGCTGACCAGTTTTTTCATGGTCAGCACATCCTGCAGGTGCGGCACGTTGTGCAGTACCACAGGCTCGGAAGTCAACAAGGCCGCACACAGTTCTGGCAAGGCCGCATTCTTGGCACCCGAGATGGTCACCTCGCCCTGCAGGCGACGGCCACCGGAAATCAGCAATTTATCCATGGAGAGGCAACTACTTCACTGACCGGTCCGAGCGGCCCATTCGGCGGGGGTGAGCGTTTTCATGGACAGGGCATGCACCTCGTCGGTCTGCAGGCGCTGCCCCAATGTGGCGTACACCCGCTGATGGCGTGCGATGAGCCGCTTTCCCTCGAACTCGGCCGAAACAATGGTGGCTGACCAATGGCGGCCGTCACCACCGACTTCGAGGTGTTCGCACGGCAAGCCGGCGGCGATGATGGACTGAAGTTCTTGGGGTGTCATGGTTGGAAATGTGAAAACTGATAAAAAGCAACCCGATAAGCCCACTGGCTCATCCAAGGCGACTCAATGCCGGATCTTGTAGCCGGTGCGCAGTAACTGGACAGCCACGGCACTGACGATCAGGAACGCCACCGAAACCACGCCCAGGCTGAGCCAGGGCGAAACGTCGCTGACACCAAAAAATCCGTGCCGAAAACCGTCGATCATGTAAAAAAACGGATTCAGGTGGCTCACCTGCTGCCAGAACGGGGGCAGCGAGTGGATAGAGTAAAACACCCCCGACAAAAACGTCATGGGCATGATGATGAAGTTCTGGAACGCGGCCAGCTGATCGAACTTTTCAGCCCACAAACCAGCGATCAGGCCCAAGGCGCCCAGCATGGCAGCCCCCAGCACGGCAAACACCAGTATCCACCATGGCGCCACCGCGCCCGGTTGACCGAACCAGACGGTCACCAGCAACACGCCCAGGCCGACGACCAAACCACGTGCCACCGATGACCCCACATAAGCCACGAACCAGGCCCAGTGAGACATGGGCGTGAGGAGCACAAAAACCAGGTTGCCCATGATCTTGCTCTGAATCAGGGAAGATGAGCTGTTGGCAAAAGCGTTCTGCAGCACGCTCATCATCACCAGCCCCGGCACGAGAAAGGCGGTGTAACTCACGGTGTCGTACACCTTGACGTGGTCTTCCAGCACATGGCCAAAGATCATCATGTAAAGCACAGCGGTCAGCACCGGCGCAGCCACTGTTTGGAAGCTCACTTTCCAGAAACGCAACACCTCTTTGTAAAAAAGCGTTTTCCAGCCCATCATGATGCGACTCCTTCAGCCATCACATCCAGGAACACGTCTTCCAGGTCGGCCTTGCGAATCTCGATGTCCTCCACCACCGCCCCGGACTCACGCACAGCGGCCAGGATTTGCTCCACCTCCAATGCGTTGTGCGCGGGCAACTGCACCACACGCCCGGTGACACGGGCCTTGGAGGCCAGCTCGGCAGGCAGTTGGGCATCGGTTTTGAAACGCAGCACATTGGACGATGCGCGACTGAGCAGCACCGAGGTTTTTTCCAGGGCCAGCACCTGGCCGCGCTTGATCATGGCAATGCGACCGCACAAGGCTTCGGCCTCCTCCAAGTAATGCGTGGTCAGCAGCACGGTGCTGCCTTCCCGGTTGAGGCGCGACACAAACTGCCACAGCGTCTGCCGCAACTCGACATCCACACCTGCCGTGGGCTCGTCCAGCACGATCACCCTGGGCTTGTGGACCAGGGCTTGAGCCACCATCACACGGCGTTTCATGCCCCCGGACAGCTGACGCATGTTGGCATTCGCCTTGTCGGCCAGGCCCAGGCTGTTGAGCAAGTCATCGATCCATTCGTGGTTGTTCTGGATACCGAAATAGCCAGACTGGATGCGCAAGGCCTCACGCAGGCTGAAGAAAGGATCGAACACCAGCTCCTGAGGCACCACACCCAACAGGCGGCGCGCCTGTGCATAGTCTGACACCACGTCGTGCCCCAGCACACTGACCTGGCCACGGGAGGCACGGGTCAATCCCGCCAGAATGCTGATGAGGGTGGTTTTACCGGCTCCGTTGGGGCCAAGGAGACCAAAAATCTCGCCTTGCTCTACCGTGAAGCTCACACCCCCCAACGCCTGGAAGGGGCCTTTGGGGGTTTCGTAGGTTTTGACCACATCGCGAAACACGATGGCGGGACCGGCGCCGGGCCGGATAAGGGGAGCTGATTCGGACATTAGCCGGCCATTTTAAATGGCGAGCAGTTCATCCACACCGTAAAGGGTTGCCAGTTCCCGCAAACGCGGCGGTGTGGCTTCCAGCAGCAAGGTCTGTCCCCTGCCCTGAAGGTGGCGACGCAACTCCAGCAGCAGTGCCAAAGCGGTGGAATCAAACTCTTTGAGTTCGGCGCCATCGACCACCACCGCACCCGTGCCCAGTGGCAGTTGCGACAGCCACTGCGTCAGGCAGGGATCGGCCTGGGCATGGGTGAGCACAGCAGGAAACTTGAGCATGGAGAAAGCCCGCTCAGCCTGCCCGCTGGGCCGTGGTGGCCGTGTTGGACTGGTTGCGCTTGGCCAGCGCAGCAATCAGGCCATCAATGCCTCGGGCATTGATTTCCTGTGCAAACTGGGTGCGGTAAGTCTCGACCAGCCAGATACCCATGACATTGAGGTCATAGATCTTCCAACCGGTGGGTGTCTTTTCGACGCGGTAGTCCAGCTGGATAGGGTCCCCTCGCCCACGCAGGTCACTGCGGACCACCACGTCGGTGGCGTCTGCCGCGGCACGCAGAGGACGGAATG
>Ga0075012_10003483_pt1 | contig 14966 bp, 15 predicted proteins | sample All_14_2_FD_71474 | JGI IMG/M metagenome (GOLD analysis project Ga0075012, IMG submission 71474) | Freshwater microbial communities in response to fracking from Pennsylvania, USA - Allegheny Zone_MetaG_DW_15 | ecosystem: Environmental > Aquatic > Deep subsurface > Groundwater > Drilled... | reverse complement strand
CCGTTCGACGAGACACCGCCCAATCCCAACCGGCTGCGCTGGGACCCTCTGCCCCTGCCGACCGTCCCGACCGACTGGGTCGAGGGACTGGTCACCTATGGCGGCAACGGCGACGCCGATGCGGGCATCGGAGTCGGGATCCATCTGTACGCCGCCGACCGGTCGATGGTGGACCGGGTCTTCTATGACGCGGATGGCGAACTGCTGATTGTGCCCCAGGAGGGGGCGCACCGCTTCGTCACCGAGATGGGCATCATCGAGGCGGTCCCCGGTCATGTGGTGGTGATCCCCCGGGGCGTGCGGTTCCGGGTCGAGCTGTTCGGACCGTCCCGCGGCTATGTCTGCGAAAACTATGGCGCACCTCTGCAGCTGCCGGACCTTGGGCCGATCGGGTCGAACGGCCTGGCCAATGCGCGTGATTTCGAGACCCCGGTCGCGGCCTTCGAGGATGTGTCGCGGCCGGTCCAGTGCATTCAGAAGTACGGCGGGCGGCTGTGGGCCACGACCTTCGATCACAGTCCGCTGGACGTGGTCGCCTGGCACGGCAATCACGCGCCCTATCGCTATGACACCGCTCGTTTCAACACCATCAACACGGTCAGCTATGACCACCCGGACCCGTCGATCTTTACCGTCCTGACCAGTCCGTCGGAGGTTCACGGCACGGCCAATATGGACTTCGTCATCTTCCCGCCGCGCTGGATGGTGGCCGAGGACACCTTCCGGCCGCCCTGGTTCCATCGCAATGTGATGAGCGAGTTCATGGGCCTGGTGCACGGGGCCTATGACGCCAAGGCGGGCGGGTTCGCCCCCGGCGGGGCCTCGCTGCACAACCGCATGAGCGGCCATGGCCCGGATCAGGCGACGTGGGAGGCGGCGACCCAGGCCGAACTGGTGCCCCACAGGATCGAAAACACCCTGGCCTTCATGTTCGAGACGCGCATGCCTATTCGCGTCACAAAATGGGCGCATGAGACGCCCCTGATGCAACTCGACTATGACGACTGCTGGTCCGGCTTCGCCAAGGGCCGGGTGGAGAGCTGACCATGAAATTGCCGATCATCGCCATTGCCTGCCTGTCGATGCTGTGTCTCGGGGCCTGCGCGCCCAAGGCCCTGACGCCCGAGGAAATGGTCGCCGCCGACTGCGCCGCCCAGGGTGGCACCATGCAGCGCGTCGGTCGGCTGCAATCGCTGCAATGCGTGATCCGCTATGCGGACGCGGGCCAGCAATGCTCCGACGGTGACGATTGCCTGGGTGAATGTCGCGTCGAAGGTAGTGTCCTGCCCCCCGAGGGCCGAGCCGTGACGGGCGTTTGCCAGGCGACCAGCAACCGCTTCGGCTGCTTTACCACCATCGAGAACGGCCGGGCCGAAGCCACCCTCTGCATCGACTGACGGCAGAGGCCGCCGCGCCTTTATCTGAGGGCCAGGGTCACGGCCTTGACGTCCACATATTCGTCGATGCCGTGAATTGAGCCCTCGCGGCCATAGCCAGACTGCTTCACCCCGCCGAAGGGGGCCACCGCCGTCGAGATCAGGCCGGTATTGACGCCGCACATCCCCGCCTCGATCCGGCGTCCGATCCGCATGGCCCGGTCCAGGTCGCGAGTAAACAGATAGGAGGCCAGGCCGAAGTCGCTGTCATTGGCCTTGCCCACCACCTCGTCCTCGGTCTCAAACGCAAAGACGGGGATCAGCGGCCCGAACGTCTCCTCGCGCCGGAACAGGGCATCGTCGCCGCCGAGAGTCACGGTCGGCTGGAAGAAGCGACCGCCCAGGGCGTGCCGCGCTCCGCCGGTCAGCACACGCCCGCCTGATGCCGTGACCTGTTTCAGGTGATCCTCGACCTTGTCGACCGCCTTGTCCTCGATAAGGGGACCGACCTTGACCCCCTCTTCGAAGGCCGGACCCACCGGGATTTTGGCGACCTCGGCCGCCAGTTTTTCGGCATAGGCTTCGGCCACCGAGGCCTCGACATAGACCCGGTTGGGACAGACACAGGTCTGGCCCGAGTTACGGAATTTGCCCTTGATCGTCTCGGCCACGGCCAGATCGAGGTCGGCATCGGCGAAAACGATCAGCGGCGCCGCACCGCCCAGTTCCATCGACACCCGTTTCAGGCTCGGCGCGCACTGCTCGGCCAGTTTGCGCCCCACCGGCGTGGATCCGGTGAAGGACAGTTTGCGGATCAGGGGCGAGGCCGTCAGAACCCCGCCGATCGTGGCCGCGTCCCCGGTCAGGATGCTCAGCGCCCCCTTGGGGAGCCCGGCCTCATAGGCCAGTTCGGCCAGGGCAATGGCCGTGAACGGCGTCTGGCTGGCTGGCTTGACCACCGCCGTACAACCCGCGGCAAAGGCCGGGCCCAGCTTGCGCGTCAGCATCGCAGCGGGGAAATTCCACGGCGTGATCAGGGCGCACGGCCCGACCGCCTGCCGGAAGGTCAGTATGACATGGCCCAGCGGGCTGTCCTGGGTTTCGCCGATCAGCCGCTCGGCCTCGCCTGCGAACCATTTCAGGAACCCATTGGCATAGGTCACCTCGCCCTTGGCCTCCTCGAACGGCTTGCCGTTCTCCAGCGCCATCAGTGCCCCCAGGCCGTCCAGATGGTCGTCGATCAACCCGGCCCAAGCCCGCAGAAAGGCCGCGCGCTTGTGCGGGTCCGATGTCGACCAGTCGGCAAAGGCGTCATGCGCGGCCTGGATCGCACGCTCCGTCTCGGCCACGCCCAGGTCGGGGATGTGGCCCAGCACCTCGCCCGTCGCCGGGTCGTCGACCGCAATGCCCGCGCCGTTTGCTGCGATGGCCTCCCCTGCAATCAGGGCGTGCTGGCGCAACAGTTTCAGACCGGCTTGGCGGGCGGCGGTGTTCATCGGACGATCTCCAACCTCAGCGGATGAAATGGGGCACGAAGCGCGAGGTGTTCCGCGTTATGCGCCCCTTGTCCTCGCGTAACGCCAGACCCGCCGGTTCGTCCCCGACCACCCACGATCCGACGATCACATACTGGCCATCGAACCTGGGCGGGGCATGAACAGCCTGAAGGATGGCCGCGCCGTCATAGCCTGCGTCGAGGCCCTCCTCGCGCGCCTCGCCCTCGACGATGGCGATATTGGCCCCTTCGCGTGAAAACAGCGGCTTTCGCACATGATCGGGGCCCAGCCGCGATGCCGCCGGGTCGTTCTCGAAATAGGCTTCCAGCAGATTGGGATGGCCCGGATGCCGCTCCCACAACAGCGGCAGGATCCCCTTGTTGGACAGGATGGCCTTCCACGCCGGTTCCAGCACCGTCACCCCGGCCCCCGGCAACGGCTCGGCATAGTCGTCGCGCAGCATCTGTTCCCACGGATACAGTTTGAACATGGCCTGGATCAGCCAGTTCTCGTCGTCCACGAACCGGCCGTCCGCGTTCAATCCGATCTGGTCGATGGCGATGAATTTCGGGTCCAGCCCCGCCTGCCCCGCCAGGTCCTCCAGGAACCGCACCGTCTGGCGATCTTCGACGAAGTCCGCGTCCGAGCTGAAATGCACGAAGCCGCCGTCCGGAAAGATGGCCCGGAACCGGTCGACCAGCTTCTCGTGCAGGCTGTTGAACTGGTCCGCATCGGCCGGCAGCGTCCCGTCGGCGATCCGGTCCTCCAGCCACAGCCACTGGAACACCGCCGTCTCGAACACACTGGTCGGGGTGTCGGCGTTGTATTCATAGAGCTTGGCCGGGGACTGGCCGTCATAGGCGAAGTCGAACCGGCCATACAGCGATGGCTCGGCCCGCTTCCAGCTGTCGGCGACATAGTCGCGTGAGGCCTCCGGTATCTCCAGAAGGCTCATCAGCCGCTCGGACTTCACCGCCTCGTCGACCAGGTCCAGGCAAAGGCCGTGCAGTTCCGCCGTTGGGGCCTCGATCCCCTCCTCGATCTGACCCAGGCTGAATTCATAGGCCGCGCTCTCGTCCCAGTACCGCTCGCCTGAATCGTGATGCCAGGTGAAGCCCACGGCATCGGCCCGTGCCTGCCAATCGGGCCGGGGGTCCATGGTCAGACGTTTCATGGGTCACTCCGTCTCCTCCCCATCAAGGATGGGGAGGGGGACCACGAAGTGGTGGAGGGGCTTTTTCCGCCACACGCTCGCGTCCGGTTAAACACCCCCTCCGTCACGGCGCGAAGACGCGCCGCGCCACCTCCCCATCGCTCCGCGACAGGGAGGAGACAGTTTAGCCCCGGTCCTTCTCCACCGGCACGCTGGTGCCGATCATCGGCGTGACCACCGTTACGGGCCGGGCCGACAGCCGGGCCAGGACGTCGTCGGCCGAGGAGTGACCGGGCAGGATGCCCGCGTCGCGCAGCTTGGCGTCCAGGTCGGCCCCGGTGCGCTTGTCTTCCAGTTCCTGGCCGGCGCGCAGTTTTTCTTCATTGATGGCCTGGCGTTGCTTGATGCGTTGCAGGCTGTCGGCCGCCGATCCGATCCGCGACTGGGCCCCCGCCGATTGCAGGGCGACCGAGGTCTGGGCCCGCTGGACCGAGTCGTTCACCTTCACGATGTCGATCTCGCGTCGCAGGGTCTCGATCTTCTGGTCCGTCGTGGAAATGGCGGTCCGCAGGCGCGCTTCCGCCGCCTTCATGTCCTCGATCAGAGGCCCGCGCGTACCGATCTCGGTTTCCAGCTCGGCAATCCGCTGGGCGACCTCGCGTGCCAGGTCCTCGCGGCCCTGAGACAGGGCGCTGCGGACCGAGCTTTCGTATTTGGCGATCTGTTCGCCGAAGCTCTTCAGCTCGTTCTCGGCCATCCGGCGGCGGGCGACCAATCCGGCCAGGTCGTCGCGGGCCTTGCCCTGGGCATTGTCGGCGTCGCGGATCTCCTGATCCAGGATCTTCAGCGCATTGGCGTCGACGACGTTCTGGGCCGCGTCATGGGCAGTGCCGCGGAACAGGGCGGACAGTTTGGCGAGCATGGACATATCTTCGATTCCCCGGTTTTGATCAGGCGGCCGTTTCGGCGCCGAAGGTTTCGCGCAGCTCGGTCGCGTCGATGGCGTTCTGGGCCAGGGTGCGGAGCTCAATCAATATGGTCTGCAAGGTCGTGCGGCACGACAGCTCGCCCATCAGCTCATAGACATCCTCGCCGCCGACCGAGGTGATGGCGAAGTTCGACAGGGGCACGATCCTCTGGGCCTTCAGGAGGAATTCGTTGAACGCGTGCCGGTCGTTCTGCTCCGCCACGGGCCACAGCAGAACCGAACAGACGATCTGGTCGCCGCCGACGCTCAGATAGATCGGCAGGTCGCCGAAATCATGGAGGATGGCCAGCAGGACCGGATCGGCTCCCTCCACGACGCGCAGACTCAGCTCGCCCTCGCGGACCAGGGGCGATGTGTCCAGCGCCGCCTTGATGGCGGGCACGGTCCAGGCGGTTTCGATCACGGCATCCATCAGTCAGTCGGCTCCGAAAGCGGGTTTGTCCCTTAAGGTGTGGCGTTCCTCGGCAATGGCAAGGGTCGCGGGACTTCCCATCTGTCATTCGCGGGGCCACGGCAACCGTCGATAGCGCTCGCCGCGCGTTCGGTTCCGCGATAGGAGAGGATATGTTCAAGCGTCTGTTCGGACAGAAGACGGCGGAACCGGTCAACGCACTGGCCGAGGTCCGCAACATCACGGTAGGCCGCACCGTCGCTCTGGACCCGCTGGCCTGGCGTCGTCTGGGCATCGACACCCATTTCGCCCTCGATCGCGACGCCCTGGAAATCACGGCCCAGGGGGTGGTGGCCCTGGACGGCGGTACCTTCGTGCACCGGTTCTATACCGACGACCATGTGATGCTTCAGGCCATGAGCGACGACGAGGCCGGACAGGTCGCCTATGACTTCACACTGTTCACCCCCTGGTCCTCGGCCTACCCCCCCGACGATCGCGCGCGGCGGCTGTGGCGCGACAGATTGTCCGAACCGGTGTTCAAGGGTGCCCCCGAGGGCCTGCCCGAATACCCCCGCTTCTGGTTCGCCGAGAGCGATGCCCGCCAGCCGCCGGTCACTCTTTGGGAGACCGTCTATGACGACCGCACGGCGACCACGCCCTATGCGAAGATTTTCCAGACCTGTATGCTTTACGCCCGCGACCTGCCGGACGGTCGCGAACTGATGATCGCGCTTGAGCAAGAGCCCGAAGGCGGCGATGTGAGCCACGAGATCATGATCGGCATCCCCCTGGAGATGGCGGAGTTTCGGGCGTGACGGTGCGACCGTGGTGTCCTATCCCAACCCCGTCATCCTCGGACTTGATCCGAGGATCGGATTATCCGCATTCAGGACAGGGCGTTGTCGCAGGGTTCGTGCCCAGCTCCAGCGCAGAGCTGGCTCAGCATCAGATCCTCGGATCAAGTCCGAGGATGACGAACAAGGAAGATTAGACCATGGACTGGTTCGCGTTTCAGACGGGGGCGATCGCCTTCATCATCGCCTTTGCGGCGGCGGTGGTCTTCTTCGTGGCGTTCAAATACGTCTATCAGTGGGTCACGCCCTATCACGAGCGGGACCTGATCCGTCAGGGCAATACGGCCGCCGCCGTCGCCCTGGGCGGGGCGTTGATCGGCTATGTCCTGCCGCTGGCCTCGGCCCTGTCGCACACGGTCAGCCTGGCCGAGTTCGCCGCCTGGGCCCTGCTGGCCGGGGTGATCCAGATCGTCGCCTTCATCGTGGTCAGCCGCTTCGTCTATAAGGCCCTGGCCGCCCGGATCGAGGCGGGCGAGATGGCGGCGGGGGTCTATCTGGCCTCCATCTCCATCGGCGTCGGCCTGCTGAACGCCGCCTGCATGACGGCTTGAGGCGCATCATGACCGACCAATCCCAGACTCCGGCCCTGCCCCAGACCACGACCTTTCGCCGCCTGAAGCGGTCGCGCGCCCTTCAGGTCACCAGCCTGATGGCCACCACGGCCTTTTCGCTGTCGGCCTGCAACTCGCCCCAGGTCGCCGTGCCGTCCGGCCCGCCGCAGCCCACCCTGGCCTATACCTCTCTGGTGGAGTGCAAGGCCGAGGACGTGATCGCCGATGCCGAGTGCGACGCCGCCTATGCCGAAGCCCAGAAACAGGCCGCCGCCACCTCGCCCCGCTATGCCACGCGCGAGGAATGCGAGGGTCAGTGGGGCCCGTCCCAGTGCGAGCCACGCGGGAACGGCTCCTTCTTCGGACCACTGGCCACAGGCTTCATCATCGGCCAGCTGTTGAACGGCGGCGGCTATCGGGGCGGCGGCCCGCTGTATCGCGATCGCGACAACCGCTATTCCAACGGCTACGGCGGCGGCTATCTGGCGCGTGACTATCGCACCGGCCGGACCATCACCGACGCCCGCGACCATACCCCGGCCGCCCGTCAGGCCCCCTCGCGGGTGCAAAGCCGCACCACCGTCGTCTCGCGCGGCGGCTTCGGGGGCGGTGGGCGAAGCTACGGCGGGTGATCAGCCGCCGATAGTGTCCAGGTCACGGCCCCGCGTCTCGGGCAGCCAGATCAGGCTGACGATCACCGCCAGCAGGGTAAAGCCGACCGAATACCACAGGCCGAAATAGATGTTGCCCGACCAGGCCACCAGGGCAAAGCTGGCGGCGGGCAACAGGCCGCCGATCCAGCCGGTGCCGATGTTGTAGGGCAGGCTCATGGCCGTATAGCGCACCCGGGTCGGGAACAGTTCGACCAGGGCCGCCGCCTGCGGGCCGTAAAGGGCGCAGGCCGCGATGATGAAGATCATCATGATGCCGAACACGGCCGGCAGGTTGATCCGGGCCGGATCGGCCCGATCGGGATAACCGGCACTGACCAGAGCCGCCTTGATGCGGCCGTCCACCTCGGTTCGCGCAGCCTTCAGTGCGGCGGGGGCCAGGCCCGCGCCCTCGACCGAGGCCACCTCGACCGCGCCGATCCGTACCACGGCGACCGCACCCGCCGGGGCCGCCTGGTTGTCATAGGATACCCCGGCATTGGACAGCACATTCTTGGCGATGTCGCACGAACTGGCGAAGGCGGTCTTGCCGACCGGATCGAACTGGATGGCGCAGGTCGCCGGATCGGCCACCACCACTACGGGCGATGAGGCCTGGGCCTCGGCCAGGGCCGGATTGGCCGCGCGCGTCAGGGCATGGAAACCAGGAAAGAAGGCGATCAGGGCCAGGATCATCCCGCCCAGCATCACCGGCTTTCGCCCCACCTTGTCCGACAACCAGCCGAAGAAGACATAGAGGAAGGCCGAACAGACGGTGACGGCCAGCACCAGCTGATCGACCGTCGATACCTCCACCTTCAGCACCCGCTCCATGAAGAAGCGGGTATAGAAATAGCCGCAGTACCAGACCGCCCCCTGGGCGATCATGATGCCGAAAAGGGCGATCAGCACATATTTGCCGTTCTTCCAGGTGCCGAAGGCCTCGCGGTAAGGGGTCCGGCGCGCGCCACCCTCGGCCTCCATGCGCTTGTAGGCCGGGCTCTCGTTCAGCTTCAGCCGGATCCACAGCGACACGATCAGCAGCAGCAGCGACAGCAGGAAGGGGATTCGCCATCCCCAGGCGTCGAAGGCCTCGGTCCCCAGGATCGCCCGCGTCGTCAGGATGACGCTGAGCGCCCCGATCAGGCCCAGGGCCGCCGTGGTCTGGATCCATCCGGTCAGCAGGCCGCGTTTCGGTCGCGGCGAATGTTCGGCCACATAGATGGCCGCCCCGCCGTATTCCCCGCCCAGGGCGAAGCCTTGCAGTATCCGCATCAGGATCAGCAGGATCGGCGCGGCGATGCCGATCTGGCTATAGTCGGGCAGAAGGCCGATCGCGACCGTGGCGAACCCCATCAGACTGATGGTCACCAGGAAGGTGGTCTTGCGCCCCGTCCTGTCGCCGAACCAGCCGAAGACCAGCGCCCCCAGCGGGCGGACCACGAAGCCGACGCCGAAGGTCAGCAGGGCCAGGATGTAGGAGGCCGCCTCGCCCACATCGGCGTAGAAATGCCGCGCAATAACGGTCGTCAGCGAGCCGAAGATAAAAAAGTCATACCATTCGAACGCCGTGCCTGCGGCCGAAGCACCGACCACGGTCGTCAGTCCTGGTTCGCCCTGTTCGCGGTCTTTCGGCGCATCGCTATCGGCCATCGTCTTCCCCAACCCGGCGCTTCTCCCGAGCGCCTGACGGGATGCTAGCTTGACCACGGACAAACGAAAACCCCGCCGACCTTGCGGTCGACGGGGTTCCATTCTCACGGCCGAGGTCGGGGGGGAGCCGGCCGCGAGTGTCTGGTGATTTCAGATCAGCAGGTCTGGCCTTCGGCGCATTCTTCGACGGCGCGGCCAGCGGCCTGGGCGTCTTCACCCACACCGGCGACGGTGTTGCAGGCGGCGGTGGTCAGGGCGGCGGCGGCGGCGATCAGAACGAAAATCTTACGCATCGGGTGGCTCCTAGGGCTAAACGGGCGGGGCGAGAACCTTGACAGTCGCTCTCGTCTGCCGGTTCAACGCGATGCCAGCGCGGCGGTTCCGTAGGGTGCCACTTCTCCCGGAGGACGGGTCGCTTCCGGCGTCGCGAACGTCATTCTTGCGATGGTTCCGCCCCCGGGCGCGGGCAATAGGTCGGCCTCGCCCCTCAGCTGTTTGGCAAAGGCCCCCATCAGGGTGCGACCCACCCCGGCGCGGGTCGCCTCGTCCAGACCAGGGCCGTTGTCCTGGACCTCCAGGACGCTGGTCGCCCCGTCCACGCGGAACCGGACCTTCAGGTCGCCGCCCCGTCCGGCAAAGGCGTGCTTCTGGGCATTGGACACCGCCTCGACCAGCCACAGGGCCAAGGGTGCCAGCTTGTCCGGGTCGACCAAAAGGGAATCGGCGTCAACCGCGCTGGTCACCACCGGTCCACGCATGGCCTCGCCTGCCACCAGCTGCCCCACCAGTTCGGTCAGGAAGACCTTGGCGTCGGCGTGGCGGATGTCGTCGCTCTGATAGAGTGTGCGATAGATCAGGGCCAGGGCTGCGATCCTCTGGCGCGTGTCCCCCAGGGCCGCCTTGGCCGGCGCGTCCTTCAGCGCCCTCTGCTGCATACTCAGCAGGGAGGAGATGATCTGCAGATTGTTCTTCACCCGGTGGTGGATTTCGCGCATCAGCGCGTCCTTCTCCTCCAGGGAGTCGGTCAGCGACCGATCGCGCACGGTGATCGCCTCGGCCAGTTCGTCCAGGGTCCGGGCCAGGACCCGGATTTCGGACGGGGCGTTGACCGCCTGGACCGGCCGCACCGAGAATCGCCCCCGGGCATAGATGGCTGCGATCCGTTCCAGATAGTCCAGCCAGCGGATCACGATCCGTTCGGACACCAGCATCACCGCCGCAAACGCCAGTAGCCAGGCCCCCAGGGGCAACAGCAGCGTCCCGATCGGGTTCAGCCGCGCCCAGGACAGCCAACCCGGAGCCGGGGCGGACAGCAGAACATAGACATCACGCCCGGCCAGGGCCGCCCCCGCATAGACCCTGCGTTGTCCTGCCGCATCGGTCGCCTCAAACTGAGCCGACGACCCAGCGCGCGCGCGTTCGACCCAGCCGGTTACCACCTCGCCTCGAACAGCCTGGAACGCCGCCGGGTCGGTCGCGATCAGGATGTTGCCGTCTGAATCGGTGAGAGCCGCCTCCGAGCCTTGAGGCAGGGCCCGGTCACGGGTGTCCGGTTGCAAGGCACTGAGCGGGATCACGGCTGCCATGGCCCCGTCGAAGGCCCCCAGCGGCCGCTCCAGCCGGATGGCCGCGATCAGGGCCGGCCCCGCCGCCGCACCCTCCGGGGCGCGCGCCACCGTCATGGGCTCACCCAGCCTCAGCCTTGTAAACCAGGGGGCCTGACCCGCCTGGGCCTGCCAGCGCGCAGAGGTCGGGCGGGGATCGGAGGCACAGGTCGCCACACCGGTCGCGCTATAGCGAACCAGGTCGTCGTAACCGTCCAGACGCTCAATCAGCCCGGTCAGCCGCGGGCCGCAGAAGGGTCCCAGGGTTTCGGGCCTCAGCGCCTGCAGCAGGACCGCCGCTCCATCCAGCCGGCCCTTGGCCGCCGCCGCGCTGCGTTCCGCCGCCAGGGTCAGATCCATGCGGCGGTCGTCAGCCTGACGTCGAAAGTCATCCAGGGTCTGGATCGCGCTGAGCAGCAGAATGGGGGCAAGGGCGATAGCCATCGCCATGCCCATGCGGAACCGGATGCCCTGAAATCGTGGTGCGGCCAGTCCCTTGCCCAATGACCGTCCCAGACGGACCACCGGCTCAGCCCTGCCGGGCGCCGCTCAGGCGGTCCGCGTCGGCCAGGATCGAACGCATGGCATCGCCGGCCGCCTTGCCGTCGCGGGCATAGCCGCCGCGCTCCAGCGTGGCCAGCAGGGCACGTCGGGCCCGGCTGACGCGGCTTTTCACCGTACCCACCGCGCACTGACAGATGTCGGCCGCCTCTTCGTAGGCAAAGCCGCCTGCACCGACCAGGATCAGGGCTTCGCGCTGCTCTTCAGGCAGGGTGTTCAAAGCCATCCGCAGCTCATCCAGGGCGACGGGAGCCTCGGGGTCGTCGACGGCGACCAAGGTCCGCTCGGCGGCCTCCTGGTCCAGTTGCGACTGACGCCAGGACCGACGCTTTTCCGAATAGAACTGGTTTCGCAGGATCATGAAGGTCCAGGCCTTCATATTCGTGCCCATCTGATAGCTGGCGCGCGCATCCCACGCCTTCATCATCGCATCCTGCGCCAGATCGTCCGCCGCCGTCGGGTCCCCGGTCAGGGTGCGCGCGAAGGCGCGCAGGTGCGGGATCAGGGTGATCAGTTGCGCCTTGAAGGCATTGTCGTCCGCGGAGGGCGGCTTGGGGGCCGGTCCGGTCATGCGCCACCCTTGCCCGCGCGGTCGTCTGCCCGGCGAAGAATGTCGAGGAACTCGTCGGGCACCGGCTCGTTCACGACCTCGTCGAACATATGACGAAGCTTGACGCCGATCGCTTGTTGTCGAAGGCGCGCTTCTTCCAGTCCGGCCTCGCCGCTGGGAACCGCCGGATTTCTCTGGGAAGAGTCTGGTTTTTCAGTCATCGATAGATCGGTCGCCATCTTGGGTCGCTGGGATGTCGGTCGCCGGGAACGTCACGGGGCTGCGAGGGTTCCGGCATTGCTAAGGTTTAATGTGATCGGTTTCGCAGCCAAGCGGAACCGTTGCGGATTTGATACGTTTGAAGCGCCTACGGCGACCTCATGGTAGGGGTCGTTTCCTGTCGGGGATTTTTTGAAATGAGCCTACTCGCCCGTCTCGCGCCGCACCTGCCTTATGTGCGCCGTTACGCCCGTGCCCTCACGGGCGATCAGACCACGGGTGACAACTATGTCCGCGTGGCCCTGGAGGCCCTGGCGGCCGGCGAGCGGCAGTTGCCGTCCGACATGACGCCGCGCGTGGCCCTGTATCATGTGTTTCATGCCATCTGGTCGTCGACCGGCGCGCGTCTGGAAGACGCCAGCGGTCTGGAAAGCGGCGACGACGCCACCAGCCGGCTGATGCGTATCTCGCCCCGGTCGCGCCAGGCTTTTCTTCTGACCGCACTGGAAGGCTTCACGCCGTCCGAGGCCGCCCAGATTCTGGGGGCCGACGCCCATGACGTGGAGCGTCTGATCGGCGAGGCCCAGGCCGACATCGACGCCGAACTGGCCACCGACGTCCTGATCATCGAAGATGAGGCCATCATCTCCGCCGACATCGAAAGTCTGGTGCGCGAACTGGGTCACAACGTCACCGCCACCGCCACCACCCATGACGAAGCCGTCGACGCCGTGGCCCGCCACCGTCCGGGTCTGGTCCTGGCCGATATCCAGCTGGCCGACGGTTCGTCGGGCATCGATGCGGTCAAGGACATCCTGAAACGCTTTGACGTGCCGGTCATCTTCATCACCGCCTTCCCCGAGCGGCTTCTGACCGGCGAACGCCCCGAGCCCACCTTCCTGATCACCAAGCCCTTCCAGCCCGAAACGGTGAAGGCGGCGATCAGCCAGGCTCTGTTCTTCCACCCGGCCCGCCAGAAGCAGGCCGCCTGAGGCACCGCGCGCCCTGCCTTTCGGCACTCGTCCCGTTTGAGGCTCCGGAAGCAGGAGGCGAGCCTGCTCGGCCATCGACATCCGCGTCGCTTAGACGGCGTTAACCGCTGTTCGGCATTCTGACCCCAGCAAGTTTCGGGCCACAGGCCCGCTGGGGGGACGGCGCGTGATCGGGCAAAGGCTGGAGGTCAGGCAGGGCCAGGGGCTGGTCATCACGCCCCAGCTGCAGCAGGCGATCAAGCTGCTGCAGCTGTCCAACCTCGAGCTTGAAGCCTTCATCGAGGGGGAGCTGGAGCGCAATCCCCTGCTTCAGCGCGACGACGATGCCCCAACCGAGCCGGTCGATAAGCCCCAGGCCAATGAGGATGCGGGCGAGCTGCGCTTCGATGAGCCTGCGACCGCCGATGCCGAGCGTGCCCTGGATGCCCGCCCCGACGACCTTTATGGCGAGCCCACGCCGGGAGAGGCGAGCAGCGACCGAGCCCATGACGGGTCCGGCGACGAGGCCCAGCCGGGCCTCAGCGACTGGTCCGGGGCCAATCGAGGGGGGACGGCCCCCGAGGGCGAAGGGGGTGAACGCCCAGACCGCCGCGAAATCACCCTGTGGGAACACCTTCAGGCCCAGGCCTCTTCGGCGGCGATGTCGGCGGGCGACCAGGCCATTGCACTGGCCCTGATCGACGCTGTGGACGAGGGCGGGTACTTGCGCGGCGAGATCGCCGAAATCGCCGATCGACTGGGCTGCGACATCGATCGCGTCGAGGCGGTGCTGGCGATCTGTCACGGGTTCGAGCCGACCGGCGTCATGGCCCGGTCGGTTCCCGAGTGCCTGAAGCTGCAGTTGATCGAGCGGAATCGTTTTGATCCGGCGATGGCGGCCATGCTCGACCATCTGGATCTGCTGGCCAGGCGAGACCTGTCCGCCCTTCGCAAGGCCTGTGGCGTCGATGCCGAAGATCTGTCGGACATGATCGCCGAGCTGAAGGGCCTGACGCCGCGGCCCGGCGCAGGTTTCGGCGGTGAACCGGCTCAGACGGTGATCCCAGACGTCCTGGTGCGTCCCGACCCCGCCGGCGGTTGGCGGGTGGAGCTGAACTCAGAGACCCTGCCGCGCCTGCTGATCGACAAACGGTATCACGGCGTGGTCCAGGCGGGGGCCCGGACCGAAACGGAAAAGGCCTTCGTCGCCGACTGTGCGGCCCAGGCCAGCTGGCTGGTCAAATCACTGGATCAGCGGGCCAAGACCATATTGAAGGTCGCCTCCGAGATCGTGCGCCAGCAGGACGCCTTCCTGGCCTTCGGCGTGGAGTTCCTGCGCCCGCTGAACCTGAAGACCGTGGCCGATGCCATCGGAATGCATGAATCGACCGTCAGCCGCGTCACCTCCAACAAATACGTCGCCACGCCGCGCGGTGTGTTCGAGCTGAAATTCTTCTTCACCGCCGCGATTCAATCGGTCGACGGACAATCCAGCCACTCTGCCGAGGCCGTCCGGCATCGGATCAAGTCGATGATCGATGCCGAAAGCCGCGACGGCGATGTCCTGTCGGACGACCGGATCGTGGAGATCCTGAACGAGGCCGGCATCGACATCGCTCGTCGCACGGTCGCCAAATATCGCGAGGCCCTGAGGATTCCATCCTCGGTCGAGCGCAAACGGATGCTCAGGACCGGGTAAGGGGCGGGTGAGCGGCAGGTCAACGAAATCGGCATGAGCCGGGTCCGTCGCGGCTCATCCCTTGCTCACCGGCACTTTTCACTGACACGGCCACTTTCCCACTGCTTCCAATCGCGTAAGCGTGACTGTCAATTCGTCGTTCGCCGTTGACACCAAATCAAACCGGTCGCGTTCTATCTCCATGCAAGTCCAAGTCAGCGGCAAGCACGTGGATGTCGGCGAAGCGTTAGGCTCGCGCATCTCCCAG
>Ga0075012_10003481_pt1 | contig 14972 bp, 4 predicted proteins | sample All_14_2_FD_71474 | JGI IMG/M metagenome (GOLD analysis project Ga0075012, IMG submission 71474) | Freshwater microbial communities in response to fracking from Pennsylvania, USA - Allegheny Zone_MetaG_DW_15 | ecosystem: Environmental > Aquatic > Deep subsurface > Groundwater > Drilled... | reverse complement strand
GACGAGGGCTATCCAAATCATTGTCGGCCAAGCTGCCAAATCACCATGCCAGGGAAAATTATTCACACAATAATCGCAGTTCAAAAAAACTTCGTGCTGATGACGAATTTTTACACTCAATTAACCTCAACATTCAGGACATATTTCCCGCTATTGTGCTTAGGCTGGATTGGAATTTCCCCCTCTACCCTCTCTGCGCAGGGTTGTGGCTGTACCAACTGTCCCCAGTTTATGCCAGATAATTTCGTGGGCGATTTCCTGATTAGCGTGGAAGGTGCAGACAACCCGACGCTTGGACAGAACGGACAGGGGGTTTGTGGGGTAACCATGAATTTTGACCACGAATACCTTGGAGACCTTAGTATTACGCTCACCTCTCCAAGTGGACAATCCGTAACCCTGGTTGGACCGATTGGATTTTTTGGGGGGACGGATGGGACCTCTTGGGATGTTTCTTTTGTACCGTGTAATGACCAGGCATTTCCGGATCCCGGATTTGCGGACCAGTGGAACAACAATCAGGGTTGGGGCCTTAATAACGCCTATTCCGGCTCCTACTATCCCAACAATGGATGTCTTGAGGACTTCAACAGTGGCCCGGTGGATGGAACCTGGACCCTTACCGTGGTGGATGGCCAGGGCAACGATGTGGGTAATTTTTACGACTACGAGATCATTTTTTGCGACCCTTCCGGCATTTTATGTTTCTCTTGTGAGGCAGATGCAGGTAATCTTACCCAACCAGACATCAGTTCTTGTCAGGGAGGGCCCAGTCTCGTCCTGAACTTACCTCCAACCTATGTTGCGCCCAACGTTGCCCCTCCGGCAGCTGAATATTCTTATACCTATATCATTAGTGGTCCAGGCGGCGTTATTTTGGCTTACGAAGCTAGTCCGGATCTGACCGCCTACGACCCGGGCGTTTATTCGGTTTGCGGATTATCCTATTATACCTTACAGGAAGCAGATATCCCGGCTCCGGATGGTTCGCTGACCGTAACCCAATTGAACGCACAACTGAATGGAGGTACGCCTCCATTTTGCGGAAATATTACCGGGAACTGTGTAAATGTGACGATTAATGCTGCCCCGCCAGATGAAGAAGAATACATAGAGATCTGTTCTCCAGCATGTTATACTTTTTACGGCACCAGTTATTGTCAATCAGGCGTTTACCCACGCACGATCACGACCGCCCAAGGTTGCACCTATTTGGCTACCCTGTACTTAACGGTGTACCAAAGGAGTTTTACCAACCTGGTAGAGTTTATTTGTGATGGTGAATGCTCCACTACCCCGGGGTTTGAAGGGGAATGTTCTGCAGGAAGTTATCAGGAAATTTTCCAGAATGCAGTAGGTTGTGATAGCATTGTAACCCTCAACCTTCAGGTGCTGGCTATAAATGTAAGTGCAAATGCCAATGGAGATCTCAATTGTAATACCCCGATCGTTCAGATCACCGGGGCCGGCTCCACTTCCGGATCCGGGGTAAGCTATTTCTGGTCAGCATCCAACGGTGGCCATATTGTAGGATCCAATACCAACCTCAATGTTTCTGTGGATGAGGCCGGAGATTATCAACTGCTGGTTTGCCGAGCTGCTGGCGGTGCTTTTTGTTGCGACTCCACCGAGGTCAGTATTCTGGACAATAGTGTGCCGCCAGCTGTACCAGCAGCCATTACAGGACCCTCCACGATATGCCAGGGCGATACGGCAATGTTTACCGCAACCATCGTACCTGAAGCCACCTCCTATATCTGGAACCTTCCGCCCGGAGTAACTATCCTTGGAAATGCGAGCGGCAACTCGATTCAGGTCATTTGGGCCAGCAGCAATTCCGATTCCGTTTGTGTATCCTCCAACAATGCCTGCGGGACCAGTGCTGCGCTTTGCACCAACATAAGCGTCACTCCGATTCCAGTACCCGGATCGCCACAGGGCGACAGTACGGTGTGCGCCGGTACTCAGGAAATTTATAACATTCCGGCAACAACCAACGCAATAGGCTACGCCTGGACCATTACAGGAGGAACCCTGATATCCGGTCAGGACTCCACGGATATTGTGGTACAATGGGGCAATGGCGCCACCGGATTGGTCTGTGTAAGCGCTACAGGCGCCTGCGGATCCAGCCAAAATGTTTGCCTGCCCGTTCAGATAAATACTGCTCCAAACACGCCTGTGGTTGCAGGGGTTGCAATTACCTGTCCTGGGAATGCTGAATTGTACAACTTAAGCCCAGACACCAACGCGGTGTCCTATACCTGGTCCTTATCCAATGGTATGCTAATATCCGGACAAGGAACGGATTCAATTCAGGTTATGTGGAGCGCCAATGCATCCAGTGGCATCGTCTGTGCCAATGCTTCCAACCTCTGCGGTGTTAGTCCGGATAGCTGTTTCAATGTTAGTCTGTCGGTGCCGGTTGCAGGACAAATCACCCACCTGTGCAACGGAACCAACACTTCATTTACCGTATCGTTCCCGATTTCAGGAGGAAGCTCCCCTTATACCGTAATAGGAGGAAGCATCACAAACGGCGTTTTTACCTCCGATTCCATTTTAAGTGGCCAAACTTATTCTTTCCAGATCACAGACGCGAATGGTTGTGTTTCTGCAAATATCGAGGGTGCATTTAACTGCGATTGTGCTACGAATGCCGGAAATATGGAACTCAGCTTACTCAGTGCCTGTGAGGATCAGACCGTAACCGCTACTCACCTTGGTGGAGAAACCCTGGATGCCGATGATGTGACCGCATTTGTACTCCATAGCGGCTCCGGAACCTCCCTTGTACTTCCAATTTTTGCCCAAAACACCAGTGGGACCTTTGGTTTCCAGCCAGGCATGGTCCATGGCCAAACCTATTATATTTCTCTGGTGGCCGGAAATAACCTTGCCGGACTTCCGAATCCTAACGACCCTTGTTTATCCGTAGCGCAAGGCCAGCCGGTCATTTTCTATCAAATTCCGGTGGCCGATGCAGGGATTGACCAGAATACCTGTGGATCCACGATTGACTTGAATGCGATGGTCCCTCCGGGAAGTAGCGGGATCTGGTCTATCTCAAGCACCCCTGCTGGAGGAATATTGAATATCAATGATTTACAATCTGCAACGGCCACGGCCACCGCTTCTGGATTTGGTCTGTATACCCTCACCTGGACCCTGACTCAGAATGGCTGTGTGGGAACCGATCTTGTGGATCTCCAGTTCAATGATGCTCCGGTGCTCAACAACCTTGACCGCGTTTGTGATGCGGCCAACGAAAATTATACCGTTACCCTGACCCTCTCCGGAGGCACAGCTCCTTACAACGTAGATGGTCAGCCTATTGCCGGAAATATTTTTGTTTCTACCCCCCTGGCGAACGGTGCTTCTTACTCGTTCGTCGTAACTGATGTCAATGGCTGTACCATGGCGCCAGTCACCGGGGCATTCAGTTGTAATTGTGCCACAAGTGCCGGTACTATGTCGGCACAACCCATCAGCGTTTGTGAAGGGCAAACCATCACAGCCGTAGCCAATGGTGATCTGGTCCTGGATGGCAACGACATTTTCTCTTTTGTGCTGCATACCGGAATGAGTGCTGCCCTTGGTCAGATCCTGGACCAGAACACTACCGGGACCTTCAGCTTTGATCCGACCATGATGCAGTTTGGAGTCACTTATTATGTCTCCCGGGTGGCTGCAAATCCATTGGCCGGATTCCCGGATCCCCTGGACCCCTGTTTTTCTGTTGCGCCAGGTCAGCCGGTGCAATGGCTGCTCAATCCGACTCCAGATGCCGGACCTGATCTGAGCATTTGTGGACAAACGATTGATCTACAGGCCATTAATGGCAACTGGGCGGGCGCCTGGTCTTTGGTCTCTGGTCCTGGAACCGTTGCATTTGGTACTCTGAATGACCCTGCAAGCAGTGCAACCGTTTCTGCCAATGGAGCCTATATTTTCCGCTGGACTGAATTGAATGGCATTTGTGCCATCACGGATGATGTCAGTGTTTCTTTTAATGCACTGCCCACGGTGACCCTGCTTGATGAGATCTGCAATGGCACCAACACGGAATATGAAATAACCTTCAGTGCTGGTAATGGCCTTGCTCCTTATACAGTGAATGGGATAACCGGAACGTTTACAGGAACGGTGTTCAGTTCCGATCTTCTCCCAAACAACGCTTCCTATTCCTTTATTCTGGTGGACGCCAATGGTTGCGAGAGTCCGGTTATTGCAGGCGTGCAGAATTGTGCCTGTTCTACGGATGCCGGTTCTATGCAGACCAATCCTGCTATTTTCTGTGCGGATCAACCTGCCACAGCCGTCTGGAACAACGATGCAACCATGGATGCGAATGATATGGTTCAGTTTATTCTGCATAATTCGGCAGGTTCAATGCTTGGAAGTACCATCTATGGAACCAATAGTCAGCCAACGTTCAATTTTGGCGGAGCCCTTCAAGTAGGCGTAACCTACTATATCTCGGCGATCGCCGGGAACAACCTGGCAGGCAATGTGGACCTCAATGATCTTTGCCTTTCCGTTACACCCGGCACCCCGATTCAATGGAAACCACTCCCGCTCGCAGAAATTTCAGGCGATGCCACCCTCTGTCAAGGAAGCAATACCGTGATTTTATTCAATGGTACCGGGAACTATCCACTGACGGTGGAATATACAGATGGCAGCAATCTGAGCAGTCTTTTGATCCCCGGACCACAAGGGGCCTCCATCAGTGTCAGTCCAATGATGACAACCACCTACTCCTTGGTCAATGTGATGGATGGTACCTTACCGGTCTGTTCAAGTCCCCTCACAGACGCGGTGACCGTTAAGGTGAATCAGCCTGTTAATGCTGGAACTGCAGGCCCAGCCCTGGAATTCTGTGCCGGATCCGGTCAATTGGTGCCACTTTTCTCCTTGCTCAATGGAGCTGACCCGGGCGGTACCTGGACGGAAACCTCAGGATTCCCAACGCTGGCTGGAGCCTTTAACGCTACCCTGGGGACCATTCAGCCGAACGCGCTGGTTCCCGGAACCTATACCTTCCAATACCGATTAACTGCATCTGCACCCTGTGTTGATGATGAAGCTACGGTTACCTTGATCATACATCCACAACCAGTAGCGGATGCCGGCGCCGATAAAACACTGAATTGCAATGTTTTAAGTGCAGATTTGGGTGGGACGGGGACCTCAGCCGGAAATTATCAATGGCGCTTGAATGGCAGCACATTGGGTACGGACCGTCAATTTACAGCCACTGAAGGAGGGACTTACACCCTATTAGTGAGCACTCCGGAGGGTTGTTCGGATTCGGATATTGTAGTGGTAACCGATGACAACGAAGTGCCGCAGGCTAATGTCGTATCTACACGAAATATCCGCTGTTATGGCGAAAAGAATGGAGCAGTCTCTGTGGATGCAGTGATTAGTTCCCATCCACCGGTGCTCTACTCCCTGAACGGAGGCCCATTTGTTGCTAATCCGCTTTTTGCCGGACTTCCTGCGGGCGAATATGTCATCACCCTGCAGGATGCCATTGGATGTGAGAGTGAAACCGGGACTCTTTCCGTGAAAGAACCACCCCAACTCATTGCTGACCTTGGTCCGGATCTGAAACTTCAGTTGGCTGATTCTGCACACCTTTCTTTGCAATCTCCAATTTTAGTGGTCAATTACCAAAGCATTGTCTGGACGCCACTGCTTGATTCAACGGCTGCAGGTAAGCCCTATCAAAACTTCTTCCCCTTACATTCCTGGCAGGTTGGAGTGACCCTGACAGATTCGAGTGGCTGCACCGCGGATGACCGTATATTGGTTCAGGTGGAAAAACCACGGAACATTTATATCCCCAATGTATTCAAGCCAGATGGAGAACTCGGACCTGTATTGTATGTATTTGGGGGGCTGGATGTTGCGCTCATAGAGTCGTTCCAGATTTATGACCGCTGGGGTGAGGCCGTGCATGAGGTTCGAAACTTCCTGCCCAACGATTCCTTCACAGGCTGGGATGGCCGCTTTAGAGGCGACCTTGTAAATCCGGGAGTCTATACTTATTTCGCGGAGGTACGGTTTATTGATGGCGAGGTCATTGTGTACAAAGGGGATATAACTGTAGTGCGATAAATTCCCGCTTTTCACCCCTAAAATGGTTGATTTGAAGGGAACGCCTCCCCAAAACAAATATCACGTTCCGCATAACCTTTAAACTCAGCTTATGAAAAATTATCAAAAACCACTGCATTTTACCGGGATTGCAATTGTCTGCTTTCTCCTGTCCTCCTGTGCCGGGGTTGAACCGGTTCAGGAATGTCTGAGCGGTCCTCAATACGGTTTTTTTTATGGCCTTTTACACGGATTCATCACTCCGATCAGCTTCATAGGAAGCTTGTTCAGGGATAATGTCGCAATTTATGCCATCAACAATACCGGAACATTTTACGATTTAGGCTTTTTACTTGGGTCCAGCGGCTGGGGTTTTATGGCCGGAAAAAAATCGTAGAACATTGGCCTTTGTCGAAAGGTCCAACGACCGTAGGATGATCCTGCTATTACCTTTAAAACCTACGGTATGCACATAAATTGCGCCGTGCTTGGTGAAAACATCAAGCACGGCGCACAATAGGAGCCATGCCCCCTCCCCTGTACTGCGTAATTGATTAACGGTGTTGTACCACAAAAGTCTGACTGAAGACCTTAGGGCCGTTCATCAGCCGTACTACGTACATGCCGGAAGGCCAATCCTGCACCGAAAAGGCCCATTCGGTCGCACCCGCTGCAAGGGTATTTTGCTGCATCAGTCCGCCACTCAGGTTGAAGACCTGAACGTGCCAATCGCCCCGTTGGGCGGTTAGCCGAATGGTTACCTGGTCGCGGGCGGGGTTGGGCAAGATCTCAAACGCCGGACCGCCCGTCCCTATGACCTGCACCCCACTCTGCAGGCTATCACAGCCGCTGCCCGGCAAAGGCCCCAGCCGAAAATTTGGATGCCGATTAGAAAACAAATCATACGGCACCTGAAGACAGGATGGCGGATTATCTGCGGCTAAGCAAAATCCGCTTTCCTCTCCCCTTTCATCCGGATATTCCACTACACTATGTGTATTGCGAAACAAATTGTACAACTTCCCATCCGGACCATGGCCAAAAACGTAAAAGCCCCCCAGGAGGCCTACCAAGGGATTCTGATAACTATCCAACTGCCAGGGAGGGCCACCCAACTGCATCCTGCTTCCCTCCACATCCGACGCTTCCAAATCCCACTGCATGTACCCCGCATCTCCCACGCCATACAGGTATCTGCCCGAGGGAGACAATTCGTACGTAAAAATATTTTTCTTATAGGTATTGCTGCCAATCTGCACCGGATAAATACCCGTGTCAATCGTATCCAGCAGCGATACCATCCCGCTGCAGCGGTCAAAAGACATTAATTTTACATGGCGCACTCCGTAATTATCCAGCAGCCGACTCCCGTCCTGAGAGGCAAGCAATATATTGCCGTTGGCCGCGGCCGAATCTTCCCATGTAAACCACTCCGAAGAAAGTTCCTGCAGGGTACTGACCACCACCTGCTTCACTTCATCCCGCTCAAACAAGAGAGAGCGGTAACGCAGCCCATCCTGTCTTCGGAGTATGACCCACCAGTCCCGACCATTCCCATGACGCACAATTGCAAAGAATACGGATGATAGCTCCTCATCAAAATAGCGATTTTTGTACACCACCTTGCCTTTACCCCCATTGGCTGACATGTCTATTTTGCTGATCTGCATCCGGGGCGTATTCCAGACCCAGCCATTGTCTGAAAATTCCAAAAAGGAATGAATCATATAGTAGTTATGCTCCTCAAAACCATCGGGAATCAGCTGATAGGTATATTGCAGGTAAGCCAGGTTGAGGGTGGTATCGCCCCATTGCCCCCCAAGGAAATCGGATTGTTCGGCCCCTTCATTGAAGCCCTTGCCCCCTTCCATGATCTGATGATCCTGCGATACCACCACATTGCCGTTGGTGTAAAATTGCAAGTCCCCCGCCTTATTGCTCATGGCAAGTACGCCGTGTTGGATATAAATATCTCTATGAACAGCAGTATAAACAATACTGTCTCCATCAAAGCGCATTAGTACAGCAGTCGGTATGGTATCCAAATCAGCTTGCCTCCCCAACCAATAACGGTCGTGTTGTTGGGCAGTAACCGTTTGTAACCCCATTATAAAAAAAAACAATGACAGGTGTAGTGTATGTTTCATGGGTAAGATCTTTTTTTTCCCGCCGCGCCTGGTCTTTTGACCGTAGCCGCTAAAACGGATAGCCAAACGAAAAATTCCAGTTCAAATTTTCCTTGCGCCAGGTCCTTTGGCCAAAGTGGAGGTCATGGGCAACCCATCGCTGACCTGCTGGAAGGTAGGGTTTGGTCAGGGGGAAAGCCATATCCAGTCGCAACACAAAGAAACCGAGATTAATACGCAACCCCAACCCGGCGCCTAAAGCCAACTCTTTATAAAACTGTTTTAACCTAAACTTCGAGGCTTCGGTTGCATCCGGTCCGGAGGTAAGCCAGATATTCCCTGCATCTGTAAAAAATGCCAGCTCAGGGTAACGACCAATGGGAACCCTATATTCTAAACTACTCTCTATCAATAAATTACCAGTATAATTACCCACATTGATCCCCGTATTTGTGGTTTCTCTTTTCTGTCCCCCCGGCCCAACTGTCCGTGGTGCAAAAGCACGAACACTGGATGCTCCACCGATCACAAAGCGATCCAGCAAAGCGATGGTGCCGTTGGAGCGCAACGGGATACCGGCTCCGATGGCAGTTCTAAAGGCCAGCACATTTTTGCCTTGGGTCTTGTAATACTGTCGAAAATCAGATTCCAGGAATAGATTGAACGGGCTTTCCAATGAAAAATCGTCTGGCAGGAATCGGTTGCGCGTATATCCACTGGCCTGTGCTGCAAATCGCTGCCGGAAATAAACCATCCTTCGCTTGGCCGGTTCCAGGCGTTGATCCAACGTGAAGGTATAATTCGGTTTAAATTCCAAAAAGGTGAGCAGTGCACGAGAGGCACCGGTTGAGTCCGCTGGAATCCCTCTGATCAATTGTTGGCGAATGTTGCGGTCACTGGTGGTAGAGTACTGAAGTCCCAGACTAAGCGGATTAGCCGCATGGATCACCGATCCACGTCGGTTCTTTTTCCATAAATAGCCACCTTCCGCTCCTAGTCGCTGAAAACTCAGTCCGAATCGGCCTAAATCTGGCAAATTGTATTTAAAACGATTGGCTTCGTGGCGGATACTAAACTGGGTAGCTCCAAATGCAAGACTTCTTTTTTCCGGTAAAAACAACATGTATGGCAAACTAAGCCGGGCAGTAGCATCGCTCACCAGGAAATCTTCAAATTCAAAGGTGTTGTTGTTGGTCCGTAAATAGGCCCCGTTCAGGGCAAGTTGCAAGGCTTCCGCCCCCCGAAAAATATTTCGATGGTGATAAGACGCCCCAAGCCTTAGACCAGCATAATAACTTGGAGAAAACACCCCGGAGATGGTTCCTTCTACTCGTTGGGGGCGGTAAGGGGTAAGGTAAATTCGAACATCCAACAACGAATCGTTTCCCGGGGAAACCTCAAAACGGATATTGACGAACTTATAAAGATTCAGATTCAATAGTCGGTAAATCGTGATCTGGTAGTCCGCATTTGAAAAAAGGTCCCCGCACCGAAGGTAAATTTGTCGGTTTATAACTTCCGGTCTGGTAGCCAACTCTTCATAGACATATTTTACGCAGCCCAGGAAAAGGGTATCAGATTGAAGTTTAGTAGAATCGTTTTTTTGAGCAAGATCATAATCCGGAAATACTGTAATGCTACCGATACGATACTGCTGCCGATCCCGTTCGCCGACTTCTTTTTTTATATGAAGGCGCAGGTTCAGGTCTCCGGGTGGATGAAGGGTATCCGCTTCGAACAAAAGATGTTCTGGTGAAAAATAGTACCAACCATGGTTTCGAAGGGTATCCGACAGCCTTTGTCGCTCTTCAAGGAGGTTTTCAAGATAATAAGGCTGCTGTTGTTTCACGATGGACTCGGACCGTAGATCAAAGATTCTGCGGGTCAGGGTAGTTGAGTCCAAGGAATACTCCACCTTATCTACCATGGCTCGCGGAGCACGCACCTGAACTTCATAATGCAATTTTACTGTCTTCTTTTTTGGCTTTTCCGAGGGAATAATCCTTGTCTTGAAAAAGCCTGTGTTCGCGGCACGTTCCTTCAGCAATTCCCGTTGCCTGTTGATGATTTTGGCGTCATACAAGACCGGAGCTTCTCCCATTCGATCCGCGATAAAGCTACCCAGACTTTTGGGCCGGCTATTTTTAAACATATTGAAGATGACCAGGCCGGGACGCATCCACAGAATTTTTTTATTCGGGCGTGGCAGGATCACGGCTTTTTTCAAATCAGTTTTGAGCAGTTTTACGGAGCCCGTGCTGTCTGTCTTGGTAAGGTGAACCCTTGCGCCGGCATACAGCCGATCTCCTTGAGTGAGATGCCCAGTACCCGTGCAACCAGCGCCGAGGAAAGCCAGGGACGCCAGGGAGCCGATCAACGCCCAGATGTAAATACGGTTGCTCATTGCTTTCTTTTTTTACCTCCAAACTCCTTGGTCATGATGAAACCAGCACCTGAGTTGCGCAGATTCGCCGAGGAGGCATTCAGTAGCTCAAAACCCCGCTCAGAAAACACGGTGATCTTGAGGTCTCCTTTGGGCGTCAGGGCATATTCCACCGAAGCATTTTCCAGTGCACTGGTTGCATCCGCACCGTTTCCACCCACCGTGGTGCCTCCGGAAAGTTTAAAGGTCAATCGATCCTCAAAAAATGATTTTTGTAATCGTAATTGATAATTCGTGGTGCCTTCGGCCTGGCTGGTCCCCGTATTTCCGGAGCCTTCCGTAGCTGAAAAATCAATATCAATGAAGGTCAGATACTGATCCGCCAAAGCATTGAGCTGACCGGTCAGGAAACTGGTCAATCCCGTTTGAAGTGGATTACCTCCGGAATTGATACTGGCGGTACCCACCGATTCTCCAATAAAATTACGCAGTAACAACACGCCAAAAACCTGCCTTGAAAGCAAGTTTTTATCATTGTTTACAGTACTCAATGCATGTTCCACCAGGTTCACCTGCTGACTCCCAAAATTAGTACCGAGCCCCCCCTGCCTTTCCGTAGATGGATAAATAAACTCAAAATTTATGTCCGGCAAAGTGGCATTCCCATTAACTGAAGTCTGCAAATAAAAGGTCTGCGGTCTGCGGTAAAGTGCCAGTTCTTCCTCGCTGGCCTCAGACAACTGATTGACAACCAATGGATAAGGCGAGGCTTTAAACTTATAGCGCGCTTTTAGATCGAGTTCTGGAAGCCTTGGATCCCCCGACCAGGTAATTGAACTTCCGCTGGTGACTTCAAAGCTACGTTTCACGACCGATTGGTAGGAATAATTGTACACCCCGCGCACCAACTCCACCCGCCCCGCCAGGGTCATGGTTCCGTTCGACAACAGGTCGAATTGAAGTCTGCCATTCGCTTTACCCCGAAAATCATCCCCGGTTACCGGGTTGATCACGCTGTTAATGGTCAGGTTGGAATCTAATTCGACACTTGCACTGAGGGTAAATGGCTGGAGATTTACCGGAGCATCATAAACGGCAGGACGAACATATTGCCGGGGGGGTGGCAAGAAATAAACGACTCCTTCATGTTCCAACGCCTGAGTAGCCACATCATAAACATACGTAAAACTGGATTCTTTAGCGGTTTTAATCGATAATTGTAGGTCTGGCTGGCTTATAGGACCACGAACGGTGCCATCCAGAGACACGTACAATTCCCCGAAATATTCCGGATTTTGCTGCCTGGTGGAGTTCAGGACCTGCCAACGATCCGCATGCAGGGTCAGGTTAGTTTGAATATTGACCCAGTCGCTTGTGGTAAGTCTTCCGTTGATCTCCAAGGATTTCCCAAACGGATCCCGAAGGCTCAGACCATCCAGCAACACCCCGGATTCCGTAAATTCAAGGGGCGTTTCGCTCAGTTGGTAACGTACGTTGGTCAGCGTGGGTGTAAAATAAGTTTCATGCAATTGCAGATTGCCACGCAATTGTGGCGCCTCTGTCGTGCCTTTAATCTTTAGATGTGCCTCAGCCCAACCGCCCAGTTCCAGGAATATATTGGTTAGAAAAAGGTCAAAATTGTTGTAGTTCAGGCGCTCTATATCCACCCCAAAATCTAACCCGGTTAAATTCGCCGCCATTTTGCGCGTTTCGCCCTCTATCTGGATCGATTGGCCGTTGCCAGAGATCTTAAAATGCTGAACGGCTACGCCCTTTGAACTTATCCGGATTTCATTCGCTGGATCCACTGCCCATTCCTTATAATCGATCACTTGCCGGGGGGCCAGGGACACGAGGGTAACTTTCGTGGTATTATTCAGCAAAGCCTGGGCATCCAGGAGAAATCGCTCCCGTCCGTCATCGCTGGATGCTTTGAACGACATCCTTGCCACATTGGCAAAAAACCGTCCGTTTAAAACTGCATTTTCAATAAAGGCCTCCTCTCCCCGTTTGACCAGTGGAGCGGTCATGATAAATAATGCCGCCGTATCCCCGGCATACGCCTTCACATTTAAAGAATCTACCTCCCAATCCCGATATACTATGTTTGGAGCATGGATGTTGAGGTCAAAATAATTCCGCTGGGCTACCATGGACCCCTTTAGTTCTACAGGCGCAAGTTTGGTCAGACCAGGCACTAAACCGGTGGTCAGTAGCTCCGTACGCAGCAGGTTTAGTTGTACGTATAAGGAATCATTTCCTACCGGTTTCAAGCCGACGGTCCGATCCACTACAAAGTACTGATCTGCAATATTGGAGAGGGTTGTGGACAGATCCGGTAAGGAAAAATAGCCCTTTATTTCTCCGACCAGCCAATCAGATGCGATATTAATCCGGTTTTGGTACTTGTCCAATTTTATATCCAAGCTGAGATCCCCCGGAGTAACGTGTACCGTATCATACTGAAGATCAATGGATTCTATTTTTACCTGAGCCGTCAGCGTATCGGAGGATAAGCCCTCGGAGTGAGCAAGCAATCGCATACATACCGTAGTTGGGCGGTAAGACCAGCCCAAAGCCCGAAGGTCGATACAATTCAAGGCAATATCCAGATCCATTATTGGAATGGCCGTACTGAAATCGCCCGCAACCCTCGCTCGAACCGCAAATCGTTCATCGGGCGATTGGAAACCACCACGAATAACTTTTCCTTGAACGTCTGCATCCAACCCAATATCCCGCAGAATGAGGTTATCCCAAATGAGTGAGTCAACCTGGCCTGCCACTTGAAAACGGGCTGTCTCTCCAAATTGAAATCCAACGCCGTTTATCTGAGCCTTCAGGCTGACCATTTTGAGCGACTGCAGGGTTGAATCCACCGCCAGTTTGGATACCAGAATTTCCTGAGCTACCAAATCTACCTGATAACTGCTGTCCTTCAGGGTTCCGTTGAATTGAATTTGACCCCAATCCCCCAAAACGAAGCGAGCATTGGCCGCTGCATCTTTTACAGAACCCTGCGCATGACCGTTCAATTGAATTTCATCCGGCAAATGCAGCACCTTACTGACCAGGGAATCTGGCAAATAACCCATGATCTCCTGACGGGCGATCACGCCATCAAAATCAACGTTAAAACCTAATTGATCCGGCGTGCGGAGGTTTTGTAACAGTCCATTAAAACTTAGGGTACTGTTTGCACTACCGCGTTGCATGTTGAATTTCAAGTCCGTATTCAAGGTAGCAAGGGTTCCGCGCAATCCGCCTGTAACTTGCAGCAAATCAGGAAATTGAACCTCCTTCAACTCCAGGAAAGCAAAGAAATTCCGTGGAGCATCCAACTGTTCGATCTGAAGGTCCAATCCTGATTTCTCGGGATCATTCAGCCTGCTTAGTTTGCCCGCCACCTTATATTGCAAATTCGGTCCTGACAAAGGCGGAAAATCCGGGCCTGTCTGTAGCGGCCCAACCGCACCCTGCAAAACCAATTGAAGACTGTCCAAATCTCCTTTTATTACCCCGGAGGCACTACAAAAGACTGGTAAAGGGAGCGCCAGGATACTGTCTTTCGGCATATCACTCACCGACATCCAACGGACCAGATCTGAACGATTCGTTTCTAATTGACTGATATTCAGGCTAAATCCAAGCCGTTCCAAATCGGTGATGCGCTGAACTGATCCTTTGAAGTTTGCGATGGTGCCATTCCCTGCACGGAGCTGGAGTTTGTTCGTCTGCAGGTTTTCAATCCAACCATGAAGTTCCCCTGAAACCTCATAGGGAATATCCTTTAATCGGTTTAAAACGTCGTTTTCAAGGGGGGGAAGCACCACGATGAGGTCGCCGATAACGCCTTTCACCTGGTGCAATTGCACCTGCATCCGGTTGAAAGTGGCCTGGTGGTTTTTATACAAAAAAACATCGCCCTGTACCTTGGTTTGATTAAGGCTCGCCAGGAGTTCTGTGACTTCTATACTACCGGGAGTTACCCGGATCTCACCACGGAGTGAATGAACGTGGACGCCACTTTTGTCAATGCCGGCAAAAGACGCTGCCTGAACGATCAGGGTATCCTTTTGAAAGGAGAACTCAGGAACAAAAGCACTCAAATGCGTCAGTTCAAGATCTCCACCGTTCAAGTGGCCGGGAGTTTCCGGCGGCTCCGGATCGCGGTAAGCTATTTCGCTGTTGGTGATGCGGGTGCCTTTAGCCTGGATAGCCAGCAGATCGTTGACAGATCGGAGATGAAACTGGTCGAGACTGGCCTTATCCAGGGTTGCATTTAAGCCAAGTTCAGGAGTAGCATAAATCAGGTGCGTACAACTCAGCACACCTTCCTTTACCAAAAACTCAAAGGG
>Ga0075012_10003476_pt1 | contig 14982 bp, 15 predicted proteins | sample All_14_2_FD_71474 | JGI IMG/M metagenome (GOLD analysis project Ga0075012, IMG submission 71474) | Freshwater microbial communities in response to fracking from Pennsylvania, USA - Allegheny Zone_MetaG_DW_15 | ecosystem: Environmental > Aquatic > Deep subsurface > Groundwater > Drilled... | reverse complement strand
CGATATGCCGTACTTCCCCGCTGACCGAGATACTCTCGCCAGCCTTTGGCGTGAACGAGACGGTCAATCGCGATGGTACGCCCATATCTTCGCCCTGCAGGATGGTGAAGGTCTTTGCACCCTTCCAGCCAATATCACGCAGATAACCTGCCAATGCCGCTGCTGCCGCGCCGGTTGCCGGGTCTTCGTACACTCCGCCTGACGCGAAGGGATTGCGCGAGTGAATGACCGAATCCGATTCCTGCCATAACAAACTGATGGTGATGAGTCCTTCTGCCATCATCAAAGCGCGCACGGGTTCGAAATCATATTTCATGTTCGCAAGCGTGGCGCGGTCTTTGACGAATAAGATCAAATGCTTTGCGCCTGCGCCTGCCAGGCGAATGGGAAAGTTCGGGTCGAGTTGACTGCGGTCCATGTGGAAGCCAGCCAACACGTTATCGACGAAATCGGTAGGAGCCTCTTTGGACCACGTCTCAGGCGAGCGAAGTGTGGCAGCCATTCCGAGGTCCGTTCTTGAAGCGCGGACGGTGATGGTGCTGTCGTTCAGGATCAGTTTATAAGTCCCTTCACCGAAGCGTTCTCCCAATGCCGCTCCAAGTGCAATAGTGGCGTGACCGCAAAACGGCACTTCCAACTCTGGCGCAAAATAGCGGACCCTCCAACCGCCATCCTGCTTTACCAAAAATGCGGTTTCGGAATAACCAACTTCCTTTGCCACAGCCATCATTTCTTCTGCGGTTGGCATCTCATCATAAAAAGCGACGCCAGCCGGGTTGCCGCCTTGCCCGTTCTGGGAAAAAGCAGCGAGTCGTAAAACGTTCATCATTCGATTACCTCCAAAGTTTTTTCAAAATCGTTTGCACTTATCAGACGAGTCTCATTCCCCATGGTTTACCCTGTTTATAAATCTATAACATCCTTCCAATTCGACCAATCCAGCCTTTTCTTGCTCACATCCCGGTTATACGGACGGTCGTATACGATATGCTCCCAGGTTGGACGGCTTTCTACGCCGGAAATAGTAGGCTTATCGTCGATCAGATAATCACCTTTGACCAGAGTCTTATCTTTGGTGAGGATAATGCGGCTGACCCAATCGGCGCCAAGATAGGTATCTACCCATTCATATTTTTCAAGGACACAATTTTTGTATGCCGTTAATGGACTTGTGCAAATGAATACCTCTACCCCCATAGCATTCATTTCGTTCAATGCTTCAATTGCGCCTGTCATCGGCATCATCTCGCGGAAGAAGCTGGGCTCCAATAAGATATCTGTCACGAGAGGTTTCAGGTCTTCGGGGTATGAATCTTTCACATAGAAAGATGTTCTTTTTTCAAGGGGAACATAAAACTTTTCAGGGTGGCGCTGACGCCAGCGTTTTAGGAATTCGCCGTCGAAATCTGAAATCACGCCGTCCATATCAATCAGGATACGCATTTTTTGAATTTCCTCTTTAAGTCATTGTACAATAAAAACGAGCCGCCCCTGTACGGGTGCGGCTCGTCCATTTACTATCTTCTGTTCTTAATCGATCTTCCCTGTCACCATCGCCAGTTTCAACTCACCAATGGCTTTTGTGATCTGAATATCACGCGGACAGGCTTCAGTACAGTTATATGCAGTGTGACAGCGCACGGTACCATCCGTCTCAGCAAGGACCATCAAGCGTTGGCTTGCACCTTCATCACGGCTGTCAAAGATAAAGCGATGGGCAGTGATGAACGCCGCAGGACCGAAGTATTCATCGTTCGCCCAGAACGAAGGACAGGCAGAAGTACATGCACCGCACAAAATACACTTGGTCGACTCATCGAAGCGCTCACGCTGTTCAGGTGATTGCAAGCGTTCGCGTCCATCTTCAGGCAGCGGCGACTCATTGATGAGATACGGCAGCATCTTCTTGTAGTTATCGAAGAACGGCTCCATATCTACGATCAAGTCTTTCTTCACCTTCATGCCCAGCACCGGTTCCACGGTGATGTTCGCGCCCACATCGCGGACAAGGGTCTTGCACGCCAAACGGTTGCGTCCATTGATGCGCATCGCATCTGAACCGCACACGCCATGCGCACACGAACGGCGGAAAGACAACGCGCCATCGGTCTTGCCCTTGATGTATTCCAACACATCCAATACGCGGTCATTCGGGTCGGCTTCGACCTTGTAGGTCACATAATTGCCGCGCGTATCCTTCTCGGGGTTGTAACGGAAAATTTTAATGGTAACTTCCATAGTTAACCTCTAATAAACTCTTGCCTTGGGTTGATGCTTGGTGATGACAACCGGCTTGTAATTGATCTCAAGTTTGCCGTTCTTTTTCGCGATCAACGTGTGCTTCAACCAATTTGAGTCATCACGTTCAGGATAATCTTCGCGCGAATGTCCGCCGCGGCTTTCCTTGCGGTTCAACGCACTGGCAGCCACTACTTCCGCGATCTCAAGCATGTTACCAAGCTCCCATGCGTTCAACAACTCCGTGTTGAACACCTTCCCCGTGTCACTCACCTTCACATCCTTGAAACGCTTTTGAAGCTCGCGAACCTTTTCAAGCGCCGAAGCCATATCCTTCTCATTGCGATAAATACCGACATCCGCAAACATGACGTTCTTCATTTCATTGCCGATGTCGAACGCATTTTCCTTACCAGATGCAGACTTCAACGCCTCGAACTCGGACCGGATGCCTGAGTCAGCGTTCTCGGGCATTTTCGTCCAGTCAGCCGACTTGGCATACTCCGCTGCGCGCAGACCAGCATGTTTGCCGAACACGACCAGATCGAGCAGGGAATTCGTCCCTAAACGATTCGCACCATGGACCGACACACAAGCACATTCACCCGCCGCAAACAGACCGGGGACATTCGTGCCTTTATCATCGATCACCACCTCACCATATTTGTTGGTGGGAATACCACCCATCGCATAATGAGCCGTAGGCTGGATCGGCATCATCTGAGTGACGGGGTCCACGCCGAGATAGACGCGACAGAAATCCACAATGTCGGGGATCTTCGTCAACACGGTTTCGCCGGTGATCTTGTAAGGAGAGCCATCGGGGTTGGTGCGTCCATCTTCGGCGGCATATTTATTAACCGTTTCAGGACGAATATCGAGATAGACATAGTTCTTGCCATCAATGCCGCGACCTTCTTTGATCTCAGTATAGATCGCGCGTGAGACCACATCGCGAGAGGCAAGGTCTTTCACGGTTGGTGCATACTTCGGCATGAAGCGTTCGCCCTTGCCGTTGATAAGCACTGCACCTTCACCGCGTGCGCCTTCGGTGATGAGAATACCAAGTTTGTAAATACCCGTCGGGTGGAATTGGAAGAATTCCATGTCCTCAAGCGGAAGTCCCTTGCGAAGCAGCATCGCCGCGCCATCGCCTGTATAAGCATAGGCGTTCGATGTCACTTCGAAGATGCGACCAAACCCGCCCGTGGCGAACACGATGGACTTGGCATGGAAGGTATGCAGCTCGCCAGTAGCAAGTTCAATTGCAACTACGCCCGCTGCCTTGCCATCCACCATGATGAAATCCAACGCTTGGAATTCATCATAGAAGGTCACATTGTTCTTGATGCACTGCTGGTACAAGGTTTGCAAGATCATGTGACCGGTACGGTCTGCGGCATGGGCTGCGCGGCGTACGGGTTTGCCCGTTTCATTGTTGGTGTGACCACCAAAAGGTCGCTGTGAGATGCGTCCGTTGGGGGTTCGGTCGAAGGGCAGACCCATGTGTTCCAATTCCAAAACCGCAGGGACAGCCTCATTGGTCATGAACTCAATGGCATCCTGATCGCCAAGATAATCTGAACCTTTGACGGTGTCGTACATGTGCCATTCGGGTCTGTCTTCTTCGTAATTTCCAAGCGCCGCAGAGATACCACCCTGCGCTGCGCCGGTGTGTGAACGTGTGGGATACAGCTTGCTAATGACCGCCGTCTTGGCAGACTTGGACGCATACAGACCCGCCATGAGTCCTGCGCCGCCTGCGCCAACCACGATCACTTCAAATTGATGAACATTTGCCATGAATCATTATTCCTTTACGCCATCCAGATGATATAAAGCCCGGCACCCATCACCACAAAGAACATGAACATGTTGCCGTAGCGGTTCCAGTTGCGGAGCGTATCCGTGGCGAGATAATCGTCGAGGATCACGATCACGCCGTGAATACCGTGAGCCAAAGCCGTGAGGAACATCCCGCTGGCAACTGTGCGCCAGAAAGCGCTTGCCCAGGGAGCAATATCCGGCACATTGGTGAATTCCACATGACCGGGGTTGGTCACCAAAGCCCAGCGCAGAGTTTCCACAAAGGTCATTTGATACTGCGCGCCCATGATGATCGCACCGATCACACCCAACAAAATAAAGGCATACATGCCCAATGCAGTGGCACGGGTGAAAACCCACATGAAAGTCTCAAAGCTCATGCCGCGTTTGTTGAGCGGCACGATACGGGGTTTAACTTGAATTTCGCTCATGACATTCTCCCAATGGCAGTGGTGATCACACTCACTGCGGCAAAGCCGAACAGCAGGATGAAGACGATCCATTCAATGAGGATCGCTGTGCGATGATGAGGAATCAGTTTTTGCGGGAAGATATCGAGAATGGTGATGCGCAAGCCATTAATGGCGTGAAAAAGGACACAGAACAGAATGAATATCTGGAAGGGCGGGCTCATGTAGATGTCGTTGATGAAGTCGCCGATCGCCCAGTTTTGCATCTCTGCAAATGTTGCAAGAATATGGATGGTAATGAAGATCGCCATCCCCGCCCCGCCAATGCGATGCAGAATAAAGGTCAGGTATGGACCCTGCCCCTTATACCGCAGAGCCGTCGAGAGCGGCACATTTCTTTTCAAGCCCATTGAAGCCTCCAATTGGAATAATTGAAACCGACCTATTTTACCCTCTGACCCACTGATTCGCGAGTTAAACCAGAATAAGTCAAGTTTGACAGATGGCTATGCACACGAATGTTGAGAAAATAAAAAAAGTCGTATTGTTGAAGATACGACTTTTGGTTACAAACTGGTTATGACGGTCTATTTGGTCACTGTTCTTGGCGGAGGTGCAAACTCTTCGATCTGCTTGACCACATCTGCCAGCGGCATGACCTTCGAAACCTGCGACTCTTTCTTGCCAAAACCAATGCTATCCAAAACGAGGGTACGCTTCAGCATCTGGATGCCAAAAGCTGGGTCCACACCTTTGGGACAGGCTTGCGAGCATGCCCCCGCCATGTGACATTGATAGGGTCCATGGAAAGCATCCAACGCCACAAGGCGTTCCTGTAGACCGCAGTCACGGCTGTCCACTGTGTAGCGGTAGGCTTGCGCCAAGGCTTGAGGTCCAAGGAAGAGCGGGTCGGTCGCCACGGTAGGACAAGCCGCGAGGCACAATCCGCATTTGATACAGAAGGTGAATTGGCTGTATTCGTCGCGTTGTTCAACAGACTGAATGAATTCGCCCGTCGGCTCATCGATCTCTTTTGAATTCGTGTGAATGATGAACGGTTTGATCGCGGCATGTTTTTCGATGAGCGGTTCAAGATTTGGCACCAAGTCTTTGACATTGTCGTAGTTTGGCAAAGGCGCAACGGTGACCACATCGGTATTCAAATGCAACACTTGAGTCTGACAAGCGAGCATGGGAAGTTCGTTGATGAACATACCGCACGATCCACAGACCCCCATGCGGCAGGATGAACGCCACGCGAGAGTCGGCGCCTGCTCGGCTTTGATCTCGTGCAAGGCTTCGAGCACGGTCATACCGTCGTGGACGTTAAGTTTATGCTCCTCCCAGTGTGGAGCCGTGTCTTTATCCGGGTCGTAACGGCGAACTTTGAAGGTGATGAGTTTTGTATCAGCCATGGTTATGCTCCGGGATGAGAGAATGTCCACCAGGTCACATATGTACCCAGGGCAAAGATGGCAATGCCAACCAGCAAGATGCCCCAATCCACGATCTTGGCGAGGGTGGGTGAAAGCGGCAATTCACGAATGATGCCACGTGTGCCATACAGCCCATGATACAGACCCGCGATCAACAGCAGAATGTACAGAACAAACTGGGTCATATCCTTGCCGCGTTCGATCATCGCTTCAAAAGAACGCGCTTCTTCCACACTCACACCATAAAACACTGGTGCGTAATGCTGAACAGCAAAGTGCAACCCAAGCAACACAAAAATTACGGGGATCGCCAGTAAATGCCAAGTCCACAATCTTGTTTCGCGCATAGAGAACTCCTATTTGACGATAGACCATAGACCATGGTCAATTGTCCGTCGTCCATGGTCTGTTAATCGAAGAACAAACTCGAACCACCAAGCAGCATGATCAATCCCGCCAACAGCATGATGACATACGTCAACGGGCGGTGCTTCATCACCGAAGATTTATACGGATACACCGGCTCTTCAGGCTTGCCGAGGAAAAAGCCGAGTTCCACCATCAACAAACGTACACCGTTCATGGCATGGAAAACCGCCGCAGCGAACAACAGATACTCAATGATCTTGAAAGGCGGTGAAGCGAACAACGCCATCAACTCCGCCCAGGCTTCTTCGCCGCGCATGCGGTTTGCTGTTTCGATGATGTGCAACGTCATGTATGCGATCAGCCCCAACCCCGAAAGGCGATGCCCAATATATAAATATCGTTCAAACGAATACTTGCCCGCATACACCCAGCCACGCAAGCCAAGTCGGTTGTTATAAACAGTCGGTTTATTCGTTGCCATGATTAGTACTTCCTTTCTACAGGCTTCCACATCGAAATGTCCACCTTGCTATAACTCAACTTCGGACCTTCCTCTGTGTAATCCGCCATGGTGTGCTTCAACCAGTTTTCGTCATCGCGCACTTTGAAATCGCGCCGCGCATGTCCGCCGCGTGATTCGGTGCGGGTCAACGCGCCAAGAGTAGCAACTTCTGCCACATCGATCATAAAGCCCGTTTCAATGGCCCGTTCCAGATCGGTGTTGTAACGCAGGCTTTTATCCTTCAACGAAATTCTCTTATAACGTTCTTTCAACTCGCGGATCTTCTTCAAGCCCGCTTCCATCTGTTCACCTGTGCGGAAGACGCCCATGGTGGCATCGAGATTCTTTCTCAACTCTTTGCGGATCTGGTAATGGTCTTCCGTTCCATTGGATGCGATCAACGCCTCGATCTTCGCCCATTCCTGCTCTGCCGTCTTGGGCATATCCGCCGCTGGAGCATTCGCGCAATAGCGAGCCGCCTCGCCGCCAGCCACACGTCCCCAAACGAGACATTCCGCCGTTGAGTTCGAGCCGAGTCGATTCGCACCATGCAGAGACACGCACGATACTTCTCCCGCCGCCCAGATATTTTCAACGGGCGTATGTCCCTTGATATCAGTGTGGACGCCACCCATGGTGTAATGTGCCACCGGGCGAATCGGAATCGGCTTCTCGATAGGATCAAGCCCAATGTGTTTGATGGTCACTTCCCGGATGAGTGGGAGGCGTTCGAGGATTTGTTTCCTGCCCAAGTGGCGCAGATCCAAATGAATGTAATCCAAACCCTCAGGACCCGGAAATCCGCGCCCAGCTTCGATCTCTGTCATCTCAGAGCGAGAGACCATGTCGCGCGGAGCCAGTTCCATTTTGGAGGGCGCATACTCAGACATGAAGCGTTCATCTTTGTTGTTGAGAAGAGTCCCACCTTCACCGCGGCAGGCTTCGGTCATCAGAATGCCGCTGGGGATGAGTCCGGTTGGGTGGAATTGGATGAACTCCATATCCTTGAGAGTCAACCCGGCGCGATATGCCATTGCCAACCCATCGCCGGTGACGGTTTCAGAGTAGGTCGTGAACCCGAAGATCTGACCCGCCCCGCCCGTCGCGAGAATGAGCGCCTTGCCGCGAATCAAAACGAACTTGCCGTTGATCATATCGATCATGGTCAAGCCCGCGAAACGATTGTTTTCTATCAAGATGGAAGTGACGAAGCCTTCATCATAACGATTGATCTTCTTCGTATGCTTCATCAACGTGTCGTACAGGGTCTGCATCTCAAGGTGACCGGTCTTATCCGCCGCGAAGACCGCCCGCGGATAAGTATGCCCGCCGAACGGACGCTGCGCGATATGCCCATCTTCGGTACGCGACCAAGGGATGCCCCAATGGTCGAGATGCAGAATTTCCTTGGGCATCTCATGCACAAAAAAATCCACGACGTCTTGATCTGCCAAAAAGTCTGAGCCTTTGACCGTATCCCACGCGTGGAGTTCGTAACTGTCGCCCTTATCCTGCCGCATCACGGCGGCAGTCCCACCTTCGGCTGCGACCGAGTGAGCGCGCATCAGTTGAAGTTTCGAAACGAGCGCAATATCCAGATTACCGTTACTGACCTGCGCCGCTTCCAATGCTGCGCGCAGACCTGCCAACCCTGTCCCCAAAATGATCAGATCATGTGTGTAGACTTCCATGTATTTCTCCTCGTAAAACGATGAAGAATCACCAATTTGGACTTCATTGTAGGATTTTTGGGAAATTGGGGTTAGTGATGATTGTCACCGAATGGGGGGATGGATTGCCAGAAATGGACAATGAAGATAGACCACAGTCCATGAAAAAAATCCTTGACGATGGTTGGTCGTCCATCGTCAAGGAACCAGTTACAATATTCAAAAATCAAAAATTGGAGAACAAATGAAAACAGATAGCGGACTCGAATATATTGAAACACAAGCCGGCACCGGCGCTCAAGCCACAGCCGGAAAAACCGTGTTCGTCCATTACACCGGCAAATTCCAGAACGGACAGGTCTTCGACAGCTCCATCCCGCGCGGTGAACCGCTCGCCTTCAAGCTTGGAGTTGGACAGGTCATCAAAGGCTGGGACGAAGGCATCGCCCTGATGAAAGTCGGCGGCAAAGCCCAGCTCATCATCCCATCGAACCTCGCCTACGGCGAACGCGGCGCCGGTGGAGTCATTCCCCCGAATGCCACTCTGATCTTTGATGTTGAATTGGTGGATGTGAAGTAAGAAACCAAGCCCTCCAATATGGAGGGCTTTTATTTTTCACTCAACTCTTGAACCAGCGGGGCGAATTCTTCCATCTGTTTATCTGCAACCCAATAATAGGAAAAACCAAACTTCTCCCGACGGACATACATCTCTTCCATAATAAATTCACGCGGACCGATGAAAACGCTGGGCATATCCCATACCTGTTCCACAGTAACACCCTGCCAGCCGCGTTGAGCAATAAACTCCTCCGTAGCAGATAATCTATTATCGGTCACCACAACATCGATCGCAGAGTTGAGTTCGATCTCATCAAAGCGCTCACCAGCACCCTCCCTCACCCATTCCAATTTTTGCAGCACCGACTCAGACGAACGCCCAAACGGATCATTGATAATGACGCCACTGGCTACATTCGTCAATAGAATGCCTACGATATCTGCTTCTCTTCCGGCAAGATTCAATATCTTACGATTGCCGCCACCAACCATGATCGGAATATGTCTTTGAACAGGCTTCGGGAATCCATCCAATTCACGAATGGAATAATATTCTCCCTGATGTGAAAAGGGACCGGCGGCAGTCAAGCCTCGTATCATCTGAACCGACTCTTCCAGCCGTTTGATCCGAAGCGAAGGCTGGTCAAGTTCCAATCCCATTCGTTCATACTCGTCGCGCATCCAACCTGCACCGAGCCCGAGTTCAAATCTCCCTTCTGAAAGAAAATCAATAGTGGCGGCTTCCTTCGCCAAAACGGTCGGATGCCGAAAATCGTTGCAAATGACCATGCTCCCAACCCGCAGCTTAGACGTGGCATCCGCCGCAGACATCAACGCCGCAATGGGACCGAACGTATCCCCGAAAACATCAGGCACAAAATGGTCGCGCATCAAAAGAATGTCGTATCCCAACGCCTCGATTCTGCGGACATGCTCCCGCCATGCTTTGGCAGGTTTCATTTGCTCATTGATACAGCCGAACCGAAATGGGTGAGGTTTCTTCATGTGGCTCCTTTTGTGAATTCAGTATAAAAAGCCCACACTAGAATCACCACCCGATTCTTGCTCAAATTTAGTTTTTTACCCTTATTAATAGGGAATTTTATAAGTAAGAAATACTTGACATTTAGTAAAAAACGAATTACTATAAGTAAAGAAAAGATTACAATAGAAAAGTGAGGTAAAAATGTCATTTCAAGAGAAAAATATCGTCGCTTCGTTATCCACCTTCACGCTTATCCTGTTCGTTTATTTATTCAGGGTCTTTCAAATGATCCAAACAGAAAGCTTCAACGCACCCAACCTATTTCGGTTATGGGGCATTGTAGCAATACTAGCTGTTGCCGGAACCATTCTTCTGAGCATACTCACCCACATTGCGGGAGGAATCGTCCACAAGATTCGCACGAACGAAGACCCTCACATTGAAGATATTCAAGATGAACGCGACAAACTCATCGACCTAAAAGGGACTCGGGTGGCATATACCTTTTCATCACTCGGGGTCGCCGCCTCTATGCTGACCTTTGTCTTTGGTCAGTCCCCCTTGGTCATGTTCAGCGCCTTGATCTTCTTCGGCGTCCTCGCGCAGATCGTTGCGGATATCTGGCGGCTCAACCTATACCGAAAAGGCTTCTAACATGGAAAAAGGCAAGATCAGCAACAACATTCGCAAACTACGCTTCTTTCGGGATGAGATGACCCAACAGCAACTAGCTGAAAAAGTTGGTGTTACCCGTCAGACCATCATCGCCATGGAGCAGGATAAATATTCCCCCTCACTGGAATTGGCATTTCGTATCGCGCACGTTTTCGGCGTGCCATTGGAAGAAGTCTTCTCCTACCAACCCGAAGATACATCCACCTAACAGACAAAACTTAATATCCAGCAACACTAAAACGCAGCGAACCAAATCGCATGTGGTTTGTTCAACACACCTATATTCAAAAAAAGGAAATTCTAATGAATTCAAGACTACAGAAAAATAATAAATACGAATGGTTGATCCCCGCCGCATTGATTTTTCTCAGCCTCGTCCCAGCTTTGGCTGGTACAGCCCGCCTCGTGGAGTTAAGCAGCGACGCCGAAATCACGCAGGCAAACGCTCGCTTCTTTGATTCGCCTCTCCCCGTTGTGATCCACATTATTGGTGCCACCCTCTATTCTATTTTAGGAGCCTTTCAGTTTGCGCCCAACCTGCGACGACGAAAAACCCGCTGGCATCACTTTATCGGAAAATGGGTCCTTGTTCCAGGTGGTATTGCTGTTGCGCTTTCAGGGTTGTGGATGAATCAGTTTTACAACCTGCCCGAAATCGACGGCGAATTCCTGTACATTCAAAGAGTTTTCTTCGGTTTCGCCATGTTCGTATCCATTGTGTTGGGAGCTTTCGCTGTTCGCCGCAGAGACTATAAAACGCATGGCGATTGGATGATGCGCGGCTACGCTATTGGGCTCGGAGCAGGTACACAGGTTTTCACTCATTTGCCCTGGGTCCTATTCCTAGGCGCACCCGATGAGCTAACACGAGCACTGCTTATGGGGGCTGGCTGGGTGATAAACCTTGCCGTGGCAGAATGGGTCATTCGCAAACCGAAAGAAGATCGAACCAAAAACATCGCGTATGCATGAAACATCTATAAAAAGACCTCGGAGATTTATGAAATCTCCGAGGTCTTCAATTTCTAGCACTACTTCTTTTTCTTCTTTGCCGTCTTCTTGGTTACAGGTTTCTTAGTAGCTACTTTCTTCGCCACTTTCTTAACCGCCTTCTTGGGCGCAGCCTTCTTCGCTACTTTCTTGGCAACCGTTTTCTTAGCAGTTGCCTTTTTCGCTGACACAGCCTTCGCCACTGGAATATCCTTGTCCATCCAATTGATGATCGCATCACCGAACTCAGAGCATTTCACTTCGGTCGGGTTATCCATCAGGCGGGCAAAGTCGTAGGTGACGGTCTTGGCAGCGATGGCGCCTTCCATGCCCTTCACGATCAGGTCAGCAGCTTCAGACCAGCCCATGTAGCGCAGCATCATCTCACCCGAGAGGATGACCGAACCGGGATTCACTTTATCCAGATCGGCGTATTTCGGAGCCGTACCGTGAGTCGCTTCAAAAATGGCGTGACCGGTGACATAGTTGATGTTCGCACCCGGAGCGATGCCGATACCGCCCACCTGCGCCGCGAGCGCATCAGAGAGGTAGTCACCGTTCAGGTTCATGGTGGCGATCACATCGTAATCGCGCGGGCGGATGAGCACGAACTGCAAGGTCACATCGGCGATGGAGTCCTTGAGCATGAGCTTGCTCTTCCATTTGCCGTCACCGTGGGTATCCCACAACTTGAGGGCATCTTCCACTTCGCCCTTGATCTCAGCCTGCTGGGCAGGGCTCATCATGTCGAAGCCGGGGTCGATCATCTTGGCGTTATCTTCCACGCTCAAGTTCGGATTCTTTTCCTTGTTGCCGAGGATCCAGCTCTCGCGCTCGGTCACTACATCGTTGCGGAATTCGCGCTTGCCAACGGCATAGCCCCAATCCTTGAACGCGCCTTCGGTGAACTTCATGATATTGCCCTTGTGGACGAAGTTCACACTCTTGCGTTTGTTCTCCAACGCCCACTGAATGGCGGCACGGGCAAGGCGTTCGGTGCCTTCTTCAGAGATCGGCTTGAAGCCGATACCCGAAGTTTCAGGGAAGCGCATCTTGGCGTATTCCTTGGGGAAGGCTTCCTTGAACAGTTCCTTGAACTTCTTGTTATCTTCGGTGCCGTTCGCAAATTCGATACCAGCGTAAATATCTTCAGTATTCTCGCGGAAGATGACCATATCCACGAATTCGGGGTGGTTCACCGGCGAGGGCACGCCCTTATACCAGCGCACCGGGCGCAAACAAACGTACAGGTCGAGCAGTTTGCGCAGCGCCACATTCAACGAGCGGATGCCGCCGCCGATCGGCGTGGTGAGCGGTCCCTTGATGCCCACCAAAAATTCCTTGAAGGCTTCGGTGGTTTCATCGGGCAGCCAGCTCTGGAAGAGTTTGAACGACTTCTCGCCCGCGTACACTTCCATCCAGTTAATTTTGCGCTTGCCGCCATACGCCTTCTCCACCGCCGCATCGAACACACGCACCGAAGCGCGCCAAATATCGCGCCCAGTGCCGTCGCCTTCGACGAACGGGATGATCGGGTTATCAGGGACGTTTAACTTCCCATCTTGGATTGAGATCTTTGCCCCACTTTCAGGGACTTTAACATTTACGTACACCATGTCTACCTCTTTTGACTTTTATTTTTTGAAAATAACGGCTGGATTATACACCCGTGACTTAACCATCAAAAGTGAATATTCGCTTAATCCCCCCGCTTCTTTCCCCGCCCGCACCTGCCTCAGCTTTCTGGAACTTTTTTCCACACCCTAGCCAAGGGCTATGTCACCCCTTCGGGGTTCATTCCATATCATCCAAAATCTATAATCATTTGACCCCTTCGGGGTCTTAGTCTGACTCCGATAATGAGTCGGAATAACAATCCCGAAGGGATGGAAGGATTATAGAAATTATGAAATGGAAATTTCAAACCCCGAAGGGGTGACATTTTCTTCAAATCCAATTCCTTGACATCAAATTGATTCGGCGTAAAATCCGTCGCAATGTTAATAAGTAAATTTCGGCATCCCTTCCCGCACCAGCACTTCTTTGGGATAGGTGTCTCTATATTGTGAATTGGAGAGTCGCGTTTCGCGGCTCTCTTTTTTTATATCAGTTCGAGGAGAATGCACATGGCAACAAAAAGTAGCAAACCCAAGCCCAAGGGGAAGAGTCAGCCTGCGGTGACGAAGCAGGTTGAGGTCCAGAAAGAGGCGGGAGGTCCCAAAGTCTTCGGCTATCTGCCCGATGACAATCCGCCTGTGGGGGCGATGTTAAGTCTCGGCTTCCAACAATTCCTGACGATGTTCCCTGCCACGGTCTTGGTCGCCATCCTGACCAAGTTCGATGTGGGGGTGACGTTGCTGGCTTCGGGTTTGGGAACGATCATTGCGCTGTTGGTTTCGAAGCGCAAGATACCAATGTATTACGGTTCGTCGTTTTCATATATTGCGGTCATCATTACCGTGATGAGCCAGTTCGCGCCCGATTGTTTCAATGACGCTTCGCAAGTCTACTGTGCAGACGGTGTACGCATTGTGCAGGTGGGTATTTTGTTGACGGCGGTCTTTGAAATTTTGGTGGGTTTGCTAATAATGCGTGTAGGAAAAACGGCACTCGACCGAATCCTCCCACCCATTGTGACCGGTTCGATGGCAATGGTTATCGGTATTGCTCTGGCAAATGCGGCGTTGGGCAATGCGGGCAACTGGGCCGCACCTGAACAAGCCACCGCTACATGGACGGTTGCATTTTTGACTTTGATCGCGACGGTGCTGTTCTCGGTGTACATGCAAGGCAAAGGTTTGATCGGGATGTTACCCATTTTGCTAGGCGCGATCTTTGGGTATCTGGTGTCTATTCCGTTTGGACTGGTGAGCTTTGAAAAAGTGGCAAATGCTGCGTGGCTTGAATTGCCCAAGTTCACTTTCCCTGCGTTCAACGAACCAGCGGCTTGGGGCATGGCACTGAGCGTAGCGCTGATCTTCATTGCCACCGTGCCCGAATCGACGGCACATTTGTATCAAATGAGCCTTTACATTGACGAACTAGCCGCCGAAATGGGACGCAAGCCATTCAACATCAAAGAGTTGATCGGTTTGAATCTCGTGGCAGATGGCGCGGATGATCTGGTGGTGGGTTTCCTCGGGGGCGCACCTGGCACGAATTATGGTGAGAACAATTCTCTGATGGCGATCACGCGAAATTATTCGACCGCGGTATTGATGGCAGCTGGAGCCATGGCAATTGTCTTCGTTTTCTTTGGCAAACTGGTGGCTTTGGTCAATACGATTCCGCCTGCAGTGGTGGGCGGATTGAGCATCTA